>TARA_R100000935_G_scaffold15310_1_pt1 | contig 24601 bp, 21 predicted proteins | sample TARA_R100000935 | Tara Oceans TARA_R100000935 (sample SAMEA2621502) | marine metagenome | biome: marine biome (ENVO:00000447); feature: surface water layer (ENVO:00002042); material: "saline water (ENVO:00002010), including plankton (ENVO:xxxxxxxx)" | depth 5 m
ACCTTGTAGGTATGGTGCTAGAACATGGTTGTTTGTCTGGAATTCGTGGTAAGGCTTGCTTCTAATCCTGCAAGGTTTTTTTGAACCTTGCAGGTATTGAGAAAGCACATTATGATTTATCTTGTTGTTTTGGTTAGGTTCGGGTGTAAGTCCTACAAGGTTTTGGAAACCTTGCAGGACTAACTCATGATATGTAGCGGAAGGGGCAGCGTATGTCTTTCGGATAAGGTGAGGTGGCCTTAGGGCAATTCCACCCGCCCCGTCTTCTTTCCCAACTCGCTGTCGGTAAAGAATCCACCCCTCCCTGTCCAGGGTGGGGAGCCATTGTATTGCAAAAACCCGGCATCATCGTTAATTAATATTGCGTTGGCTGTTCCAGGGCATTATTTTTGCTTTTTATCTGCCTGTTCCTGATCCTGCAAGGTTTTGGAAACCTTGTAGGTATGGTGCTAGAACATGGTTGTTTGTCTGGAATTCCTGGTAAGGCCTGCTTCTAATCCTGCAAGGTCTTTTTTAACCTTGTAGGTATAGTGTGAGTGCATGATGTTATGTTTGGAATTCCCGGTTAGGTTGGGGTGTAAGTCTTACAAGGTTTTGAAAACCTTGCAGGACTGTTTGAATTTTCCTTTCCATTTGGGCAATATCTGTCGTGTTTGGAATGAGATGGGTCAACAGCCACCAAGTTTTACGACCGGGTAATCGCTCACATCAATGCTTGCATTTTTACTCTTTCGGACCAATTCGATTGCTTCAGCCGTTTTGTATTGATGGGGGCCAATATAAAAGGTTGCTCCCTTTTCGGCTAGTTCCTTAATATATTGAACTGGATTCGGATGTGGTTGAGGCGGCAGCTGAGGTAAATTGTACAAATTTCCATAATATAGGGAAGATTCTTTTATACGTTCTTGTTTTTGGTTGGTACTACTTTTTATAGTTTGGGAAGGTAAATTGTCCTGTTTGATCTGGGAAGTGGTATTTGGATTGCCAAACTCCCCTTTAGGGTCATTATATAATGGGACTGGATGAAAAAAAACATTTTCCTCAACCGCTAATTTTTTATAAGCCGCGTATAATTTCATTACTTCACTATAAGTTTTTTTTAGTTCGTTAATACTGCCCTTGTGCTCATTGTGGTAATTGGAGACCGCAGCCCTATAGCTTCTTGCCTTTTTTAAATACGTATTAATCGCATTTTTCACTTCTTTGGAATAGTTTTCAGTATTGACGTTGGTGGCAATAGTTGGAGGAGGGGGTGGAAAGTCAGAGCTAACTACGGGAACTAATTCCGCTTTCAATACCACTTTTTTAGAGATATGATTATTGGTCCCTAACTTTTCTTTGTCCTCAACTTTTGTTTCTGTTTTTGACGGTGTTAAAGCTGGTGGAATAGTACTTGGTTTACCTTTTTTTATGGGTGGAACCGGATTTGGAGAAGGAGCAGGAACCGGAGCGGGTGGAGGTGGAGGTGGACACTCTGGAAAGGGCTGCGCCTGCTCTTTTTGGTCATCGGTCATGCTGCCATAAATATTCTCCAAGGTCTTTAAGTCCTTTAGAGGAATCACCCTTGTTTCTTGGGGTTGAGCATTGTATTTTTTAGCTAGGGTGTTGAATTCTTGTATTTCCGTTTTGGTGGCTCCAACTTGATTTTGGTGTCTTGTAGGCCCTTTAATGTCAATGGTCGCTACACCATAGTCCATTAAAATAGCATCCACTTGTTTTATGATGTCGTCTGGAGTTTCTTTCTCTACACTAATTATGGCCCTAACGCTTTGCTCTCTTTGTTCTTTGGTAAGGCCTTGGTTGTATTTCTGTAAGTGAGATTTTAAGTCTTCAATTTTAACCAAATCAACATTGACCAACAACTGTCCTTTTTTGTTTATAGCTATGGAAATTTCCTGTGTTGGAATATTTTGATTTCTTGAATCATTTATTTTTTCCTGTTCAATATCCTCTACTATTACTTCTTGTGGATAGTCCTCCTTAATCGTAACCTTCTCAATTTTCCGAATTTCAAGAATTTCTTTGGTACTAAAACTGTAAAGTAACATTGTCATTAAAGGAATTAGCAATGCGCATTTTAGCCAAATGGCTTTTTTTGATGTTTGTGTTTTCATGATGACGATTCGTTTTTTGATTGATGAATAATGAATAGCGTTTGCCAAAGGTGGTGTTACGGCATTCCGATAGCTATCGGAAGATGAGAATGCCAATACCATTTTTTGGTAATTGGGAACACTTGCTCCTCTTTTTAAAACAGCCTGATCGGCCAAAAATTCATGGTTCAGTTTTGCCAAATGTTTTGCCCAATAGATCAATGGGTGAAACCAGAAGACAATTTGAATCAGCTCCAACAATAAGATATCCAAGCTATGTTTTTGTCTGGCATGGGTTTCCTCGTGCCAAAAAACTTCTTTCGGAATTTTATGGGCTTCGTAATTCTTTTTGTTGAAAAAAATATAGCTAAAAAAGGTGTGCGGAGCAATAAGTTCTTGAAGTAACACGTGATGGATACGTCCCGATTTTAATTTGGGATTGCTCTTGATATTTTTGATTAAGGACTTTAGGTTTCCTAAAAACTTGAGTGCGAAAATAAATACCCCTAAAGCGTATATACCCCATAAAATAATGGGTAATATTTGGGTAGTGTTGTTTTTGTTTTCTATGGAGTTACTACTGGATTGATCAATGTACGTTGGAAGCAGGGTAGGCTCTATTGTTACGGTAACATATTGGGTAAAGGTGATTAAGGGAATGCTTAGGGAAATGATAAAAGCGGATAGTAGGTAATATCTTTTAAAATGATGAATATGGACCTTCTCCAGAACCAACTTATAGAAGAGGAGGAGGAGTGCCAAACACGCGCTAAATTTTAAGAGATAGATCCACATGACTACTTGTTTTTTATTTCGGTATCTATCAAGTTTCTTAATTCTTCCAGTTCTTCCTTGCTCAAATCGGTTTCTTGGGCAAAGAAGGAAGCAAACTGTGATGCGCTATCATTGAAAAAAGTTTTAATGAGTCCGTCCAAGTGTTTGGAGAAATAGTCCTTTTTCTTTACCAAAGGATAGTATTGCCTGGCGTTGCCTAATAATTTATATCCAACAAAACCTTTGCCCGTCATGCGTTTTAACAAGGTGGCCACGGTAGTGGTGGCGGGTTTTGGTTCGGGATAGACTTCCAGCAGATCCTTCATGAAAGCTTTGTTCAGCTTCCAGAGGTGGTTCATTAATTCTTCTTCTGTTTTTGATAGTTTCATTTGTGAAAATGATTAAAGTGCTCTACAAACATAGAGCAAATATTTTAATTCTACAAATGTAGAGGTTATTTTTTTGTGGGTAGATATGGGAAGCTATTGGTTTTTCAGGTTATGGAACGCAGGAATAAGGGGTTTTGCAGCTGTGCACATTAGTTTGTTTACTGACCGTCAATTAACAACTTGTGTAACAATAGACCTCCATTGTTTATTGTTATTTGATCATTGTAAATTGATTTTGCGTTAGCTATTGTAGCGGCATCCTTTTTTGGCCCTTGTCCTGCAAGGTTTCCAAAACCTTGTAGGACTACAACCCAAACTGATGGGGAAAGGAAAGGGGATAGGCGTGCACTAAGACCTACAAGGTTCAAAATAAACCTTGCAGGACTCCTTGTGATGGATAGAACATGAAGCTCCTTCCCCATGCAGGGGAAGGTGGCATCCCGACTTTTTTGTCGGGGTGGCGGAAGGGGTAGCCTGCGCCTTCGGCTTTTGAGGTGAATTAATAGGTGCTAAGCTTGATGGTTGCGGACATTCCACCCGCCCCGTCTTCTTTCCCGACTCGCTGTCGGTAAAGAATCCACCCCTCCCTTTCCAGGGTGGGGAGCATTCTATTGCCAAAACTGGGCATCAACCTTGGTTGAATTTGCGTTAGCTATTGTAGCGGCATCCTTTTTTGGCCCGACTCCTGCAGGATTGGTGGATAGGGGCCAAAAAAGATATAGCGGAAAGAGCGGCCCGCAAGGGAAACGCCCAGAAAAGAAGAATCTAGTTTATTCCGATAGTTCCGCAAAGTATTGATAGAAATATGGAATGGTCTCTATGCCCTTTAGGTAGTTCCACACGCCAAAATGCTCGTTGGGAGAATGTATGGCATCGCTGTCCAGACCAAAGCCCATAAGGATGGTTTTGCTCTTCAATTCCTTTTCGAAAAGGGAAACAATGGGGATGCTGCCTCCGCTACGCTGAGGAATGGGGGTCTTGCCAAAGGTGGTTTCGTATGCTTTTGAAGCGGCTTTATAGGCATTATTATCTATGGGGGTTACATATCCTTGGCCACCGTGATGGGGGGTAACTTTGACCGTAACTCCGTCTGGTGCCAAACTTTCAAAGTGAGTTTTAAACAGTTCCGTTATTTCTTTCCAATCCTGATGGGGCACCAGGCGCATGGAGATTTTGGCATAGGCTTTACTGGCGATAACCGTTTTTGCGCCAGCACCAATATATCCGCCCCATATTCCGTTAACGTCCAAAGTTGGTCTAATGGAGTTGCGTTCGTTGGTGGTATAGCCTTTTTCCCCATAAACAGCCTTTATGTCCAAAGCTTTTTTGTAGTTCTCCAAGCTAAAAGGTGCCTTGGCCATTTCGGCACGTTCTTCCGTGGAGAGTTCTTCTACCTTGTCATAGAACCCAGGGATGGTAATGTGGTTGTTTTTGTCATGTAGCGCGGCAATCATTTTGGTCAATACATTGATTGGGTTGGCCACAGCACCACCGTACAGGCCTGAATGTAGGTCCCTATTGGGCCCCGTCACCTCTACTTCCACATAGCTAAGTCCGCGTAAGCCTGTGGTTATGGAAGGCACATTGTTGCCGATCATGCCCGTATCCGAAATTAGGATAATGTCGTTGGCCAACTTTTCTTTGTTTTCGGCCACAAAGGTTCCTAAATTCTCGCTGCCTACTTCCTCTTCACCTTCTATCATAAATTTTACGTTACAGGGCAATTGGTTGGTTTTTACCATGAATTCCAAGGCCTTTACGTGCATGTACATTTGTCCCTTATCATCGCAGGCGCCCCTAGCGAAGATGGCACCTTCGGGGTGGATATCGGTGGTTTTTATAACGGGCTCGAAAGGTGGGGAGTTCCAAAGGTCAATGGGGTCTGCCGGCTGTACATCATAATGGCCATATACCAATATGGTTGGCAATTCCGGGTTTATTATTTTTTCTCCGTAGACTATAGGGTATCCGTTGGTTTCGCATATTTCTGCGGTATCGCAACCGGCCTCCAAAAGTGAAGTCTTTACGGCTTCGGAAGCATTGATGACGTCCTGTGAATACGCTGGGTCGGCACTTACCGATGGTATCTTTAAGAGTTGTATCAATTCGTTAATAAAACGTTCCTTGTTTTTGACTAGGTACTCCGAAATGTCTTGCATGTTTTGGTTTAATTGAAGGCTAAATTTACAAAAAAGAACTTTTTATTGACTAAGTATTTTAAAATTGAAAAATTACTTTATATTTGCATCCCGATAATAATCGGGTTGAATGCAGGCGTGGTGGAATTGGTAGACCCGCCCGAACGTACCGCTCGGTACGGGCGGGCACGCTAGAAAGTCTAGTGTGATAAGTGGTATACATTGAAGTTAGGTTTGTAATTTTATTGAAGTTTATGCAGGCGTGGTGGAATTGGTAGACACGCTAGACTTAGGAGTTAGGCAAGTGTAAGTTCTTAAAATTTTGTTAAAAGCGGGTGTGGTGGAATTGGTAGACACGTCAGACTTAGGATCTGATGCCGCAAGGTGTGGGGGTTCGAGTCCCTTCACCCGCACAAAAGCCGAAGATTTCTCTTCGGCTTTTTTTGTTAAAATTAGTGTCATTTTTTCTTCGTTTTTTTACTCAGGTACAACATAGGTACAACATTTTGCTGTTTTTCTCTCGCTCATATTTATTGTTGGAAATTGATGTTAATTTGCTTCAACTTGTATTATAGGCAAAAATTATATCAACTTTTAACATTTTATTTTCTTAGTTTTTTGCATTTAATGACCTGAACAGACTCTTGAAGAACGTTACTTGGATTCTATTGAAATGAAGAATTTTATTTTAATTTATATTTAAGTATTTGCTTAAATTATTAATTTTGATTAAATTGCACTATGGAAAATATTAAGTGCATACGACTGGAAGCGGATTCCGAACAGATACGACGTTGCCGGGAAAAGATCGAGATATTGGATGAAAACGTCCAAAAAACAGCAAACATCCTTAACCTTATGGGAAATGCCGTCCGGTTCCGTATCCTGCTGTTGCTCATGGAAGAAAAGCGTTTATGCCCATGCGATTTAAGCGATATATTGGGCATGACCATACCTGCGGTATCCCAACATTTGCGAAAATTAAAGGATCGGGAGATGGTACAAACAGACAAGGAAGGAGTTACCGTTTATTACAGCCTCCATCCCCGGTATTCAGATCTGCTTTCTCCTATACTCACTATGGTAAAACAACAAAATTCAATGGCAGTATGAAAACAAGAAGCTTGGTAGGATCTGGTGTATTTGCAGCTGTTGCAGCATCGCTTTGTTGCATTACGCCCGTGCTGGCCATGGTGGCTGGAGTTTCAGGAATGGCCTCCACCTTTTCGTGGATAGAGCCTTCCAGACCTTATTTTATGGGCTTTACGGTTTTGGTTCTGGGATTTGCGTGGTACCAAAAACTGAGTCCAAAGACTTCCAAGGATATGGAATGTGACTGTGAAGACGATAAGAGGCCGAAGTTCTGGCAATCCAAAACGTTTATAGGGATCGTTACGATATTTGCGGCCCTGATGTTGGCTTTTCCTTATTATGCGGATGTGTTCTATCCTTCCAATGAAAACAAACAAATAGTGATCGTAAATGAGAACGACATCCACAGGGTAAGCTTCACCATAGATGGGATGACCTGCAATGGCTGTGCGGTCCATGTGAAAGGTGAGATCAATAAATTGCCCGGTATTGTTTCGGTGGAAGCCAGTTATGAAAAGGGTAATGCCGAAGTGGAATTTGATGCCTCAAAGGTAAGTGCCAAGGACATAAAAGAAGCGATCGATGCCACGGGATATACCGTAACCGGAATGAAGGAACAATAGCATGGAAAACAAAACAATCTCATGGAAGTATTCACAAGATCAATTATAACCTGCCCGAATTGCGAACATCAAAAAGAAGAGGAGATGCCCACCGAGGCCTGTCAATTCTTTTACCAGTGTGAAAATTGCGAAACCATATTAAAACCAAGGACTGGAGATTGCTGCGTGTACTGTAGTTATGGCTCGGTAAAATGTCCACCGGTTCAGGACGGCAGTTGTTCCTGCTAATAATTTCATTCTATGTATTTATGGATTTACCGAAGGATTTAACAAGGGATATTAAAACCCGGCTGCAGAGTATCAAAGGCCAAATGGAAGGACTTGTGGCAATGCTGGATGAAGGGAGGGATCCGGAACAAATCCTCATCCAGTTCAAAGCCTTACAACAGGCCTTGAGTAAAACCCATTATCTGTTGTTGGATGAGACATTCCGAAAGGCATTGGCCATAAAGATAGTGGAGGCTTCGGATGCCTGTCCGGGCAATTGTGGCAACGAGGACAGAATAGACTACCTTTTAAAACAATTCCCTGCTTTAGATCTGGATGAGCTGTCGCAAAAACTAAAGGAAATCTCTGAACTTCGCAAACACCTGGATGAATTTAATGATCAGCAATAAACCAAGCCAACCACTACAAGGGCATATTGTTAATAGCCTCTAATATTCCCCTCGTTTCTTAACTTTTCCCTCTAGGTATAAAAACCAAAAAATATTTGGTGACCACCCCCTGCCTGAAATTATCTTTGGATAAAGAATAACTAAAAAATAAGATCATGAAGCGTCTAAAAAACAAAATGCTGGGCATTACCGCTTTGGGAATGCTCACCCTTGCAGGCTTGGCCTATGGCCTCAATACCGGTCACACTACATGCCCGTTGGAAGGGACTCCTGAATGTCCTAAGATAAATTGTCCATTGGCAGGTACACCCGAATGTCCTTATGACGATGTCGCAATAGCAGAATTGCCGGCATGTTGTAAAAGATAATACCAAAAGGGGAGCTTCATTGGCAACGAAACTTCCCTTCGTTTTGGATAAAGTAGTACATTAGGATTTGAATCAATGGACCATGAAACGCAAAGGTGACAGGCTGACCAATTGTTTTCGTATAAACGGACGGGTTAGGATAATTGATGCCAAGGGCCATATCCCTTGCAATACCCCATTACAATAAGCAGTTTGCTATTTTCCTATTTTTGGGCCTTTCTTGGACGGCCTTTTTTTTGATCTGTACATTCTGAAACCGGTGATAAATAGTACCAATGGTACCATTCCGGAAATAAAGACCAGGATCCTGCCGCCCAATCCTGCTATCTCACCAATGTGTACGGGATAGAATTGTGCTGCAATGCGGGTACTGTTCGAATCATGCCGAAAATCGGATAATGTTGTAATTTTTCCTTTTGCATTTATTTCCACTTCCTTGGTCTTGCGAAGGCCGGCTTTAATAAAACGTTCCTTTATATACCTGAAACGGTACACACCTGTACCGTCCTGGGGGAAATAAATGGCCCGCAATGCATAGCTTTCATCTGCTTTTAACGAAAAATCCTTTAGAAATAGAGAGTCCTTAACCGCCTGTTTTCGTTCATGGTCCAACCCCACTTTATTGCTTTTTCCATCAAAAACTTTCAGGGCTGTTTTGTAATAAGAATTATAAGTGAAATAAGAACCCGTAAAGGCCATGACAAGCAGTGGGATAAAAAAACAGATTCCAAGAACTTTGTGCAGATCAAGATCAAGCTTCCTTCTTTTGCCATTCCATTTTATTTTTAGGCCTTCCCGTAAGTTGTTGCCATAGGCCCTCCACCAAATATACGCCCCGGAGGTCAATAAGAAGAGGAAAAATATTATAGTGCTGGTTCCAATAATGTATTTACCGATTTTGGGTATTCCCAAAGTACGGTGAAGGTTCAATAGGTTTTCAAAAAAAGAGATGGAAGCCGATTTTTCTCCTAGGTTTTTAGTGGTTACGGGATGGTAGTAATTCGTTTGCCCATTTTTAAACCGGATGGAAATGGTTTGTTGCTCCCGGTACGGGAGAAAAATTTTACCGATGCTGTCCTGGTGGGTTGCAATTAACGTTTCGGCCGATCTTAGGATAACCGCCTCCTTTATGTTTTCTGTTTGTTCAACTTTTAACAATCCGGGATTAAGGATTCCCGTTATTTCGGGTTGCCAGACATATAATGCACCCGTAAGCCCGGAAAAGGATGCGATCAGGCCACAGCTAAGTCCCAACCAAAGATGGATTTTCCGTATTGTTTTATTAAATACTATCAATAGAGCGCTTAAAAGTTTAATAAAAACAGTGCCAGTGAATTCACTGGCACTGGTACTGCTAATTTAAAAATTATAATGAAGGCTTAATTTGGCATTCGCGCCTTCACCTGCCCCTGTAAAAGTCCTCAATGGAGCGGCCCATTGCGATCTTGCAGGCAGATAATATTCATTCAACAGGTTGTTGATGGCCAGGGAAACTGACATATTGGATTGCAATTGGTAGGTGGCAGACCAATTCAGCAAGGTGTATCCTTCCACAGGGAACTGTGTGTGCCTATAGGTATAATTGTCATTGGAATCCAAATAGGGGTCAAATCTTTTTCTGTCTCCCAGGTGGGTCATTCTTAAAGAAGTACTCAATTTGGTTATCGGGTTCCAGGTTATATAGGCTGTCCATTTTGGAGCGGCAATAACGTCACCTCCCAAATAGATTAAATTATTCTCGTTGCCCGCAGTATGGGTCACGCCTTCCACATACGAATAGGAGGTACCCAGCTGTATTTTGTTGTTATTGGAAATATAATCAATGGCAACCTCGCCACCATAGATGTCTTGTGGTTGTTTGGAAGGGACAAAGGAGTTGGCGTTTTCATCAAAAACTACGCCCGTCCCCAGGTTGGAGGTGCTGTAATATCCCACCGCTTCCAGTTTAAAATTATGGAACCTGGATAGAAACCCAAATTCATAGTTCTTTGTAACAGCGGGCTCCAATTGAATGTCGCTGATATTATCTGCCGTCGCAGAGCGCAGGACCGACCCTAGATCGGCAATGGAAAATCCCTGTGAATAACTTATATAAGGAATGAACTCCTGATGCTTTATGTAGCGTAACCCTGCATTGAATGCCAGGTTATTAAAACTTATTTTACCCCCCGTAACGGCTACTGAAGGGTTATAATTGCCATCCCCTAACGGAGAATAAGGCAGTGTGTTGTAATCATCAATGTTTAGGTTCATGTCATCGTACCTTAAACCTGCTTTTACCACCCATTCATTGTTAAATTTTAGGGTAGACTGAAGATAAGGTGCCCAACTGAACATCTTTATGTTCGGTACCCATAACCTGCCGTCTAAAAGGCCCTGATTGGTTTTGTCTTTAAGCAGATCCACGCCGTAAGTCAACGAAATATTAATGGAACCATTGGTGTTAATATTTGTATTGAAATTAGGCCTGAACCCATATTTTTCGGCATTGATAACAGATTGCCCGCCATTTTCGAACTTATCGGAATAAAAGAAAATGTTCTCCGTATTCTGGTAATAAAGATCGGTCGTAAAATCGGTGGTGCCTGAAAAAATATTGTTCAAATTATATTGTAATTGTCCGTTTATAAGGGTAGAGCCCGTTGGCTTTTCTCCCTCTATCGAACCTTCAACACCATAACCGGCCGTTAGCGAATAATCACCTTCTTCGTTATAAACCTCAAATTCTGCGGGAACGGGAATAAACGGTGTGTCCTGATCAGATTTATAAAAGTTACCGCCTATGGAGATCCTTTGGTTATCGGAAATTTGGTATTCCAATTTTGCCAGGGTACTGTAAATATTGGTATTGTCAAGTCCGTAGGTCGGAAGGACCACAACCCCATCCGCATCATATTTATTGCCCGTTTTTTCGTAGCTTCCACTGATGTAATAATTGAACCTGTTCAAATTGCCCTTTAAGGATTGGTACACCCCGAAACCAAGGGCATCCTTGGTCTTTGCCAGGTTAGAGGTACCCCAAACGTTTGTTGACCCTTCAATCTTTTTTGTAGCGTTTGGTTTATTGGTAATGTAGTTTATAAAGCCTCCATTCCCTCCATTACCGAAAATGGATGTCGCGCCTTTGATAACCTCGACCCTGCTGATATCGTTGGGACTAATTGACTTTATCCCGAGTTGTCCATTTCGTAAGGGGGTGGATTGTGGGATCCCATCCACCATGACCAGGAGCGAACGCCCGCGTAAAGTTTGTCCCCAGTTGGAGAATGTCCCGGTAGAAACCGCTAGGCCGGGTACCGTAAATTCCAATATTTCACTTATGTTCGAGGTGGAATTTGAGAATTCCTGTAATTTAACTTCATTGACAACCGTTACCGATGCCGGGATCTCTGAAAGATATTCAGAATTCCTGCTGGCCGAGACGACAACTTCGTCCAAACTGTTCAGGTCTTCCTTTAGCACTGCTGTAAATGAAACAGTTTCATCTTTCGTGAAAGTTAATTTCTTTGTTTGGGTTTGATAGCCCAACATTCGGATGGTAACTTCCCATGTACCTTCTTCAACATAGGCCAGTTCAAAATTTCCATCATAATCGGTCGTAGCGCCCTTTTGCAAAGCTGAAATGTAAATTGTGGCACCAAATATGGGTTGATTTTGTTCATCGGTTATTTTTCCCTTTAGACCGGATTGGGAGAATGCGTAAAATGATAATAAAAAAGTCGTGGCCAGTGTAATGATTTTCATTTATTTGGATTTAATTAAAATAAGGTGCAAATGTATATGTTATTACCCTGAAATCAAATACTATTTAGAATTATTGTAAATAATATTTAATTGTTAAGCTTGAAATCAAAAGACCGATGACTTGGCATGTATAAATAGTAAATTTTTAGAAGCTTTTGACCCTCTGTGAATCAATGGATTGCGAGGCTAAGGTTTTTGGTTCCCACGAATTTTCTTTCTTTGATTCAGTAATCAAATAAGATAAAGCTTAATCAATATTCTTCGAAAGTTAAGCCCGCAAAATGTTTGTCTATCGATTACTTGTCCCATGCTCAAATATTGTTTGATTAAAATTCATGTATCATGGAAACAATAGCAAGACAGAACTGGGCCAAAAGATGGTTGGAAGACAAAAAGCAACTGCGAAGGGATGTCAAGGACAAACTAACCAAGGAAACTACGGAGAATACCAATGTAACGGCTGAGATTAAAAAGGAAGATGCCGCCGCAATTATCCATGAAACGGGCCTTGACTTCAACCACTCAAATCTATGCGAATGTGATTAAACAAAAAGTAAAAGAGGACTGGCGGTTTTTAAAATCAATTATAGACAAAAAATATAAGCTAAAAAATGTTAAGCGATTCTTTTGGCCCTATAATTTCTTGGAGAAATGCCTGATTGTTTTTTAAAATATTTACCAAAAAATGACTGAGTAGTGCTCATTAATCTTCCCTTGGCATTGATTGGTGGTATTCTCATTGTGTACTTTACATCAGGAATCGTAAGCATCGCGGCGACCATAGGATTTATCAGTCTCTTTGGTATTGCCACAAGAAACGGTATCCTTTTGGTTTCCCGTTACGAAGATTTGCGAGAGGAAGGTAAGACAGGTATAGAACTGGTTAAAGCTGGTGCCTTGGATAGATTGAACCCAATTCTGATGACCACCTTTACCACAGGATTGGCATTGATTCCGCTTGCGCTAAAAGGCGGGCAGCCGGGAAGTGAAATTCAAAGCCCGATGGCGGTGGTCATTTTGGGTGGATTATTGTCAGCCACTTTACTCAATTTGATAGTCATACCGTGTGTGTATGAGTTGGTAATTAAAAAATCCGAATAGCTTAAAATGTTTTGATTAACTAAAAATCCTGTCCGTACTAATAACTAAACGGACAGGATTTTTACGATGAAATAATTTCTAACCACACCTTGTTCATACTGCATGCTACTCTGTAGCTACAACCTTCCCTTGCTGGTCGAAGTAGATTTCCAGATGTTTATCGTCCGGGCTCTCCAGTTCTAATTCATATAAAGTTCCCTTGTCGGTTTCAACTTTTTCTACTTCTTCTATTTCCCAGTCCTTGTATTCTGAGCTCTCAAAGGCAGTCTGTACAGACGCCGGTAAGTCAGCATATTCAATTTCCTCTTCGCTGATTTCTTTAAAATTGTGGTTCTTGTTTTCGCAGCTTACTGTTACAGCCACGAATAACAAACAAGCTATTAAAAAGCATACATTTTTAAATCGCATAATAATCTTTTTTTTTATTTCTTACTAAAACCCATTACAATGATACAAGCTAATTCTGCAGAAATACGGGAACTAGTTTACAGGCATACCTTCGGCCATCTGCTTATTGGACATCAATTATGTTTTCAGATCCCATGTGTGCCGTTCATCGGAAACATATTTCGTCCAAATGTACAGCGCATCATATATTTTATTCCTATTTCGAGCATTTCAAAATCATTTTTGCAATTAGTAGTGAAACACACTTCCTCCCACTTGTCCTGAACTTGAACATGATTAGTCCACTTTCATATGAAGACTTACAAGGTTATCAGGGAGTGCTAATTTTGAGATATTCAAGCTAATCTCTCACCATACTTACATCCAACCTTTTCGGATTTTTGCCAACAGCAATTTTGGCTATACTTTTTCCTAAAGATAAATCAATAATGTCTGCATCATTGGAAGATGTATTGCTCACTACCGCAATTTTTCCATCAGGAGTAATGTCAATCCAGTTTGGATTTTTGCCAGCCTGAATGGTGTTCACTATCTCATTGGATTCGGCATCAATTACATATACTTTGTCGGTAAACTGGCTTGTCAGATAAACTGATTTTCCGTCTGGTGAAGCACAAAGTCCATGAGCAGCTTTGCCCTCATTATCAAATTTTTCTGTTACCGGAAGTTGTATCCAACTAACGATCTTATTTTGTTCCGTATCAATTTTAACCACACCATGCAACCACCTTATTGTAAGATAGATTAGTTTCCCATCCGGAGTTGCTGTCATTACTCTCGGAAATCCAAAAACTGGGATTTCTGCAACTACCTTCATTTCGTCAAGGTCGATTTTTACAATTTTGTTGTCCCCTTCGGAAGTGACCCAGACGGATTTACCGTCAGGCATGGGCAAAACAATGTGCGGGTTTCTGCCGACTGGAATGGATTGGCTTAATTTCCAGTCTGTTGTTGAAATCACATCTACCTTATGTTCACCATTAATGGCGGTTAATAGGTAGTTCCCGTCCATACTGAAACTTAATTGATGTGGTGTCTTACCAACGGCAATGGTCTGTTGTACTGTATTGTCGGACGCACTGATTATGGAAACTGTGTTATCACCTTCATTACTGACGGCAACAGTTTTTCCATCCGGAGAAACAGCAGCTCCATGTGGATTCTTTCCTGTCTTGATGTCCGCAATCTTTTCTTTACTCGCTACGTCAATTACTGAAATAAAGTCTTCCCCATAGTTTGTGATATATGCCCTGGGTGATTGAGCCATAAGGCTTAGTCCGAATGATAAGCCCGTTACCAATAAGCTGATTTTTCTTTTCATCTTGTTCATTTTATTAGGATTAATATTTTTCAATTTCAAAATCATCAAAGTACGTGACAGCATCCGCTTTCGTCCAAAAGCCTACTTTTCCGGCTTCCGTGAAGGTTTCGTCCTGCACTTTGAATAGCTCTTTCCCGTTGAGGAATACAGTAAAAAGATCACCTTTCACCACTAACTTCAAATTATTCCACCCATTGCCCAATGTCGGTACATCCACCCCATAGGTTCTGCCTTTGTCGACTATGGGTAAATCGGTACGTTTTCCATTTTCTACTTTATAAAGAACTACATTATCCTCCAGCGGATTGGCCCTTACCACGTAGTAATTGTTCTTATCCGTAAACCTCCACACAAAACCGCCTCCCTGGTCGTGGTTTCCATTAACACCCTTCAATCGGGCAGTGAGTACCATGTCTTTAGCTGTGACATTGTTATTGACAACTATATTAAAATGGCTATTGGGATTATCGCTATATAGTTGTGCCATAACTTTATTCCCGTTATCATCCATCACTTTCCAATCAGTGCCTCCGGAACCCGTATAGTATTGCGTCCAGTTGTCAGGCAATTGATTAGCAGAATAATCCTCAAAATCAAACCGGAGTGTTTCCGATGGTTTTATGGAATCAGGAAATTGTGCCTGTTCATTGATTTCCTTAATTTGTCCTTCTGAGAGTTTGGGTTTTGAATTGCCACAGGCAACCAACATCAAAACAGATGTGACTGCTGGCATGAAAATTTTTGATATTGTATTCATAATTATTCCATTTAAGATTTTAGAAATGATTTTACAAATTCTGATGATGAAAGACTGACTTCTTCCTTCGATCCGTCAGCCTCTATTCTTCCTGCATTCATGACCACAAGGCAATCACCTGTGTTCATGGCTTCTTTGTGGTCGTGTGTTACATACAGCATAGTGAATTGCTGTTGTCGCTGAATATCTTTTAAATGCAGAAGTAAGCGCTCTTTTAAATGTGTGTCAATATTGGCCAGTGGCTCATCCATTAAGAGTATTTTGGGTTGTAGTATCAGCGAGCGGGCTATGGCCACCATTTGTTTTTGCCCACCGGAAAGCTGGTGAGGGTATTTCTTAGCCTTATCGCTTATCCCGAATAACTCGAGCCATTCAAATACTTTATTCTTAATATTCGTGTCTTTCTTGTCTGCTAATGCAAACGCAATGTTTTTGTACACGGAAAAATGTGGCCAAAGCGCCAGATCCTGAAAGACAAATCCTACCTGGCGTTGATGTGGAGGAATAAGGATGCTCCCCTTTTCACTTACTTTAACTCGGTCTATTTTTATCACACCGCTGGAAGGTGTTTCCAAACCAGCAATTAATCGCAGCACGGTGGTTTTTCCACAGCCGGAAGGGCCTATTAAGCAGGTTGTCTTACCCTGCTCAAAAGAATAGGTGAAATCGTTTAACACTTCCTTATCTCCGTAGCAATGGGTGATATGTTCCAGGATGATCTCAGGCATATTGAAATTTTTTGAATAACCATTTTCCAGTCAGAAAGAACAGCGTGATTAATACCAGGGTCACAGTCAAATTGATCAAAGTCATACTGCTGGTAAGGGCTTCAGCTGCGTTAGCGCTTATAGTGAAAGTTTTAACAGGCATCAGTTCTGTACCTGGAGGATATACCAGCATAGTAACGCCCAGTTCTCCCAGGCTCAAAATGAAGGATAGGACAAATGCGGCAAATAAAGAAGGTATCAATAAAGGCAAATTGATCCTCACAAATATTTTCCAGGATGGTATTCCCATAATAAGAGCTGCCTCCTCCAATGAAACAGGTATTTGCCTCATACCATTGCCGATAATTCGGCTAGCGATAAAACCAAACTTGCCGAGATAGGCGAGCAGCAGAATTAGGGCAGTACCATAAATAAAATTCAGGACAGGCAGATTATAATACCGTATAAGGGCAATACCCAGTACGGTAGACGGCACAATAAAAGTCAGTAAAAGCAATACGTTGGGTAACCGGTTGTTTAAGCGGACTTTAACGTAAGCCGACCAAAGGCCAACAATTGTAATTATTAGGGTGCCACATAGTGCAAGTTTTATCGATTGCAGAACAGACGGGCCCATCAATATCCACGCTTCTCTGAAGAACAAGATTCTTCCTGTTAAAGACTGGGTTCCCAGCATAAAGACAGGCAACACCAAAGCCATTATCAACAATAACCAAAGTAAAGCGTGAAATAAGGCTTGACGCTTCTGAATAGCGTATTTTTTGGACATGCTCCCTCTTACTGACACGGAAAAGAAAGGAGCATCAGAAAGGTAGCGTGTTTCTGCCAGCATGAGTAACAGGCATATTACCAGTAATAAAATTGATTGCCCTATGGCCAGTGGGAAATTGTATAGGGCGGAAAACTGCGTAAATATCTCGGTGGTAAATGTGCGAACGCCAAAGAAGGCAGGAACTGAAAAATCACTCAGGCTGAATATCAGAATGAGCAGGAAGGATATCGTTATTGCAGAACGAATCAGAGGAAGAACAATTTTTAACAGCATTGTCCCGAAAGGAATCACCATTAATCCAGCTTCTTCGTAACTGGCATCAATTCGGGATAATGCGCTACCGATAATGAGCATCGCCAATGGAAAGAATACGAGGGTGTGCACCAGAATCACTCCTGAATCTGAATAAAAGGCAGCATTGTTTCCAAATATCCAGAAAAGACCATCTTTCCACGCCACGGCAAAAATGTAGGGGGAAATGAGCAGGGGCAGGAGAAGTGCCATTTTGTAAAAGCCGGTGAAAGCAAGCCGCATTTTGTATAGAATAAATCCGCATGCCGTTCCCATGAAGGTGGCAAACAATGCCACTATACCAGATATGAGCAGGCTTTTACCGATAAGAAATAGCGTTTCCCTACCAATGAAAGACAAAAGCGCTGACTTATCGTCACCATTAACTAGCCATTGCAAGAGCAACGCTATCATGGGCAATCCCAGAAGCAGAAACAGCAACAGAGAAGGAACCTTTGATATTATATGTCTGACTATTGCTCTGCCCATTGTTTTAGCCAGGGTTGGATGTCCCTCAGTTTTGCAGAAGTTTTGTCGTAATCTATGTTCATGGATTTGATATTGTCCAATGAAGGAACGTTATCGGGTAATTCCGTTCCTTTAATTAGTGGCATTTGTGCACAGGATTTGGCAAGTTTTGTCTCTGTTTCCTTACTTAGCAGGTAATTCATCAGTTTTTTGCCATTTTCTGTGTTCGGACAACCTTTAATTAAACTCAGTGCATTGGGCATAATTAGCGTCCCGATATCGCTTCCTTGTTGATCCAGAAAAACAAAATCTACTGCATCACTTTCTTTTTGAGCTTCAAAAGCATCATCCGTGTCGGTGAGGCCAAAAGCGAGCTCCCCGTTCATCACCCGTTTTTTAACATCCCCGTTGCTGGCGGCTATCACCACTCCATTTGCTTTCAAGTCATTCATCCACTGCTTGGCTTTTTCATCGCCCAAATTCACAAAGAGCGCAGCTATGTGAAACGTAGTGGTGCCGAACAATGGATTGGCAATAGCAAATTCCCCTTTGTAAGCAGGATCAGTGAAATCAAATACAGATTGAGGCAAAGAATCAGTAGCGATCAGGTTTTTGTTATAGATAAGTACTCTGGCCCGAGCTGAAAAGCCCGTCCAATTATTATCCTTTTCTTTGAAATACTCAGCAATGAGATTTGTTTGCTCCGATTGATATGAATCTGTAATTCCATTGGTTTGCAAAACACTATTGCGTACCGGATCACCACTCCAGAACACATCGCACTGCGGATTATCCTTCTCAGCAATCAATCGATTCATTACCCCGGTAGATTTGGTTTCTTCGGTATCATATACCGCCTTTACCTTGATGCCGGTCTCTTTCTCAAAATCCCTCAGGATAGGCTCTGAAAAGACCTGATCAACAGTACAATAAACGATTACTTCATTGGATGAATGACTACATGCGGTAAGTATAAGCATGAACAGTACAATCATTTTAATAAATAACAATCTCATAGTTTTTCCTTTTAAATTACAAATCTCCATATCAGTTTGCCTAAAACGGTGGTTCTTTCCAGTGTCCAACTGTTGCCCGAAGTATCGTAAGCCTGGTTGACGATGAAAAAGAAATCAGCTCCGATAATTGGAATCCATTGCAAACGAAAATTTAGAAGTGCTTCTTCATCTTCACTGTTCCACTGGGAAAATAGGGAGCCGAAAAGATTCGGGTTTACTGCATACTCTATGCGGTTACCGATCAGGTCTGTATCAAAGCTTCCTTCCGGTAAGTCAATCCAGTTTTTTTCGTAGTTAGCAGCGATCTTTAGATAACGGCTTGTTCTCCATGATAGCTCAAAAGCACTTTGGGTACTCTTTCCTTTAAAAAAGTTTCCCCAGTTAAAATACGTATCGAGTGCAAAGTTTCGACCGCTGAAAGTAGCGGCTTGTATTTCCATACGGTTGTACCAATACTCTCCTTCAGGAATGACAATTCCTTCCGTTATCTCAAATGGTTCTCGCAGACCTTCCGCTCTCCTTTGGAGGTTAAACTCAAAGGATTCCCCACTACGTGTTTCAAAGCCTAATGGTCTGATTTCGTAGAAAAATGATTGCAGTTCACCTGTGTCGTCAAAAATGAAGTAATTCATGTCCAACCCTTTAAAACTGAACTGTCGTATCCATTTGAAATGGTTTTTAGGTCGGGGTTTCCATTCAAGTTCAGTATAAAACTCCTGGAAATTTTCCCTGCGCAGAAAACCCACTTCCGGATTGAAGGGGGTGGCACTTCTTTGCCAAGCCATATCAAACTCAACTTTATCGTTGGGATAGCTCAGGTAAATACGGTGAGCATTGGCCCTGGCATCAAAATCATCAGAGTTAATGTTTTGTGTGAATGATGCACCAATATTCAGGTTTTTGTCACCAAATAATTCGGACATACTGTAAAGCCCATATCCTCCGGTTGTGCTATGCCATCGTCCATTTTCGTATTTATTGGCAGATAAAATGCCTATGGAAGATTGTTTCAAGACATCCTGCCTCCAGCTTACAACTGTATAATTGGTAGAGGGTATGCTGTCCCTACTGGCTGTCTGCATGGACAAAGCACCCAACGTAGTATTTCCCATTTTACCCAATACCCTTGCCCCTGCGATTATTGGAACCGTAGAGCGATCTTCGGCTAATCCGATCCGCCTGCTATAAAAAGGGATTATGCGGTTTCCCATACCCATATCAAAATAGTCTTGTCCCTCAAGGAAAAATTCCCTTCGTTCAGGGAAAAACAGTGGAAATCGGGTAAGGTTGATCTGCTGTCTGTCGGCTTCAACCTGCGCAAAATCTGTATTAAAAGTCAGATTCATACGGAGGGTAGGTGTGATAAGGTAATTGATGTCGCCACCAGCATTCAGTTGTCCTTCGTCTTTACCGGGCGTAAATTCGCCACCTCCGATGGTATAAGGTTTTACCTCAATGAATTTTTTACTTACGATACTGTCGAGACTAATTAAAGTGCCAGCTCTGTTCAACAACTCCAGTTCGGAATCACGAGACCAGCCCTGCCATAATAATTGTTCCCTTTTCCTGCGAATATTGCGCTCAAAATTGATACCCCAGGCATGTTGTTCCACGTTCGTTTTAAATTTCAGTGTGGAAAAAGGAATGGCTATTTCTGCAAACCAACCTTCGTCTGTGATCGTTGTTCTGGTATCCCAAACCCCATTCCAGAATATATTAAAGGATTTACCATTGTTGAGAATCTGTGCGTCAGCACGTGCGCCATTTGGATTGATCACAAATAGAAATCCATTTCTATCGTCATTGTAGGTGTCTATGATCACCTCAAAGTTGTCTTCTACACCCCAGTTAAAATCCCGTTTCATTTCGCGGGCTACAAGATTATCCGGCTCCCTATCGAAACCCCAAAATCCGATGTATAGGGTATTGGCCGTATAGACAATGGCCACTTCCGTTTTTTCTGTTGCCGGCTCCCCAACATTCAGTTCGCGTTGGGTAAAATTGCTTATGCGAACAGCATTTTCCCAAACAGGTTCATCTAATCTTCCATCAAGCTGAATTGCATCATCTGTATACTTTGCATAAATCGTGTTTGGTAAACTTACCTGGGCCATGCTATATTCTACAATCAAGAGCATAATTATTATAGAGAGTAGTTCTTTCATATTTTCCTAAAATAGAAACCGATTCTGTAGAAATGTGGGAACTAGTTTACAGGCAGACCTTCGGACATCTCCTCATTGGGCTGCAGAAGGATTTGATCCCCTTCATCAAGTACACCAAAAATCTCGACCATTTCTTCATCTTTCATGCCTGTGCTGACTTCTACCCATTTTAGTTTGCCATCCACTACCTTTCCCACAGCTTTTCTTCGGAGTGTGGTCAAGACTGCACTATGAGGTACCCAAAGGCTTCCATCTTTACGTTTAATGCTCAGTTGTACTTCCGCAAAAAGTCCAGCATTCAATTCACCCTTTTGGTTGTCCACAAGAAATTCCCACATCTCGGTGCGAGTTTCAGGATCGATACTTTTAGCTCTCCTGTAATAATCTGCTTGAAACACTTTTCCCGGAAATGGCTCTACACGAAAGTAAGTTGAATCCTCCGCTATGGAAGTTCCAGTCAAAGCCTCAGGAACCGGTACCTTCAAACGCAATTTTTGGTTGTTTTCGATTATCAGTAAAGGATGATTGTCCTTATCTCCGACTAGATTTCCGGGATCTATATTCCTTTGAGTAACAACCCCTGTAAATGGTGCTTGGATAGTGAGATAGTTCAGGAGTTGCTGTTTAGCGCTGGCGGTAAAATCTAATGCTTTTAGCCGGGTGCTGTCTGACATAGCTTTGTTTTTTGCTTTAATCAGTTCGGATTCTGAGACCGTACCTTGTATTTCGGAAGCTTTTAGCAACCGGGTATACGTATCCTTACTGCTCATATAGTCCGCTCTGGCTGACTCTACATCGCTCTGCGCTTCTGAATAGGCTGCCTGAATTTCTGGTGCTTCTATCCTGATCAATACTTGTCCCTTTATTACTTTATCTCCAATGTCTACCCGCACTTCGGTAACATACCCCTGTACTTTGGCATTCAGACCAGCTTTTTCAAAAGCCAATAATTCCGCAGGAAGCATCAGGGTATGTCGGGAGTTATCAAAGCTTAACTTTATGGTTTCTACTTTTTTTGACGACTCGTTTTTGCTTTCCATCTTATTGTTTTCAACACTACTTGAACAGGCTGAAACGATGGCTACATATAAAATCGGTATTATATATTTTCTCATTATTCTTAAATTTTACTCTTTTCAGGTTTGAAGTTATTGCTGTTCAAAGTATGTACTCTGCTCATCATCTGGATCAAGTGACGGGCTCTTATAAAGTCTTCTTCCGGAAACCTGCCAATAGACGGACGGCAAGATGAATACGGTTGCAAACACGGAGAACAACAATCCGCCTATCACTGCAATTCCAAGCGGGGCTGTTTGTTCGCCGCCTTCACCCAGCCCTAGCGCCATCGGTAGCATCCCTGCTATCATGGCAATGCTGGTCATGAGTATGGGCCTCAGTCGATCCGTTATCCCCTCCAAATGGGGGTTTTGTCTGTGATCTTTTCGGTATTGCTCTGCTATGGTAACAAATAATATGGCATTGGCCACTGCCACGCCTATAGCCATGATACTGCCCATAAAAGATTGAATGTTGAGCGTGTTCCCGCTTATCCAAATCAGAAGGAACGAACCAGCAATTACGGCAGGAATAGTGGATAGCACTGCGAAGGAAAGCCGGAATGACTGAAAGTTGGCTGCCAGCAGCAGAAATATCACGGCTACTGCCAGTAAAAGGCCGGTACTCAATTCATCAAAGGTTTGAGAGAGCGGTTCAGCAAGTCCTCTGAATTTAACACTCATCCCTTCGGGTGGTTCACCCATAGCATTTACTTCATCTTTAAGCGTTTTAATGGCACTTCCCAGGTCTTTATTATGCAGGTTCCCGGTGATGGTAATGAACCGTTGTTGGTTCAGACGGTCGTATTCCCCAATCATGGTAGAAGGTTCCCATTTACTCACATCGCCCACATAGACGGTTTTCCCGTTTTCCGACTTTAATGGAACTTTTTCGACATCATCGGGTTGATCCACCATATATTGAGGAAATTCTACCTGGACCTGGTATGCATTGCCCGATCCGGCATCCAACCAATAATTGGGCTGGGTGAAACGACTGGAAGAGGTGGAGGCTGTTACAGAGCGGCTAATGTCTTCAATTGTTAGGCCTAACTGGCCTGCCCGGACACGGTCATATTGTAAATCTATGGATGGATAGTTAAGTGGAATACCAAATTGCACATCACGCATAAACGATACGGTTTGTACCCTGTCCTTTATTTCTTGGGCATATTTACGTGATTCCGAAAGGTTTTTGCCCTGAACAGCTATCTCTACTGATGTGTTGGCTCCCTGGCTCATTACTTGGTCAACCAGATCAGCCGGTTCAAAAGAGAGCTGCATTTCAGGTATGATTTCTGTTACCTTTTTTCTGATATTTTCTTTAATTTCATCAAGGGGCTTTCCTGTCTGCTGTAGCTTGATCTTTACAACAGCTTCATGTGGCCCACCTGTCCAGAGAAAGATAGTATTGACCGGGTAGCTGGGTGGTTGGATACCGACAAATGCCGATGTAATCTCAACATTTTCTTTACCAACCACTTCGTTTACCACTTCCAGAAACTGCTTGGTTTTCCTTTCCGTATTTTCAATGCGGGTTCCGTCAGGCATTCTTAAACGAACTTGCAACTGCCCGGAATTGACTTTTGGAAATATCTCCGTACCAGTAGACTGCCAGAGTACCGCAAGCATGGCAATAGTGGTTATCAGGTAAATACCGATGGCCCACTTGCTCCTGTTTGTGATACCCTTTGTATATCCTACAACCCGGTTTCTAAACTGTTGGAATTTTCCTTCTTTATTTTGAGTAATATGGTCTTTCAGAAACCAATTGGAAAGAATAGGAACCATTGTTTGAGAAAGTAGAAATGAAGCAATCATGGCAAAACCTACAGCCAATGTAAGCGGTAAGAACATGGCCCTGGGAGTGCCAGTCATAAAAAAGGAAGGAACAAACACGGCAAGAATGCTGGTCAGGATAAGAAGTTTGGGCAATGCAATTTCTTTGCAGGCATCCAGAATGGCACGGCCCTTTTTCTTGCCCATTTCCTGATGTCGGTGGATATTCTCTATTGTCACGGTCGATTCATCCACGAGAATACCTATTGCCAGCGCCAGTCCGCCCAATGTCATGATATTGATCGACTGTCCAGCCAGATAAAGGCACACTACTGCCGATAATATGGCAAGTGGTATGGTAAGAATTACAATGAGCGCGCTTCGTCTGTCACCAAGAAACAGCAGTACCATAAGGCCAGTAAGCACTGCTCCAAGAGCTCCCTCAAAGGACAGGTTTTTCAGGGAATTGATTACATAGCCCGACTGATCAAATTCATAGCTCACTTTAATATCGTCCGGCACAGCAGCCTGCATTTCCGGCAGGCTTGCCTTGATGCGTTTCACCACATCCCAGGTTGATGCGCTGGCTCGTTTGGTTACAGGAATGTACACTGAGCGGCTGCCATTGATCAGGGCATATCCTGATGCAACATCAGACCCATTTTGTACTTCAGCTACATCCTTTACATATACCGAGGGCCCGGAGCCCATCTTTAAGGGAATATTGGCCAGTTCCTGGATATTGCTGACCACCGTATTTTGGTTAGCAATCAAAAGTTTGTCCGCAGTTCGGATATTTCCGGCAGGCGAAATGGTATTGTTCTTGGCAATAGCCATGACGAGTTCATCCGGACTGATATTATAACTGCGCAGTTTGGAAGGGTCTGCCTTAATCAGTACAG
>TARA_R100000935_G_scaffold58364_1_pt1 | contig 24532 bp, 26 predicted proteins | sample TARA_R100000935 | Tara Oceans TARA_R100000935 (sample SAMEA2621502) | marine metagenome | biome: marine biome (ENVO:00000447); feature: surface water layer (ENVO:00002042); material: "saline water (ENVO:00002010), including plankton (ENVO:xxxxxxxx)" | depth 5 m
CGGCCGCTCTTGCGGTCTCGGCCACCCCGACCACCCCGCCGGCCGGGCCGGAGACGACAGCGTCTCGGCCGCGGAAGGCGGCGGCGGCCACCAGGGCCCCGGCCGAGGTCATGAAGTAGAGGGGCGCCCCGTTCACCGCCCGGGCCACGCCCTGCACATAATTTTGCAGAACCGGCGTCAAATAGGCGTCGGCGACCGTAGTTTCTGCACGCGGCAGGAAACGGGGCAGGGGCGAGACCTCATGGGAAAGGGCGACGAACTCAAAGCCGGCTTCGGCCGCCAGCGTCCCGGCGCGCCGTTCATGGTCCGGGTTCAGGTCGGCGTGCAGAAAGGCGATGGCCACCGAGGTGAAGCCCGACGCCCGGGCGCGGCTCAGCGCCTCGCCCAGCCCGGTCTCGTCCAAGGGACTGACCACACAGCCGCCGGCGTCCAGGCGCTCCTGGGCCTCCACCACTCCGGCGTAAAGGGGCTCCGGCCGCACAATGTTGAGGGCGAAGAGGTCTGGCCGGGTCTGGTCGCCGATCCGCAGGGCGTCGGCGAAACCCGCCGTCGTCACGAACAGGGTCTTGGCGCCCTTGCGCTCCAGCAGGGCGTTGGTCGCCACCGTGGCGCCCAGGCGGATCGTCCGCACGCGCTCGGCCGGGAAGGGCGCGCCGGGAGCCGCCGCCAGAACCCGCCGCATGGCCTCAATGGCGGCGTCAGGATAGGCCGGCGAGGCCGACAGCAGCTTCAGGGTCTGGACCTCGCCGTCGTCCCGGCGGGCGATCACATCGGTGAAGGTGCCGCCGCGGTCGATCGAGAAACTCCAGAGCCTGTCCAAAACTTAACCTGCCTGATGTTCGATTGGCGTTGTCATCCCGACGCCATCTTCCTAAGGCTTGTGGCATTAGACCAATGAGCTTCTGGCGCAAAATTGCAGGCTTGGCTGTCCGTTCTCCTGACGGCGCCGATTGCCCCGACTGCCCGGCTGGCCTGCCGGGGGAGGATCCTGCGTTCTCGACGGCGGTGACCGCCCTCGGCGCCAAGCTCGCCCGGGCCGATGGCGAGGCCGGTCGCGCCGAGTTCGACGCCTTTTCCGAAGTCTTCCAGTCCGACGAAGCCTCGCGGCCCAATGTGCGCCGGCTGTACAATCTGGCGCGCCAGACCACCCGGGGCTTTGAAAGCTACGCCCGGCGCCTGGCGCGGCGCTATCGCAACTGCCCGCAGATCCTCGAGGATGTCCTGGACGGCCTGTTCCACATCGCCGCCTCCGACGGGGCCGTCAGCGATGACGAAATGGTCTATCTGGAACGGGTGGCCGAACTGTTCGGCTTCTCCGAACTGGTCTTCCGCCGCTTGAAGGCCACTCATCTGGGCCTGGCCGCCGACGACCCCTATGCGGTGCTGGGCGCCCCCCATGACGCCAGCGACGACCAGCTGCGGGCGGCCTGGAAGATCGCCCTGATCGAGAGCCACCCCGACCGCGCCCGGTCGCGCGGCCTGCCGCAGGAATTCATCGAAGTCGCCGAGGCCAAGGCCAAGGCGATCAATGCGGCCTTTGAGTCCGCCATGCGCGAGCGGCGGGAACTGGCCCTGGTCGGCGCCGCTTAAAGCGTCATCCTGTCGCCACCTTCCTGGCTGAGGTTGACGCCGCGAAGCGCAGGGCGAACACTGGTTTTAAGGCCCAAGAGAGAGGCGATCCGAGGAGACCATGGAGCAGCAAGACCCCCGGGGCGGCAAGCCCGCTCTCCGTAGCCTCACAGCCATCGGCGGCGCGATCGCGGCCGCTGTGGCGGTCGTGGTCGGCGTGGTCCTGGCCTTCGTGTTCGCCGCCACCGTCGTCGTGGTCGGGCTGATGCTCAGCCTGCTGGTCGGCCTGGCGGCCTTCGCCGTCCGCGCCAGCCGCATGGGACGTCGCAAGGACAAGGGCGGCGCCGAGGACGGCGTCATCGAGGCCCAGCATCTCGGCGGTCACCACTGGGTGGCCTACGGGTGGAACGAGCGGGCCTGATCCGCACAGGCCTTGCCCCGCGCCGGGCCCGCCTCTACCGTCGATTCAAACAATCGTTGGGAGAGCGAGCTTATGATCGGCGTGGTGGCGACCCTCAAGGTCCAGGACGGCAAGGGCGATGAATTCGAAGCGGTCTTCAAGGACCTCATGGCCCAGGTGAAGGCCAATGAGCCGGGTTGCCTGGTCTACCAGCTCACCAAGAGCCGGGCGGAGCCCGGGACCTACAAGGTGCTGGAAATCTACGCCAATGAAGACGCCCTGAAGGCCCACGGCCAGACCGAGTACTTCAAGGCCGCCGGCCCCAAGATGGGCCCCTGCCTCGCGGGTCGTCCCGAGATCGAGATGCTCGACGCCGTCCAGTAGGTCCGGTCGAACGTTCGCAGAGCCCGGGTCGCCAGTGCGGCCCGGGCTTTCGCATGTCTGAAGTCCCGCTGGCCGCCGCGCTGTGGGGGCGCTGACAGAATTTCTAGCGTGACGCCGGCCCTGGATATTCCCTAGGGTCCAGGTCGAACGCCCGTTTGAATGGAGTCTCCATGGCCGCCCTCGACGCCCTCTTCCGTCCCTTCAGCTTCAAGGGTCTGCATCTCAAGAACCGGATCGTCATGGCGCCCATGACCCGGTCCTTTTCCCCCGACGGGGTGGCGACCGAGGAGGTGGCCCAATACTACCGCCGTCGGGCCGAGGCCGATGTGGGCCTGATCATTTCGGAAGGCACCGGCGTCAATCGGCCGGCCTCGGTCAATGACAAGAACGTCCCGCGCTTTCACGGCGAGAAGGAACTGGCCGCCTGGAAACGGGTGATCGACTCCGTCCACGAGGTGGGCGGCAAGATGGCCCCTCAGCTGTGGCACGTGGGCGCGGTGCGCACCCGCGACCCGGAATGGACCCCGCCGGGCCCCTATGACAGCCCCTCAGGCCTGTCGCGTCCGGGCAAGGAGTTCGGCAAGGGCATGACCGACGAGGAGGTGGCCGACGCCATCGCCGCCTTCGCCCAGGCCGCCGCCGACGCCAAGGCGCTCGGCTTCGACGCCGTCGAGCTGCACGGCGCCCACGGCTATCTGATCGACCAGTTCTTCTGGGACGGCACCAATGTCCGCGAGGACGCCTATGGGTCCAAGGACCTGCCCGGCCGCGCCCGCTTCGCCGCCGACATCCTGCGCGCCGTTCGCCAGGCGGTGGGCCCTGACTATCCGGTGATCATCCGGATCAGCCAGTGGAAGCAGCAGGACTATGAGGTGAAGATGGCCGCCGATCCCAAGGCGATGGAGGCCTGGCTGGGCGCCCTGACCGCGGCTGGCGCCGACATGTTGCATTGCTCGCAGCGGCGCTTCTGGGAGCCGGAATTCGAAGGCTCGGACCTGAACTTCGCCGGCTGGGCCAAGAAGCTGACCGGCGTGCCGACCATCACCGTCGGCTCGGTGGGCCTGTCGGGCGAATTCATCGCCGCCTTCGCCGGCGAGGGCTCGCAGCCGGCTTCGCTGGACAAGCTGCTCGACCGGCTGGAGCGGGACGAGTTCGACCTGGTGGGCGTCGGTCGCGCCCTGCTGCAGGACCCTGAATGGGCCAAGAAGGTCAAGGAAGGCCGCACCGACGAGCTGGTCCCCTTCGAACGGGCCGCCATGGCCAAGCTCTATTAGAGACCTGATTGATGACGTCGGCAGGCCTGGCCCCGCGCCGGGCCTGCCGGCCCATCCTCCTTGCGGCAAGATTTATGCGACGCCCGCAGACCTCGCCGCGCTTTCGCACAGAACTTGCGCCGCCCTGGAGCTAGGCTGACCTCCCACAGGAGGGGTTTCATGTTCCACGGCGTTCGCACCATGCTCCGCGCAGGCCTGCTGGCCCTGGCCCTGGCCGGCCCCGCCGCCGCCCAGGGCGGTCCGCCGCCGCGGCTCGACGTGACCCTCACCCCCCATGCCGAGGCGCTGGATGTGCGCATGCGCATGGCAGGCCCCAACCTGGCGCGGGGGGACGGCCTGGTGCGCCTGCCGCTCAGCCTGGTGGGCATCCCCACCGCCCGCTATGACGGCGAGGCGCTGCAGGCCCGCGACGATCTGGGCGTGATCCCGCTGAGCCAGACCGAAGAGCCGCCGACCCCCCAGGGGACCTATCGCCGTTGGGTCGTGGGCCGCGCCACGCAAGGCGACGTGATCGTCAGCTATGCCGCTCCGCCCCGGGCCGTCACGGCGGCCACCAATAACGGCCCTCTGTTTGATCTGCGCCAGGAGGCCGGCGGCTACATCGGCGCCGGGGTGGGTTTTCTGGCCGCCCCCGTCGCCCCGGGGCCGTGGTCGGTGCGCCTGGACTGGGACCTCTCGCAGGTTCCAGCCGCCTCTCGCGGCGCCTGGACCTATGGCGACGGGACCGTGGAGACCATCCTGCCGTCCCAGGCCCTGCCCTTTAGCTTCTATGCCGGCGGTCCCTTGGGCGTCTTCCCGACGGAGGGCGGCGAGGGCTTCCACATGTACTGGCTGACCAAGCCCCCCTTTGACCCCGCCGAACTGGCCGACAAGACCCAGCGGCTCTACGATCAGATGTCGGCCTTTTTCGGCGATCCGCCCGGGACGCCTTACCGCGTCTTCATGCGCGCCAATCCCTATGACGGGGTGGGGGGCACCTCGCTCGGTCGCTCCTTCATGTTTGGCTACAATCCCGCCGATCAGCCCACCGTCGAGAGCCTGCTGGGGCTGGTGTCCCATGAGGTGGCCCACACCTGGCCGGCCATGGCCGGGGAGCACGGGGAGACCGCCTGGTACAGCGAAGGCATGGCGGAGTTCTACTCGCTGGTCCTGTCCTGGCGGGCTGGCGTCACCCCTCTCGACCAGGTGGTGGAGACCATGAACGGTCGCGCCGACGCCTATTACGCCAACCCCCACATCGGCCTCACCAACGCCCAGGCCGCGGAGATATTCTGGACCGATCCGGTGGCCCAGACCGTGCCCTACGGCCGGGGCTGGATGTACCTGCTGCAGACCGACGCGGAGATCCGCCGGGCCTCAGGCGGGGCCAGCAGCCTCGATGACATCGTCAAGGCGATCCGAAAGGCCCAGCTGGCCGGCGAGCCCCACGGCATTCCCCTGTGGCTGGAGCTGGTGGGCGCGCAGATCGGCGCGGATGAGGCCAAGGCCCGGTTCGACGCCATGGCGGGCGGCCAGCGGCTGCTTCCACCCGCTGACCTCTACGCCCCCTGCCTGAAGGTCGTCCCGCGCCAGGTCCGCACCTTCGAGCTCGGCTTCCCCCGGTCGGTCCTGAACGGCGAGCGGATCGTCGTGGACCTCGCGCCCGGTTCGGCGGCGGAGGAGGCCGGCCTGCGCGACGGCGACCAGATCACCGACGTCCGCAACCTGAACGTCGCGCGCAAGGATCAGGACCAGACCATCACCCTGACCATCACCCGCGACGGCGCCCCGCTCAGCCTGACCTACCTGCCCAGGGGCCAGGCCGTGGAGGCCTGGGGCTGGGTTAGGGACCCGGCGGCGCCCGAAAGCGCCTGCCGGTTCTGATCCTCAGGCGTTGTAGTTGAGCTTCAGCCCGGGCCGGGGCCAGCGGACCTTGTAGAGCCGCCCGGTGGAAGAAGCCGTGATCCAGGCGTCGCGCATGTCGGCCCCGCCAAAGCAGATGTTGGTGACGATCATGTCCGGGATCGGGAAATGCTCGGTCGATCCTGCGGGATCGAAGGCGGTGACGCCGCCATTGATGATCGTCGCCACACAGACCTTGCCGCCCGCCTCCACCGCCAGGCTGTCCAGCAGCTGATAGCCGGGCAGGTTGGCGATGACCCGGCCGGGCGCAAAGCCCGTCGGCGCCTTCAGCTGGCCCGGCTGATCGATGTCGAAGGCCCAGAGCCGGCCAAGCTGGGTGTCGGCCAGATAGACCACGTCCTCGTCCGGGGAGAGGCCGACCCCATTGGGGGCGATCAGATGGTCGCGCAGGCGCGCCACATGGCTGCCGTCGATCTTGGCGTAGTAGAGCGCCCCGAACTTGCGGCCCTCCGGGGTCGAACAGCCGTGGTCGCTGAACCAGAAGCCCCCCTGGCGGTCGAACACCAGGTCGTTGGGCCCCACAAACGGCCGGCCATCGCAGGCGTCATAGAGGGTCGTCAGCTCGCCGGTCTTCAGGTCATAGCGCTGGATCATGCCGCCGGTGTGGGTGGGCGGCGTCGGGCCGGGAATGGTCAGGCCGTCCTGCTGCGGCCAGGTGAAGGAGCCGCCATTGTTGGTGATGTAGATCGCCCCGTCCGGACCCATGGCCGCCCCATTGGGTCCGCCGCCGGTCTCCACCAGAGTCTCGCGCCGGCCATCAGGGGTGATGCGCGACAGGCGCTGGGCCTTGATCTCGGTGAGGATGACCGAGCCGTCGGCCATGGCGATGGGGCCTTCGGGGAATTCCAGGCCTTCGCAGACCAGTTCGATGTTCATGGGGCGTCCTCCTCTTGTCTTGTTGAGACGGAGTATGGCCGGCGCCGTTGGGGAAGGACCAGGGGGCTTAGCGGCGTTCCAGCACTCGCAGGACGAAGGGATACTCGTCGTCTTCGCCAGCCGGGTGGCGCACGGCGCTGACCTCGGTCCAGGCGCTCTCGTCGAAGGGAGCCAGGACCACGTCGCCCTCCACCTCGGCTTCGACCTCAGTGAGATAGATCCGCTGGGCGCGCGGCAGGGCCATGGCGAACAGGGAGGCGCCGCCGATGACGCAGACCTCCTCGGCGCCATCATCCTCGGCCATCTCCCGGCCGATCTGGACGGCTTCGGTGAAGTCCTCACAGACGAGGGCGTCCCGCGGACCGAAAGACCCGTCGCGGCTGAGCACGATGTTGGTGCGCCCGGGGAGGGGCTTCTTGGGCAGGCTGTCCCAGGTCTTGCGGCCCATGATCACCGGCTTGCCCAGGGTCACGGCGCGGAAATTGACCAGGTCGCTCTTCAGCCGCCAGGGCAGGCCCCCGTCTCGGCCAATGACGCCGTTGCGGGCGCGAGCAATGGGACCGGCGGTAAGGAGGATGCGAGCCATGGTCATGGGGGTAGCCGACCCAGGGCGCGCAGGGAAGGGACCCTAGCCCTCAGACGGCGATCGGCGCGGCGATCTTCTCGTGGGCCTTGTAGCCGGTGACCTTGAAGTCCTCGTAGTCGAAGGAGAACAGGTCGCGCTTGTCGGCCAGGGTCAGGTTCGGGAAGGGGTAGGGCTCCCGCGTCAGCTGCTCGCGGGCCTGGTCCAGGTGGTTCAGATAGAGGTGGGCGTCGCCGAGCGTATGGACGAACTCGCCGGGCTCCAGGCCGGTCACCTTGGCCACCATCATCGTCAGCAGGGCGTAGCTCGCGATATTAAACGGCACGCCCAGGAACACGTCGGCCGAGCGCTGATAGAGCTGGCAGGACAGCCTGCCCTCGGCCACGAAGAACTGGAACAGGCAGTGGCACGGCGGCAGGGCCATGTCGTCCACATCGGCCGGGTTCCAGGCGCTGACGATGTGGCGGCGTGAGTGGGGTGTGGTCTTCAGGCTTTCGACCACATTGGCCATCTGGTCGATCACCCGGCCGTCAGGCGCGGTCCAGGACCGCCACTGCTTGCCATAGACCGGGCCAAGCTCGCCCTGCGCGTCGGCCCACTCGTCCCAGATGCTGACGCCCCGCTCCTGCAGCCAGCCGACATTGGTGTCGCCGCGCAGGAACCACAAGAGCTCCAGGATGATCGACTTGCGGTGCAGCTTCTTGGTGGTCAGCAGGGGAAAGCCCTGCGCCAGGTCAAAGCGCATCTGGCGGCCGAAGACGCCGAGCGTGCCGGTGCCCGTGCGGTCGCCCCGCTGAACCCCGGTCTCCAGAATGTCGGACAGCAGGTCGAGATACTGCTGCTCGGGATGATCAGGCCGCCGGGGGGCGGACGGGACGTGGGCGTTCACGGGCGAGGCTTTCGCGGGAAATGCAGGCGGCGAGCTTTCCATGATTCGCGCAGGGCTGGCCCGAGGGCGCAACCGCCCTGCGACCCTCTGTCCACAGGGCGGGCGCAGTGATCAACCGGCGAAGCCGCCCTCATCGAGGAAGGCCTGTTCGCTGGGCGTCGTGCGGCGGCCCAGGGCGGCGTTGCGGTGGGGGAAGCGACCGAACCGGACGATGATGTCCCGGTGGATTTCGGCCCACTTCAGGGTCTCGGCGTCGCCCTCGGCCTCGTTCAGGCCTGCGCACAGCCGCACGGCCTCGTCCTGGTCGCCCATGTCCTCGGAATGCTCATAGGGCAGGTAGAAGAAGGGCCGCAGGACCGCCGAGGTGGCCTGGTCGTGGCCCGCGGCGATGGCCGCTTTGGCGATGGCCCTGGCCTTGCCGTCGGTGGCGAAGGCGTGGCCGGACTCGCGGAAGATATTGCGGGGGACCTGGTCGAGCAGGATCAGCAGGGCCAGGGCGCCTTCTGCGTCCTTGGCCCACGCATCCAATTCGCCGCGGGCGGCGGCGTGATGGGCGGCTTCGAAATCCCGGGCGAGGCTGCGGTCAAAGGCCTCATCCTTGGCGAACCACTTGGCCGGGCCGGCCTCCCGCCAGGTGTCGACCACCTGTTTGGCTGTCACGTCCATGGGCGTCTCCAGTGTGGCTCGGGAGTGTCTTCGCAGCCGCCCTGCAGCGCAAGCGGCCTTGATCGTGCAAGTCAGAGGCCTGCTCAGGCGTGGCGCCGCTTGACCTTTGCGCAAAAAAACGGTCGATAGCGCGGCCTTTGCCGCGGCGCCGTTGCTCGGTTCCGCGGTCGAACCCTGTCCCAGGAGAACAATCATGCGCGTCTACTATGATCGCGACGCCGACCTCGCCCGCATCCTGGACAAGAAGATCGCGGTGGTAGGTTACGGGTCCCAGGGGCGCGCACACGCGCTGAACCTGGTGGATTCCGGCGTCAAGAACGTGGTGGTCGCCCTGCGCCCCGGTTCGGCCACCGCCAAGAAGGTCGAGGCCGACGGCCTGAAGGTGATGACCGTCGCCGAAGCCGCCGCCTGGGCCGACGCCATGATGGTGCTGGCCCCCGACGAGCTGCAGCGCGAGATCTACAACAACGAGATCGCCCCCAATATCCGTGACGGCGCGGCCCTGCTGTTCGCCCACGGCCTGAACGTCCACTTCAACCTGATCGAGCCCAAGGCCTCCATCGATGTGCTGATGGTGGCGCCCAAGGGCCCCGGCCACACCGTGCGCGGCGAATACCAGAAGGGCGGCGGCGTGCCCTGCCTGATCGCCATCCACCAGAACCCGACCGGCAACGCCCTGGACTTCGGTCTGGCCTACGCCTCGGCCATCGGCGGCGGCCGCTCGGGCGTCATCGAGACCACCTTCCGCGAAGAGTGCGAGACCGATCTGTTCGGCGAACAGGCCGTGCTTTGCGGCGGCCTGGTGGAGCTGATCCGCGCGGGCTTCGAGACCCTGGTGGAAGCCGGCTACGCGCCGGAAATGGCCTATTTCGAGTGCCTGCACGAGGTGAAGCTGATCGTCGACCTCATCTATGAGGGCGGCATCGCCAACATGAACTACTCGATCTCCAACACTGCGGAGTACGGCGAGTACGTCACCGGTCCCCGCATCGTGACGCCGGAGACCAAGGCCGAGATGAAGCGCGTGCTCGACGACATCCAGTCCGGCAAGTTCGTGCGCGACTTCATGCTGGAAAACCAGTCGGGCCAGGCCTCCTTCAAGGCCACCCGCCGCCGCGGTTCGGAGCATCAGATCGAGGAAGTGGGCCAGCGCCTGCGCGCCATGATGCCCTGGATCACCAAGAACAAGCTGGTGGACCAGGCCCGCAACTAGGGCCTCATAGGCCTCACCGCCGAACGACGAAGGCCCTCCGTTTGCGGAGGGCCTTTTTCTTTGTCGGCGACAGTTCCGACGCGCCTCAGTTCCGCGTCGGAATGATCACCGGCAGGGTCTCATAGCCGTGCACGAAGGCGGAGTAGGTGCGCTGAGGCTCGGCCAGCACCTTGATCTCCGGGAAGCGCTTGAGGATCTCTTCCCAGATGATGGTCAGCTGCATCTCGGCCACCCGGTTGCCCACGCAGCGGTGGATGCCGAAGCCGAAGGACAGGTGCTCCCGGGGGCGTTCGCGGTCGATGATGTAGTCGTTGGGCCGCGCGATGCGGCTCTCATCCCGGTTGCCGGAGATGTACCACATGACCACCCGGTCGCCTTCGCGGATCATCTTGCCGCCGACCTCGATGTCGCGGGTCGCCACCCGGGCCATGTGGGCGAGCGGCGTCTGCCAGCGGATCGTCTCCGAGACCATCGACGAGATCAGCTCGGGATTGGCCCGCAGCTTGGCGTACTGGTCGGGGTTCTTGTTCAGCGCATAGACGCTGCCGGAGATGGTGTTGCGGGTGGTGTCGTTGCCGCCGACGATCAGCAGGATGACATTGCCCTGGAACTCCTGGACCGGCATGTCCCGGGTGGCGGTGTTGTTGGCCATCATGGAGATCAGGTCGATGCCGGGTTCGGCCGCGTCCACCCGCTGGTCCCAGATCTGCTTGAACGTGCCGAAGCAGTCCATCATGTCCCGGGCCTTCTGCTCCCAGCTGGTCACAGGTCCATGGCCGGGCGCGTTGGTGACCACGTCAGACCAGTAGGTCAGCTTGCGCCGGTCCTCGAAGGGGAAGTCGAAGAGCGTGGCGAGCGTCATCGCTGTCAGCTCCTTGGAGACCAGATCCACCCAGTCGAACTCCTGGCCGATGGGCAGGGAGTCCAGGATTTCCCCGGCCCGTTCGCGCACGATGGGGGACATCTTGGTGATGTTGCCCGGCGCCACGGTGGGGCTGACCGCCTTGCGCTGACGGCCGTGGTCGGGTTCGTCCATGGTGATGAAGCCGGCGCCCGCGCGCCGCGGGCGATCCTCGCCGAGCGCCTTGCGCTGGGCCTCCATGGCCTCGAGGTTGGGCAGGGTGATGCCGTCGGCCGAGGAAAAGGCCTCGTGATTGGTGTCCACCGCCAGGATGTCGTCCCACTTGGTCACAGACCAGTAGCGGCCGAACTCGCTCTCTTCGGTGAGGTGGACGGGGTCTTCCCGGCGCAGGCGCTCGAAGACCGGCCAGATGGTGTCGTCCTGGAAGCGCGCCGCCCGGCCGGGGTTGAGCTGGGCGAGCGGGGTCGCTTCGACGGCTTCGACGGAGTCCGCCTGCGGGCTCACTCTGATATTCATCGCATCCTCCCTGGGCGTTGACCGCCCTTGTCCGGCGCCTCGACCTCTGAGGGTCGGCGCTTCGTCGGACTCATTCCGACCTTCCGAACAGCATTCGGCAAGCGGAGAATGCGAGCCTGTCCGGCCCAGGCGCCAGACGGGAGGTCAGTCGGCGGTGGTCTCCACGGGCACGTAGCGGGCGACGATCACCTCGGTGGCGTCAAAGCGGCGCTCCGACTTGGCCAGCTCTAGGTGGACATGGTCGGTCATGCCGCCGGGGTACTTGTCCTGCAGGCCCCGGGCGGTCCCGATGGCGGAGCCCAGCCGCACCGCCTGGCCCACCTTCACCCCGGGATCGACATAGAAAACGCGAGCCTCATAGCCCAGCGCCGGATTGGTGATCTCGATGAACTGCAGGCTGGTGTCGCTGGAATAGGCGTGGCCGATCTTGGTCACGTAACCCGAGATGGGGGCGACCACCGGCTGGCCGGCGGTGGCGGCGTAGTCGACGCCCTCATGGGCGCGCACGCCCCCGTCGCGGGAGGCGCCGTAAGCGCCAGAGCCATAGGCGTCATGGGTGCGCGGCGCCTGGCCGGTCGGATTGACGAAATCGGGCTGGCCGTCCCCGTCGATATCCTGGCCCTCCCATTGCAGCTCGCGGACCACCGGCGCCGGCAGGGTCGGCGTCGCCTTGGCCAGAGGGCTGAGGCTCACCTGCGAGAGGCGGGCGGCGAGGCCGATGCTGGCGTCGGCGACGGCGCTGGTGGCCATGGTGGCGGCCATGGCCGCGGCGGTGAGGGCGAACAGGCGGTGGGCCAGGAAACGCCCGTCCATTCCGGGCGCCGACAGGTCAGACAAACTCAAAACGCAGGATCTCTTCGATACGGGCCGGGAACTTTCGGCGGGTTTCGTCGGTTTTCGTGTCAGAGCCGGGGCTGCGCAGAGCCGCCCCGTCGGCCAGCGCGGCCGTTCGCCTGAACCTATAGGTCGGAAATGGGGCGCCCATGCGGCGCATTGTCCCGCAGAATCAACTTGTTATAGTAAAGCTTATCATAACCAGGGCAGGCTGACGGCCCCTCGCAGGATCGCCTCGGCTTCCGGCGTGTGCTTCTCCGTCCCCTCCCGCCCGTGCAGGACCAGCGGCGGCAGGAGCCGCAGAGGCGCCTTGCCGGTCTTGATCGCCCGCACCAGGACCCGTTTGGCCGGGGCGTCGGCGAAGGGGTGGATTCCCCGCACCTGAAACGATCCGGCGCTGATCCCAAGCCCGCTCAGCAGGTCGCCCAGACGGTCGGCCCGGTGGATCAGGGTCACGCTGCCCCCCTCCCGCACGGCCTTCAGCAGGAACCCCGTCCAGGCCGCCAGACCGCCATCGGCCATCCAGGCGCCGGTCTTCTCCGGAGCCGGCGCGCGGAGGGCGCGCACGTCATCGAAAAACGGCGGATTGGCCAGGGCTGCGTCAAAGGGCGGCAGGTCCAGGGCTCGAAAACCCGCCGTCACGTCCCCGGACAGGACGCTCACCTGCGCCGTCATCCCGTTCAGCGCTACATTGCCCTGCGCCAGGGCCAGGGCCTCAGGATCGCGTTCGATCCCGGTGAAGACCACGCCGGTGCGCCGCGCGGCGGCCGCCAGCAGGGCCCCGCCGGCGCCGCATCCCGCCTCAATCACCCGGTCCCCCGCGCGGGCGTCGCAGGCCGCGGCCAGCAGGGCGGCGTCCAGCCCGGCCCGGTAGCCCCGCGCCGGCTGTCGCAGGACGATGCGGCCTCCCAGGAGGCGGTTCTCCGTCGGCGGCTCGACCGGGGGGTGTGACGGCTCGGACATCAGCGGCTCCAGATGCGCGGGCGCGCCTTGACCGCCCCCTATCGCGTGACCATTGTCCGGACGCAACGGCGGCCCCGCAAACGGCCGCCCCATCTGGAGTAATTCGTCGTGGACGCCGCCGCCGCAGACACCAGGGCCAAGCCGGTCAGCCTCGATCACCTGCTGAAGCTCGCCCGTTCGGACATGGCCGGCGTCGACAGCCTGATCCGCGACCGGATGCAGAGCCCTGTCTCCGTGATCCCGGCACTGGCTGAACACCTGATCGGCGGCTCGGCCAAACGCCTGCGCCCCCTGCTCACCGTGGCGGCCGCCCGCCTGGCCGGAGCCCAGGACGACGGCTGCCGCAAGCTGGCCGCGGCGGTGGAGTTCATCCACACCGCCACCCTCCTGCATGACGACGTGGTCGACTCCTCCGAGCTGCGCCGGGGCAAGGTGGCGGCCCACCTGATCTGGGGCGCGCCGTCCAGCGTGCTGGTGGGCGACTTCCTGTTCGCCCGCGCCTTCGAGCTGATGGTCGAGACCGGCTCCATGGCCGCCCTGGAGATCCTGGCCCGGGCCAGCCGGGTGATCGCCGAGGGCGAGGTGCTGCAGCTGACCCGAGCTCACGACCTGGACCTGGATGAGGCGGTCTATCTGGAAATCATCAAGGCCAAGACCGCCGAGCTGTTCGCCGCCGCCGCCGAGGCCGGCGGGGTCGGGGCCGGCGCCAGCCCCGAGCAATGCCGCGGCCTGCGCCGCTTCGGTCAGGACCTGGGCCTGGCCTTCCAGCTGGTGGACGACGCCCTGGACTATTCCGGCGTCAGCGAGACCCTAGGCAAGAATCCCGGCGATGACTTCCGGGAGGGCAAGGCGACCCTGCCGCTGATCCTGGCCATCAAGCACACCGGCGCGACCGAGCGGGATTTCTGGATGCGTACGGTCGACGCCCGCGAGCAGACCGAGGCCGATTTCGAGCGGGCCCGCAAGCTGGTGGACGACAGCGGCGCCCTGGACGCCACCCTTGCGGCCGCCGCCGGCTACGCCGCCAGCGCCAAGGCCGCCCTGGCCGTCTTCCCCGCCGGCGACTGGCGCACGGCCCTGGAAGATCTGGCCGACTTCGCCGTCGCCCGCCTGGCTTAGACCCTTCCGGAGCTAGTTGCCCTCGGCCGCCCCGGCCATATCCAGCAGGTTCACCCGCATGCCGCCGGGCAGCTCCATGTCGCCCGGGCGGAAGCCCTCGGGGCAGGCGCCCTGCCACACAGCCTCGATATTGACGGTGCGGGTTCCGTTCATCTGCGGCGCCTGCGCGCCCACGGTCGAGCTTTCCCCGGTGATCACATAGCGGGTGGCGAAGTCGCCGCTGGCCACGCCCGACGTGGTGGTCTTGCCGCCAGTCCCCATGTCGCAGACCGATGAGAACTGCCAGCTCCCGTCCGTGCGGCGGGTCACCAGGTTCTTCTCGCAGGACTCATCGGTGGCCTGCTGGCCCCACCAGCTCAGACGTTCGTCCAGGGTGTCGTCGATACAGATCCGGGTCACCTGGACGATCCCCTCGGTGGACAGCCGCTGTTCCCAAAGGCCCGCCCGACGGGTGGGGGCGGCCGGCGCGCCGGGTTGGCCGGGCAGGGGCGTCTGGGCGTCCTCGGCGGCGGGGGCCGGAGCCTCGGCCTCCTGGCCAGCCTCGTTGCGATTGCAGGCGCTGAGCGCCAGCAGGGACAGCCCCAGGGCTGCGGTCATGGAAAGTCTGCGCATCGGATCGACATCCTTCATCCCACGCCCTGGCCTCAGGCCCCAGGCCCCGTCATCATCTCCCAGCCTTAGCCGGGATCGAATTCCCCGTTAAGTCCGTTGCGGAGGGCATGATGAGCGAACTTCGAAACAACAGCGACGCGTCCCGCTATGAGATGGACGAGCAGGGCCAGACCTCCTGGGCCGATTACCGGCTCCAGGGCGAACGCCTTTACATAGATCATGTGGAGAGCCCTGTGGCGCTGCGCGGCACCGGCGCGGCCGGGCGGCTGATGAAGGCCCTGGCCCAGGACGCCAAGGACCGGGGCCTGAAGATCACCCCCATCTGCGGCTATGCCGCGGCCTGGCTGCGGCGCAGCCCCGATTACAGGGATCTGGTGGCATGAGTGATGATCGGAAGGACGAGACGACCCAGCCGCCCCGCGAACCCGGCTCGGACGCCGATCAGCCCCGCCGGGACATCGAGACCGATCCGGCGCTGAGCCCGGTCGGGCCCCTGGGCGGCGCGGCCATATCGCCCCTGAAGCCAGGCCGCCGGGACGAGGACTGACGCCCCGCCCCGACCGGCCAATTAGGTCCTGGCCATGATGGCTTCCAGGGCCTGGGCCTTGACCTCGGCGTCCTCGGTGAGCCGGCGGGCGATTTCGCGGACGCCAGGGGGATAGAGCTCCCCGCCGCTGGCGATCTCAGCGCTCAGTCGCTCCACCTCGTTCAGGGCGGTCTCGAGGGCGCGCACGTGCTCGCCCACCAAGCCGCGGGCTTCCGATTGCAGCCGACGCACGCGCTCGGCCACGGCGGTTTCAGATTTCGTCCGGTCCAGGGCGACGACCTTGCCGTCGGCGCCCGCTACGCTGAGAGACGGTGACATCAATTACCCCGTTCTATTGTTGGCGGAACTGCGGGAGGTCTCGAAGGAGACCTCGCCATGACCAGCCCCTGATCAGTCACATCTACGAATGGCGAGGCTGGAAGTTCCGTCCCCACCGTCGCTGGATTATCATGTGGGGCTTTTCGGCCACGGTCGGGAGAGGGCGCAGGACGACGAATGCTGCGGACGCGATCAGCTTTCTGAAGCCGCCCCTACAGCCTTCCTTTGCGGAACCGCTCCTGGGCTTCGGCCCGGGCCTCGGCCTTGACCCGCTTGACCGCTGAGCGGTCGACGGTTTCGCCTTCGCCGGTCAGGGCCTCGTTGGCGAATTCCAGGTCCATTAGCTTCAGGCGCTTGATCTCGTCACGCAGGCGCGCGGCGGTCTCGAATTCCAGGTCGGCGGCGGCCTGACGCATCCTGCCTTCCAGGTCGCGCAGGGTGGCCTTGAAGTTGTCGCCCATGAAGGGCTTGGCCTCCTCGGCCAACTCCGTGCGGACCAGGGGGCGGTCCTTCTCATAGGCGCTGGCGAGGATTTCCTTGATCTGGCTCTTCACGCTCTCGGGCGTGATGCCGTGGGCGGCGTTGTATTCCTCCTGCCGCTCCCGCCGGCGCTGGGTCTCGGCCATGGCGCGCTCCATGGAGCCGGTGATGCGGTCGGCATAGAGGATGACCCGGCCGTCGATGTTCCGCGCCGCCCGGCCGATGGTCTGGATCAACGAGGTTTCCGAACGCAGGAAGCCTTCCTTGTCGGCGTCCAGGATGGCCACCAGCCCGACCTCGGGGATGTCCAGGCCTTCGCGCAGCAGGTTGATCCCCACCAGCACGTCGAAGACGCCCAGACGCAGATCGCGGATGATCTCGATGCGTTCGATGGTGTCGATGTCGGAGTGCATGTAGCGGACCTTCAGGCCCTGCTCGTGCATGTACTCCGTCAGGTCCTCGGCCATCTTCTTGGTCAGCACGGTGATCAGGCCGCGATAGCCCTGGGCGATGGTCTGGCGCACCTCGTCGATGACGTCGTCCACCTGGGAGAAGCCGTCCTTGGAGACCGGGCGCACCTCCACCGGCGGGTCGATCAGGCCGGTGGGGCGGATCACCTGTTCGACGAAGACGCCGCCGGTGCGTTCCATCTCCCAGGATCCCGGCGTGGCCGACACATGCACCGTGTCGGGCCGCATGGCGTCCCACTCCTCGAACTTGAGCGGGCGGTTATCGAGGCAGGAGGGCAGGCGGAAGCCGTACTCGGCCAGGGTGAACTTGCGCCGATAGTCCCCGCGATACATCCCGCCGATCTGCGGCACCGCCTGGTGGCTCTCATCGACGAACAGCAGGGCGTTCTCGGGAATGTATTCGAAGAAGGTCGGCGGCGGCTCGCCTGGGCGGCGGCCGGAGAGATAGCGGCTGTAGTTCTCGATCCCGGCGCAGGAGCCGGTGGCCTGGATCATCTCGATGTCGAAGGTGGTGCGCTGCTCCAGCCGCTGAGCCTCCAGCAGCTTGCCATTGGCCACCAGCCATTCCAGCCGCTCCTTGAGCTCGGCCTTGATCTGCAGCACCGCCTGGTTGAGCGTCGGCCGCGGCGTCACATGGTGGCTGTTGGCGTAGATCTTGATCCCGTCCAGGTCGGCGGTCTTCTTGCCGGTCAGGGGATCGAACTCGACGATGGTCTCCACCTCGTCGCCGAACAGGCTGACCCGCCAGGCGCGATCCTCGTAGTGGGCGGGGAAGATCTCGATGGTGTCGCCCCGGCGGCGGAAGGTGCCGCGCTCGAAGGCCTGGTCGTTGCGCTTGTACTGCAGGGCCACGAGGTCAGCCATCAGCTGCTTTTCATCCACCCGCTCGCCCGGGGCGAGGGTGAAGGTCATGGCCGTATAGGTCTCCACCGAGCCGATGCCGTAGATGCAGGAGACCGAGGCCACGACGATGACGTCGTCCCGCTCCAGGATCGCGCGGGTGGCCGAGTGGCGCATCCGGTCGATCTGCTCGTTAATCGAGGAGTCCTTCTCGATATAGGTGTCGGTCCGGGGCACATAGGCCTCCGGCTGGTAATAGTCGTAGTAGGACACGAAGAACTCGACGGCGTTCTCCGGGAAGAAGGCCTTGAACTCGGAATAGAGCTGGGCCGCCAGCGTCTTGTTGGGCGCCAGGATCAGGGCCGGGCGCTGGGTCTCGGCGATGACCTGGGCCATCGTATAGGTCTTGCCCGAGCCAGTGACGCCGAGCAGCACCTGGTCGTGCTCACGCCCCTCCAGGCCCGCCACCAGCTCCTTGATCGCCTGCGGCTGATCGCCGGCCGGCTGGTAGTCGCTGACCAGCTTAAAGCGCTTGCCGCCCTCCGACTTGGCTGGCCGCGCCGGGCGGTGGGGCTTCCACAGCATCGGCATCGCGGCATCGTCATAGTCGAAGCTCGCCGACATGTCGGCGACGCCCTGGGCGGGCGGGGGAGGGGCGGTCTTGGAACGGGGCATGGGACAGAAGGTAGGCGCGCCAGGCCTCGGGCGCCAGCGGCCCTGCTGACATCATGGTGTCAGCAGGGCGCCGTTCAGCACGCCGAAGGGCCTAGAAGCGGAACGCCGCCCCCAGGCGCAGGTCCAGGGCCTCGGCCTCGGCGCGGTTCAGATCGGCCTCGGCGGCCAGGTGCAGCGAGAGGGGGCCGTCCTCATAGGCCAGAGTCAGCCCTGCCTCCTGCCAGTCGCGATCCCGGCGGCCAAGGCCGGCGCCGACCCGGGCGGCGGGGCTCGCCGCAAGGGCCAGGGTCGCGTCGGCCGCGTCGGCGAACTCATGGGCCAGGGCCAGTCGGCCCTGCAGGGTCAGGCGGGCGGAGGCCAGGGGCAGGACGCCCTCCACCGCCAGGCCCAGCCGGCCCTGGACGCTGTCGGTGGAAAAGCCCTCGACGGAAAGCGCGGCCGGGCCGCCGCGTTCGGTGAAGCCATCCACCTCGAAGCGCGCCGCCCGCATCGAGGCCTGCGGGACCAGGCTCAGGGTCTGATCCAGGGGCAGAGTCCAGGTCCCGGCCAGGGTGGCGGTGTAGAGGTCGGCCCCTGTCTCGCCCGTCGCCCCATAGGTCAGGCCGCCAGCGGTGAAGGTCCGGCGGCTCTCCAGGTCCTGCCGGCCCAGGCCCACCGAGCCCTCCAGGGTCCAGGGCCGCTGGACCCCGGCGAGCCGTACGAAGGCCATGGCCTGCCAGAGCTTGCTTTCCCCCTCGGCCTGGGGCGCAGGCAGGGTCATGTCGCCGCGGCTATAGGCCAGGGCCCCGCCGACCGTGGCCGGGCCCAGGCGGGCCTCGGCGCCGCCCAGCAGCCATTCGGTGTCGATCTGCGTCTTGGCGTCGAAGCCCCGCTTCAGGCCATCGCCGCGCCCCTGGCCATAGGCCAGAAAGGCGCCGGACTCCCGGTCGCCCAGGGCGGCGCGGCCGGCCAGGGCGTCGGCCAGGGCCTCGGTCTGGACCCGACCCAGCACCTCGGCGTTCGCGAGCCCCAGGGGCGCAAGGCTGCGCAGCCCTGTGGCCAGGGCCTGGCCCTCCAGATAGTCGAAGCCGTCATAGAGGCCGGCCAGGGGGCCGTCGGCCGGGCCGCGGGCGGCGTCCAGCAGACGGGCGTAAGGCGCCTGGGTTTCGTCGCTCATCTGGGCGAGGTCGGCATAGAGGCCGGCCGACAGGGCGACGTCGATGGCGTTGGCCGAATAGGCCAGCTGGCCACGCATGACTCCGGGCAGGTCGGCCACGGCGTCGAAGTCGCCTAACAGCCCGCCTTCCGCCGTCACGATGCGGAAGCGATCGCCCGCCCTTGGCCGGTCCGCGGCCAGCGGGTTCAGCACCAGGGTCCCGCCGAGGATCAGGCCGCCGACCGAGGGCTGGGCGGCGTCCGGATCGGCGATCACCGCCAGCTGGTCGGCCCCGGACCTGGCCAGATCGATCTGCAGCGCCCCAGCCGGCGCCAGGCGGGCGTCGGTCAGCAGGGTCAGCCGCCCCAAGGCGCCGAAGCTGCCGGGACCGATCCCCATGGCGGAGTCGAAGCTGTAGGCTCGGACCGTCCCCGCGCCGGTCAGCAGGCCGGCCGCGCCGGTGAAGGTCGGGGTCTGCAACAGGCCGTCCACATTCAGCCAGCCCCCTTGGGCGCGGGTCCCGATGGCCAGGCCCAGGACGGCGGACCCGGTGATGTCCAGGCGCGCAGAGCCGGCCAGGGTGAGGGCGTCGATCTCCGCCTCCCCTGACAGGGTGGTGGTCCCGGACTCCGATAGGGTCACATCATAGAAGCGGGCCGCGCCCCCTGGACCAAATGCGCCGTTGTTGGGGACCCGGCTGGCGGTCCCGGGCCCGGTGGTCGCAAACCGCGGCGTGTCGGTGACCGGGTTATCAGCCCCGGTCATGTTGAGGCAGCCGCCGCCGAGGATGCAGACCTCGCCGAAATTCGCCCCTGCGCCGCTGGCGCCCTGAGCCGGGATGCTGGGCAGGCCGTTGACCAGCGCACCGCCCGAAAGGACCTGATAGGCCGGGTCCAGCCGCTCGACCCAATGTCCGGCGTCATGCCAGTTTCCGTCGCCGGCCTTGGCGCCCACATAGCGGTAGAAATTGTTATCGACGACCCAGTCCCAATAGTTTGACAGCGGCTGATAGAAGCCGAACTGCCCATAGGTCGCGGCGACGCTGTCATTGGGGTAGAAGAGTCCGCCGGAGACGACGCCCGCCAGGATCCGGCCGTCGCCCAATCCAGGCACGATCAGTGGACCGCCGGAATCGCCCGGGGCGACGCTGCCCTCCCGCGCCGTCGCCTCGCCGCCGAGGTTGGCGTAGGGCTTCCCATCCTGCCCGATGCGGACCCCGGACGGGTTATCAAAGTCGTAGATGTAAACGTCGGCTGTAAAGCTGTCGAAGGTGTCTGGGATGGCCACGCCACTGAGGAGATAGATGGGGCTTCGGCGATATCCAGCGGCGAGGCCAGGACGTCCAGGGTGTTGGTCACCGTCCGGCGGTAGAGGCCCTCGTCGCGGTTGGCTCCAGTCGTGCCCGACCCGGTGTTTCCATAGCCCGTGAACACTACCTCGGTGGGGCCGGGCAGGGGCGAAAACAGCAGCTTCCAGTTCGGCACGCCGATGGCCGGCGTGTCCAAAGCCCCGAGGGCCACGTCGGCCTGCTTGTAGGCGCCAGTGTCGTCCGGCAGGGCGAGCGAGCGCGGATCATAGATGAAGTCGAGGATCTCATAGGTGGCCAGGCCGGGCTGACTCTCGCCGGTTCGGTACCAGGCCCCGACGCCCGGCAGCGCGTTGTCCAGGAAGCTGACGGCGGCGTGATGGCTGGCGCCCCAGGCCGCGTCCGGGGTGCGGTTGATGCAATGGGCCGCCAGGATGACGGTGCGCGGATTGATCAGACTCGTGGTGCAGATGCTCTGGCCGTCTGGCGATACGAAGAAGACGACGCCGACGCCGGTGACGCCTGTGGAGTCGCGGACTCCCGTCTCATCGATGGCGCCGTCGGGGCCGAATGTGAGCAGGTTGTCATTGGGTACGACGGCGTTGACCGGGGAGGCGGCCATGAATGACAGGCCGAACGCGCTCGCCAGAAGCGCCGTACGAATGTTCTGCACTGATACTTCCCCCGTTTTTTTTCGGCCAATGGCCGCAATCCAGGGGTGTGTGTCAAGATATCGCCCGAACCGAGCGCTGGGTCAGAATAGTCCCCCGGCGCTGGCCGCGACGGCATAGGCCGCGGCCAGGACCACCAGGGACATCAGCAGATGACGCATCGACTTATCTCCAGCCCACCTTGTGGGTCCGGGGATAGGCCTGTCGCCGTTGGCGAACATGATCCAGATGGACTAGGGGCGCCCGCGATCGGGGGCGCAGGTGCGCCTTAGCGGTCGACGCCCTTGCTCACCGCCGTGCCCACGGCCGCGCCAGCGGCTGCGCCCACAGGCCCGCCGACCACCGCACCGGCGACGGCCCCGGTCGCCGCCCGCTGCTCCACATTGTGGCCACAGGCTGACAGTAGAAGCGCCGCCGAAATCGCACAGACGCCAAGGACCTTAGGCATGTCAGAATCTCCGAGAGTTGTTCGCCAGGAACGGCCGGCAACGGTCAAGGTTCCCAGAGTCAGCGTCGGCCCACTCAAGGTGGAGTTAGGGTGCGGCGCAATATCGCCTTGCGAATCCATCACGGACCCGTCATAAGGCGGGCCACTTTGTCGTAGACCCGTCCGGTGAACAGTGCGGACGGGCTTCGTTTTCGAGATTTCACCCGCAGTGAGGCGGGGCTTCTCTGAGCGATGATGTCGGGGGGCGTTGCGCCCTCGCCGCACGGGACAGGACGTTTTGCAAAATGAAAAATGGGTGCGCGCCGATTGGCGTGCCCTGACCGTTGCCGCCGTTCTCGGCTCCTCGGTCGGACTGGCGCTGGGTGGCGCCTATATGGCCGGCGGCATGGCCGGCGCCGCATCTGACCACGCCCGCGCCGCCCGACTGGCGGCCGCTGCGGCGGATGGTTACTCCGAACAGGCGCTCCAAGACGCCGCCGCGCGGATGGACCCTGGCGTGTTGCGCATCGCGCGCCGCCACGATCCGTTCACAGTGGCCGGTGCGGCGGAGCGCGACCGGCAGAGCGCGATCCTGGTGGCCCGCCTGGAGCGGGGCGCGGGGGCGGCGAGCCAGCCGCCGATCCTGCGCGCCAGCCTGAACCCAACGCCCATTCCCGCGCCGCCGTTCCGTCTCGGCGGTGCGCTCGAAGCCTCCCGCGACATGGAGTGCCTGACCCAGGCCGTCTATTACGAGGCCCGCGGCGAAACCCCGGCCGGCCAAGCGGCCGTGGCTCAGGTGGTCCTCAATCGCGTGCGTCATCCGGCCTTCCCCAAGACCGTCTGCGGCGTGGTGTTCCAGGGCGCCAACAGCCGGGTCTGCCAGTTCAGCTTCGCCTGCAACGGCGCCATGCGCCGCGGGGTCGAACCCGCCGCCTGGCGTCGCGCCGAGCGGGTCGCCCACAAGGCCCTCTCGGGTGAAGTCATGGCCGAGGTCGGCCGCTCCACCCACTTCCACACCACCGCCGTGGCGCCGTCCTGGGGCCCGCGCCTCACCCGCGTCACCCAGGTGGGCGTGCACATCTTCTATCGCTTCGGCCGCGATCCGGCGCCCAGCCGCATGCTGGCCAGCGCCCATGAGATCACGCCCGAACAGACCGAAGCTCCGGTCTATGCCCGGGTCGGCGAGTCCGCCGATGTGCGGGACCGGATCGAGGGCGAGGGCGATATCCGCCTGACCTCCGCGACCCTGGTCCCGATGCCCTCCAAAGTCCTGGGCATGGGCGGCCCCGCCGAGCCGGCTCAGGAGCCCGCGTCGGCCCCGAAGGCTGAGCGTCCCGAGGGCGAGATCGTCAAGACCGGCGTCGCCAAGCCTGCGGCCAAACCCGCGGCCAATCCCGTGGTGGCGGTGAGCAAGCCTGCCGCGTCGGAGGAGAAGTCCGCCGAGGCGAAGCCCCAGTCGGGCGAGCGCGGCAAGACGACCTGATCTGACGGCCTAGAGTTCGGCCCGGGCCTTGCGCCTGAGCGCCTGCGGCGTCTGGCCATAGGTGCGCAACATCGCTCGGCGTAGCCGCTCGGCGTCGCCGAAGCCGGCGGTCCGCGCGGCCTGCTCGACGCTGGCGCCCTGGCGCAGGGCGCCGCGGGCGGCTTCCACCCGCAGGTGCTCCACCGCCTTCGCCGGGGTCATGCCGACCTCCCGCACAAAGGCCCTGGCGAAGTTGCGCGGGCTCATGGCGCTGGCCTCGGCCAGGTCCTCCACGCTCAGCCGGGTGGTCAGTCTCTGGCCGGCCCAGTCGAGCAGGTCGGCGAACCGGCCGCTGGCGCCGCCCATCTCCACCAGGCCGGAAAACTGTGACTGCCCGCCAGCCCGCTGGCGCGGCGCCACAAGTTGCTGGGCGGTCGCCCGGGCCACGGCCTCCCCCAGATCCTCGGCGATCAGGGCCAGGGACAGGTCGATGCCGGCGGTGATGCCCGCCGAGGTCCAGACCGGATCGTCGCGCACATAGATCCGGTCGGGCTCCAGCCGGGTCCTGGGGAACCGGCGCCGGAAGTCGGCGGTGCGGCTCCAGTGCGTGGTGGCCCGCCGCCCCTTCAGCAGCCCCGCCTCCGCCAGGATGAAGGCCCCCGAACAGACGCTGACGATCCGCCGCGCCCGGGGGGCGACGGCGGCGGCCGCGGCGATCACCGCGGGGTCGAGCCGCTCAGGCCGCGTCCCGTCCCCGCCGGACACCAACAGGGTGTCCAGAGGCGCCTCGTCCAGGGGCGCGGCCATCAGGGCAGCGCCGGACGAGCTCTTCACCCATCCAGGCGCCGTGGAGACCACCCGCAGATCATAGGCGCCGGGCGCCAACCGGCCGGCGATCTCGAAGGCGGCGATGGGGCCTGCGGCGTCCAGCAGCTGGAAGTCCGCAAAGATCAGGACATCGACGCGCCGGGGCGCCATGGCAGAATCCGTGGGAAAAATGTCATTTCAGCCAAGACCTGATCGGTCGATGCTGCCCCTGTCAACCTTGGAGCCTGTCCATGACCCAGACCTGCCGCATCGTCTTCCCCCTCTACCCCGGGGTGACCCAGCTGGACTTCACCGCGCCGCATCAGGTGTTCAATCGGCTTCCGGGGGCGGAGACGATCGTCGCCTCGGTGGGCGGGATCGATATCGAGGGCGACGGCCTGGTCTTCGCCCGGTTGGCTGACCTGACCCAGCTCGAGGCCTGCGACGTCCTCTGCGTGCCCGGCGGCTTCGGGACCACCGCGGCCATGCTGGATGAGGCCTATATGGACGCAATCCGCCGGCTGGGCGCCAGCGCCCGCTATGTCACCTCGGTCTGCACCGGCTCCCTGATCCTGGCCGCCGCGGGCCTGCTGAAGGGCCGCCGCGCCGCCTGCCACTGGGCCTGGCGCGACCTCCTGCCCCTGTTCGATGTGGAGCTGGATGAGGGCCGGGTCTGCCGGGACGGCAATGTGATCACCGGCGGCGGGGTGACGGCGGGCCTCGATTTCGCCC
>TARA_R100000935_G_scaffold57965_1_pt1 | contig 24201 bp, 27 predicted proteins | sample TARA_R100000935 | Tara Oceans TARA_R100000935 (sample SAMEA2621502) | marine metagenome | biome: marine biome (ENVO:00000447); feature: surface water layer (ENVO:00002042); material: "saline water (ENVO:00002010), including plankton (ENVO:xxxxxxxx)" | depth 5 m
CATCGTCCAGCTGGACGATGAAGTCGGGGACATACTTCCGCGGCACGGCGCCATCGCGGTACGGGACATCAAAGGACATCCCCTGGTTCTTCACATAGGCCCGGACGCGGGGGTGTCGCTCCAACACGCGGGCCAGTTCCGCCTCCCAGTCGCTGTCGAGCACCACATGACTGACGTGACTACGGTCCGGCGCGGTCGTGTAGACGTCCTTTGAGGTGTTGAAGGCGACGAAGCGAGTTGAGCCGGTCGGGTTGTAGGCGTCGACGATCGCCTTGACATTCTTCTCCCCCTGGACGCCCCGCTGGCAGGCGAAGAAGATCAACTCGGCCGCCCGATCGGCCAACTCGGTGTAGAGGATCGCGCCTGTCGGGACGCCTTTGGTCACCAGGTGGCCTTCGGTGATCCAGCGTCGGCAAATTTTCTGTAGATCGCCAAACAGGTGCATCGGCGGGTCTTCACCCGGGTCGCGGAACCGGGTGAAGAGCAACCGCTTGGCCAGGTGGTAGGAGATGCTGCTCGGCCGCATGTCCTCCAGGATCTGGGGCGAGAGTTCGACGCCCTCGCCGACGATGCCTTCGTTCTGGACTCTTGAGGGGCCGACATTGCCGGGGTTCAGTTCGAAGCGACTATCAGGCGTGAAGACCGCGGTAATCCGCTCATCGGGCAGGTCGTAGCGATAGCCCTCGACCCGGGGGAAGGTGATCTCCAGCTCCGCCCGTTCGCGTAGCGCCTGGACCCGCGTGGTCTTGGCCGGCGGCTTGACGGGGGCGACCACCGGCTCGGCGGCGAAGTTGAACGGGATGCCGAGAATGTCGGCGTATTCGACGTCAAACAGCCCGTCCTTGTTCAGCTCGTAGGACTGCCGGCGCAGGCCACGACCAACGACCTGTTCGCAGAGAAGCTGGGTTCCGAAAGCCCGCACGCCCATGATGTGGGTGACCGTGTTGGCGTCCCAACCTTCGGTCAGCATGGACACTGAGACGACGCAGCGGATCTGTTCGCCCAGGCGTCCTTTGCGACCAACCGTGTTCATGGCTTCGCGCAGCAGGTCGGAGTCGCTGAGGTTGTCGGCCCTCTGGACGTCGCCGGATTTCTCGATCAGCTCGCGTTTGAACTGCTCGATTTCGGCGCCCATCATTCCTCGAAACGAGGAGTCGAGCGCCTCGCCGCTTTCCAAGGCCTCGCTGTCGACCAGCAGAGTGTTGAAGCGGGTCAGCCGGTTGCCGTGCTCGTCATAGTTCCGGAAGAGATCGAGGTGGCCAGCGTGGCGGAACCGCATCTCACCGTCCTCGTCCTCACGCTCGAACCCGGCAATCCACTCGTAGACGAGCTTGGAGGTGGCGGTGTTGTTGCAGACGACGATGAAGACGGGGGGCACGTCGATGCCCGCGCGCCGCCATTCCTCGTCGGTCTTCTCGTAGTGGCTATAGAGGGCGTAAAGCGCAGTCTGCAGCTCAGCGGGGAATGTCGCGGCCAGGGGGTCGAGGTCACCCGATTTGCCCGCGCCCTTCTTCGGCATTCGCTTGCCGATGTGCTCCCACAGCTCGCGATAGATCGGCGCCTCGCCGGTGACGGAGTTGTCCGAGACCGGAATGCGAGGGAGCTTCACGATCCCGCACTCGATGGCGTCCATCAGCGAGAAGTCGGAGACCGTCCACGGGAAGAGCGTGCCTTCCCGATAGCCTGAACCACGGAGGAAGAACGGGGTGGCCGAGAGGTCGAAGACCGTGCGGACGCCGATCTTGCGCTTCAATGCCTCCAGACCGGAGATCCAAAGCCGCGCCGCCTCGGCGTTGCGCTTGGCCTCTTCCTTCTCTTCAGCTGCGATGGGCGTCTCGGCGTCTTCCTGCCGCTCGCGGTAGCAGTGGTGAGCCTCGTCATTGATGGCGATGACGTTCTTGAAACCCAGCAACTCCCCACAGGCGCGCTTCAGCATCGCGCCTTCAGTCTCGATGGTCTGGATGGGTCCGTCGCGGCCCTCGAGCAGACCGCGCCCGGTCTTGGAGAGGGACATGGTCTCGCGGCGCTTGAAGGCGTGATAGTTCGTGAGAACGACCTTCGCCCTGCCCATGTCGGCGACCATGTCGGCCGGCACCAGTTCGCGGGTGGCGTAGTAGTTCTCAGGGTGCGACGGGAGCAGGACGCCGAGGCGGTCGCGAATGGTGATGCCAGGGGTGACGATCAGGAAGGCGCGGCTGAACTTGCTGGCGTCGCCCGAGCGGACCGCATTCAGCGTCTGCCAGGCGATGAGCATGGCCATGACGGTCGTCTTGCCGGCGCCTGTAGCCAGCTTCAGCGCCATGCGGATCAGCTCTGGGTTGGCGGCGAGATTGGCCGCCCGTATGTGCTCCCAGTATCGGCCGTATTGCCTCTGCTTCGGAGCCACCTCGGTCAGCCAGATGGCCGTCTCGACAGCTTCCACCTGACAGAAGAAGGGCCGCACCGTCGCGAAGTCGTGCTTCCGCCAGTAGGTCAGCAGCCTCTGGGTCACAGGGGTCACGCCCCAGTCGGCAGGGTTTTTCAGCTGCCGCCAGCTGGCGACATGGCTGCGGATCTCATTGATGATGGTCAGCGTGTAGGCGAGATCAGCCTCGTCCTGCTCGCCGAACAGATCGGCCTCCCGAGCCCGGCGTCCCCGGTTTCGCGCAGCCGGAACCGGGGAGATCAGCTCCGATTTCCGCCGACCATTCTGAGGCGGAAGGTTTGTGGGCTGTCCATTGGAGTCGAGGGCGTGATGCCGCGTCGGCTCCTCATAGGGCGAGTTCAGGATCGGGTGTTCAAAGAACGCTTTTGACAAGGCCGGCCCCCCGAGCCGCCACGCGCGACTCCCGGTGCGGCCACGCTACCCTCATCGCGACGCAGCCGACAACCGTCACAACCGGGGCGTGCCCCTCCCGGCGGACCGACCAATAGCACTCAGTATGCCAAAATTTTCCCGGGATAAATGTGAGATGGTCATGTCTAAGCTACTGTTTGGACCGGGTTAAAAGGGTGTACCCCTTCTCTCCGAACCCCGCCTTAAATCCCGGCCTGCCCGTATTTTTGAATTGGTCCTGAAATCAGGGCCTTGGATCAAACGATACGGGATAACCAACCTTGCTGACTGTCAAAGACGTGCTGCGCGGGATCAATCGCTACTGGGCGCCGAAGGCCGATGAGGGCCGCTCATCGCTGGAGATCCTGGCCTGGCATGCCGCGGCGGAGCTGGCCTCTTTCGTCGAGCTGACCATGGAGCCGGCCGACATGCACATCATCGCGCCCAAGACGTACCAGGTGCTGTGGGGCTTGGAGGCCTACTTCGCCGACATCGGGCAGCTTCCGCCGCAGGAGATGGCGCTGGTCAAGCTGATGATGGAGCGCGTCAACGCCGGGCTCACGCCACGCGGCGACGAGACCAAGTAGGTCGATAAGGTGGCTGGCGGTCTGCCGACCAGATGATGGTGGACCGCCAGCGCATCTTGCCGCGGCGCAGTGCGAGCGGCGAGGATCGCGGCCACTCTCCGCTCAAGCCCCCCACCGCTTTGAGTGAGCCTAGCCTCTTCGGGGCAGAGTGACGGGTCCGGCAGGGCCATCGCCGCCACAGACTCTGAAGGCCGCCAGGACGGCCGCAAGCATCAGGGCGCTGCTCATGCCCCACCCAACCCCGAAACCCCCATCCTGAGGGATCCTGGAGTCATGCAGAGGGATGCGGGCGCGGCCCACTCGGGTTGGTCTCGTGACCTGGCCCCATCGAGGCCCAGATGCGTCGAAGCGCCGGAAGCTATGGGCCGGTGAAGGCGCCAATGGTCGGCGGGGAGACCGACGCCGCTTCGAGGCCCGGGCGAGCGCCAGGATCAGCCATCATCCACGAAATGCAACGAGCCGGGCAACCAAACGCCAGAGGACTCTGGGGAGTCGCTAGAGCCCAAAGAGCGCCCCTCCGCTACCCACACACCAGAAGCCCTCGAAACGCCGCTCCTGAGCCATTCTGGAGTCAGCACGGGCCAGTCAGATCTCGACAGGCGGAGATCGGGACGCCAGATGCCGAACTGGGCTTCTGAGGCGATCGATTTCGCCGCAGCCCTGGATGAGAAGCGCCGGCTCTGTGCCGGGGGTGGTTACCGCTCGGGCTGGGCGCATCTGCGGCCAAGAGTGGGTTAAGGCTGGGGCTCGGCGGAGCGCCCTTCGGAGAGTTTCATACAATTATATCTCTTATCTTTTGTTGTCATGAAATCTCAAAATTATAGTAGATAAAGAAAAAGGTAAGATAATAAAAGAGACAGTGATTTATTGTATGAAACCTCCCCACGGGAGGACCGCTCAAGCTGGGCGTATCTGCGGCCGGTGTTGGACTAAGGCCGGGGCTCGACGGAAAGCCTTCCAGATAGTTTCATACAATTATTTACCTATATCTTTATTATCCAATTTTTCAAAAAGTATAGTATATAATAGAAAAAATAAGAAGATAAAAGATAAGGTGATTTGTTGTATGAAACCCCCTCACACGAGGGAGCTATGAGACCGAAGACACCACTATCAGCCCGAATTGCCCGGCACACGGGCGTTTCAAAGGCCGATATACAGTATACGTTCGAAAATCTCACTCCCGGACAAGGCCCCTGCTGGCCCTGGGGTGGGATGGTCCAAGGCATCACGCCAATGATCGCGGTCGACAACAGGCCCAAGCCAGTGAGGCGGGTTCTGATAGCCCACATCCACGGCGAGCTGCCAGCCGATGTCCGCGTTCGGGCAGCCTGCCCGAACCCGCTTTGCGTCAGCCCAAACCACACCTTGGTCAAGGCTCGCTTCGCCGATGAAGCGACCTTCCTCACGCCTCCGCCGCTGGAGGAGTGCGACCAGGATGACATCAACGACGTCATCGACGCGGTCTACAGCCGTGACCAGCCTTGGGACGCAGCCGCCCTAGCGGAGGAGTTCGACTACCCGCTGGCACTAGTTGAGGAAGCCATCCGCAAGATCGTGGAGGAAGGGCTCTAGCGAGTCCCATCCTCACTCAGGCCCCTGGTTCGAAGGAGTCACGGGCATGACAGAAGCATTTATCAGATGCCATCTGCAATCGGCGGCGCTCAGGGGCTGTGAGCAGCGAACCACAGTCAAACCCGGAAAGTCCCCTGTACTTTCCAGGTTGCTTCTAGACAGCGAGTCCCGCTCGGACTAATTAGTCATCGCGCCGATGCTTTCGGCCCTATGAACCTATCACCCTCTCAATTCTCAAAATTTTCGTTGGCCGCGTTCTGTTCGGCCGTGTGAGTTGACGAGGTTTTTCATGCACATCGCAAAGGCAGAGCGCGGCTCTGCATATGCTCCGCAGCGTTCGAGCGGGAGCGTGAAGAGTTGAGCGCCCCTCCCCACCCCTCCCCCCGCATTGCTGCGCGACCGTTCCCCACTGACTGGCCAGATGACGCGCCTATGCATCTGGACGAGTTCGTCGCCGTGTTCGGCATCGAACTGCCCGTGAGCGTGCCGCTCCTCCGCGGCGAGATCAGAAAGGGCAAGCTCCCGGCCAAAAAGGTGGCCGGAAAACTCTTCATCACCCCAAGCCAAGTCAGGGAACTGTTCCAACCTTGCCGCCCCGATCCAAAGGCCCCCGCCTCTACCTCCGGCGCGATCGCGTCGATCGCCGCAGCGGCCGGCCGCTCCCCGACGTCTACGTCATCCGCGATGGATCGGTTCAGCGCAGCACGGGATGCGGCGCTGATCGCCTGCCAGAAGCTGAGCGGCGGCTCGGAGAGTACATCGCGCGGAAGCAAGCAACGGCAGCACTAACACCCGCCGCACCACAGGATCCTACCACGCTGCCGGTGGCCACGGTTCTGGCATTGTATGCCCAGGAACGCGCGCCGCAGCTGGCAGGCAAGCCGGAGAGTATCGCCGGCTTTATCCGAGCCCTGCTCGGGTTCTGGGGCGACAAGACCGTCGCCGAAGTCAAGCGAACCACTTGTAAGGCCTACGTCGCGTGGCGGACCGCACAGCCCCGCGGCGGTGCGTCAAGCCGAGGCGGTTTGATCTCAGAGCAAACCGCGCGACGCGAGCTTGAGGTCCTCCAGGGCGCACTCAGCTATTGGGACGGCGAGCATCAACTGGCTCGAAAGCCCCGCATATGGCTACCGGAGAAGCCTGAGAGCCCGCGCAGTGCGCTGACAAGATCGGAGGCTGCCGCCCTGCTCCTGGCAGCCCGCGGGTGGCGCAAAACCGAAGATGGCCGCTGGGTGCGGCTGTACCATTCCACAAGGGCGAACCGAGCCCACGTGGCGCGGTTCATCCTGCTCGCCCTCTACACGGGTTCTCGGTCGGGCGTGATCCTGGATCTCTCTTGGGAAAAGTCGGCGGTCAGCGCATGGGTCGATCTCGAGCGCGGGATCCTCTACCGGCGCGGTACGGCCGAGCGAGATCACCACAACAAGCGCCGACCACCGGCGAGACTACCAGGTCGCTTGCTGGGCCACCTCCGCCGATGGAGAAAGATGGATCTGCGGCGAGAGGCGGTTCTGCGTGAGGCCGACCCGACCGCGCGGCTTATCAAGGTGATCCACCACGGCGGCCAGGCGATCGATAAAATCAACCGTGGCTTCAACGCGTGTCGTCGTGATGCGGCGCTGGCAGATGACGTGACGCCACATTGGCTACGCCACACAGCGGCCACCTGGTTGATGGAGCGGGGGGTCGATCTCTGGCTTGCCGCCAACTACCTCGGGATGAGCGTCACGACGCTCGAAAAGCACTACGGCCACCACCGGCTGGACTTCCAGGCGACAGCCAGCGGTCGGATCGCATCGGCTGTATGATGTGCTTGCCAGATGCTGGCCAGAAACGCGCCGAAAGGGCCTGTTTCTGGCCAGTTCCAGCGACAACAAACGATGTGAAATTTCATTTTCTTCAACGACTTACGGGAAAGACCGACTCGTTCACACCGAGGGGGTCACAGGTTCAATCCCTGTCGCATCCACCATCTCTTCCGCCGCTGAAGCGAAGCGCCTCTGGCGATCTACCCCTCAGGCTATTCGGCGTGGAGCGCGTCGATGATCTGCGGCAGCGACGCGGCGGCCCGGACCGCGGCCACCATCTCATCGAGAAGGTCCTGTTCCTCCCGTGGGGGTCCAGCTTCGCCAGCGATGGCTTCATCATCACGCCAGTCGTCGGGATTGGCCAGAATTGACGCGGCCACGCGGTCCTTGACCTGCTCCAACGTCATCGGCCCGATCGATTCGATCTGCTGATCGACCAGGTGAGTGCTTTGTTGCACGAGGAAGCGCAGCACGCGCCCCCAGAAGGATCCGACAACGCCGAGGTCAGTCACCCCGACGACCTTCCAGCCTTGCAGGTCGGGTCCGACCACCACCATGCCCAACCGCTGCCCGTGCTTCAGCTCCCATGCCGTGCAGGTGGAAAAATCCTCTGAGTCGACAAAGTGCGTCAGCTTTTCAAGGTCTTCCTCGGCATAGCGACCGACATCACGGTGGAACGCCAGGGCGGGAAAGGTCGGGCTCATCGGCGCTGCTCCGACTGAGCCTTGGCCGCCCCGGCAGGATGACCGACAGCCGCGCCCGTGCCCACCTTGGACCAGGTCGGTGTGCCGTGGACGTACCGTTCGACCGCATTGAACTTCGGCTTGCCCTTATAGGAACCCGTCAGTCGTCCATGCATCTCAGCGCCCGCGGGTCCCTCCGGCATGGGCTTGATGTTCCACGGCTGGTTCTTGATCCATTCGGGCACGTTTTTGCCCCATCCGTTTTGCGGAATGGCCCAGTGGTGTCCATGCTGACCCTTGTTCAGATAGCCCTGCTTGCCCATCCAGGGGCGGACCTTTTCCTTCCACGCATACGGCCCCTTGGTGGAGGTCGACGCCTTCGTAGCGGCCCTCCCGACTACATAGACGCCGCCTTTCGCAACACCCTTTGCGATCGAGCCGGCGAGAAACAGATCAGAGGCGGCGAGAGCTCCGTTTAGAGCCGCGCCCGCATAGTCCCCCTCCTGAAAATCTGCCACGGATTCACGCCCAGAACCCCAGACAGGAATAAGGGACTCCGCAAACCCAGGATGGCCGACCGAATTCACCGGCTGTCCGGCTTCGGCGCGCTCTCGCCTTGCCCGTTCTAGCCGGATCATTTCATCGTATTGCGCGCCCTCGGGGTCCGGAACGGAACGCGGCCCACCTCTCGGCATCTGCGTCATTGGGCATCCTTCGCCATGATGTGATTGGAGCGCCCACCAGCGGCCAAGCCGAGGCGCCGAGAATAAAGTGTGCCGCAGAAGCCCCCAAATGTCCAGAACAAAACATGAACATTACGAGAGCTTCGTGCTGACCACAGGGCCTCAGCGTCACCGCCCAGCTCTGGCTGATCGACTCGGGGCCAGGCCCTGCCGAGCTGGCGCGCGCCTAGGCCGACCCCCAACCGGCCCGGCTCGGCCGCCAGCCTACTGCGGCGTCAGATCCTGTTCAGGCTTTTGCGGCCGGGTCAGGTCGAACGCCACCCGAAACAGGCGCCCGGGTCGGGCCAGTTCGTAGGTGAAGGTCTCTGGCGACCGCTCCAGGGACCAGACATTGGTGTTGGACACCGTCCGGTCAGTCCGCGTGAACAGCGCAATGGACTCTGCGTCCGCCGGGAAGCTCTGCCGGCCAGCGGCTCCGGGCTCCAGGCTGTCTCCGCCATATTGCGAGAGTTCGTCCTCGGTCCCGTCGTCATGGCGATGATCGTGCTTCAGACGCAGCCGATCCTCGCCGATCCGGGTGATGACCCAGGTGCGCGAGCGATCCTCCCCGACATAGAAGGGGATGCGGATTTCCGTGTCGCTGCAGCTGGCCACCGACATGACCAGTTCAGCCTCGCGGAAGGCCGCGTCGGTCTCGTTTCCAGCGACCACCTGGCCGGAAAAGCTTTGGCCGCACAGCCGGCTCATGGCCTCGAAGAAGGCCGCCGCGGGACTTTGCGCCAGGGCGGCGGGCGCGGCGCTGAGCCAGAGGGCGGCCGCCAGGGCCAGCACGGTCTTCATCTTCGGCGTCTCCAGGTTCAGCGCATCGCGCTGTGGCGAACCCTAGAGCCGCCGATGGGCGCCGTCCAACCCGCTGGATGGAAGCGGCGGCCCGCAGCGGGTCTTCGCCGCCCCGCCCTTGGGTTAGGCTCGCCCCAGTCCCCCAGTCGATTCGGATCGCCCCCATGAGCAAGCCCCCCGAGCTGAACTACCGGCCCCTGAGCGACGGGCGCTACGAGATCTGGCTGCATGCGGTGGTGACCCAGGACGCGCTGCTCGGCCTGCACGGGGTGCTGGCCCAGTATGGGGCCGAAGGGCCGCCCGAACCTGCGGAGCCCGATGAGCCCGACGCCGCCGACGGGAGCGGGTCCGACGACGGCGGCGGCCGCACCCACTGAGGTCCCTCAGCGTGCGGGCGGCGTCTTCAGGGACCGCAACATGAGTTCGTGGACATAGGCGGCGACATCCGACAGGGCGGCGTCCAGGGCGTCGCGCACCGCGGGCAGACATCCCTCCCCATGGGTTTCAGCGGCCTCACAGGCCTGCGCCAGGGCGCCCGCGCCGATCCCCCTGGCCGTCCCCTTGATGGTGTGGACCGCGTCCGGCCACCCCTCCTGGCCCGGCGCCAGCAGCGGGGCCCAAAGGGCGGCCTGCTGACGGAACAGCTCCAGCACCTCCTGGACCACGTCCAGGTCGCCGGCGGCGTAGGATTCCAGATAGCCGAAGTCCACCGCCCCGGTCAGATCGCGCCGCGCCATAATTCTCTTCGCCCCTCGCTTGCCAAGCCGAGAAATCCGGCTATGTTCCGCGCCCTCGCCGGGACCCCCGCCAAAGGGGTCCGACGCGATGGGTGCATAGCTCAGTTGGTAGAGCAGCTGACTCTTAATCAGCGGGTCGTAGGTTCGAATCCTACTGCACCCACCAAGTTTTCCCCTGAAAACCCTTGGTGGCCGCCCCCCGGGCGATGAGAGACCGCGTCGGAGCAATGCTCATCTGGCCCCTGGTCGCCTTCGGCCTAAGCGCCGTCAACCTCGCCACCTTCCTCGTCTTCGCCTTCGACAAGCGCCAGGCCAGGACCGGCGGGCGGCGGATCCCTGAACGCACCTTACTGATCATGGCCGCGATCGGCGGATCCCCAGGCGCCCTGGCCGCCCAGCAGATCCTGCGTCACAAGACCCGCAAACAGCCCTTCGGGGCCCGGCTGGCCAGCATCGTCGCGGTACAGGCTGTGGGTCTGGCGCTGATCCTGTCCAGGCTGCAGGCTTGAACCTCAGGGGTCTCAGAGCCGGCGACCGGCCTCTTCGCCCGGCGCCTGCAACGCTTCCGCCCGCCGGCCGTTGGCCGCTGGGTGGGCGCCAGGACTGTCGGCGACTGACCCGCGGGGCTATGCTCGCCTCTCCCGCGCCCGTTCGAACCTAAGGATGATCTGACATGTCTGTGCCCGCGTTGCGCCTCGCCCTCTTCGCCACCTGTCTGGTGGCGGCTCCCGCCATGGTCCAGGCCCAGTCGGCGACGCCGCAGACCACCGCCGCGCCGGCGGCCGCCTTCGAACTGGCCCCCCTGCCCTATGGCTATGACGGCCTGGAGCCGGTGATCGACGCCCAGACCATGCAGATCCACCATGGCCGTCACCATCAGGGCTATGTGAACAATCTCAACGCCGCCGTGGCGCAGACCCCCGCCCTGTCCGGCAAGTCCCTGGAAGAGATCCTGGCGGAGGTCTCCAAGCACCCGGCCAGCGTCCGCAACAACGCCGGCGGCCACTACAACCACACCCTGTTCTGGAAGCTGATGGCACCGAGCGATCAGGTGGGCGAGCCGTCCGACGCGCTGAAGGCCCAGATCGACAAGGACTTCGGCTCCATGGCGGACTTCAAAAAGGCCTTCGAGACCGCCGGCGCGCAGCGCTTTGGCTCAGGCTGGGCCTGGCTGGTCTGGGACGGCGAGAAGCTGGCCGTGGCCTCCACCCCCAACCAGGACAATCCGCTGATGGACGACGCCGCGGTCAAGGGCGCGCCGGTCATCGCCAACGATGTCTGGGAGCACGCCTATTATCTGAAGCACCAGAACAACCGTGGCGGCTATCTCAACGCCTGGTGGGGCGTGCTCAACTGGAACGAGGCCAACCGCCTGTTCGACGCCGCCCGACAGTAGGGCGAGGGCTCAACAGGCCTGAGCGCCGCTTGCGGCGTTCAGGCCTGGCCGCGCCTGTCCGTCAGCAAGATCAAGGGTTCGGGGAGGCGTCCTGCTCGACCGCAGGCGGCGCCTCGGGCGGATCGTTGAGCGGCGGCAGATGCTCGGCCACCAGATCCTCACGCTCAGCGGTGCGGACCGCCCGCCGGACATTCAGCCGCAACAGCAGCTCAGCCGCCGGCCAACGCTGGCGCACCTCATCCAGCCGACCGGCGAGGTCGGCGGCCATGACATTCTCAGTCTCGCCGGCATAGAGCAGCCGCGTCTCGGCCCCAGGGCCGGTTTCGGCGATGATGTAGTTCGCCCCCGCGGTCGGCGGGATGCGGTCATCCTCGATGGCGGTGTAACGGTAGTTGGCGCCGGACTTTCCGGCGAAATCGAGTTGGCGGGCCAACACAACGCTCCCAGCCTTGAATACGCTTTTCCAGAGTTGTCGACCGCCATGCGCCGTCGACGCCCCTCTCTACACGGTCAATTCGGGCGAAAGCGAGACGCCATCCGCGGCCAAGCTCAGGAATTTCCGCTGCTTGGCCTATCCGGGAACAACCGGCGCCATAAGACGTTCCGAGACGGCCCCCGGCTCTGCTAGGATTTCCACGAGGCGGCGTCATTCGAATCCGCCACGAGTTTGGAGCCGCACCATTTCCCAGGTTTCCCTCAATGGCGACCAGCCCGCAGCTTTCGAGCTTGTCGGCGACGGGGATGCGCGGACCGTACGCCTGACCGGGGACTGGACGCTCAATGCGCTCAACCGCGAGGGCCGTCGCCTGAGCGCCGCCCTGCGGGGCGCGCCCGCCGCCCGTTACGATCTCACCCAGGTGGGCAAGCTCGACACCGCCGGCGCCTTCGCGCTCATCCGCGCCGCCGGCGGCGAACTCGACCCGGCCAAGGTCGAGGCGCGGCCCGAAAGTCAGCGCCTGATCGAACTGGTGGCCGAGGCCGCCGCCAAACGCGAAGCCCCCAAACGCGAACCCCGCGGCTGGCACGAAATGACCGTCCGCATTGGCAAGGGCGTAGTGAGTACCGGCTATGACGCCTTCGACACGCTGGTGTTCGCCGGCCATCTGTTGATCGTGCTGGCCAAGAGCCTGGTCAATCCCCTGCGCATCCGCTGGGCGTCGGTCTTCTCCCTGGCGGAGCGGGCGGGACTGGACGCCATTCCCATCGTGGCGGTGACCTCCTTCTTTATCGGCGCTGTCGTCGGCCTGCTGGGCGCCAATATGCTGCGGGAGTTCGGCGCCCAGGTCTTCGCAGTGGAGCTGATCGGCGTGGCGGTGCTGCGGGAATTCAACATCCTGATCACCGCCATCCTGCTGGCCGGCCGTTCGGCCTCATCCTTCGCCGCCGAGATCGGCTCGATGAAGATGAACCAGGAGGTGGACGCCATGAAGGTGATGGGCGTCGATCCCTTCGAGGCCCTGGTCTTTCCCCGCTTCATGGCCCTGCTGGTGACCATCCCCCTGCTAACCTTCGTTGCGACGCTCGCCGGGCTCTGCGGCGGCCTGGCGGTCACCTGGAGCGTGCTCGACATCGGGCCGAGCTTCTTCTTCCAGCGGATCCTGGAATATGTCGGCCCAACCCATTTCTGGGTCGGCCTGTCCAAGGCCCCGATCATGGCCATCGTCATCGCCGGCATCGGCTGCCGGCAGGGCATGGAGGTCGGCGGCGACGTGGAGTCCCTGGGCCGTCGCGTGACCGCTGCGGTGGTGCACGCCATCTTCGCCATCATCATGATCGATGCGGCCTTCGCCCTGCTCTATATGGAGCTGGACATTTGACCGACGTCACGCCCCTCACCAAATCCCCGAAGGCCAGTGAGCCCGATGATTTCGTGATCGAGGTCGAAGGTCTGCGCTCGCAGTTCGGCGACCATGTGGTGCATGAGGATCTGGACCTGAATGTCCGTCGCGGCGAGGTCGTCGCCGTGGTCGGCGGCTCGGGCTCGGGCAAGTCTGTCCTGCTCAACTCCATCATCGGCCTGAAGGTCCCGGAGGGCGGCACGGTGAAGGTCTTCGGGCAGGATGTGAGCCGCAGCCGCACCGCCGGGGGACTTGAACGCCGCTGGGGCGTTCTCTTCCAGCACGGGGCGCTGTTCTCGAACCTGACCGTGCGCGAGAACATCGAGGCGCCCATGCGCGAGCACACCAAGCTTTCGGTCAGGGAGATGGAAGAACTGGCGGACCTGAAGATCGCCCTTGTGGGCCTGCGGCCTGACGCCGGCGCGCTGAAGCCCTCCGAGCTCTCGGGCGGCATGCGCAAACGCGCCGCGCTGGCCCGAGCCCTGGCCCTTGATCCGGATCTTCTGTTCCTCGACGAGCCCACCGCCGGGCTCGACCCCATCGGCGCCGGCGCCTTTGACGAACTGATCCGCGATCTGTCGGACAGCCTCCACCTGACGGTGTTTATGATCACTCACGACCTCGATAGCCTCTATACAATCACCGACCGCGTGGCGGTGATCGCCGACCGCAAGGTGGTGGCCGAGGCGCCGGTCGCCGACCTGGAATCCTCGGATCATCCCTGGATTCAAGAGTACTTCCTGGGCCCCCGGGGCCGCGCCGCCGCCAAAGCCACCGCCCAGGGGAGCCGGGCCTAACCCATGGAAAAGAACGCCAACTATGCCCTGGTGGGGCTTTCGACCCTCATCCTCTTCGTCGGGCTGGTCATCTTCAGCATCTGGCTGGCGCGGGTCGCGTTTGCCCGGGACTACGACGTCTATGACATTCTGTTCCAAGGCCCCGTGCGCGGCCTGACCCAGGGCGGCGAAGTGCATTTCAACGGCATCAAGGTCGGTGAGGTCACCGACATCTCCCTTGATCGCACCAATCCCAGCCGGGTGATCTCCCGGGTGCGGGTCAACTCCGACGTGCCGATCCGCGTGGACTCCTACGCCACCCTGGAGCCGCAGGGGATCACCGGCCTCAACTATGTCCAGATCACCGCCGGCACCTCGACCCGCCCGCTGCTGAAGGAGGTCGCCCCCGAAGGCAAGGTGCCAGTCATCCAGAGCCAGCGCAGCACCCTGGCCGACCTGCTGGAAGGCGGCGGGACCGTGCTGTCGCGCACCGTCGAGGCGCTCGACCGCGTCAACCGCGTCCTGTCCGACGAGAACATCCTGACCCTTGGGGCCGCCATCTCCGACGCCCAGGCCGTCACGGCGGAACTGCGCGAGCGGCGCGCCATCATCGCCGACGCCCAGGTCGCCCTGCAGAACATCGGCGAAGCCGCCGAAGAGGCCCGGGCCCTGGCCGCTTCGACCCGGGACATCGTCGACACCGACGGCAAGGCGGCCATGGCCAGTCTGAGTGACGCGGCCGCCGAGACTGAAGCCGCCGCGGCGGACCTGCGCCGCATGCTCGCCTCTCTGGAGGGTCCCACGGCCGACTTCGCCACCTATGGCCTGCCCCAGATCACCCGGGCGGCCGAAAGCCTGCAGGAAACCGCCGAATCCCTGTCTCGCCTCACCAACGAGGTCAGCGCCGACCCCCGCGGCGTGGTCGGCAAGGCCCCGGCCAAGGAAATCGAGGTGAAGCCATGATCGCCGCCTTTCGTCTCATCAGCCTCACGGCCGCGGCCTTGGCCCTGTCGGCCTGCGTCTCCCTGCTGCCCGACGCAGAGCCCTCGCAGCTCTACCGTCTGGACGCCCAGATCGAATCCTCGGCCACGGCGACCACCGCCGCGCCGACCTTCGGCCTGGTCCTGCCCAGCACCGGATTCGCCCGGGCGGCCAGCGGGGATCGGATCCTGACCATCACTGGCAACGAGGTGGCCTATGTCGCCGGAGCCCGTTGGGTGGCCCCGGCCAGCGATCTGTTCCAGGAAGCGGTGGAACGCGCCTTTGACGCCAATGCGGGCCCGGCCCGTCTGGTGACGCGCGGCGAGATGCGCAACGCCGAGAGCGTCCTGCGCCTCGATATGCGGCGCTTCGAAGTGGTCTATGACCGCGGCCAGGACGCCGCCCCGCTGGTCGTCGTGCGGCTGCGCGCCACCCTGGTGGACCGCGCCGACCGGACGCTGATCAGTGAGCAGGTGTTCGAAGCTCAGGTGCGCGCCCGCGACAATCGGGTCAGCGCCATCGTCGCAGCCTTCGACGAGGGGACGGGCCAGGTCCTGACCCAGCTGGTCGACTGGTCCAACCGCACGGGCGCGCCCCGGGACTGATCACCCGGGCGGCGGCCCAGCCGCTTAGAGCCTATCCCAGACCATGCTGGCGCTTGGCGGCGGTGACGGTGTTCTGCAGCAGGCAGGCCACGGTCATCAGGCCGACTCCGCCCGGCACCGGGGTGATGGCGCCGGCCACCTCGCGGGCCTCCTTGAAGGCCACGTCGCCCACCAGCTTGGTCTTGCCCGCCGCGGCCTTTTCCGGATTGTCGAAGGGCACCCGGTTGATGCCCACATCGATCACGGTGGCGCCGGGTTTGATCCAGTCGCCCCGGATCATCTGCGGCCGGCCGACCGCGGCTACCAGGATGTCGGCCTGACGGCAGACGGCGGGCAGGTCGCGGGTGCGAGAATGGGCGATGGTCACGGTGCAGTCGGCCTGCAGCAGGAGCTGGGCCACCGGCCGGCCCACCAGGACCGAGCGCCCGACCACCACGGCGGTCTTGCCTGAGAGATCGCCCAGGGTCTCCCGCAGCATGATCATGCAGCCGAGCGGCGTGCAGGGGGTCAGGGCCGGCTCGCCGCTGGCCAGACGCCCGGCATTGACCACATGCAGGCCGTCCACATCCTTGTCCGGATGGATGGCCGCCAGGGCCGCCCGGGTGTCCAGGTGGTCCGGCAGGGGCAACTGCAGAAGGATGCCGTGGACCCGCGCGTCCTCGTTGAGGCCGGCGATCAGCAGCAGTAACTCGTCCAGCTGCGCGTCGCCCGGCAGCCGGTGGGTCACCGAGTGCATGCCCACGGCCAGGGACTGCTCGCCCTTGGACTTCACATAGACCTGACTGGCCGGGTCATCGCCGACCACGATCACCGCCAGGCCCGGCTGCAGAGCGTGCTCCTGGCGCAGGCGGGCGACCTCCTCGGCCACGCCGGCGCGGACGCGTTCGGCATAGAGCTTGCCGTCGATGATCTGAGCCTGGGACATGACGACTCCTGGGGGATGTGGATGTGCGCCTGCCACTAAAGCGTGAGCGCCCTTCGCGCAACGCGCGCGGCTCAGCCTCGCCTGAGCCAGCAGGCCAGGGCCCAGGCGTGGCTGTCGCGGCTGAGCATCCGCAGGGCCGTCTCGGGCGGACGCCAGAATAGGGTGTGATCGGCCTCGATCTTCCGCTCCCGCCGCTCGGTCAGGATCTCCGCGGTAAAGAAGACGCCGCGGGTGTTGAAGCTCTTGGTCGCCCCATTGATGAAATAGTGGTCGGCCCGGGTCAGCACGCTCAGGGGACGGACCTCGAGGCCGGTCTCCTCCAGAAACTCCCGCGCCATGGCCGCCTCGGCGCTCTCGCCGGGATCAATGCCGCCACCGGGAAGGTCAATGCGCGTGGGCCCGTCCGCAGGCTCGACCCGGACCAGGGCCACCTGCCCGTCACGGACGCCCACCCCGAAGGCCACGGGCCGATCGGGATAGGGACGGCCGGGCTCCGGCGCGCCGAACTGGGGGACGGCGGCCATCAGTCGACCGAGAATAGGGCGTCGAACGGATCGACCCGGCCAGCCTCCACATCGGCGACCTTCACGGGACGCCAGCCCACCTGAGAGTCGGCGCTGTCGCGCCAGGCTTCGACGATCAGGTCGCGCAGCTCCGAGGCCCCGGCGCTGGTCCGTGTCAGCACGAACTCGGCGCCGCGGGGATCGGCAGGGGCGAAAGCGCCAGCCTTCTCCAGGGCGTAGAAGGGCTCCACCTGGGAAAAGCCCTCAAGGATGTACTCGACCGTGCGCGCTTCGATGGGGCAGTCGCAGACCTGAAGCGGCGCCATGGCGGACTTCAGCTCCGCCAGCCCCAGATTGGCGCGGGTGAACTCCCCCTCGAACAGGCCGTGGACCTTGGCCTTCGTGTAGCCCCTGGGGTTGGGATAGCCCGCACTCCAGCCGTTATAGTGGACGGTAGTGTGCAGTGGCTGGGCCCCGTCGGCCACATAGTGGGAGAGCGAGCCGATCGTCGTCTTCAGCAGGGACTCTCGCAGGGCCCGGTCCGCGGCGTACCAGGCGCGACGGCCTGGATCGGTTTCACGGGCCTCGGCGGCGACCAGAACGCGCCAATAGGCGAAGTCGAGGGTCAGCTGCTGATACTGATCAATGATGGAATACTGCAGATAGCCAGCCTTCCAGCTGTCCGTCCCGGCGGCCTGAAGCTGCGCCTCGTAGGCTGCGCGGGTGGGCGCCAGGGGCGTTGCAAACCGCGGCCCGCCCAGGACCAGGCCGGAGTCGTCGATGTCCACGAAGTGGGCGGAATCCCGATTGCTGTCGTGGATCTTCCCCGCCCCTTTGGAGCGGTCAGGCTCGCGGCTCAGTTCGCCGATCTGGCTGATGGCGGTAGGATCGCGCAGGAAGGCGGGCACCTCGTCCGGCAGTGCCTCCATGGCCGCCACACCGATGACCCGGTGGCCGTGACCGCCCCAGGCCAGGGCATGACTGGGCGCCACGAGCGACAGGGTCGCCAGGACCAGGGGAAGCGCAGCGGTCCGCATTGAGAAAGGCTCCTAGTCTTTGATCGGCAGGGCCGCTTCAACCCGCGCGATCCAGGCCTGCACCTCCGGATAGCGCGCCAGGTCGAAGCCGCCCTCGCCAGCCAACCGGGTATAGGCGACCAGGGCGACGTCGGCGAGACTGAGCTGATCGCCTGCGAGGAATTGAGCGCCGTTCAGGCCGTCTTCCAGACGCTGCAGGGCCGACGCCCCCTTCGCCACCAACTTGGGATCCAGTTCGGCGACCGGCCGCCCCTGATAGACCACATGGAACCGGGCCACGGCGACATAGGGCTCGTGGCTGTACTGCTCCCAGAACATCCACTCCAGCATCCGGGCCCGGGCGTAGGAATCGGTTGGGATGAGATCGGAGCCCTCGGCCAGATGCAGGATGATGGCGTTGGACTGGGCCAGCGGCCGGCCGTCGGGCAAAACCACCACCGGGACTTGGCCGGCCGGGTTGATCGCGCGAAACTGTGGCGTCTGGGTTTCGCCCTTCAGCAGGTCGATCTCGATCCACTCATAGTCCAGACCCAGCCGATCGGCCGTCCACTTCACCTTCAGGCAGTTGCCCGAGATAGAGTCCCCATAGATCTTCAGGCGCATGTGAATCTCCCGACCGACACATCGCTTCTGATAGCTGAGCCTTTCCAGGCGCCAAGCCAGATAGACTCATGGCGCCCCAAGAAGACCTCAATTGAACGGCTTGCGGGGCGCGCCCGGGACCGCTACCCACGCCCCTACCAGTTTCACGACGCAGGATGACGCCGCCATGCGACGCCGCCTCGCCGCCCTGGCGGCCCTACCTCTCCTGGCCCTGGCTTCCAGCACCCAGGCCGCGACGAGCGATCCGATCGGCGATCTGATCGTCGGCGCCCTGACCGGCGGCCTGCCGGGCACGCCGGCCTTCAAGATGCGCGCGACCCTCTATCATGCGGGCGCGGCCGGCGTCGGCGCCCTGGACTCCCTGGGCTGCAAGGTGGTGGCCATGCGCACCGCCGCCATCGACAAGACCCTGATCCCCCGCCGCACGGTGCTGTTTATCCAGGAAACTGTCGGCCTGCCCATGCCCGACGGCGGCGTCCACGACGGCTACTGGTACGCCTCGGACGTGGGCGGGGCGATCAAGGGCGAGAAGATCGATCTCTATACCGGCCATGGACGCGCCTCCATGAAGCCGATGATGCCCCTGAACCTGTCCGAGCTGACAGTGACCAAGGTCGGGGAATTCAAGGGCTGCCCGCCGGCGAAATAGCACCGCCCGACGCCGCCGACACTCTCCTCCGACGACCGCACCCGGCCCGTTTCCGAGGAGAAGACGCATGCCTACACCTGGGCTCCACGCACATCTGTTCGTGATCACCGGCGGACCTGGCGCGGGCAAGACCACCCTGATCGACGCTCTGAGCGCCCGGGGTGAGCGCTGCTTCGGCGAGGCCGGTCGCGCGATCATCCGCGAGCAGCGTGCCATCGGTGGGACAGCCCTGCCCTGGGCGGACCGCGACGCCTACTGGCGCGCCATGTTCGAGAAAGATCTGGCGGCCCATCACGCCGCGGCCATAGGGCCCCAGCGCGCCTTTTTTGATCGTGGTCTGCCGGACCTGTTGGGCTATGCGGCCCTGGAAGGTCTGCGACCTCCGCTGGCCGACCTGCGGGAGGTCGCGCGCGCCAGATACGCCCCCTTGGTCTTCGTCGCTCCGCCGTGGCGAGAAATCTACGCCCGCGACACCGAACGCCTGCAGGACTGGGATGAGGCTGTTCGCACCCACGACGCCGTGACCCGGGCCTATGCCGACCAGGGCTATCAGTTGAAAGATTTGCCGCTGGCCAACGTCGCCCGCCGTGTCGAGTTCGTCCTCGACGCCGTCGCCTGATCAGGTCTCGACGAACGCCTTTTCAAGGACGAAATCACCGGGCTTGGCGATGGAGCCTTCCTCGAAGCCACGCTCGACCAGCATGGCCTTCAGGTCAGCCAGGACGGCAGGGCCGCCGCAGAGCATCAGACGGTCCACAGCCGGATCCAGCGGCGGCACGCCCAGATCCTCAAACAGCTTGCCCGAGGCGATCAGGTCGGTGATCCGGCCCTGAGTCTTGAAGGGCTCGCGGGTCACGGTGGGGTAGTAGCGCAGCTTGTCGCCGATCACCTCGGACAGGATCTCGTCCTGGGCCAGCTCGGTCTCGAACAGCTCGCGGTAGTTCAGGTCGGCCACATTGCGCACCGTGTGGGTGACGATGGCTTCGTCGAACCGCTCATAGACTTCCGGGTCCCGGGCCAGGGACAGCCAGGGCGCGAGGCCGGTGCCGGTGCCCAGCATGTAGAGCCGCTTGCCGGGCTTCAGACCGTCCAGCACCAGGGTGCCGGTGGGCTTGCGGCCGATCAGCACCTGGTCGCCAACCTGGATTTTCTGCAGGCGCGAGGTCAGCGGGCCGTCGGGCACCTTGATGGAATAGAATTCCAGCTCCTCATGCCAGGCTGGGCTCGCGATGGAATAGGCGCGCAGCAGCGGCTTGCCGTCCACCTCAAGGCCCACCATCACGAACTGCCCGCTGGAGAACCGCAGGGACGGATCACGCGTCGTGCGGAACGAGAACAGGCTGTCGGTCCAATGCTGGACCCAGGTCACGGTCTCCAGGTGGAAGGCGCCGGCCTTCTTGGGGGCCGGAGCGGCCACGGTCACGTCAGTCATCACTTCGTCTTTTCTATTCAGGCGCAGGTCACGTGTGGGCGCAGGTCAGATGTCGCCGCCGACATTGCCCGAGCCGCCGCCGATCACCGAAACGCCAGGCGCGCGGGCGACATGTATGCCGCATTCGCTCTTTTGCGAACCCTGCCAGCGCCCAGCCCGGACGTCCTGCCCGTCCTCCACCGGTGAGGTGCAGGGCCAGCAGCCGATGGAGGGAAAGCCCTGCGCCACCAGGGGATGGGGCGGCAGGTCGTGGGCCACCACATAGGCGTCGAGCTCTTCCTTGCCCCAATTGGCCAGGGGATTGAACTTCACGTGCGGGTCGGCCTCCTCGACCACCCGAAGGGACAGGCGATCACCCCCATGGAAGCGCTTGCGCCCGGTGATCCAGGCATCGAAGTCCGCAAGCGCGCGGTCCAGGGGCAGGACCTTGCGGATATGGCAGCAGCCGTCCACATCGGTCTGCCAGAGCTTGGCCTCCGGGTCCGACACCGCCAGGTCCTGATAGTGTGGACGCAGGTCGCGCACGTCGGTCAGACCCAGCCGCTTGGCCAGGCCGCGCCGGTAATCCAGGGTCTGGCCAAACAGCATGCCGGTGTCGAGAAACAGGACCGGAATATTGGGGTTCACCTGGGCCGCCAGATGCAGCAGCACCGCCGACTCCGCGCCAAAGGATGAGACCATGGCGAGCTTGTCGCCATACTCGCGATGGGCCGCCGCGATGATCTCGGTCGGTTCGGCATGACGCAGCTCGCCGTCCAGCCGGTCGGCGACGGAAAGGTGGTCGGTCTGGTCATAGGCCATGGTCACCCTCCCTCGCGCTCCACATAGGCGGGCGTGCGCAGATCAGCCGCCCGCTGATAGACGTGGCGATGGCGATGGACAGCGTGCGCCCAATCCTGCGGGCTTGCGCCATCCGCCGGGGCGAAGGCGTCGAAGCCGCAGCGGACCATGAAACCGGCCTGCTCGCGCAGCACCTCGCCGACCGCGCGGACCTCGCCGGCATAGGCGAACCGCTGCCGCAGAAGCCGGGCGGCGGTATAGGCCCGCCCGTCCCGGTACTTGGGAAAGGCCAGCGCCACCACCGCGATCCGCGGCAGGTCATAGGCCAGGGCCTCGACCTCTTCGGCGGGCTCCAGGCGCACGCCCACGGCGCGCCCCTCGGCCAGCAGGCGGTCGCCTTCGGCCTGGAAGCGGGCGAAGGAGATGATCACGTCGCCTGGCGGCAGGCCTTCGTCATCGGCCACCGCGGTGAAGGGATCATCGCCCAGGATAAACTGGTCGTCGTCCTGTCGCCTAATGAGCGTCGGCATAGACGGCCTCCTTGAAGGGTTCGACGCCGGTGCGGCGATAGGTGTCGAGGAAGCGTTCGCCCTCATGGCGTTCGCGCAGATAGACCTCGACCAGGGTGTCGATGGCGGCGGCCACCTTGTCGTAAGGCAGGGCCGGGCCGAGCATCTTGCCCACCGCGGCGTCCTCGGCGCCCGAGCCGCCCAGGGTGAGCTGGTAGAACTCCTCGCCCTTCTTATCGACGCCCAGGATGCCGATGTGGCCCACATGATGGTGGCCGCAGGCGTTGATGCAGCCGCTGATCTTGATCTTCAGCTCGCCGATGGCCTCGGCGCGATCGGGATCAGCGAAGGTCTGGGCGATCTGCTGGGCCACCGGGATCGCCCGGGCGTTGGCCAGAGCGCAATAATCCAGCCCTGGGCAGGCGATGATGTCGGAGATCAGGTTCACATTGGCGCTGGCCAGGCCTGTGGCCTGCAGCTGGGCGAACACCTCGGGCACATCGTCCAGCCGCACATGGGGCAGGACGAGGTTCTGCTCGTGGGTCACCCGGATGTCGTCCTGGCCATACCGCTCGGCCAGGTCGGCGATCACGTCCATCTGATCGGAGGTGGCGTCGCCGGGGGTGTCGCCGATGGTCTTCAGCGAAACCTCGACGATCGTATAGCCGGGCTTCTTGTGCGGCCGCAGATTGTTGCGCGCAAACCGAGCCAGGGCCGGATCGGCGGCCTTGGCCGTTTCGAAGACCTCGGACGTCGCCGGCAGGGCCTCAAAGACGGTGGTGGCGAAGGCCCCGCGGATCCGGGCGAGCTCGGTGTCGGGCAGGTCGCCCTCCGGCCCGATCTTGGCCCACTCCTCGGCCACCTGCCGGGCGAACTCTTCCGCGCCCAGGGCGGCGACCAGGATCTTGATCCGCGCCTTGTAGATGTTGTCCCGGCGGCCGTGGCGGTTATAGACCCGCAGAATGGCCTCCAGGTACGAGAACAGCCGGTTGGCCGGCAGGAACTCGGCGATGGTCGGGCCCACATAGGGCGTGCGCCCCAGGCCCCCGCCGACGATGACTTCGAAGCCCAGCTGGCCGTCGCGGCCGCGGCGGATCATCAGCCCGATGTCGTGCACCTTGGCCGCCGTGCGGTCGTTGGGCGCAGCCGTGATGGCGATCTTGAACTTGCGCGGCAGGAACGAGAATTCCGGGTGCAGGCTCGACCACTGGCGGATGGCCTCGGACCAGACGCGGGGATCGTCCAGCTCCTCGGCGGTGGCGCCGGCATAGGGGTCGGAGGTCACATTGCGGATGCAGTTGCCGCTGGTCTGGATGGCGTGCATGTCCACCTCGGCCAGCTGGTCGAGGATGTCGGGCGCATCCCGCAGCTTGATCCAATGGAACTGCAGGTTCTGACGGGTCGTGAAGTGGCCATAGCCCCGGTCATAGGTGCGGCCGATATGGGCCAGGCGGCGCATCTGGCGGGCGTTCAGCGACCCATAGGGAATGGCGATCCGCAGCATGTAGGCGTGCAGCTGCAGATAGAGGCCGTTCATCAGCCGCAGGGTCTTGAACTGATCTTCGCTGAGCTCGCCCGACAGGCGGCGGGCCACCTGCTCGCGGAACTCCCGGGCCCGGTCAGCGACGAATTCCTGGTCGACAGCGTCGTACTGGTACATTCGGCGCTCCTTACTTACGCTTGATCAGGTTGACGCGACCGCTGGAGCGGGCTGCGCCGTCGGCGTGCAGCAGGGCTTCGATCACCTCGCCGCCCTCGGCCTGCTTGCCATGGCTCGGATGGTTGGTGGGCCCCAGCGCACGGATCCGCTCGCGATAGCTCAGCGGGGCCCAGAGGCCGTCGGACTCCATCAGGTCGATCAGATACGGGTCGATCACCACGGTGGGCTGCGACTTGGCCTGCCCTTCGGCGGCCTCGGCGGCGCCGGGATCGTCAAACAGGTCGGCGTCGCCGAACCGCTCGACCCACTTTCCGGCCTTCCAGAAGACGACATCGCCATCGATCAGGCGGTTGGCGGTCAGGGCCTTCATCTCACTTGCCTCCCAGCTCGACGGCGCGAGCCTCAATCCGCGTCGCTTGGCCACCCTCGCCAGCCTGGGCCAGGGCCATGGCCTCGCCAACGATCAGCAGGGCCGGCCCCTTCAGGGTGGCGGCGACCTCCGCCAGCCCCCCGAGCGTGGTGACCATGCGCCGTTCGTCGCTGCGGCTGGCGTTCTCGACAATAAGCGCCGGGGTGGCCGGGTTGCGGCCGGCCTGTGTCAGCCTGCGGGCGATTCCGGACGCGGTTGAGACGCCCATATAGATGACCACCGTCTGGTTGGGACGGGCCAGGCTCTCCCAGTCCAGATCGGGCTCGCCGTCCTTGGCCGCATGACCGGTGACGAAGGTGACCGCCTGGGCCATTCCGCGGTGGGTCAGGGGCGCGCCGGCGCCGGCGCC
>TARA_R100000935_G_scaffold56593_2_pt1 | contig 23909 bp, 22 predicted proteins | sample TARA_R100000935 | Tara Oceans TARA_R100000935 (sample SAMEA2621502) | marine metagenome | biome: marine biome (ENVO:00000447); feature: surface water layer (ENVO:00002042); material: "saline water (ENVO:00002010), including plankton (ENVO:xxxxxxxx)" | depth 5 m
CAGGGCGAGCTCCGCCAGGGCCACGCCAAGGGCGACGCCCAGCGCGGCGCCGGCCAGACCAAGGACGACGCCTTCGATGAGCACCTGGCCCAACATCCCCCGGGCCGGCAGGCCCAGGACCCGCAACAGGGCGAATTGCGGCCGCCGTCGGGTGACCGACAGGGACTGGGCCGAATAAACCAGGAAGCCGCCGGTGAGGAGGGCCACCAGGGCCAGCATCTGCAGATTGACCCGGTAGGCCCGGGACAGACTTTCGGTGCGGCGCATCTCGCTCTGCGGGGTGACCAAGGCGGCTTCGGCCGGCAGCGCCGCCTGGACCGCCCGCTCGACGGCGGTGCGATCGACGCCCGGACTGAGCCGCAGGTCGAGCCGCTGGAGCCGGCCCAGCTGGTCAAACCGCCACTGGGCCGCGGCGATATCGATCACCCCCAGGGCTCGGTCGCCGCTGACTCCGTCCAGGTTGCCGACAATGCGGAAGCTGGCGCTCTGACCCGCTGCGCTCAACCGCACCTGATCCCCGACCCGCAGCCCGCTCTGTTGCAGGGCGGCGGGCGACAGGGTGATGGCGTCCAGATCGAATACCGCCTCGGCCGTGGTCACGCCCCCATCGCCGCTGACCGCGCCGCCGCCCACCAGATTGGGGGTGACGGCCGCCGCGCGCAGGGGGGCGAGACCGAGCAGGGTCAGGGGCTCGCCGCTGGCCGTGCGGGCGCGCAGCTCCACCACGGGACTGGCGGTCGCCACGCCATCCAGCCGCGCGAGGACGGGATAGAGCCCTTCGTCGAAGCCGAGGGGGCTTGCCGCCTGCACCTGCAGGTCGGCTGCGCCGCTGACGCTGCGGATGGCGCCGGCGAACTCGTCCAGGGCCGAACGGTTGACCAGATGGATGGCCAGGCCAAGGCCGACGCCCACGGCGATGGCCAGGATCGCCGCCAGGGTGCGACCGGGCTGGGCGCGCCACTCTCCCAACACCATCCAGACCAGCAGGCGGGGGCTGAGGCCCGATGGCGGAGCAGGGCCTGGCCTAGCGGCCATGGGCGACCAGGCCGTGAGCGGTGAGGGTCAGCACCCGGTCGGCGGCGGCGGCCGCCCGTTCCGAATGGGTGACGATGACCGCCGCGGCGCCTGAGCCGCGCAGCTGGTCGCACAGCAGGGCCAGAATGACGTCGGCGGTCTGGGGATCGAGATTGCCGGTGGGCTCGTCGGCCAGAACCAGGGCGGGGCGGTGGACAAGCGCCCGAGCCAGGGCGATGCGCTGCATCTCGCCGCCGGAGACCTGGGCGGGAAAGTCCTGACCGCGGCCGCCCAAACCGACCTGGTCGAGCATGGTGGCGGCCGCCTTCAGCGCCTCGGCTTCCGGACGCCGGGCCAGGATCAGCGGTAGGGCCACGTTCTGGGCCAGGGTCAGGTGAGGCAGGATGTGGAAAGCCTGGAAGACAAAGCCGATCCGATCCCGGCGCAGACCGGTTCGGGCGTCGTCGTCCAGGCTGGAAAGGTCAACGCCATCGATCTCGATTCGCCCGGCGTCGGCGCGGTCCAGCCCGGCCACCAGATTCAGCAGGGTCGACTTGCCCACCCCGGACTCACCCATGATGGCCACGATCTCGCCAGGCGCCATGTCGAGGGCCAGGTTCGAGAACAGCAGGCGACCGCCTGGCACGCTCTTGGCCAGGTCAACGATCTTCAGGGGTGGGGCGAGGGGAGGGGGGCCGGCGGGCATGGCCGCCAGACTAGAGGGGCGGGAAGGTCCCGTCGCGCCTCAATATCAGAAAGGTAGAAGCCCCGGCCGTCGCCGACCGGGGCCCAAATCCTTTAGCCTTTAGGCCTTCTGGAGCTGGCCGGCGGACATCTTGCCCGACTTACGGTCCTTTTCGAGCTCGAAGGAGAGCTTGTCGCCTTCGTTCACCGAGCTCATGCCCGCTTGTTCAACGGCGCTGATGTGAAGAAACACGTCGGCTCCGCCATCATCGGGCTGAATGAAGCCATAGCCCTTCGTGGCGTTGAACCACTTCACTGTTCCGGTCGTCATAGTTTGCTCATTTCCTGTAGCTTGCGCGCTACCCTGTACCGATAGAATGGTCGCTGGCAAACAAATCCCTGCATTTTGTGCGAAAGAATCTCGCGCGGCGGGCGAGGGCGACTCCCGAAAATCCTGCCAGCGGCCGAAAAATGGGCCCGAAAACTCGCCATGGCCGCGCCAGGATCTGACCTGCGTATGATGTTCGGCGGCCAGGATTTTGCAGCCGCCGTCCATGCCCGCTCAGCGCAAGGTAACCGCCGCTGGCCCAGGCGCGTATGATCTCTCAGCAGGGTCTCGACAGGGGAGCGCCCATGGATCGGCGACGGATGATTGGGCTGGGTGTCAGCGCCGGCGTGGCGTCGGCCTTGCCGGCCGGGGTCGCCGCTCAGGCGGCTTCAGCCGACCCCCAGCTCTTCGACCGCCTGCTCGCCCGTCATGTCCGGGCCGGACGTGATGGGATCAACCGGGTCGACTACCGGGCCTGGCGCGCCAGCGCCGTCGACCGTGCGGGGCTCGCCGCCTATGTGGAGGCTCTGCAGGCGCTGGGGTCCAAGGGGCGGTCGCGGTCTGAGCAGATCGCCTACTGGAGCAATCTCTATAACGCCGAGACCCTGCGGGTGGTCCTGGACGCCTATCCGGTCAAGTCGATCCGCGCGATCCGGCCGACCCTTGTCTCGGTCGGCCCCTGGAAGGCCAAGACCCTGCAGGTGGATGGCCGGCGGCTGTCGCTGCACGAGGTGGAGCACGAGATCCTCCGCCCCATGGGCGATCCCATGATCCACTACGCCTTGAACTGCGCCTCGATCAGCTGCCCTAACCTGCCCCTGCGGGCCTGGCGCGGCGCGACCCTGGCCGCGGATCTGGACCAGGCCGCCCGGGCCTATGTGAACCATCCCCGCGCCGCGCAGGTGACGGCTAAAGGCCTGATCCTCTCATCGATCTACAAGTGGTACGCGGAGGACTTCGGGGCCGATGAGGCCGCTGTCCTGAATCACCTCGACCGCTACGCCGCCCCGCCCTTGCGCGCCGTCCTGGGGCGTCGCCCGGCCATCGCCGGCTACGCTTATGACTGGGATCTCAATCGGGTCGCCTGAGGCCCGCGGGCTCAGGAACACTGCAGGATCAGCCAGGCCTTGGAGAAGTCCTCGGCCCGGGCGTCCTGTTCGCGGACCCAGATATAGATCCGGCCGGTGTCGCCCCACATGAAGCCGACCTCATTGTCGCTGTCGATCTGGAGCAGCAGACGCCAGTCCTCGCTCCGGCTCTGAGGCGCGCCCATGGCGGCGTCGAACAGGCCTGAGACGATCCTCTGGCAGTCCTCCTCCATCCCGTCGGCCTGGATGGGCGCCGGATAGCCGCCGATCTGATGGGCCGGCTCCGCCGGCGCCTGCTCATCAAGGATGCGTTCGAGCTCACGGTCTTCCTGTTTGCTCAGGCTGTTCCAGTCGACGCTCAGTCGCTCCCATCCCGCATAGGAGCGCGCCTGAACATAGGTCACCGGATAGGCCGGAAACTGCGCATCCTCATGAAGGTCCCCCGGCGCCTGGGCCAGCGGCGCCTCGCCGACCTCATGGCGGACCACGAAGGTTCCCAGATCGCTGGCCTCAATGCCCCACGGTTGGTGCTCGAAGTCGTAGAAGACCAGCAGGCGCCCCTCCGTCGGCAGCCAGTCTGGCCCGCCTGCCGCTCGCAGGGTCGGAAGATCAAGCTGGGCCACAAAGCCCAGGGCCCGTCCATCCGAGCGCGGCCACTCGCTGGTCATCTGGGGCAGGCCCCCCAGCCGGGAACGCCCATCGCCGCCGGGCGCGAGGCGAATACAGGGCGTCGCTCGAGCCTCCATCTCGGCCACGACCTCCGGAACCCGGTCCGGCCGGGGCTCCCGCGGCGGGGCGCGGCCCGTGAACATAGACTCCAGATTGTCAAACCAGGACATGCCACCCCTCCATTTGCTCAAAATGTTGCTGCTTTGTTCCGGAATTGGCGAGCGCTTTCCTGGCCTGCAGGCGCAATACGAGCGGCGAAGTGCGAGCCGGCCGCACGACTGATGGTCTGGGAAAGTCTCGGACCCGCTCGCGGCGGGGAGATGAATGGTCGGAGTGGCAGGATTCGAACCTGCGACCCCCGCGTCCCGAACGCGGTGCTCTACCAGACTGAGCCACACTCCGACTTGGAGGCGGCCTTATAGAGGAGCGATTTCAGGCCCGCAAGCGACTGCACGGCCGTTGCATCTGGAATCGGCTTTTGCTATTCCCACGCCCTCGCCGCGGGGGGACACCCTCCGCTGCCGTTCCTGCTGGGGAATGGTGTAATGGTAACACAGCGGTTTTTGGTACCGTCATTCTAGGTTCGAGTCCTAGTTCCCCAGCCAAGGTTTCAAGCCCGTCGCGGCCTCGCGCCGGCCCAGCCTCAACACCCTCAACACCTTTCGCCGCCGCGACATCTGCGCGCCCTGGCCATGTCTTGAGCGCGTCACCACATCGCCTGTGAAGCTCGCCTGCGCCGTCGGGACGAGGGTCGGGTCGATGGCGGCTCCGAACCCGTCCGGGGGCGGGCCCAAGGATCGGCGGGAATGACGCAATCGCGATATCGCAAGGTGCCTTCGGGCCGGATGGCCCGGCTGGCCTCCTTTGGCCAGCTCGCTGGCGGCGTGGCCGGGGGCATGATCGCCGAGGGCGCGCGCCGGCTGGCTGATGGCCAGCGCCCGCGCCTGTCTGACCTGATGCTGACCCCGGCCAACGCCCTGCGGGTGACAGAGCAGCTGTCGCGTCTGCGCGGGGCGGCGATGAAGCTTGGCCAGATGATCTCCATGGACGGCGGCGACGTCCTGCCGCCGGAGCTCACGGCGATCCTGGGCCGTCTGCGCGACGCGGCCCACTTCATGCCCCCGGCCCAGCTGCATCGGGTTTTGGAAGCCGCCTGGGGGCCGGACTGGCGACGGCGATTCGCCCAGTTCGAGACCACGCCCATCGCCGCGGCCTCCATCGGCCAGGTCCATCGCGCCACCCTGCGCGACGGCCGCCAGCTGGCCATCAAGGTGCAGTATCCAGGTGTGGCGGCCAGTATCGACGCCGATGTGGACAATGTGGCGAGCCTGCTTCGCATGTCGGGCCTGCTGCCCGGCGGTCTCGACATCGGCCCCCTGCTGGCCCACGCCAAGCGCCAGTTGCATGAGGAGGCGGACTACCGCCGTGAGGCCGACCAGATTCGCCGCTACCGCGCCCTGCTGGCCGACGACCCGGCCTTCCTCGTGCCCGAGCCGTTGGAGGAGCTGAGTCGCGAGCGGGTGCTGGTCATGGACTACATCCCCGGCGATCCTATCGAGACGCTGCAGGCCACCCCCCAGGCCGTCCGCGACGGCGCCATGGGCGCCCTCATCGGCCTCGCCCTGCGGGAGCTGTTCGCGTTCGGCTACATGCAGACCGATCCCAACTTCGCCAATTACCGCTGGCAGGCGAAGACCCAGAAGATCGTGCTGCTGGACTTCGGCGCGGCCATGGCGGTGAGCGACCACACAACGGCGGCCTATCGCCGCGTGGCGCAGGCGGGGCTGTCCGAGGACCTGCCGGGCCTGCGCCGGGCCCTGGTGGAGGCGGGCTTTCTGTCGCCGGTCTTGCTGCAGCGCCATGGCCGCGCCATCGACGAGATGATCGGGGTCCTGCTGCGCCACCTGGGCCGCCCCGGTCTGTTCGACTTCGCCGACCGCGCCTTTGTGGAACAGGTGCGAGCCCCAGCCGAAGCCATCGCCGCAGACCGGGCCGCCTGGCACGCCCCGCCGGCCGAGACCCTGTTTGTGCAACGCAAGGTCAGCGGCATGGCCCTGCTGGCCATCCGCCTGAGGGCGCGCCTGCCCCTGCGCGACATGGTGGCCGAAATGGTCGAGGCCGCGCCTATCGGCTCGGATCAAGGCTGACGTCCCGATGGCCAGGATGCGCCAGAAGGCCGACCTGCCGACCAAGGTCTGCGCCGCCTGCGGACGGCCCTTCGCCTGGCGTCGGAAGTGGGCGCGGGACTGGCCGCAGGTGAAATACTGCTCCGACCGCTGCCGGGCCGCCAAACCGCCGGGTCCAGAGAGCTGAGCGCCCGCTTCAGAGCAGGCGACGCATCTCAGGCGTCATCAGCTGGTCCCGCGGCCGCTCGGCTACCTGATAGGCGCCAGGACCGGGCAGGTCCTCCAACAGCGCCTTGCCAGGACCTTCCAGGTCCAGCCAGGCCAGGCCCTGGGCCAGGCTGAGCGTCGGCGGCGCGCGGTCGTGGAAAGGGGCGATGTCGGTCGGGGCGGGCGCCGTGACGAAGGCGAAGGTCTCCAGGCCGTCTGGCTGATCCTCCGGCGTCGAGCGCTCCCACAGGCCCGCGAAGACCCGGACATCCTCGTTCGCCCAGCTGATCTCATGGCGGGTCTTGGGCTTGCCCTTCTTCCAACCGGGGGGTTCAGAATACTCGATGAAGCTGGTCAGGGGCACGAGGCAGCGCCGGCGCCGATAGGCCTCGCGGAAGGTGGGCGCGGTGTCCACCGTCTCGATCCGCGCATTGGTGCACATGCTGCGCCAGGCGCTCAGCGGGCCGCGGTGAAAGGCGGGGACAAGCCACCAGCGCATCTCCAGGCCCTCCAGCCCCGATGCGGGATCGCCGGGATCTGCGGCGCGCAGGATGGTCGCCCGGTCTGTGGGCCGGATCGGCTCGTCCAGGTCCCGGTTCGGCTCGGCGTCGGCCCAGCGAATGGGGATGTTGATCTCGGAAAAGCGCTCGGTGAGCGGACCGCGGGCGATCCGCTTCTGATATTCGTTGCACATGGCGGAGGCCTGAGGGGATGCGGCGTCAGACCCGACGCAGGGTTTCGATGATCACCGGCTTCTTCAGCCACTCGTCCTTCTGGTCGGCGAACTTGGTCTCGCCGCCGGTGGGCTGGGCCAGGATCTTCTGAGCGTTGGGCATGCCTGAGACCACCTTGCCGAACACCGCATAGCCCAGATTGTCGCCGGGCTGGCCCGGCTGGGCGTCCAGGAAGGTCTGGTCGCCCAGGCAGATGAAGAAGGTGCTGGTGGCCGTCCCCGGGGCGAACCGGCCGAGCGAGACCGCCCCATGGACGTGGCTCAGGCCCGTCATGGTCGTGCTTTCATGGCGAATGGGGGCGAAGGGGCGGGACTTGGCCGGGGGCTGGGCGACGATGGTGCCTTCGGTGGGCGCCCACTCGCTGCGGGCGGCGCGGAAGAAGCTGCCGCCATCATAGGCCTTGGCGTCCACATAGCGGAGGAAGTTGGCGCTGGTCAGGGGCGCCTTCTTGTCCTCCAGCTCGATGACGATGGTCCCCTGGGTGGTCTTCATGGTCACCCGCGGCTTGGCGCCCTGGGCCAGGACCAGCTGCGGGGCGCCCATGACCAGGCCTGCGCCCAGAACCAGACTGCGGCGGGGGATCGAGGGCGGGGACATGGCGGCTCCTTGGTGACGAGCCGTCAGCCTAGCGCGTCGGACCGCGCAACGGAATCACCGCTGCGGCGCATCGCCTCTGGGAGGCTAGAAGCGGGGCCTCGCGAAGCGGCCCTCGGTGCGGCTCATGCCGATGGTGACGGTGGCGCAGTCGCCGATGGGCTGGGTGACCACGCCGCCGACCTCGCGATAGCCGCCGGTGCCGACGCCTGCCCAGACTTCGCCGTGGGGGCGTTGGTCGACGCGGGTCGGACAACGGCCTCGCTGCGCCTGAGCCACCTCTTCGGGGGCCGGCTCACCGGCCATGACGCGCCTGGCCCAGTCGCCAGGGGCTTCAGTCCGCAGGGTGGGCTCGAGCCCTGGGCTGATCGGGGCCGCCGGGGCCTGGGTGGTGGGCGGATCGCCCGCACGGCCGGTGGCGATGGGGCCGTCCTCGGCCAGCGCTGCGCCGGCGAAGGCGGCGACAGACAGGGCGGCGGCGAGGGCGATGGCGTTCATGCCGTCATCCTCGCCCCCGGACATGGCCAGATCAGGGCGGCCTAGCGCTTCTGGTCCACGTCCCGCACGGCGCCGCGGGCGGCGCTGGTGGTGAAGGCCGCATAGGCCCGCAGCGCCGGAGTGACCTTGCGTTTGCGGGGACCGGGATGCCAGGCCTCGGGGCCGCGGGCCTCCATGGCCGTGCGCCGGCTCGCCAGGACCGCGTCGTCCACTGCCAGGCGGATGGTTCGGTTGGGAATGTCGATCTCGATCCGGTCGCCGTTCTCGACCAGGCCGATCATGCCGCCCTCGGCGGCTTCGGGTGAGACGTGGCCGATGGAGAGGCCTGAGGTGCCGCCCGAGAAGCGGCCGTCGGTGATCAGAGCGCAGGCCTTCCCCAGGCCCTTCGATTTCAGATAGCTGGTGGGATAGAGCATCTCCTGCATGCCCGGCCCGCCGCGGGGACCTTCATAGCGGATGACCACCACGTCCCCGGCCACGATCTTGCCGGTCAGGATGGCGCTGACGGCGTCGTCCTGACTCTCGAACACCCGGGCGGGACCTGAAAAGACCAGGATGCTGTCGTCGACGCCCGCCGTCTTCACGATGCAGCCGTCCAGCGCCAGGTTGCCGCTCAGCACCGCCAGGCCGCCGTCCTGAGAAAAGGCGTGCTCAACGCTGCGGATCACGCCGCCCTCGCGGTCCAGATCCAGCTCCTTCCAGCGGCGGTTCTGGCTGAAGGCCACCTGGGTGGGCACCCCGCCGGGCGCGGCCTTGAAGAAGGTCTGGACCGCCTCGCTCTCGGTGCGGCTGGTGTCCCAGCGCTCCAGGGCCTCGCCCATGGTCTTGGAATGGATGGTCGGCAGGTCTGTGTGCAGCAGGCCGCCGCGCTCCAGCTGGCCGAGGATGGCCATGACGCCGCCGGCCCGGTGGACGTCCTCCATGTGCACGTCGGCCTTGGCCGGCGCGACCTTGGACAGGCACGGCACCTTGCGTGACAGGCGGTCGATGTCCTTCATGGTGAAGTCCACCTCGGCCTCGTGGGCTGCGGCCAGCAGGTGCAGCACCGTATTGGTCGAGCCGCCCATGGCGATGTCCAGGCTCATGGCGTTCTCGAAGGCCCGGAAGCTGGCCACGTTGCGCGGCAGGACGCTGTCGTCCTCCTGCTCGTAGTAGCGCTTGGTGATGTCCACGATCAGGTGGCCGGCCTCCAGGAACAGGCGCTCGCGGTCGGCATGGGTGGCCAGGGTCGAGCCATTGCCGGGCAGGGACAGGCCCAGCGCCTCGGTCAGGCAATTCATGGAGTTGGCGGTGAACATGCCCGAGCAGGAGCCGCAGGTGGGGCAGGCCGACCGCTCGATGGTGGCCACGTCCTCGTCGCTAACGGACTCGTCGGCCGCCGCCACCATGGCGTCGACGAGGTCCAGCGCCACTTCCTTGCCGCCCAGGACGACCTTGCCGGCCTCCATCGGCCCGCCGGAGACGAAGACGGTGGGGATGTTCAGGCGAAGCGAGGCCATCAGCATGCCTGGCGTGATCTTGTCGCAGTTGGAGATGCAGACCAGGGCGTCCACGCAGTGGGCGTTGGCCATGTATTCCACGCTGTCGGCGATCAGCTCGCGGGACGGCAGGCTGTAGAGCATGCCGTCGTGGCCCATGGCGATGCCGTCATCGACGGCGATGGTGTTGAATTCCTTGGCCACGCCGCCGGCGCGTTCGATCTCGCGGGCGACAAGCTGGCCCAGATCCTTCAGGTGGACGTGGCCCGGCACGAACTGGGTGAAGGAGTTGACCACCGCGATGATCGGCTTGCCGAAGTCGCCATCCTTCATGCCCGTGGCGCGCCACAGGCCCCGGGCGCCGGCCATGTTGCGGCCGTGGGTCGAGGTGCGGGAGCGATAGGCGGGCATGGCGGCGTCCTTATTCTGTCCCCTAAGGCGATAGCTCGGCTTGAATAGCGGGACAAATATACTTTTCGAAGCGCATTGGGTCGCTGTAGATATCAGTCATGGACGTCCGTCAGCTCCGACACTTCGAGGCCGTGGCCGAAACCCTGCATTTCGGCCGGGCCGCGGCGCGGCTGAACATGACCCAGCCGCCGCTCAGCCAGTCGATCCAGGCCCTGGAGCGGGAGCTGGGTGCGGCCCTGTTCGCCCGCACCAAGCGCAGCGTCGTGCTGACGCCCTTCGGGGCCCAGTTGCTGACCCATGTGCGCGCCGCCCTTGGGGAACTGGCCGCCTTGCCAGATATCGCCCGGCGACTGCGGGACGGGGAGGCGGGGCGCCTGGAGCTCTCCTTCGTCAGCACCGCCGACTACAGCGTCCTGCCGGCCCTGGTCCGGCGCTATTCGGCTCTCTATCCCGAGGTGGAGATCGCCCTGCGCGAGGCCACCAGCGAGGTTCAGATCGCTGCCCTGCTGGAGGGCCAGGGCCATGCGGGCGTCGTCATCGCCCCCAGCGGCGCCCTGCCGGCCGGTCTCGCCTATCGCCGGCTGCTGATCGAACCCCTGGTGGCCGCGGTGCCGGAGGCGTGGCTGATCGAGGGCCGCCTGCCGCTCCAGGCGGGCAAGCTCGACCCGGCGGTGATCGTCCAGTCGCCGCTGATCCTGTTTCCGCGCCGCGCCGCGCCGGCCTTCCACGACCTGGTGACGGACTACTTCACCGCCCATGGCGGCGCGGTCCGCATCGCCCAGGAAGCCATCCAGATGCAGACCATCATCAGTCTCGTTTCGGCCGAGATGGGGGTGGCCCTGGCGCCGGCCTCCCTGCGCAATCTGGCGCGCACCGGCGTGCGCTATGTGGAGCTGGCTGGCGAGGCGCCCTTGCTCGAGACGGGCCTGGTCTGGCGCCAGGACGACCTGACCCCGACGCTCGCGCGGTTTCTGAGCATCGCCTTCGATGGCGCGGCTGGCTAGACGCCGCTGAGCGCCAAGCCAGGCGCGTCCGGCTCGCGGGTTATTCCGCCGTTCAGCGCCTTCTGCATCCAGACGATGTCCACCCAGCGGCCGTGCTTGTAGCCGAGGCCAAGGCCCACGCCCTGATGGGAGAAGCCCAGCGCCGTATGCAGGCCGATGGAGCCGGCGTTACCGCTGTCGCCGATCACCGCCACTATCTGGCGGATGCCGATGGCCTCGCAGGCCGCGATGACCCCTGACAGCACCGCGCGGCCGACCCCGCGCGCCTTTGCGTCCGGCGCCACATAGACGCTGTCCTCCACCGTGTAGCGATAGGCCGCCCGCAGGCGAAAAGGCCCGGCATAGGCGAAGCCGAGGACCTTCCCCTGATCTTCGGCCAGCAGATAGGGCAGGCCGCGGGCGACGATGGCCTCGCGGCGCTGGTTGAGCTCGTCGCCAGAGGGCGGGACTTCTTCGAAGGTGCCGAAGCCGTGCAGGACGTGGTGGCCATAGATCTCGGCCAGGGCGGCCATGTCGGCGGCGGCGGCCGGTCGCACGATCATTTGGTCCAGCCCTTGTCGATGGCCCAGACGGCGAAGGCGTAGTCGAGCGCGATCTCCTTGAGGAAATCGAACCGGCCCGAGGCGCCGCCATGGCCGGCCTCCATATTGATCTTCAGCAGGATGGGCGCCTCAGCCGTAGTGTGCTCGCGCAGGCGCGCCACCCACTTGGCCGGCTCCCAATAGGTCACCCGCGGATCCGACAGCCCGCCGGTGGCCAGGATCGGCGGATAGGCTTTTGCGCCCACCTGGTCATAGGGGCTGTAGGCGACGATGGCGTCATAGGCCTCGGCGTCGGTCAGGGGATTGCCCCATTCGGGCCATTCCGGCGGGGTCAGCGGCAGGCTCGCATCGCTCATGGTGTTGAGCACATCGACGAAGGGCACAGCCGCGATGATCGCCCCCCATAGGTCGGGGCGCATATTGGCCACCGCCCCCATCAGCATCCCGCCGGCCGAGCCGCCATAAGCCGCGATTTTCCCCTTGGTCGCATAGTTCTCCGCCACCAGGTGTTCGGCGCAGGCGATGAAGTCGGTGAAGGTGTTGGTCTTCTTGGCCTTGCGGCCATCCATGAACCAGCCCCAGCCCTTGTCCGAGCCGCCGCGGATATGGGCCGTGGCCCAGATCCAGCCCCGGTCCACCAGGGAGAGGTTACGGATCGAGAAGCTGGGCTCCATGGCGTGGCCATAGGAGCCGTAGCCGTAGAGCATCAGCGGCGCGCTCCCATCCAGCGGCGTGTCGCGGCGCATCAGCAGCGTGATCGGCACCTCTTCCCCATCGGCGGCGCGGGCATAGAGCCGGCGGGCGACATAGGCGTCGGCGTCATGGCCCGAAGGGATTTCCTGGGTCTTGCGCCAGGTGCGCTGGCGGCTGGCCATGTCGTAGTCGAACCACTGCCGCGGCGTGGTGGGCGACTGGTAGACGAAGCGGGTCAGGGTCGTGTCGTATTCCAGTCCGCCTTCCAGGTGCAGGGCGTAGGCTTCCTCGTCGAAGGCGACCACGTGCTCGGCGCCGTCCCTCGTCATCACCGCCATCTGGTCCAGCGCATTGACCCGCTCCATCCGCACCAGATGGCCGGCATAGGCCGCAAATCCGGTGATGTAGCGGCCCGGCTGATGGGGGACGAAGTCGCGCCAGGTCGCCCTGGACGGCAGGGGCTCGGTGGAGACGCACAGCTTGAAGTCCACCGCCCCATCGGCGTTGGTGCGGATCACCCAGCGGTCGCTCCAGTGGTCGAGCTCGTAGCGGACGCCGGTTTCGCGGGGCTGGACGCAGGCCGGATCGACGGTGGGCTCGGCCGCCGGGATGATCCAGATCTCGGTGGTCTCCTGGTCGCCCACATGGATCGCCACATAGGCGTCGTCCGACGTGGTCCCGACGCCGAGGAACATCCCCTCGTCCTTCTCCTCATAGACCAGCACGTCCTCGCCGCCGCGGACGGGCCGGCGGAAGACCTTGGCGGGCCGGGCGTTCTCGTCGCGCCAGATCCAGAACAGCCATTGGGAGTCCGGCGAGAAGGTGAAGTCGCCATAGGCGCTCTCGATGGCGTGGGGCAGGTCCTCGCCGGTTACGAGATCGCGGATGCGGATGGTGTAGTATTCCGAGCCCTGCTCGTCGGCGGCCCAGGCATAGAGCCGATGGTCGGGGCTGTGGCCGGCGCCGCCCACCTGGAAATAGGCCTTGCCCTTGGCCAGGGCCTCCTCGTCCAGCAGGATCTCCTCGCCGATCTCTCCGCCCCGGGGGCGCCGCGCGCGGATCGGGTGCTGGGCGCCTTCCTGGTAGCGGACATAATAGTCCCAGGGGCCGTCGGGGGCCGGCACGCTGGAATCGTCTTCCTTGATCCGCCCCTTCATCTCGGCGAACAGAGCCGCCTGCAGGTCCTTGGTCCCGGCCAGCATGGCCTCGGTATAGGTGTTCTCGGCCTTCAGATGATCGGCGATATCGGCGCGCAGAGCGGCCGGATCACGCAGGACCTTCTGCCAGGCCTCGTCCTTCATCCAGGCGTAGTCGTCGGTGCGGGTGCGGCCGAGCTGTTCGATAGGCTGGGGCTGTTTGGGGGCGATGGGCGGCGTGGGGCGCTGGGTCATGTCTGCTAGATGCGACGAACCGGTGCGCGCCTCAAGCCATGCCGTGGCGGGAGCACGTCGGGCAGACGCCGATAGGAAGATTCGCTATGAGATGGCGCGCGCGGCGATAGGGCGCGGGCGATAACGGCCTCGCGTCTTGCCGCAGTGCAGCGGGTCTGATTCAGTTGGCCCATCGTCGGGTACAGGAAGTCGAGGGGCGGCCATGATCGCGGATCTTGCTGTCGAGCTGATCCACGCCACGGTTCAGATCGAGCAGCCGATGGGGGATGGAACGCGCACGGTCGGCACCGGGTTCCTGATCAATGCGCCCACCCTGGATGGCCAGCCGCGCACGGTGCTGGTGACCGCCAACCACGTGCTGCAGCGGATGCCCGGCGTTCAGGCCCGCATCGGCTACCGGATCGCCAACGCCGACGGCTCCTGGAGCTACGCCCCGCAAAAGTTCGACATTCGCGACGCCGACGGCAATCCCCGCTGGACCCAGCACCCCAAGCGTGACGTGGCGGCCATCGCCATCACCGCCCCTGCGGAATTCGCCAAGGCGGCGATCCCCAAGGACTGGCTGGCTGGGGACGAGACCTTTTCGACCTATGCCGTGGGCGCCGGGGACCAGATGATGGCGCTCGGCTTCCCCCGCGGCCTGTCCGCCAATCCGGCCGGCTTCCCGATCCTGCGGGCTGGACGCGTGGCGTCTTTTCCGCTGGCGCCGGCCGCAGCCTTCCCGACCTTCCTGCTCGACTTCACCGTCTTCCCCGGCAATTCCGGCGGGCCGGTCTTCATGGCCGAAGGTGTCCGCCGCAGGCCCGGCGGCGGGGAGTCGCAGGAGGTCCAGTTCATCGCAGGCCTGCTCACCCAGCAGGTGGAGCTGAACAGCGAGCGGCTGGAGATCGGGATCGTGACCCACGCCCGCTACATCCATGAGACCCTGGCCCTGCTGGACAATCCGCTGGCCGAGATCACCGTGGCGCAAGGCGATCTGGGGGTTGGCGGCGCCAAGGCGGCCTCGGCGCTCGAGGCGGTTTCCCCGGACTACTGAAGCCCATCCTCGCCTTCCGGCCATGAAAAAGGCCCGCGTCGAAACGCGGGCCTTTCGCACGCAAAATTGCGGGATTTAGGCGCCGTAGACGACCGAAATGGTCTCGGCCACGCAGGCGGGCTTGGACTCGCCTTCAATCTCGATGGTGCACTCGTTCTTCAGCTGCATGCCGCCCGACTTGGGCTCGGCGCCGATCAGCTTTTGGCGCATGCGCACGCGCTTGCCCACGCGGACCATGTTGATGAAGCGCACCTTGTCCGAGCCATAGTTGATGCCCCGGGTCACGCCCTTGATCGGCAGCATGCCGGCGCCGAGGAAGGGGATCAGCGACAGGGTCAGATAGCCGTGAGCGATGGGGCCGCCCATTTCCTTGTTGGCCCGCTCCACGTCCACGTGGATCCACTGGTGGTCGCCGGTCGCCTCGGCGAACTGGTTCACCCGCTCCTGGGTGATCTCGACCCAGTCCGACACGCCGACTTCCTGGCCGACCAGGCCGGGCAGATCCTTGAATTCCACCGGGTTCATCGCTTGCTCCCTATAGGTTTGAAACAGGTGTTCGGGTCTATCACCTGGGGCGGCGCGGGCAAGGGCGCTGCGTGCGCCACTCGCCTTGGGATCAGACGATCTTAGAGCCTTCCTTGCCCCAGTAGGCGTCCCGGATGAGCCGCTTGTAGAGTTTCCCGGTGGGATGGCGGGGCAGTTCAGCCATGAAATCCAGCATGCGCGGCGACTTAACATGGCTGAGATTGGCCCGGCAAAAGGCCATCAGCTCAGCCCGTAGGTCATCTCCCGCCTCGGCCCAGTCCATGGGCTGGATGACGGCCACGACCTTCTCGCCCATCTCCTCGTCGGGGGCGCCCACCACGGCGGCGTCGGCCACCTTGGGGTGGGTGATCAGCAGGTTCTCCAGTTCCTGGGGATAGATGTTCACCCCGCCCGAGATGATCATGAAGCTCTTGCGGTCGGTGAGGTAGAGGAAGCCCTCCTCGTCCACCCAGCCCACATCGCCCAGCGTCGTCCAGCCGTGCTGGTTGGTGTTCTCGGCCACCTTGTCCGGGGCGTTATGATAGGTGAGCGGCGTGCCGCCGGCGAAATAGACGACGCCCTCGGTGCGCGGCGGCAGGGGCTCGCCGTCGTCCCCGCAGATCTTTACCTCGGCGGTGGTGCCCTTGCCCACCGAGCCCTTGTGGGCCAGCCAGTCGTGGGGCCCGATGTGGCAGAAGCCGTTGCCCTCACTGCCGGCATAGTACTCGTGGATGATCGGCCCCCACCACTCCATCATCTGCTCCTTGACAGGGATCGGACAGGGTGCGGCGGCGTGGACCGCTGACTTCATCGACGACAGGTCGTAGCGGGTGCGCACCTCCGGCGGCAGTTTCAGCATCCGAACGAAGTGGGTGGGGACGAACTGGCCGCAGTCGATCTTGTACTTTTCGATCAGCTGCAGGGCGTGTTCGGGATCGAACTTCTCCATCACCACCACCGTGCCCCCCAGGCGCTGATAGCCCATGCACCAGCGCAGCGGTGCGGCGTGATAGAGGGGCGCCGGCGACAGATAGGTCCCGTCGGGCGGGAAGCCGAACATGTGCTCGGCCATCATGGACAGCGCATTGGGGGCGTCGATGGGGCCCCCGGTCAGCGGCGGCTTGATGCCCTTGGGCCGGCCCGTGGTGCCGGACGAATAGAGCATGTCGGCGCCGGCGGTCTCATCGGCGATGGGGGTTTCGGGCATGGCCGCCCTGGCCGCCTCGAAGCTCTCATAGGGCCCGCGCGCCTCGCCGACCATGTAGAGCTTCACGCCGGGCAGCAGGACCGGCAGCTCGTCGACCACTGGGCCCACGCCCCCGGAGGTGATCAGCACCTGAGCGGCGCAATCACCCATGATGTACTCGATCTCGCCGGCGGTCAGCTTGGAGGAGATACAGGCATAGTAGAGACCGGCCCGCTGGGCGGCCCAGGCCACCTCGAAGAACCGCGGGTGGTTCTCCATCAGGATGGCGATCACGTCGCCGGCCTTCAGGCCCAGCTTGCGGAACAGGTGAGCGCCCTGGTTCGAGCGGGCCTCAAGTTCGCCATAGGTCACGGTCTCGCCGGAGCTGGCCATGATGTAGGCGGCGCGGTCGGGGTGGGACTTCGCATGATGCGACGGATGCATGTGCCTGTTTCCTCCGGGTCGCAGCCCTCTTTGTCGGGGCCGTCGGCCAGCTTCAAATGATCACTGTTCAGGGATGATGGCGTGCTTGACCTCCCGTCCGTCAAGCGGCTCCGATGGGCCAAACCTGAGAAAGCGAAAGGGAGACCTCATGGCCACCAAGAGCCTCGCCGAATTCGAGACCTTGAAGCTCGAGCTGGAGGACGGGATCGCCCTGCTGACCCTCAATCGGCCGGAAAAGCTCAACGCCTTCAACCCGCTGATGAACCGTGAGCTGATCGCGGCCTTCGACGTGACTGACGCCGACGACGATGTGCGGGCGGTCATCGTAACCGGCGCAGGCCGCGGCTTCTGCGCCGGCGCTGATCTGGCCGGGGGCGGCTCGACCTTCGACTATGACCGAAGGGACGTCGATCCTCTGGGGCAGCGGACGGAGTCTGGGGTCTATCGTGACGGGGGCGGTCTGGTGTCCCTGCGCATTTATGACAGCCTCAAGCCGGTGATCGCTGCGGTGAACGGCGCGGCCGTCGGGGTGGGCGTCACCATGCAGCTGCCCATGGATATCCGGCTGGCCTCGACTGAAGCGCGGTTTGGCTTTGTCTTCGCCCGCCGGGGCATCACACCGGAAGCCTGTTCCTCATGGTTCCTGCCCCGGCTGGTGGGCATGCAGACGGCCCTGGAGTGGTGCTATTCCGGCCGCGTCTTCAACGCCCAGGAGGCCCTGGATCGCGGGCTGGTCCGGTCGCTGCACGCGCCGGAGGACCTGCTGCCCGCCGCCCGGGCCCTGGCCCGGGAGATCGTCGACAACGCCGCCCCGGTCTCCGTAGCCCTGACCCGCCAGCTCATGTGGCGGATGGCTGGGGCCGATCATCCCATGGCTGCTCACCGAGCCGACAGCCGGGGCATCCAGGCCAGGGGCGCGTCGGCCGACTCCAAGGAGGGCGTCGAATCCTTCCTCCAGAAGCGGCCGCCCGCCTTCCCCGACAAGGTCTCGACCGGACTCCCCGACATCTGGCCTGGTCGTAAGCCACCAGAATTCTCCTAGATCGCGTACGTCTTCAGGACGACGGGGCAGGGTCGGGAACCCGTGGTTAACGCCCCTGTGTTGGAGTGGGTGTCCAGATGAGCCATAGCGCGCCCCTTCCGGACGATTCGCCGCCCCCGCAGTTTCGCGCCCGAGGCGCCTTGCTGCGGCGGCTGGCCGATGTGGTGTGCCTGCCGTCGAGCCGGATCAACGCCTTCGAACGGTCCGTCACCGCAGACCTTCTGATCGAGATGCTGCGGGATGCCTCCCCCGACGAGCGGCTGAAGGTTTCCCGTCGCCTCGCCAGTCTGACAGAGCCGCCGCCCCAACTGGCCCGGCTGCTGCTGCATGATGAGCCCAGGATCGCCCGGCCCCTGCTCGAGGAGTGCGAGAGCCTGTCCGACGCCGAGCTTCTCGACTGCGCCCGTACCTCCGGGTCGGAACACAGACTGCTGATCGCCGCCCGCAAGGGGCTGAGCGAGGTTGTGGTCGAGGCTCTGGTGGCTGCAGGCGAGCTCAAGGCCATCGAGATCATGCTGGCCAATCGTGACGCGAAGATCGGCCACGCGGGCCTGGAGGCCCTGGTCGTCATCAGCCGGGATGCGCCCCAGATCGTCCCGGCCCTGCTACGTCGCAGTGAACTGCGGCCGGCGCAGGCCTATGTGTTGTTCTGGTGGGCCGACCCTGAGGCCCGCCGCACCATTCTGCAGCGCTTCGCGGTGTCCCGCGAAATCCTCCAGGACGCCGCGGGGGACATCTTTCCCATGGCGGCTGAGGAGGGGTGGCAGGACCCCATGTCGCGCAAGGCCCTGCAGTTCATCGAGCGTCGACAGCGCAATCGGGCGGCGATCGAGAAAAGCCCCTTCACAAGTCTTGAGGCCGCGGTGTCCGCAGCCCAACACGGGATGAGCCGCGAGGTCGCCGAGGAAATCTCCTATCTGGCGGGGCTGAAGCCCATGACCGGGGCCAAGCTGTTCACCGATCCCGGGGGCGAGCCCCTGGCCATTCTGTGCAAGGCCACGGGTTTGCCGCGTGCGGCCCTGCGCGCCCTCTGGCGGGGGCTGCGGCGGCCGGAGACGGGGGAGGACGGCGCGCCGAACCCCGCCTTTGAGCGCACCATGATCATCTATGACACCCTGGCCGTAGACCGGGCCCAGACGGTGCTGCGCTACTGGAACTGGTCGTTGTCCTCGGCCATGACGCCGGAGCTCTTGCAAGCCATTCGAGAGGGCGACGACAGCGTCATTGATGAATACTCCCTGCCGCAACGGGCGGCGATGCTCGCCTTTGCAAAAGAGCTGGGTCGCAACTAGGAACGCAGCAAGCGTAGGCGCCTTCTAAATCTCGACGCTGTGACGCCTGGTCGCACCTACTCAACTCAGACACGTAAATTTTGAGGCTAATGCTGCTTCAAGGGCAGTTTTGAGGCCTATTGTCTTGTGCAGCGCGATTATGGGCGATAAGTAGCTGACAACTGATCTAGGAATCAGATGTTGTGGCGCTCACATTGCGCCGTTCTGGGTAAATCAAATGGACGAAAAAGCAGAAGTCATCGAGATGACGGCCGATATCGTGTCGGCCTATGTCGGCAACAATTCGGTCGCGGCGGCCGACCTGCCGAACCTGATCCAGGCTGTGCATCGTGCGCTGGCTGGCGTCACCACGGCCCCTGAAGCTGTCGAAGCGCCGCCCAAAGAACCCGCGGTTCCTGTGCGCCGCTCCATTACCCCGGACTTCCTGATCTGCCTGGAAGACGGCCGCAAGTTCAAGTCGCTGAAGCGGCACCTGCGCACCAAGTACAATATGAGTCCTGAAGAATACCGGGCCAAGTGGGGCCTGCCCAAGGACTACCCCATGGTCGCCCCGAACTACGCCAAGGCCCGCTCGGACCTGGCCAAGCAGATGGGCCTCGGCCAAGGCGGCCGGCAAGCGGCTCGCAAGAAGCGCTAATCGCCCAGCCCACGGGCCGGGAAGAAAAAGACGCCCGCCTCCCAGTGAGGCGGGCGTTTTTTGCAATTTGTGGACCTTCTTCGTCGCAGGCGGCAATTTCGACTTGCCCTAGATTTGCCATACGGGCGATAAGTGATTCGTCGCGATTCCAATGGGTTGTTAAGGAATCTGAACATGGCGGCTCAGATCGGGGCTTCGGCGGCTGCCGCTCGTGCTCATGAAGAAATCTACGGCTATTGGGCCGGCCTGCGCCGTGGCGCGCGGCTGCCTGCCCGCGGGGATGTGGATCCGGCGGCGCTCAAGCGTCTGCTGCCCACGGTCAGCCTGATCGACATCCGGCGCGAGCCGCTGGACTTCCGCGTCCGCCTGGCGGGCACCGGACTCTATGGCATCTATGGCCGTGAGATCACCGGCCGCACCCTTGCTGAGGTCTATAACGCCGCGGCCGCCGACTACTGGCGCGAAGAGCTCAGCGCGGTGGTCGAGGAGCGCAGGCCCGGTGTCGGCGTCCACAGCCTCGCCTGGCGCGGCGCCGGCCACGTCTCGATCCTCTGGCTGCGCCTGCCGCTCGCCTCGAACGGGCGCGATGTGGACATGATCCTGGGCTACGACACGGTGGTGGGCGTCCAGAGCGAGTCTGGCTTCTCCGGCATCCGCGCCGCCTGACGCGGAGCGCGCTCAGCCGTTAGCCGCGTTGAGGGCTGCGGCGTCCCGCGCAATGCGTTCGGCCATCGAGGCCAGCCCGTTGGAGCGCTGGGTAGACAGGGCGCCCGACAGCCCGAGCCGCTTGAAGGCGCCCCGCACGTCGAAGGCCAGGATGTCGGCGGGGCGGCGGCCGGAAAACAGTCTCAACAGGATCGCAATCAGGCCTCGCACGATGTGCGCGTCGGAATCTCCCCGGAACTCCACTCGACCATCACCCAGGGGCTTGGTCACGAGCCAGACCTGGCTGGCGCAGCCGCGGACCTTGTTGGCTTCGGAGCGCTCGACCTCACTCAGGGGCGCAAGATCCCCCCCCAGCTCGATCACATAACGATAGCGCTCCTCCCAGTCTCCCAGGAGGTCGAATTCGTCGGCGAGTTCGTCGAGTGTCTTTTGGATGCCGTCCATCTGGCCTCGCACTTAAGCCCCCCGACGCCAGGGCGCAACGCGGCAGATGGCCGAACCGGCGCTCAGCCCGGTGGCGCGACGAGCCGCACCACGACCTGCAGCCCACCCGCCGGCCCCGGACCTAGGGCCAGGGCGCCGCCCATGCCCCTGAAAAGCATGTAGGCGAGCGGCAGGCCAAGCCCTGCGCCTTCACCCCGACGGATCAAGGCGTTCTCCCCCTGCTCGAAGGGCCGCAGGAGCCGGGGGATGTCCTGGGACGCCACGCCAGGGCCCTGGTCGGTGAGGGTCAAGGTGACCCCATCGTCGTGCTGCACGGCGCTGATCCGAACGACACCCCCTTCAGGCCCATAGATCAGGGCGTTGGAGATCAGTGCGGCCAGGGCGGTGCGGACGCCCTTGGGATCTGCCATGACGTCGGGCAGCGCCCCCTGGTCGGCCACGATCACATCGGCGCGGCGGACGCGGATATCTTCGGCCAGGCCGTCCAGGACGTCGTCCAGCACATGGTCCAGCGGTTCGCGGCGGGCGGCGAGGTCGGCGGTCCCGCTTTCCAGCCGGGCGATCTCCAGGACCTGGTTGGCGAGCGCCAGCAGTTTTTGGCCGCTGTCGCGGATCAGGGCGGCGTATTCCTTGTATTCCGGCGCCCCCAGGGGACCGTAGATCTCGGCCTCGATCAGTTCGGAAAAGCCCAGGATCGAGTTCAGCGGGGTGCGCAGCTCGTGGCTGACCATCCGCAGGAAGGACCGCCGGTGCTCCTCGGCCCTGGCCTCCAGGCGTCTGTGCGCGGCGCGTCGGGCCTGCCGACGGGCGGCTGCAGCCGCCACGGGGTCAGGGTCGGACGGCGGAGAAGCGCGACGGGCGGCCGCATCTGCCATGGGGATGGGCTCATGGGGTCGGAGAATGGTGGTCGACCAGACTGGGGGCGGGGGGCTTACGAAATGGTTTCCCGCGGCTCAGCGACCACAATGGGCAGGCTGCGACCCCGTGACCATCGCGCAGGGGGCGAGCAGGCTCGCTAGAGGTCGGAGCGAGCGCTAGTGTCATGCGTTGATACCGAGCGATTCCGCTCCGTGAGAGCCAGACTGCGACCGCAAATTCCCATGGATGCCACCTCCGAAAACCTCACCCGAGGTTCGGCCGCCCCCTCGGCGGAGGCCTTCTGGTGGAGCGCCGGTTGGGGGACGGTGGTCGTCATCGGGGCCGTCATCATGCTGGCGCGTGGCGGCGTCGGGCCCGACGCCGCGGCCATTCTGATGCTGGGCGGACTCCCGGCCCTGGTGGATGTGGCGCTGTCCCTGGCCGGTCGGTCGTCGGGCGGGGGGCTGCGCCTGGCGGCTTGGGCCCTTGGACCTGGCCTGGCCATGCTGCTGGGCGGGGGCGCTCTAGGGCCGCTCGGCGCCTGGTGTCTGGCGCCCCTGGCGGCGACCCTGCTGGATGGACGCACCCGTAGCGCCGCCGCAGCGGGCGCCGTGGCCCTGGGCCTGTTGGGATTGGGCCTTCTGGTCAGCCTTCTGGGCGGAACCCCCGCGGCCGCGGCCGCGGTCCCGGGGTCGCTGACCCTGCAGGCCGTCGCCTTGGTGACGACGGTGGGCGGTCTGGCCCTCGGGGTCGTCAGCCTGCTTCGGCGCATTGACCACGGCGAGCGCCGCGGGGCCATCGCCCAGGGGCGACTGCAACGCCTGCTCGCCGAACAACCCACCCAGCTGCTCGACCTGCTGCCCGATGGGCGCATCGCCGGCGCCTATGGCCAGCCCCTGGCCGGGGCGGATCTGGCCGGCCGGGCGTTCTTTGATCTGGGCCTGCCCCAATGCCGTCACGACCTCGCCCGGGGGTTCCAGGTGGCCCTGCGCGACGGGCGGGCCGAGCTGAGCTTTGCGCCGGCCTCGGACCCCGACGGCTGGCTTGAGGTCCGTCTTCGACGGGGCCGCTCGGCCCGCATGGTGGCCATCCTCGCCGACGGCCGGGCCCGGCGCGATCAGGAGGCCGAGCTCGAGGCCGCCCGCGGCGAGGCCGAGGCGCAGAACACCGGCAAGTCCCGCTTCCTGGCCAATATGAGCCACGAACTGCGCACGCCCTTGAACGCCATCATGGGCTTTTCCGACATCATGCGTTCGCGGCTGTTTGGTCCCTTGCCTGATCGCTACGGCGAGTATGCCGAGCTGATCCACGAGTCCGGCCGCCATCTGCTGGACCTCATCAACGACGTGCTCGACATGTCGAAGATCGAGGCGGAGCGGTTCGAACTCAGCCGCGAGGAATTTGATGGCCGCGAGGCGGTCAATGCTGTCCTGCGGCTCATGCGCGGCCAGGCCGACCGGGCCGGCGTGCAGCTGCGCGGTGTCCTGCCCCGCGAGCCCCTGGAGATCGACGCCGACCGCCGGGCGCTGAAACAGATCGCCCTGAATCTGGTTTCCAACGCCCTGAAGTTCACCCCACGCAACGGGGCCGTCACCGTGGGCCTGCAGGCCGTCGGCGGCCTGATGGAGCTGGTGGTCGCCGACACCGGCATGGGCATGAGTCCCGAAGACCTCGCCAGGGTGGGGCGGCCCTATGAACAAGCCGGCGACGCCGAGCGGCGGGCGGCGGGCACGGGCCTTGGCCTGTCCCTGGTCCGCAGCTTCGCCGAACTGCACGGGGGCGAAATGATCCTGGAAAGCGCTGTGGGCGAGGGCACCACCGTGACCGTCCGCATGCCGGTCCTGCTGCCGCCGAGCGCGCCGTCAGGGGCTGAGTCGGCCCCCCGCCAGGAGCCGGCCGAGGCCCCGGTTTCCTAAGGCTCTAGCGAGCCGCCATCCGCAGGAAGGCATGGCCGACGGCGAAGTCGCCCACCTCCACATAGACCCGCCGCACCGGGGCGCCTTCGCTGAACAGGAACTCCACCGCTACGGCCTCCCGCGGATGCAGGGTCGCCAGGCGTTCGGCGGCCTCGGCGGGAAACCGGAACGCCCAGCCCGCGCCCATAGTCTCAGGCCGCAGATCGAGGCCGGCCTTGCTGCGGGCCTCGGCGGCATAGCTGCGCCGGGCGCCGGCCGGGGGCATGCGTCGGGAGAGGTCGAGGTCCCCCCGCAGATCGAGATAGGGCTGGCTCGCCCGGGAGCTGTCGCGCAGCACCAGGCGCGCGCCGAAGGGGGCCTGTCCGTCGGCGAAGCTGGCGAGCGCCAGCAGCACGGGCCGGG
>TARA_R100000935_G_scaffold58785_1_pt1 | contig 23815 bp, 24 predicted proteins | sample TARA_R100000935 | Tara Oceans TARA_R100000935 (sample SAMEA2621502) | marine metagenome | biome: marine biome (ENVO:00000447); feature: surface water layer (ENVO:00002042); material: "saline water (ENVO:00002010), including plankton (ENVO:xxxxxxxx)" | depth 5 m
CCGCGCGGCTGGCGCGGGCGCTGGCCTGAGCCAGCCGCTGGAGCAGGGCCTCGGGCCCCAGGGTCTGCAGTCGCAAGGGGGTGGCGCCGGCCACCAGGGCTGCGGCTGCGCCGGAGGGCCGCTGACGGGTGAAGACGGTCAAACCGCCCAGCCGGGTGGCCCGCAGAACGGGCTCGCCCAGATCGTTCTTGTAGATGATGTCGCCCCGGGGCGCGGGCTGAGGCTGCAGCACCCAGACCTCGGCGCTGTCCTCGAACTTGACCATGGGCCGGGGGGTGGACCGATCCAGAATGAAGCCGCCGCCATCCTCGACCACATAGCGCGCCACGGGCGGGGCGGAGAACCTGCGGCCGTCATAGCGGCCTTGCTGCCCGAACAGGCCCTCACGCAAGGAGCCAGGCGCGGCGTGGGCGGGCGCAGACACGCCGATCCCCGCCGCGGCGAGCGTCGCCGCGACGAGAATCCTCAAAGGCAGCACGGGTCGAGCGCTCATCATGGGCGATCATACATGCCGTTCGACTGGGGCGCTTTTGAGACGATAACGCCAGTCAACCTGCCATATATTGACCGCCGTTGAGCGACAGGGTTGAGCCCGTCACATAGCCCGCGTGCTCGCCGGCCAGGAAGGCGACCATGTCGGCGATCTCCTCGCCGCGGCCCAGGCGGCCCACCGGAATCTGGCCGATGATACCCTTCAGCACCTCTTCAGGCACGGCGGTCACCATCTCGGTGTCGATATAGCCAGGCGCGATGCAGTTCACCGTCACCCCCTTGCGGGCGTTCTCCAGGGCCAGAGCCTTGGAGAAGCCGATCATCCCGGCCTTGGCGGCGGAGTAGTTGGTCTGACCTACCTGCCCCTTCTGGCCGTTGATCGAGGAGATGTTGATGATCCGGCCCCAGCCGCGCTCGCGCATGCCCTCGATCACCTGGCGGGTCATGTTGAACAGGGAGTCCATGTTCACCCGGATGACCTCCGACCACTGCTCGGAGTCCATCTTGTGGAAAAAGCCGTCCCGGGTGATGCCGGCGTTGTTCACCAGCACGTCCACCGGCCCCAGCTCGGCGGCCACCTTGGCCACGGCGGCCTGGCAATCGGCGAAGACGCCCACATTGCCCTTCACCACCATGATGCCCAGCTCCCGGGCGCAGGCCTCGGCGGCGGCCTCATTGCCGGAATAGCCGGCGGCCACATGAAAGCCGTCGGCCTTGAGCCGCTGGCAGATGGCCCGGCCGATCCCGCGCGTGCCCCCGGTGACGAACGCCACTCTGGCCATGGATTTCCTTCCCTGTTCCCGATGTCGCCGACGGCTTGAACGCCGTCTGGCTCAGATTTTTTCGACGCACATGGCTACGCCCATGCCGCCGCCGACGCACAGGGTCGCCAGACCCTTGGCGGCGCCCGACCGCTGCATCTCGTGCAGCAGGGTGGTCAGGATTCGCGCGCCCGAGGCGCCGATGGGATGGCCGATGGCGATGGCGCCGCCGTTCACATTGACCTTGTCCGGGTCGAGGCCCAGTTCGCGCACCACGCAGATGGACTGGGCGGCGAAGGCCTCGTTGGATTCCACCAGGTCCAGGTCAGCCACGCTCCAGCCGGCCTTTTCCAGGGCCTTGCGGCTGGCGGGGATGGGGCCGGTGCCCATGATCTCCGGCTCGACCCCGGCATGGGCCCAAGACGCGATGCGGGCGAGCGGCTTCAGGCCCCGGGCCTTGGCCTCGTCGGCGCTCATGATCACCAGGGCCGCGGCCCCGTCATTGAGGCCAGACGCGTTGGCCGCGGTGACCGAGCCGTCCTTGGTGAAGGCCGGGCGCAGGCCAGACACGCTGTCCAGGGTCGCCCCGTGACGGATGTACTCGTCCTGGTCGACGACGGTGTCGCCCTTGCGGCCCTTGATGGTGACCGGGGCGATCTCGCCGGAGAACTTGCCGGTCTTCTGGGCGGCCTCGGCGCGGTTCTGCGAGGCGACGGCGAAGCTGTCCTGGTCGGCCCGGGTGATCTGCCAGCGGGCGGCGATGTTCTCGGCCGTCTGACCCATGTGATAGCCGTGGAAGGCGTCCCACAGGCCGTCCTTGATCATGGTGTCAACGAAGTTCAGGTCGCCCATCTTCTGGCCCGAGCGCAGATGGGCCGCATGCGGCGCCTGGCTCATGCTTTCCTGGCCGCCGGCGATGACGATCTTCGCGGCCCCTTCGGCCACCTGCTGGGCGGCCAGCGCCACGGCGCGCAGGCCAGACCCGCAGAGCTGGTTGAGGCTCCAGGCCGGCGCGGCCGCCGGAATGCCAGCGGCGATGGAGGCCTGGCGGGCCGGACCTTGGCCGGCGCCGGCCTGCAGCACCTGGCCGAGGATCACCTCATCGACATCGGCGGGCGTCAGGCCCGCGCGCTCGATGGCCGCGCTGATGGCCACCCGGCCCAGCTCGTGGGCGGGCAGGCTGGCGAGCGCCCCGTTGAACGAACCCACCGGCGTGCGGGCGGCCGCGACGATCACCACTTCGGTCATGGAACCACATCTCCCTGGTCTTGCAGCGCTATCTATCAGGACGAACCGGGCCTTGGGCAAGGCCGACCACCGGACGGGCGGGATTTGCGATTTCCCTCGCATCCGCGATACTGCGCCGCAAAGAGCCGCTGCGGCCCGCGCCGCGCGCAGAAAAGACGAGAGGATTCGCGATGGCCGAGACCCAGGACGGCGGCAAGAAGGGCGGCGATCGGGTCGTCATCAAGAAGTATGCGAACCGCAGGCTCTACAACACCGCGTCCAGCTCCTACGTGACGCTGGAGCACCTGGCCGACATGGTGAAGCAGGGCGTCGACTTCGTGGTCTATGACGCCAAGACCAATGATGACATCACCCGCACGGTCCTGACCCAGATCATCTTCGAGGAAGAGAGCCAGGGTCAGAGCCTGCTGCCCATCCAGTTTCTGCGCCAGCTGATCGGCTTCTATGGCAACTCCATGGAGGCCTTCCTGCCCAGCTATCTGGAGCTGTCGCTGGCCACCTTCGCCCAGCAGCAGGAGCGCATGCGCACCCAGTTCACCCAGATGGGCCAGGCCACGCCGCTGGGCGCCTATGACGACCAGATCCGCCAGAACCTGGCCATGTTCGACCGGGCGATGAAGATGTTCACCCCCTTCGCCTATCCGCCGGGCAAGGGCGAGGATCAGGCCCCCCGCAGCGACGCCGCCCCCGAAACGGCGCCCGCCTCCGACGACACGCTCAAGGCCCTGCAGGAGCAACTCGCCGCCATGCAGGCCCAGATCAACAAGCTGGCCTCGAAGGATTAGGCGGGGGGCAGTTAGAAGAGATCTATTCTCTCAAATAGGTCGCAAAATTAGGAAGGCTTCCTGATTTTTGCCCTATTTACTGGTAGAATTTTAAATTTGTAACTATTTCCATTTTGTTGATTTTATCACAAACATAGAAAACATAACGAATAGCGTGATAGTCACGGGAGCGCCCAAAAATATCAGAAAGGCTGATAGATCTCCGGGTCTCCAAAAGTAATAAGCCATAGGAACAATTGTTGGTATCCAAACCACCAAGATTCCGATCAGAATGATCGGTAGGGCGTTCTCGTGAATAGGAGTCAAGAAAAATGGTGGGTATGCACGCTCGAACAAGTACTCCCGACTTTTCGATTTCATTCGCCGCCGCCGCACATTTGCAATCGGACCACCGATAACCACTCCCACGACAATGGTTAGCAGGCCGGCTACGATCATAAGTTCCGCCCACCCGCCGCCGACGTCTCCTGGACTTGCGAATCCGCCGACCAGGGGCCCCACGTACATCAACGCCCCCAGCACGATCAGAGCTTTCCCGAGGTAGTAGGCGATCGTTCTGAACATCCGTCTCCCCGAGCGCGCGCCCGCACAGTATGGGTCTGACTCGACAGTATGGGTCTGACTCGGATGGGGCGAGTCTTCCTTCGGCCGCCAACCGGCCAGCCTGGAAAGTTCGGCCCCCTTGGGCGTTCCTTAAGGATGGCGGCGCCAGGGTGATGCGCCCTGGCCCCAGAAGGAGCGCGCGCTTGTCCTCATCCGTCGATCCCATCCGTCAGGTCGCCCGCCTGCGCCGGCTGCGTCGGCGGACCGATCAGGCGCAGGGCAGCGCCCATGAGGAGCATCCGAACCTGCCGGTTCCGGTCTCCCAGACCCTGCCCGACCAGCCGGCGCCCAGCATCACCGCCGGCGGCCCGGCCATCTTCACCGCCCATGTCATGGGCGAGGGCGAGCAGAAGCGCGGCCTGCGGGGCGGACCGCCGACCCTGAACGCCGCCCGCAGCGCCTATACCCAGACCGAGTATTCCGGCCGTGCCGACCGCCGGGCCCGTAAGGGCGGCCTGACCCGCACCGACATCTAGTTTTCGCCAGCCTGACCTTTGAGCCGGGCGAGCTCGGCTTCCAGGGCTGTCACCCGCTGTTCCAAAGCCGCGATCCGCGCCTCGGGGCCTGCGCCGGGGATCGGGGTGGAAATGCCGGCCTGCCGGGCGATTTCCGCCGGGCTGACCCCCAGGATTTCGGCGAATATGCCCACTTCGTCGGCCGACAACTCCCGCTGGTCCTTGTAGGCCAGCGCCAGATCGGCCTCGCTCATGCCCGCGGCGGCCGCCAGCACCCGGCGGGTCAGGCCGCGGGCCGCCAGCTGAGCGTCAAACCACTGCGCGTCGAAAAACAGGGCCACAGATCCACGAACCTCCGAACTGGCGCCGGTCTTGCTTAACCGAGGCTAACCTTTGTGCCCCTGCCCCGGTGCGTTCCATGCTGGCCATCGCCACCCGACTGTTCGACATCACCCTGGTGACCCTGATCTTCACCGCCCTGACCTGAGGTCGGCCAGCCCGCCTCAGCCGTCATTGCCGCCGAAGTCGATGTCGCGGCGAGCGGCGACGATGGTGACGATGAAGCCCGCGAGCACGTCCAGCAGCACCATCAGGGTGATCAGGAAGAAGGTCGAGGTCGCGAAGGCTGGCGCCAGCAGGAACTGGATCAGGCAGATGATGAACAGGATCATCGACAGGGCATGATTGACGATCGCCACCCCGCGGCTGGTGGTGGATTTCAAAAGCTCGATGAACAGGACCACCAGGGCCGCGGCCAGGAACAGGTCCCCCAGCGTCACCGGCCAGTCCACATTGGACGCCATGCGGATGGTGAACAGCCCCTCGGTCATCCGGGCGTGGGCGTCCACCGCCGAGAAGCCGCCATCCAGGGTGAGCGCGACGAGGTTGTAGACCAGCACCGGCAGGGCCAGCAGCGGAAAGGCGGCGAAGTTGCGCAATGGTTCTCCCCCCGGACCCGACAGGCCCGGAACAACCTTAACCCCTAGGTCCAGACTCTAGGAAGCGTCCGCACGTCCTACGGGCGCAGGCCGGCCTCTTCGCCTTTCAGACCTCGTCCACGCCGTCCGGCCGCCGCGACCGGGTCTGCAGCCACATCACGCCCAGCAGGTCCGACGCCGAGGCCCAGAGGCGGCCAAGATTGGTGTATTTCGACGCGCCTGTCTGGCGGTGGCGATGCCCCACCGGCTGGAAGGCCACCTGATAGCCCTCCCGCAGCATCAGGGCCGGCAGGTAGCGGTGGATATGGTCGAAATAGGGAAGCTCCAGGAAGGCGTGGCGGCGGAAGGCCTTGAGGCCGCAGCCGGTGTCGTTGGCCGTATCCCCCAGCAGGCGCTTGCGCACGCCGTTGCCCAGACGCGAGGCCACCTTCTTGGCCTGGCTGTCCTGGCGTTTGGTCCGCTCGCCGCCCACCAGGGCCAGGTCGGGGCCGCCGCTCACCAGGGCCTGCACCAGGGCCGGACCGTCGGCCGGATCATTCTGGCCATCCCCGTCCAGGGTGACGATGACCGGCGCCCGGGCCGCCATCACGCCGGTGCGGATCGCCCGGCTCTGGCCGGAATTCTTCCGGTGCCGCAGCACCCGCAGCTGCGGCAGCTCGGCCTTCAGGGCGCTGAGGACGGTCAGGGTCCCGTCGCGGCTGGCGTCATCGACGAAGATGATCTCAATATCGCGGTCGGCGAAGGCGGCGGCGATTTCCCTGGCCAGGGCCGGGGCGGCGCCTTCTTCGTCGAAGACCGGGACGACCACCGAAATGTCGGGACTTGGATGCATCCCCCTCAATAGCCGAAAACTTGGCCTGGGAAAGATCGTGCTATCACCGGACCCATGACGTTTCAGTCCAGTCTTCTGTGGGCGAGCCAGGGCTGGCGCGGCCCGGTCTTCGCCGCCCTGCTGGCGCTCATCGCCGGCCTGCCCGGCGTGTTCGCCATGCCGCCGCTCGACCGCGACGAGTCGCGATTCGCCCAGGCCACGGCCCAGATGCTGGAGACCGGCGATTTCGTGGTCATCCGCTATCAGGACGCGCCCCGGTTCAAGAAGCCGGTGGGCATCCACTGGCTGCAGGCCGCCAGCGTCTCGGCGGTCTCGACGGTGGAGGACCGGCAGATCTGGGCCTATCGCCTGCCCTCCCTGCTGGGCGCCATGCTGGCGGCGGCGGCCTGCGCCTGGGGCGCGGCGGCCTTTTTCGGCGCGCCGGCCGGCCTGATCGCCGGGACGCTGCTGGCCTCAAGCCTGCTGTTGTCCACCGAGGCCTTCATCGCCAAGACCGATGCGGTGCTGTGCGGGATGATCGTCCTGGCCATGGCCGCGCTGGCCAGGATCTATGGCGCGGCCCGGGGCGGGCCACAGGTGAGCTGGCGCACGCGGCTGCTGTTCTGGCTGGGCCTGTCAGGGGCCATCCTGGTCAAGGGGCCGGTGGGTCCGATGGTGGTCACCCTGGCGGTCCTCGCCCTGGTGGCCTCCGAGCGCAAGATCGACTGGCTGAAGGGACTGGGCCTCAGCTGGGGTCCGATCCTGCTGCTGGCCTTGGTGGGGCCCTGGGCCTGGGCCGTCACGGTGGCCACAGACGGGGCCTTCTGGAGCACCGCCCTGATGGGGGACCTGGCGCCCAAGCTGGCCGGCGGCCATGAGACCCATGGAGCGCCGCCGGGCTATCATCTGCTGGGACTCAGCCTGCTGGCATTCCCCATGACCCTGTTGATTCCCGCGGCCCTGGTGGTGGGCTGGACCCGCCGCCAGGAGCCTGGCGTGCGGTTCGCCCTGTGCTGGCTGGTCCCGGCCTGGATCGTCTTCGAACTCACCCCCACCAAGCTGGTCCACTATCCCCTGCCGCTCTATGGCGCGCTCGCCTGGCTGGCGGTGGCGTCCCTGCAGGCGCCCCTGGGCCGTTGGACGCGGCTGAGCGGCGCGGCCCTGGCCGCGGTTTCGGGCCTGATCCTGGCCGGCATCTGCTTCGTCCTGCTCTCCCAGTTCGGGGCCGCCGCCGACGTCACCGCCGCGGCCGCCGCAGGCGGGCTGCTGGCCGCCGCCGGCCTGGTGGGCGGCTTCATGCTGGCCAGCCGCGCCCCCCGCGGCGCCGTGGTCACCGCCATGGCCCTGACCGTGCTCGGCCACGGGGCCCTGGCGGCCGGCCTGGCGCCGGGCCTGGCGCCGCTCTGGTCGTCGGCCCGGACGGCGCGGATCCTGGAGTCCGAGCGACTGTTGCCGCGGCAGGGCATGGCGCCGTCGCCCGTGGCCGTGGCCGGCTATGCCGAGCCAAGCCTGGTCTTCGCCCTGGGCACCCCCACCCTGCTGGGGGACAGCGCTGATGCGGCCCAGGCGATCGCCACCTTCCGCCCGGCCGTGGTGGAGGCCGCCGAGGAGCAGGCCTTCCGCGCCGCCCTGGACGCCCGGGATCTGCAGGTGCGGATGGTGCGGCAGGTGGCCGGGCTGAACTATTCCAACGGCCGGCCGGTGCGCCTGCGGATCTATGAGAACGCTTCGCCCCGCCCGCCGCCGCCGGCCGCCCAGGAGCCCCGCCCATGAACCGCAAGATCCAGATCGTCGAGGTCGGGCCCCGGGACGGGCTGCAGAACGAGAAGGTGCTGCTGGAGACCGAGCAGAAGCTCGACTTCATCGCCCGGCTGCGCGCCGCCGGGGCCCAACGGATCGAGACGGTGTCCTTCGTTAATCCCCGGCGCGTGCCGCAGATGGCTGGCGCCGAGGAGATCATGGCCGCCCAGCCGCCCGCGGACGGTTTCTCGCCCATCGGCCTGGTGCTGAACGCCCGGGGCTGGGATCGGGCCGTCGCCGCCGGCTGCGCCGAGGCCAATGTGGTGGTCTGCGCCACCGACGGCTTTGGGGTCCGCAATCAGGGCGCCACCACGGCCGAGCAGATGGACACGCTGGCGGCCATCGTCGCGCGCCGCCAGGCCGAGGGCGGCCCGGCCCTCAGCGTCACCTTCTCGGTGGCCTTCGGCTGCCCCTTCGACGGCGAGGTGAGCACCGGCCAGGTGGTCGCCCTGGCGCGCGCGGCGGGCGAACTCGGCGTGCCGGAGATCGCGCTGGCCGACACCATCGGCGTCGCCGATCCGTGGACCGTCCGTGAGCGGATTGAAGCCGTACGCAAGGCCGCCCCGGATGCGGTCCTGCGGGTCCATTTTCACGATACGCGCAACACCGGCCTCGCCAACGCCTTCGCCGCGGTGGAGGCCGGGGTGGATGTGCTGGACGCCAGTTGCGGCGGGCTCGGCGGTTGCCCCTTCGCGCCGGACGCCACGGGCAATATCGGCACCGAGGACCTGGTCTATATGCTGGAGCGGGCCGGGTTTGCGACGGGCTATGATCTGGACGCCCTGATCGAGACCGCCCGCTGGGTCTCAGGCCTGTTGGGCAAGCCGCCAGCGGCGTCGGTCAGCCGGGCCGGCGGGTTTCCGACGACGGCCTAAGCGGCGCGACCTGTCAGACGCCACAGGAGCGGCCGGGCCACAGCGGCGCCCACCACCAGCGGCCAGAGCAGCCAGGCGGTCAGGGCCTCGCCCAGGCCATCGGCCCGTTTGCGGAAATAGCGGGCCAGACCCAGGCCCTTGGACAGCTCGACCTTCAGGGGGCTGGCGCGGCTGGTATGGCCGAGATGGACCACCTCGGCGGTGGGATGGAACATCACCTCGCCGCCGGCCTCACGCACCCGCCAGCAGAGGTCGATATCCTCCACATGCAGGAAATAGCCCTCGTCGAAGCCGCCCAGGCTGAGATAGGCGGCCCGCCGGATGGCGAAAAAGGCGCCGGAAATGGTCGGCACCGGGCACAGCGCGGCGGGCGCAGCCTCATTCTCCCAGTGGACCTCATAGCGGCGCAGGGCCTTGGACCGCCGGGTCAGGCCGCTGAGGGACAGGAGCGCGGCCATGGGCGTGATCTCGCCGCGGCGGGCGCCGCGCTGCTCGGTGCGGTCGGCGTTCAGCACCCGGCCGCCCACCAGCCGCAGGGGGCAGCCGTCCAGCACCGCCCGGGCCAGCACCTGGGCGCAGCCCGGCTGCAGGAAGGCGTCGGGATTGAGGAAGATCAGCACATCGCCTGTGGCCGCGTCGGCGCCCAGATTGGCCCCGCGGGCGAAACCCACATTGCCCTGGCCGCGGACCAGCCGCATCCGCGGGTGCCGGCGGGCGAAATCGTCCAGGATCGCCGCCTCGCAGGGGTCCGAACCGTTGTCGACGACAATGAACTCGTCCACCTGGGAATCGGCCAGGACGCAGGCGAGACTCTGATCCAGAGCCTCGCCCGTCATGTAGACAACCATGATCACCGAAAGGCGCGCGCGGGACGCGACGTCATGCGGCGTCGGGACGGCCTCCGCCGCCACAAACGATGCGCCGATATCGTTCATCAAGCCTCCATGGCCTCGGCGGATCCCCACGAATCCGCTTCGCCCCGAGCTTCCCGCTCAACATCGGGCGGAAGCGCCTCGGAGGCAAGCCGCAAGACCGCCTCCTCCAGGGTGAGGATCTCCTGACCCTGGGAGCCGAGGCGCCGCAGGGCGACCTTGCCCTCCTCGGCCTCGCGCCGGCCGACCACGGCGATCACCGGGGTCTTGGTCAGGCTGTGCTCGCGGATCTTGTAGTTGATCTTCTCGTTGCGCAGATCGGTCTCCACCCTCAGCCCCGCCGCCCGAAGCTTTAACGCGGCCTCACGGGCGAATCCGTCGGCGTCGGAGGTGATCGTCGCGACCACCACCTGGGTGGGCGCCAGCCAGAGGGGGAAGGCGCCGGCATAGTTCTCGATCAGCATGCCGATGAACCGCTCCATCGACCCGGCGATGGCCCGGTGCAGCATGACCGGCCGCTGCTTGGAGCCGTCCTCGGCCACATATTCGGCCTCCAGGCGCTCAGGCAGGACGAAGTCCAGCTGCAGGGTGCCGCACTGCCAGGTCCGGCCGATGGCGTCGCGCAGGTGGAATTCCAGCTTGGGACCATAGAAGGCGCCTTCGCCGGGCAGATACTCCACCCCCATGTTCACCGCCGCCCGGGCGGCGCGCTCCAGCTTCTGCTCGGCGATGTCCCAGACCTCGTCGGTGCCGGCCCGCAGGTCAGGCCGCAGGGCGAGCTTCACCGAGTGCAGCTCAAGGCCGAAGTCGGCATAGGCGGAGTTCAGCAGACGCACGAAACGCTTGGTCTCGTCCTCCACCTGGTCTTCGCGGCAGAAGATGTGGGCGTCGTCCTGGGTGAAGCCACGCACCCGCATGATGCCGTGCAGGGCGCCGGAGGGCTCGTAGCGGTGGCAGGCGCCGAACTCGGCCATGCGTAGGGGCAGGTCGCGATAGGACTTCTGGCCGACATTGAAGATCTGCACGTGCCCCGGGCAGTTCATCGGCTTGACGGCCAGGCTCTCGCCCTCGGCGGTCTCGCAGACGAACATGTTGGCCCCGAACTTCTCCCAGTGGCCCGAGGCCTCCCAGAGGGAGCGGTCGAGGATCTGGGGCGTCTTGACCTCTTCGTAGCCGTCCTTGGTCAGCCGGCGGCGGATATAGGCCTCCACCTCGCGATAGAGGGTCCAGCCCTTGGCGTGCCAGAAGACCATGCCCTTGCCCTCTTCCTGGATGTGGAAGAGGTCCATGGCCTTGCCGATCTTGCGGTGGTCGCGGCGCTCGGCCTCCTCCACCCGCTCCAGATAGGCGGCGAGGTCGGCTTCGGTGGCCCAGGCGGTGCCGTAGATGCGCTGCAGCTGGGCGTTGCGATGGTCGCCGCGCCAGTAGGCGCCGGCCAGCTTGGTCAGCTTGAAGGCCTTGCCCACGTGCCTGGTCGAGGGCAGGTGCGGGCCCAGGCAGAGGTCCTTCCAGGCGCCCTGCCAATAGACGCTGATCTCTTCGGTCTCGGGCAGGTCCTCGATGATCTCGGCCTTGTAGGCCTCGCCGATGCCGCGGAAGTGCTCGATGGCCTGGTTGCGGTCCCAGACATCCCGGCGGATCGGTTCGTCCCGCTCGACGATCTCGCGCATCTTGGCTTCGATCTTCTCGAAGTCGTCGAGGCTGAAGGGCTCGTCCCGGGCGAAGTCGTAATAGAAGCCGTCCTCGATGGACGGGCCGATGGTCACCTGGGTGCCGGGGAACAGCTCCTGCACCGCCTCGGCCAGCACGTGGGCGGCGTCGTGGCGGATGGTCTCCAGGACCTCGGGGTCCTCCCGCGTGAGAATCTGGAAGGCGCCGCTGGCGTGCAGCGGCCGCTCCAGGTCCAGCAGCTGGCCGTCCAGCTTTACCAGCACGGCCTTCTTCTCCAGGGACTTGGAGATGCCCGCGGCGATCTGGCGACCGGTCACGCCGGCCTCGAAGGGCCGTTTGGAACCGTCAGGGAAAACGAGCTCGATCATGTGTCACACGTCCATTTGCGCGCCGGCGGCTCATCGGAGCGGCCCGGCGGCGGAGGCGGCGGATCATAGCCCGAACCGCCCCAGGGGTTGCATCGGCACAGCCGCCGCGCCGCAAGCCAGGAGCCGCGCCAGGGGCCGTGGTCGATCAGGGCCTGAGCCGCATAGTCCGAACAAGTCGGCAGGAAGCGACAGTGGCGTCCGATCAGAGGGGAAAGCGTCAACTTGTAGGCGCGATGGGCGCCTCTGACGCAGGATTCGTAGGGGGTCATGCCGGCCGCAGGCTTGCGAATGCTCGCAGCGATTACGTTGCGGGGGCGGTCAAATCAAGCCGCGCCGGCGGGACTAGTTCGCGCCAGGGCCTGATGGACGGCGTCGACCGTCGCCTCGAACGCCAGTAGCGTGGAGGCGTGGCGGGCGGGATAGTCCTTCACCGGCGCAAGCATGGAGAGATCCGAAAAACGTCCGACCGGCGCGTCTGCGCCGTCCTTCAACATAGCACGGAAGGCGTCCCGGGCCATCTCGATCTCCGACAGGGAGGCGCCGACCACATGGGTCCCCAGGACGGCGGCGGCGGCTTGGCCCAGCGCGCAGGCCTTCACATCCTGGGCGAAGTCGGCGACCCGGTCGCCGTCCAGGACCACGTCCACCACCACCCGGCTGCCGCAGAGTTTGGCGACCTTCTCCGACGTGCCCTGCGGCTGCGCCAGCCGGCCGGCCCGGGGCATGTTGGCGGCCAGCTTGAGAAGGCGCGCGGAATAGAGATCGTCGATCATGGGTCTGATCTGGGGAGTCAGGCCCGGCCGCGCCAGGCGGCCTCGGCCTTGGCCTTCAGCGCCTCGCCCATGGCGGCGAAGCCCTTCTTCAGCGGGCGCTGGATGCGTTTGGCGGCGGCCGGGCCCAGCAGGCCCTGGAACAACTCGCCATTGGAGACGATGCAGGCATGCTCGGCCACCTGGTCGATCTCAATGTATCGGATGGCCACGCCCAGACCGCTGGCCACGCTGGTGCGCCAGTGCAGCTGCTCGTGCGGCACCCAGTCCACCACCACCGGCTCGATATGCCGCGGGGGCAGATCGGGCAGGGCCAGGGTCAGCTCCAGGGGCGCGCCGATGGACAGGACGCCGGACGCTCGGCTGTAGATCGGGTTCCATTCCGGCCAGGCGTTCAGGTCGGCGATCAGGGTCCACAGGGTCTCCGGCGGCGCCTGGACGCCGATCCGGTGCTCCAGCTTCAGGCCCTTGGGGCCAGACGCGCCCTTGCGCTTGCCAAAGCCGAAGCCCGGCATGAAGGAGGGCGACAGCTGGCTGGCGGCCAGGGGATTGGTGTTGCGGTTCATGCCCATCATCAGCTCGGCTCCTTCAGTCGCCAGGTGGCGCCCTCGGCGGAATCCATCACCACCACGTTCAGCCCGTTCAGCTCGTCGCGTATCGCATCGGCCCGTGACCAATCCTTGGCGGCCCGCGCGGCGATCCGATCGGCGATCAGGGTCTCGACCCGAGCCTTCAGCTCGGGATCGGCCCCGCCTTGGAACCAGGTCTCGGGATCAGCCTGCAGGAAACCCAGCAGGGCGCCAGACGCCAGCAGTTCGCCCTTGGCCTGGGCGCGGGCGGCCTCGTCCCCGGTCTCGAGCACCGAGCCGAGGACGAACAGCTCGGCCATGGCCTGGGCGGTGTTGAGGTCGTCCTCGAGGGCGGCGAGGAATTTCGGCCCCGGCGCATCGGTGGAAGGCGTGACGTCGGCCGCCCGCCGCAGGGCGCCATAGAGCCGGTCGAGCGACTTGCGCGCCTGCTCGATCAGCTCCCCCGACCATTCCAGGGGCGCACGGTAGTGGCCGACCAGCAGCGCCCATCGCACCGCCTCCCCCGGCGCCTGCTTCACCAGGTCATGGACCAGGACGACATTGCCCAGGCTCTTGGACATCTTCTCAGAACCGAAGTTCAGGAAACCGTTGTGCAGCCAGTAGCGGGCGTACTCGCCTGTGTGGCCGCCCTCGCAGCCGTGGGCCGCGCAGACCCCCTGGGCCAGCTCGTTCTCATGGTGGGGGAAGATCAGGTCGTTGCCGCCCCCGTGAATGTCGATGGGCAGACCGAGCGCCTGTTCGATCATGGCCGAGCACTCGATGTGCCAGCCCGGGCGACCGGGCCCCCAGGGGCTATCCCACACCGGTTCGCCCGGCTTGGAGGGTTTCCAGAGAACAAAGTCGGCGGGATGGCGCTTGTAGGGCGCCACGTCCACCCGCGCGCCGGCGATCATGTCGTCCATGGGCCGACCCGACAACTTTCCGTAGTCGGGATAGGCCTGGGTGTCGAAGAGCACGTGGCCCTCGGCCGCATAGGCGCCGCCCTTCTGGACCAGGGTCGCAATCATCGCCTGGATGGCGTCCATGGTCTGGGTGGCGCGGGGCTGGAAGGTGGGGGCCAGGGCGCCAAGGGTCGCCATGTCGCGGTTGTAGATGTCGAGATAGCGTTGGGTGATGATGTCGATCTCGACGCCCTCGGCCTGGGCCTTGGCGTTGATCTTGTCGTCCACGTCGGTGACGTTGGCCGCATAGAGCACAGCATCCTCGCCATAGGCGCGGCGCAGCAGGCGGAACAGCACGTCGAACACCACGACAGGCCGGGCGTTGCCGATGTGGGCGTAGTTATAGACCGTCGGTCCGCACACATACATCGTCACCCGCTTGGGATCGGCGGGGACGAAGGGCCGCTTGGCGCGGGCCATGGTGTCATAGAGGCTGAGGGACATAGACCATACTGACGCTGGGGAACGGTTGCCCGCCCGGGATAGGCCACCATATACAGATGGCCCGGGCCGGAAGACAGGGGGCGCATCCGCAGCCCGTCTTCCCCCGTAATTCGGTGGCGCGCGCCCCTTCCGGGTTCTTGGGCCCGGCGCAACTCAGCACCAGAGAAAGCCTCATCAGACCATGGACGCTCCGACCCGCGACTTGAACCTGAATGGTCCGGCCGGCCTCGAGCCGATCGCCCGCCCGACCCGCGAAGAGGCCATGGCGGCAGTTCGCACCCTGATCGCCTGGGCCGGCGACGACCCGCGCCGGGAAGGGGTGATCGACACGCCCAAGCGGGTGGTGGACGCCTATGCCGACTGGTTCGAGGGCTATGGCGCCGATCCGGCCAAGGAGCTGTCGCGGACCTTCGAAGACGTGCAGGGCTATGACGACATCGTCATGCTGCGCGAGATCGAGGTGGAGAGCCACTGCGAGCACCACATGGCGCCCTTCCTGGGCAAGGCCTATGTGGCCTACATGCCCACCAACCGCGTCGTCGGCATCTCCAAGCTGGCCCGGGTAGTGGAGATCTACGCCAAGCGTCTCCAGACCCAGGAGACCATGACCCAGCAGATCGCCGACGCCATCACCGACAGCCTGCGCCCGGCCGGCGTGGCCGTGCTCATCGACGCCCAGCACCAGTGCATGACCACCCGCGGGGTCCACCACCGCCATGTGAGCACCATCACCACCCAGTTCACCGGCGTCTTCAAGACCGACAACAGCCTGCGCCAGCGCTTCCTGGATTTCGTCAACAAGCGCTAGATCGCCCGTTCCGCCCGCCGCGGCGGGTGGACCAGGGTCACCAGGACGAAGCTGAGCATGATCAGCAGGTACCAGGAGCCCATCTTGGCCAGGCTGACCGGCGTCCAGCCGTCAGCCTGGTCGGGATAGACCCAGGCCGAGGCGTAGGTCCCCAGGTTCTCGGCGATCCAGATAAAGAAGGCCGTCAGCAGGGCGGCCGCCAGCAGGGGCATGCGCCGGTCCCGCAGGTCGGGGCGATAGACCACCCAGGTGCGGGCGAAGATCAGGGCTGAGAAGGCGAACAGGCCCCAGCGGATGTCCGGCAGATAGTGGTGGGTGAAGAAGTTGGCATAGGCCAGCACCGCCAGGATCCAGGGCGCCCAGACCGGCGGATAGAAGTCGAACCGGATCTCCATCAACCGGATGATCCGGGCCATGAACGAGCCGACGCAGGCGTACATGAAGCCGGAAAACAGCGGCACGCCGCCGATCCGCAGCAGGCTTTCCTCCGGATAGGTCCAGGAGCCGTGGGCGGTCTTGAAGATCTCCATGGCCGTGCCGACCAGATGGAAGATGGCGATGACCAGGGCCTCTCTGGGCCGCTCCAGGCCGGTGGCGAGCAGGAAGACCTGCAGACCCACCGCCGCCAGCACCAGAAAGTCGTAGCGGGCGAGGCTCGCGTCCTGCGGCCACCAGAAGCTGGTGACCACCAGCAGGGCCAGCATGGTTCCGGCGAACAGACAGGCCCAGGCCTGCTTCAGTCCAAACAGCAGGAACTCATAGGCGCCGGCCCGCCAGGACGCACCCAGCGTCCAGGGCCTGGCCCAGGCGTCGAAGGCCTCGACCCGGCCCTTGATCTGGTCCTTGAGGCTCAGCGCCGCAGATCCGTCAGCAGCAGGTTGGCGGTGGCTTCGGGCGAACCCTCACCGGTCAGGGCCACGGCGACGAAGGCCCGGGTCTGCATGGAATAGGCGACCACCGCCTTTGCGCCAGGCAATCCGCCGGAATGGCCGAGCCAGATATCCTCAGCAGACGGATCAACGGCCGAAAGGTCGCTGACCATCACCCCCAGTCCGTAGTGGCCCGGTCCCACGCCGCTCATCGGATAGAGGCGATAGAAGCGCCGGCGGGTGGCCTCGGGCCCGGTGAGTCGGTCGGCCAGCAGGTCGCGCCAGAAGCGCACCATGTCCAGGGCGGAGGCGGCCACCGCCCCGGCGGCATAGGGCGTGGAGATGTCGTCGGCGGTCCCTGGGGCGGCCTCTGACGGCGCCGGCGGCGCAAGTCCGTCGACGCGGCCCTGAGGGGCGATGAAGATGGTGTCGTCCAGGTCGCGACGCGCGGCGATCCGCTGCGCCAGAGCCTCATGCCAGGGTTTGCCGTCCACCGCCTCGATGATCTGGCCGAGCAGGACATAGTTGGTGTTGGAATAGGCCCAGTTGGCGCCGGGCGGAAACAGCGGCGGGTGGCCGGCGGCGAGGGCGAGCAGCTGCTCGGGCGTCTTGTAGCCGGGGGTCGCCCGCAAGGTCTCATCGGCCTGAAAACTGTAGAGCCCGCTGGTATGAGCCAGCAGATCCTCCAGGGTGATCCACGGGGCGTTGGGCATGGCCGGCGCCCAACGATCCAGGGTGTCGGTCAGGGACAGCTGACCAGCCTCGACCATCTGCATGATGGCCGTGGCGGTGTAGGCCTTGCCTACGCTGGCCCAGTGAAACCGGGTGGGCAGCGGTCCGGGGTCGGCGCGCCAGGCCTGGGTCCAGACGCTGCCGTCGGGCTCGGCCACCGCCGCGGTGACCGCCCGGACGCCGGGCATCTTGCCGATCGCCTCGTTGAGGCGGACCTCATAGACGTCGCGGATCACCGGCTGCAATCGCGTGGAGGCCGCCGCCCTGGCGATCTCGAACTGCCAGTCCCCCAACTGCTGGCGCAGGGGCGGGCCCGCATAGTCGGCCCGGCCCTCCCGTGGCGGCTGGCGCCCCCGGCGGCCCAGGCCGAAGGGCCATTGGGCGAAGGCCGGCGCGGGCGCGGCCAGGGCGATGGCGGACAGGAGGGCGCGGCGGCTGAAGCTCATGGCGGATCATCTCCCTTGGCGGCGCAGGTTGCGCGGCGACATCTCCCCCTGCCCCGGAAGGAGGGCTATAGTTTGCCTATGTCTGTCCAATTTCCCACCGCTTCCGACAAGCACGCCCTGGAGCGCGGCGCGGCCATCGCCCCGCGCTTCGACGCCAACGGCCTGATCGCGGCTGTCGCCACCCATGCCGAGACCGGCGAGGTGCTGATGTTCGCCTGGATGAACGCCGAGGCCCTGGCCCTGACGCTGTCCACCGGCCAGGCCCATTATTACAGCCGCTCCCGCCAGGCCCTGTGGCTCAAGGGCGAGACCAGCGGCCAGGTTCAGCAGGTGGTGGAGACCCGGATCGACTGCGATCAGGACTGCGTCTGGATCAAGGTCCTGCCCCAGGGCGACGGCGGCGCCTGCCACGTGGGCTTCCGCTCGTGCTTCTACCGGGTGGTGGAGGACGGAAAGCTGGTCGAGCGGCCCGACTGAGCCGGGCCGCTCGCGCCTGAGCCTCAGGCCTCGACGGGATTCAGCGGCGAGACGCCCGACTCCTGCGGGGTCACCGTGAAAGCCTTGCGCACCGCCGTCTCATAGTCCTTGGAGACGATGGAGGAGACGGTCATCAGCTCGCCCTTCACCGCCTCAGGCGTCAGGGTGAGCAGGACGAAACCCTTGGCGTCGTGGTCGCTGAAGACCACTTCCTTGGTCCCCTTCATGTAGAGCTCGCCCACAGGCAGGCCCTTCACATAGTCGCCGGCCCCGGGGCTGGTGATCCCCGTCGTGCCGAATTCCACGGCCCGCAACGCGCCGCCGTCGTCATAGAGCTCATTGGCCCAGAAGGCGTGGCTGTCGCCGGAGACGACAATGGCCCGGGCCTTGGCCGCCTCGACGGCGTCATAGAGACGCTCGCGGGCCGCGGCGTAGCCGTCCCACATGTCCAGGCCATAGGGCAGGCCCATGGCCGCCAGGCGCTCCATCTGGTCGATCCGCTTGGCGATGTCTTCGGGCTGGGTGGCGATGGCCTCGGCGATGGCCGCTTCGCCCAGGGTGGCCCGGGGGCTGGGGACGTCCATCCGCGCCATGACCACCTGATTGCCCAGCACCTGCCAGGGGCGGCCGGCCTGGACGGAGTCGGCCAGTTCCTTGGCGAGCCAGACCTCCTGAGCCTCGCTCATCATGCGACGGGCGGGATCGTTGATCTTGGCGCGGAAGCCGGCCACGTCGGGCTGGCCATCCACCAGATCCAGGTCGCGCTCATAGTCGAGCTGGTCGTCCCGGGCCGTCAGCCGGGTCTCCAGCATGATCAGGCTGGCCAGGTCGCCGAACTGGAAGCTGCGATTCATGGCCTCGAAGCTGCCGCCCGGGGCCGGGTCGCGGATCGGCATCCATTCGAAATAGGCCTTGAGCGCATTGGCCTTGCGCACATTCCAGTCGCCCTCGGTCTCGGGGCTGTGGTTCTCGGCGCCGCCCATCCAGCTGTTGTTGGCCGTCTCATGGTCGTCCCAGGACACGATCCAGGGGGCCCGGGCGTGGGCGGCCTGCAGCTGGGGGTCGGACTTGTACTGGGCGTGGCGCTGGCGATAGTCGGCCAGGCTGACGATCTCGTGGTCGGGAACATGGGCCCGCTCGCCCGCCACCGCCGAGCTCATGCCGTAGGAGTTCGGGCCGCCATATTCATAGATGTAGTCGCCCAGATGGATCACCGCATCCAGCTTCGGCAGGTCGGCGATGGCCTGATAGGCGTTGAAATAGCCGTTGGGGTAGAGCGAGCACGACGCCACGGCCAGGACCAGTTCGCGGATCTCGCCCACCGGCAGGGTGCGGGTGCGGCCCATGGGCGAGGTGACCCCGTTGGCCTCGAATTCGAAGGTATAGGCCCGGGCCGGGTCCAGCCCTGTGACATCCACCTTGACGGTGAAGTCCCGGTCGGGGCCGGTCAGGCCTGCGCCTGACTTGGCGCCGCCGGCGCGGCGATCCACCGGGTTCAAGCGCCAAGCATAGGCGATCAGACCTGCGTTGTCGGCCTTCGGCGTGATCCGCGTCCACAACACGACGGCGTCGGCCAGGGGATCGCCTGAAGCCACGCCGTGCTCGAAGGCCACTTCGCCGGTATAGGCGCTCTGGGCGCGGGCGGTCAGCGGCGCTGCGGCGCCGATGCCAAGAAGGGCCAGCGCCCGGCGTCGATCGATCTTCATTCTGACTGTCCCCAACTCGCGCGGTGATCGTGCGCGTGCAATAGAAGGCGTTTCTGCGACAGGAGCATGATGCCTATGGCCAGTGAGACACTTCACGTCCCCCGGGAAAAGCTTAGCCCCAAGACCCTCCAGCTCCACTACGCGATCTCCTCGCTGATGGAAGAGCTGGAGGCGGTGGACTGGTACCGCCAGCGGGCCGACGACTGCGACGATCCTGAGCTGAAGGCCATCCTCCTGCACAACGCCAAGGAGGAAATGGAGCATGCGGCCATGGTCCTGGAATGGATCCGCCGCAATGATGAGCAGTTCGACGGCCAGCTGCGGGAGTACCTGTTCAAGGACGGCTCCATCACCGGCCAGGAAGAAGGCGCCGCCGGCAAGCATGGGCTCTGACTCCGGCGCCCCGCCGCCTCTGATCCCTGAGGTCGATGAGGATGGCGACCTGCTGATGCTGCAGGTCGCCGTCGAGGCCGCCGGCGGGCGCCTGGACAAGACCCTGGCCGCGCTCGCCGAGAACCTGTCCCGGGCCCGGATCCAGGCCCTGCTGGCCGCGGGCGCCGTCAGCCGGAACGGCGAGGTCCTCAGGGACGGTTCCGCCAAGGCCCAGCCCGGCGCCTATGAAATCCTGGTGCCTCCGGTCATCGCCGCCGAGCCGGAGCCGCAGGACATTCCCCTGACGGTGCTGTTCGAAGACAGCCACCTGATCGTGATCGACAAGCCCCCGGGCATGGCGGTCCATCCCGCCCCGGGCTCCCCGGACCGCACCCTGGTCAACGCGCTGCTGCATCACTGCGGCGCCAGCCTGTCGGGGATCGGCGGGGTCGCCCGGCCCGGGATCGTCCACCGGATCGATAAGGACACCTCCGGCGTCCTGGTCTGCGCCAAGACCGACGCCGCCCACCAAGGGCTCTCGGCCCTGTTCTTCCGCCACGACATCGACCGGGCCTATGTGGCCCTGACCCGGGGGGCGCCCAAGCCGCGCAAGGGCACGGTGCAGTCCCTGCTGGGCCGCTCGGCCCATGACCGCAAGAAGATGGCCGTCCTGAAGTCGGGGGGACGCGAGGCGATCACCCACTATGAGACCACAGCCCTGTTCGGCCCCTCCGACCGCCCCACGGCGGCGCGGGTGCGCTGCCGGCTGGAGACCGGGCGCACCCACCAGATCCGCGTCCACATGGCCTCAAAGGGCGCCCCCTGCCTGGGCGACGCCGTCTATGGGTCCGGCAGCCCGGCGCCGGCCGTGCGCGCCGCCATGGCCGAGGCGGGCCTGGCCCGGCAAGCCCTGCACGCCCAGGTGCTGGGCTTCATCCATCCGATCACCGGCGAACCCTTGCGGTTCGAGGCCCCCCTGCCCGCCGACATGGCCCGGCTTGAAGCTCTGCTGCACGCCCTCTGAGTTTTTCGGCGGCCCTGGCCCCCGGCGTGCGCCTTGCTTGCGCCCAGATCGCGGGGTACAAATACCTGAGTTCACAAGTGGGACTTTCCAGCCGCCCTCCCCGGCGGCCTTCCGCTCCGAGAACCCAATACCTATCTGAAGGGTTGAGGGGTGGAGGGACCTTGCGCGCACCTGCGCGGCGGCCCGGCAGTCCACATATTGAGAGGGGATAGTCATGGCCGCGCAAACGCTTGCCGTCATGTCGCCGGAAGGCGGCCTGAGCCGGTATCTCAGCGATATCCGCAAATTTCCGATGCTGGCCAAGGACGAGGAATTCATGCTCGCCAAGCGCTGGCAGGAGCACGAAGATCCGGAGGCCGCGCACCGTCTGGTGACCAGCCACCTGCGCCTCGTGGCCAAGATCGCCATGGGCTACCGCGGCTACGGCCTGCCCATCGGCGAGGTGATCTCCGAGGGCAATGTCGGCCTGATGCAGGCGGTCAAGAAGTTCGATCCCGACCGGGGCTTCCGCCTGGCCACCTACGCCATGTGGTGGATCCGCGCCTCGATCCAGGAATACATTCTGCGGTCCTGGTCCCTGGTGAAGATGGGCACGACGGCGGCGCAGAAGAAGCTGTTCTTCAACCTGCGAAAGGCCAAGAGCCAGATCAGCGCCTTCGAGGAAGGGGACATGCACCCCGACCAGGTCCGCCAGATCGCCACCAAGCTCGGCGTGCTGGACGAGGAGGTCATCTCCATGAACCGGCGTCTGTCGGGCCCGGACGCCTCGCTGAACGCGCCCCTGCGCTCAGATTCCGAGAGCGAGTGGCAGGACTGGCTGGCCGACGACGCCGCCCCCAGCCAGGAGACGGTGGTCGCCGACAACGAGGAGCGCGGCCTGCGCATGGGCCTGCTGCAGGAGGCCATGGCCGAACTGTCCGACCGTGAGCGTCACATCCTGACCGAACGGCGTCTGAAGGACGATCCGACGACGCTTGAGGAACTGGCCGGCCAGTACGGCGTCAGCCGCGAGCGGGTCCGCCAGATCGAGGTCCGCGCCTTCGAGAAGCTGCAGAAGACCATGCAGGCCGCCGCCGAAGACCGGAATCTGGTCAACGCCTGATCGGGCTTGCCCAAAACGGCCGGGCCGTGGACCCTTCCTCAAGGTTCGAGAGAACATGGGGAGACGTCCATGGCCCAGGCCAATGCCGAGATCATCGCCAGCTTCATCGCCGCCTGGTCCCGCCGCGATCCCGACGAGCTGGCCGGCTTCTTCTGTGAAGATGGCTGCTATCACAACATGCCCACCGGCCCGGTTCACGGCCGCGTCGCGATCCGCGGCTTCATCGAGGCCTTCATCCGGGACTGGACCTCCACAGACTGGGACGTCCTGACCCTGATGGCGGAGGGCGACCGGGTTGTGGCCGAACGGCTCGACCGCACCATGGTCGGGGACAGGCCGGTCGACCTGCCCTGCTGCGGCGTGTTCGAGATGGAGAAGGATCAGATCAAGGTCTGGCGCGACTATTTCGATCTATCGACCTATCTCAACGCCCTGAAATAGAGCGCTGGCTCAGGCCACGCGCTTGCGGCCGCCCTCTTCTGCGGGGGCGAAGGCCGAGAGCGCGGCCACATGGAAGGCGATCTCGGTGGGATCCAGCCGGCGAGCATCGACCACGGTGGCCAGGTAGCGGTGGAAGTCCGCCGCCGCCCCCGCCAGCTTCATGTCGCCGGTCTTGACCGCCACCGACTGCAGGTCGGCGCCCTGGGCCTTCATGGCGCGCATGGCCTGGGCCGGATCGGTCTGCAAGGCCCCGGCGGCGGACTTCAAGATCTTCACCGCCTGGATGATGCGGCTGCGCTCCGGCGTGCCCCGGGAGTCTGACCGACGCTTCAGGGCGCCCTTGTAGTCGCCGGAATTGAACCGTCGGCGGTCGGGGCCGACATAGGTCACCGCCTCGACCCAATCACGGGGGCGCAAGGTCACCGCCCCCAGCCGCTTGAGCAGATCGCCGGTGGTGAAGGGCTTGCGCAGGAACTCATGCACGCCGGCGTCCCGGGCGCCCAGGACGGCGGCCGCCGTCGGCTGGGTCAGGATCATGATCACCGGCGCCTGGCGGCAGCTCGCCTCGCTGCGACGCAGGCGGCGGGTGAATTCGATGCCGTCGACGCCGCCGCGCTCGGCGTGCTCGATGAAGATGATCTGGGGATCGGCGCCCTTGATCAGCTCCATGGCCTTGCCGGCCGAGGGCGCGAGCCAGACCTGGCAGTGGGTCAGGCTGCGCATGAGGTCCGCCAGCATGCGTCCGCCAGCCGGCGACGGATCAATGATCAGCACCCGCTGCAATGCGGGCGCCATGCGGTCGATCAGCTTGCGGTCGTCGTTGAACACAGGTGGGCTCCCCAATGAGGCCACCCTGCCATCAGCCCGTAAAGAAGCGCTTACATCGCACCCGAAGATCAGCCCTGAAAGGGGTCCAGCATCATGATGATGTCGTCCCGGTCCGGGCTGGTGGACAGGAGCACCGCCGGCGCGCCGATCAGCTCCTCGATCCGCCGCACATATTTGATCGCATTGGCCGGCAGGTCCTTCCACGAGCGAGCGCCGCGGGTGCTCTCGCTCCAGCCTTCCATCTCCTCATAGATGGGCTCGATAGCCGCCTGATCCCGCAGGCCGGCGGGCAGATAGTCGATGGTTTCGCCGCGCAGGCGATAGCCGACGCAGACCTTCAGGGTCTCAAAGCCATCAAGGATGTCGAGCTTGGTCAGCACCGCGCCCTGGACGCCGCCGACGGCGATGGACTGGCGCACCAGGACCGCGTCGAACCAGCCGCAGCGGCGGGGCCGGCCGGTCACGGTGCCGAACTCATGGCCGCGCTCGCCCAGCAGGCGGCCGGTCTCATCGCTCAGCTCGGTGGGGAAGGGGCCCTCGCCCACCCGGGTGGTGTAGGCCTTGACGATACCGAGCACATAGCCGC
>TARA_R100000935_G_scaffold58564_1_pt1 | contig 23680 bp, 15 predicted proteins | sample TARA_R100000935 | Tara Oceans TARA_R100000935 (sample SAMEA2621502) | marine metagenome | biome: marine biome (ENVO:00000447); feature: surface water layer (ENVO:00002042); material: "saline water (ENVO:00002010), including plankton (ENVO:xxxxxxxx)" | depth 5 m
GCCGACCGGCTGGGGCAGGGTCTGCTCAGCGCCGCCGCCGCCGATCTGGCCGACCAGGGGGCGGCGGTCGAGACCCGCCAGGTGACCCTGCGCCTGCGCTATGACGGCGCCGACGCCGAACTGCCGGTGGCGCCAGGCGAGGTCGCCGCCGTGCGCGCGGCGTTCGAGGCGGCCCACGCCCGACTGTTCGGCTTCATCGAACCCGACCGCCAGATCCTGATCGCGGCGGTGGAGGCCGAGGTCGGCGCCGGTGAGGCCGGCGTGTCGGAGACTGAAGCCCAGGCCTCGGCGCCCAAGGCCGCCGCCCCCCAGTCCGCGGACGCCTTCATTAAAGGCCGAACCGTCCAGGTCCCTGTGGTCGAGGCTGCGGACCTGATCGAGCTTGAGGGGCCGGCCCTGATCATCCGTCCCGACACGCAGATCGCCCTGGCGCCTGGCTGGCGCGCGCAGGCGGGCGAGGACGGCCTGATCGTCCTGCAACGTCTGGACGGGGAGGATCGCCAGACCGCCGCCGGCGGCGACCTCGCCGGCGCCGATCCGATCACGCTTGAGCTGTTCAACCGTCGCTTCATGGGGGTGGCCGAAGCCATGGGCGCGGCCCTGGAGCGGACCGCCCAGTCGGTGAACATCAAGGAGCGGCTCGACTTCTCCTGCGCCCTGTTCGATCCGGACGGCGGGCTGGTGGCCAACGCGCCGCACATGCCGGTGCATCTGGGCTCCATGGGCGCCAGCGTGCGCGCGGTGCGCGACCGCCACCCAGTCCTGAAGTCCGGCCAGGCCTTTGCGCTGAATAACCCTTATGCTGGCGGCACCCACCTGCCCGACATCACCGTGGTCATGCCGGTCTTCGTCGGCGGCGACGAGCGCCCCAGCTTCTATGTGGCCGCCCGCGGCCACCATGCCGATGTGGGCGGGGTGCAGCCCGGCTCCATGCCGCCCTTTTCCACGCGCATCGACGAGGAAGGGGTGCTGCTGGACGCCCTGCCGATCATGGCCGAGGGCCAGTTCCTGGAGGCGCAGGTGGGGGCGGCCCTGACCGCTGGCCCCTGGCCGTCGCGGGCGCCGGACCGCAACATCGCCGACCTGAAGGCGCAGATCGCCGCCTGTCGGGCCGGAGGCGAGGCGGTGGCGGCCATGATCGACAGCTTCGGCGCCCCGGTGGTCGAGGCCTATATGGGCCATGTCCAGGCCAACGCCACGGCCGCCGTGCGTCGGGCCATCGGGCGGCTGCGCGACGGGGCCGCGGTGACGCAGATGGATGGCGGGGCGACCATCGCGGTCGAGATCAAGGTCGATCCGACGGCCGGCCGCGCGGTGCTCGACTTCACGGGCAGTTCCGATCAGGTGGCGTCCAACTTCAACGCGCCGGCCTCCATCGTCGATGCGGCGGCCCTCTATGTGTTCCGCACCCTGGTGGACGACGACATCCCGCTGAACGCCGGCTGCCTGGCGCCCCTGGACATCCGCGTGAGGAAGGGCTCGCTGCTCGACCCGGCGCCGGGAGCCGCTGTGGTGGCGGGCAATGTGGAGACCAGCCAGCACGTCGTCGATGTGCTCTACGCGGCCCTGGGCGTCATGGCCGGCGCGCAGGGCACGATGAACAACTTCACCTTCGGCGATGAGACCCGCCAATACTACGAGACCCTGTGTGGCGGGGCCGGCGCGACGGCGAGCGCCGCCGGCGCCGACGGCGTCCACACCCACATGACCAATTCGCGCCTGACCGATCCGGAGATCCTGGAGCGTCGCTTCCCCGTACGCCTGGAGCAGTTTGGCCTGCGCGCCGGCTCCGGCGGCGCGGGCGCCCACCGCGGCGGCGATGGGGTGGTTCGGCGACTGCGCTTTCTGGCCCCCATGGAGGCGGCGCTGTTGTCCAGTCGCAGGACCCATCCCCCCGAGGGCCTGGCCGGCGGCGAGGGCGGCGCGCCGGGTTGGCAGGCTTTGATCACCGCGGCGGGCGGGGTAAAGGAACTTCCGGGCTGCTTCTCTCTTTCAGTGGCGCCCGGCGACGCGCTTGAAATCCATACTCCGGGGGGCGGGGGCTATGGGCCCGCCGCGCCGACCTGATCCCAGACCTTCGAGGCGCCATTCCGTGATTTCCCCCTTCCTGTTCGCCCTGGCCCTGGTGGCCCAAGACGCCGACGCCGCTGACTCCGCCGGGACTGCGCCGGTGGAGACCGCCGCGCCGGCCGTGGCCGTGGCTGAAGCCGGCTATCCGCCCGGCGCCCCGCGCGATCCTTATGGCCTGGTGGCCTGGTGCTACGGCGCCCTGTCGGCGCACAAGGGCCTGCGCGATCAGGTGATGCCTGAGGTGGTGCGCATCGAGACCACCTATCGCCGGCCGGGCTCATCCCTCGAGGACGACCTGCAGGCCTATGAGGATCTGGACAAGCTGAGCGAGCGCCATCTCGCCCTGTTCAGCCGGGCGATCGAGGCCGCCGAGAAGGCCAGCCCGCGGCCGATCAGCGCCCAAGGCGCCGAGGCCCTGCGCCGGGGTCGGGCCACCTGGAGCCGCGCCGCCGAACTGCCCCGCGCCCGCCTGGCGCAGGAATGGATGAGCTGGACCCTGCCGGCTCGATGCGAAACCACCGCCGTGACTCTCGAAGAACGCGCCCGCCTGATGGGACCGGCATTCGATCTTTCGGCGGAGATCGAGCCGACCGGCCCGGACATCGAGACGCCGGACAACGACGCCCCAATCGTCGAGGCCCCCGTCGTCGAGGCTGAGCCCGGCGATGTATCGGGCGAGCCGTCTCAGAGCGAGGCGCCGGTGATCGGCGGCTGACCCCTTCGACCCAGGAAAGCAAGTCAGACAGCCCTGCCCGAGCGGATTGCCCGCTCCGGCGGGGCTTTTTGTAGGCGAACGCGGCCAAACCTGAGCAGCGACAGCCCCAACCGGCGGAAAAGCGACAGGATTCCTACTTTTCGCCGCGGGTGTGGCTGGAACGTTACAGGGGCTGGGCGCCGCCCGCTTTTCGACCTCAGGCGCAATTTTGAGCATTGTTTTTATTTAGCTTTTCTCGCCCCGCCTCGAAGTTAAGGTATCTGTTTTGACGTAACCTGCGTATTTTCGTTTACGATGCATTTGTAACTGACATACCCGAATTCTATTCTCTGACTATTTGAACACACCCGCCAAATGGCGGGGTTGATTTATTGTCTTCCCGAACGTCTTTACGCGGCATCGGATCGGTTTTGATCCAATATGCTTCTTAAGCTCGAAGGGGAAACGTGTGAGGAGTTCAAAATACTTGTCGACGGCCTCGACCATGGCTCTCGCCCTCAGCCTCGCGGCGGGTCAGGCTTCGGCTCAGACCGAGGTCGAGGAAATCGTCGTCACCGGCTCGTTCATCGCCGGCACGCCTGAAGACGCGGCTCTGCCGGTGGACGTGATCAGCTCTGCGGAACTGGAAAAGCAGGGCTCGCCGTCGACCACCGAACTGATCAAGTCGCTGACCATCAGCGGCCCGGTCCTGGGCGACTCCAACCAGTTCTCGACTTCGGCCCAGGGCGCCATCGGCGCGGGCTCGATCAACATGCGCGGCCTGGGCCCCCAGCGGACCCTGGTGCTGTTCAACGGCCGTCGCTTCATGTCGACCGACCCGCTGACCGGCGTCGACACCAACCTGATCCCCACCGCCGCCATCGGCCGGGTGGAGCTGCTGAAGGATGGCGCGGCCGCCACCTACGGCTCCGACGCCATCGGCGGGGTCATCAACTTCATCACCAAGAAGACCTTCTCGGGCTTCGAGGTGTCGGGCGAGTACCGCTACGTCGACGGCACCGACGGCGAGTACAATATGAGCGCCGCCTGGGGCTGGCAGGGTGAACGCGGCAGCGCCTTCATCGCCGCGGGGTACCAGCATCGCTCCGAACTCGACACCCTGGATCGCGACTGGGCCTATCAGGACTACACGACCAATCCGAGCGGCTGGTCGTTCCTGTCCAATCCCGGCTTCTATGTCGCCCGTCTGGGCGTCGACCTGCCCACCATCCCGGGCACGCCGGATCCCAACTACGGCGACGCCGTGGGCTCCATCCGTGAAGCGAGCTGCGGCGCGGTGGGCGGCTATCAGGGCGTCTATCAGTCCGGCGCCAGCCAGCTGCCGGCCTGCTATTACAGCTACGTCCCCTTCGCCAACCTGATCGAAGAGACCGACCGCTACCAGCTGTACGGCGAGCTGAACTTCGACCTGACCGACACCACCGAGTTCTTCCTCGAGGGCATGTACTCCAAGACCGATGTGCCCAACATCGGCTACTCGCCGTCCTATCCCCCGACCCAGGGACCGTTCGGCCCGGGCAGCACCCAGTATTTCGCGCCCAAGTCGAACCCCTATGTCCAGGCCTTCCTGGCGGCCAACCCGCAGGTCTTCGGCTCGGCGACGGCGGCGGGCGCCTATGCGGCTATTCCGACCTCGGGCCTGCAGCTGACCCTGTGGCGTCCGTTCGCCAGCGGCGGCAACCCCGCCTTTGGCTATGACGGTCAGAAGGGCGAACGCTCCTATGAGCTGTTCCGCATCGCCACCGGCCTGAAGGGCGAGTTCGACGTCGCCGGCGGCATCGGCTGGGACCTGGCCTTCACCTATTCGCGCAACCAGGCCTATGGCGTCACCCGCGACATCCTGATCAACCGTCTCGATCAGGCCCTGCGCGGCCTGGGCGGCCCGAACTGCACCGGAAACACCCCCGGCGCCAATGGCTGCGAGTGGCTGAACCCCTTCTCGACCGCCTATCCGGGCAACCCGATGCTGGGCGCGACCAACCCGACCTACGACCCGGCCCAGGCCAACAGCGCCGCGCTGGCCCGCTGGCTCTATGACGACCAGATCGGCGAGACCACCAACGAGCTGTATGTCGTCGACCTGGTGTTCAACGGCACGACGGGCTTCGAACTGCCCGGCGGCGTCGTGAACTGGGCGGCCGGCGCCCAATGGCGTTCGTCCGAGCAGACCCGCCGCCTCGGCAGCGCCTTCTACGACCGCAACATCACGCCCTGCCCGGTTCCCGGCGACACCAGCTGCGCGATCCAGACCGGCCCCTACATGTTCCTGGGCCAGTCGCAGCCCTACTATGTGGATGAGTCGATCTACGCGGTGTTCGGCGAGATGAACCTGCCGATCCTCGACAACCTCAACGCCGCCCTGGCGCTGCGCTTCGAGGACTATGGCGGCGAGACGGGTTCGACGACCAACCCGAAGCTGTCGATGAAGTGGGACGCCACCGACTGGTTCTCCATGCGCGGTTCGGTGGGCACCACCTTCCGCGGCCCGACCCCGACCGACCGGGCTCCCGGCGGCGCGACGGGCCTGTCGGGCATCCAGGCCGCCGGCAACGCCTTCAAGTCGGTGGACGCCTTCGGCAACTCGGCCATCGGTCCGGAACAGGCGCTGACCTACAGCATCGGCGCCCTGTTCGACTTCGGCGATGTCCGGGCCATGTTCGACTACTGGAGCATCAAGCTCGAGGATCAGATCGTCCGCGTGCCGGCCAATGTGGTCGCCAACCGGGTGGCCAACGGCCCGGGCAACGGCGCCCAGCTGGTCAACTGCGCTGATCCGCTCCGCTATCTGGTGACCTTCTCCAACAACAACGCCTGCGTTCAGGGCGTGACCATGGGGTCGGACATCTCGCGGGTGCGTTCGGACCTGGTCAACGGGCCTGAGCTCAAGACCTCCGGCATCGACGCCACCCTGGACTATTCCTATCCGGGCGACGTGTTCGGCGGACGTCTGAGCCTGCACGGCACAGTCAGCTATGTGCTGGAGTACGAGCAGGACGCCTTCATCGTGAACGGCGTGACGGTGACCCCGTCCTATGAGGCTGTCGGCTTCGCCAACTATGACCGCCTGCCGGGCACGATCCCCGAATGGCGCGGGGCCTTCTACGCCGAGTACGACAACGGCGACCACAATGTCCGCGCCACGATCAACCACATCGACGGCGTCACCGACAACCGTGGCCCGACCGTCGTCAACACCGGCTTCTCGGCCGTCCCCTGCACGGTGGCCAATGCGGCCTCCACCACGGGTTGCCAGCTGGTGACCTTCGGCCAGGAGGTGGATGCGTTCACGACGCTGGACCTGACCTACCGCGTGTTCCTGCCCTGGGACACCACCCTGACCGCCTCGATCCTCAACGTGACCGACGAAGATCCGTCGGCCTCGCGGATTGAATATTCGTACGATCCGGCGATCGGGAATGTGTACGGCCGTAACTTCAAGATCGGCGTGCGCAAGAAGTTCTGATTGCAGATACCTGAGTTACACTGAAGGGGCGGCCTCCCGGGGCCGCCCCTTTTTTCTTGTGGCGACCGCGCCCCCTGGCCCCGGACCCGACCCCATGTTCTGGCCATCGCCGTGGCCTCATTCCTTTCCAAACATCGGAATCGGATCGTCCTATACGGTTGGGTATGGCTGGTCGGGGGGCGACTGAGCCGGCCGGCATGCGCCGCTACGGGGTCCAAGGCAAAAATCTGCGGAGGTGTGGCCCCTTTGCGACAGTTTAGCGTCTCTGCTTATTTTGACGGTTCGGACGATTATGGCGCGCTGATTCTTTTGGTGTTTTTTCGCGCCCCAGCCAGAGGCTCGCGCTTATTTGACCAACCATCGTTTTATATACATGGATTTGGCCATTTTTTTGTCGCCTTTGACTTTTTCTAGCTCGACCGTTTCTTTCAATCGGGATCAAGAACCTTGATTTCTGCCGCTCAAGTCCGCCACTAAGCCCCCTCGCGGTCAGATTTGGCCGCAACGCCTATTAATTAAGCAAAACGGGGAAACGCATGAGAAGCTCGCATTATCTGGTGACCGCTTCGGTCCTCGCCGTCGCCACGGCCCTGTCGGCCGGTTCCGCTGCGGCCCAGACCACGGGCGCCGACGCGCCCGCCCTGGTTGAAGAAGTGGTCGTCACCGGCTCCTTCATCGCCGGCACGCCCGAGGACGCCGCCCTGCCGGTGAACGTCATCGGCGCCGATGAACTGCAGAAGCAGGGTTCGCCCTCGACGGTGGACCTGATCAAGTCGATCCCGGCCGTGCAGGGCGCGGTGGGTGAATCCAACCAGTTCGGCGCCGGCCAGACCACGGGCGTCGGCAGCGCCAACCTCCGCGGCCTGGGCGCCGAGCGGACCCTGGTGCTGTTCAACGGTCGCCGGATGGCGACCTCGCCGGGTTCGATCTTCGTCGACACCAACCTGCTGCCGCAGTCGGCCATCGGCCGCGTGGAAGTTCTGAAGGACGGCGCGGCCGCCACCTACGGCTCCGACGCCATCGGCGGCGTGATCAACTTCATCACCCGCAAGAATTTCAACGGCCTCGAGCTGCAGGGCGGCTACACCTATGTGGACGGCTCTGACGGCGACTACAGCGCCAGCCTGACCTATGGCTTCACCAATGATCGCTCCAGCCTGCTGCTGAGCGGCGGCTATCGCCACCGTTCGGAGCTGCCGACGGTCGAGCGCGACTTCGCAGTCCGCCCCTATGCCGAGAACCCGCAGGGCGGTTGGTCCTCCTTCGGCAACCCCGGCCTCTATCTGTCGAGCGCCAACGGCGGCTTCACCTACACCAACCCGGTGGTCGATCCGGCCTGTAACGTGATCTCGGGCCCGCAGACCGGCGCGCTCTGCCAGTTCCAGTACATCGGCTTCAACAACCTGGTTGAGGAAGAGGACTACTGGCAGCTCTACGGCGAGTTCAACTTCGACGTCACCGACACGACCACCTTCCACGCCGAGATCCTCTATGCCGGCCACGACGTGTCGGCCGAGAACTCCTCGCCCTCCTATCCGCCGAACAACTTCCCCTCCTCGGCGCTGACCACCAAGATCCAGCCGAACGGCTATTTCATCCCCGCCAACAACCCGGGCCTGCAGGCCCTGCTGGCCACCAATCCCGGTCAGATCCCGGCGTCTGCGGCGACCGCGGGTCTGTTCACCTCGGTGGCGTGGCGTCCGATCGGCGTCGACGGCAACGACCTGTTCGGCGGCGGCGGCAAGGAAGACAAGCGTCGCTTCGACGCCTATCGCGTCTCGGCCGGCCTGACCGGCGAGTTCGAGTTCGGCGGCGGGATCGGCTGGGATGCGTCCATGACCTACATGGACAACTGGAGCTCCATCGCCACCCCCGACGTCCTGGTGGGTCGTCTGCAGTTGGCCCTGCGCGGGCTGGGCGGCGCGGGCTGCACCGGCTCCACGCCGGGCGCCAACGGCTGCCTGTGGTTCAACCCCTTCTCGTCGGGAACCTCGGGCAATGCGGTCGACGGCCGCACCAACCCGAACTTCGTCGCCGGCACGGCCAACAGCCGTGAAGTCCTCGACTACATCTTCGAGGAATACGCCTACGATATCCGCTCGCAGCTCTACACCGCCGACCTGGTGTTCAATGGTCAGCTGCCCATCGATTTCGGCGCTGGCGAAATCGGCTGGGCCGCCGGGACCCAGTACCGCTGGTCGGGCCTGGAGCGTCAGAACAGCGACTTCACCAACATCGCGGTGAATCCCTGCGCCGACTCCTCGGTCAATCCCGCGGCCACCTGCGTGGCGCAGAACGGGCCCTTCACCTTCTTCGGCGCCCTGCCCGACTATGATCTCGACCAGTCGGTCATCTCGTTCTTCGGCGAAATGGCCGTGCCGCTCACCGACAGCCTGAACGCCACGCTAGCGGTGCGTTACGAGGACTACGGCGGCAATGTCGGCTCGACCACCAACCCGAAGGTCGCCCTGCGCTATCAGGCGACCGACTGGCTGGCCTTCCGCGCCTCGGCGGGCTCGACCTTCCGCGCTCCGCCGACCACCCAGATCAGCCCGGCCTCGACCACCAACCTGGCCTACACGACTGCGGCGGGCGGCTACCGGGCCTATGACACCTTCGGCAATCCGAACCTGGAGCCTGAAGAGGCGCTCACCCTGAACCTGGGCGCCCTGTTCGACTTCGGCGACTTCCGCGCCTCGGTGGACTACTGGAGCTTCGACTTCGAAGGCCCCATCGACAACGAGTCCGGCTCCGACATCGTCAACACCCTGTTCCCGAACGGGGCCGCGGGCGCCAACAACTGCGCCAACCCGGCCTTCGCCGCCCTGCTCTCGCGGGTGAGCTTCACCGGCGCCTGCGGCGCGACCGCCATCAACCGCGTCCGCATCAACTTCGTGAACGGGCCGGACGTGAAGACCAGCGGTCTCGACTTCTCGGCCTCCTACCGGGCCCGGGACGTTCTGGGCGGCGACATGAACTTCGGCGCCGACCTGACCTATGTGATCGAGTACCAGGTGGACGCCAACACCATCGAAGGCGTGGCCGTGGCGGAAGCCACCGACTATGTCGGCACGATGGACTATCTCGGCTACGGCTCGCAGCCGCAGTGGAAGGGCACCTTCTTCACCGAGTACAATCGCGACATCCACAATGTGCGGGCCACCCTGCGCTATGTGGACAATATGATCGACACCCGGGCCGGTTCGGCGACCTTCGCCACCAACCAGGAAGGTCAGAAGATCGACGCCTTCGTGACCGCCGATCTGGCCTATCGGGTGTTCCTGCCCTGGGACACTACGGTCAGCGCCACGGTGATCAACATGTTCGACCAGGACCCGCCGTTCGCCCGGCTGGACCTGTCCTACGACCCCTTCACGGCCAACCCCTACGGCCGTCACTTCAAGCTGAACGTGACCAAGCGCTTCTAAGCGCAGACCTCACGGAAGACGGATCGGGGCGGCGCCGCAAGGCGCCGCCCCTTTTTCGTGGCTGTTGGTGGGAGGCGTGTGAGGCGCTCAGGCCTTGGCGCGCAGCTGTTCGTTCAGGGCGAGGCTGGCGTCCATCTTCGCCAGCTGCTCGGGCGTGGCCTGCGGCTGGTCAGCCTTCCAGGCCTCGTAGGGCATGCCATAGACGGCCTCGCGGGCCGCCTGCCGGTCCAGGGCGCCTTCCGAGGCCTCGCTGACCCAGTCGGCCAGGCAATTGCGGCAGAACCCGGCCAGACCCATGAGATCCACGTTCTGGGCGTCGGAGCGCATCTGCAGATGGGCCAACAGCCGGCGGAAGGCCTCTGCGGCGGTCCTGTCGTCGATATCCGTCATCAAGCGCTCCTGGGCCCCGGGGTTCAGGGCTCGTAGTTGAGGATGGGGCTGAGCCAGCGCTCGGCCGTCTTCAGGTCCCAGCCCTTGCGGCGGGCATAGTCCTCGACCTGATCCTTCTCGATCCGACCGACCCCGAAATAGTGCGATTGCGGATGGGCGAAGTAGAGGCCTGAAACCGAGGACGGCGGGGTCATGGCGAAGCTTTCGGTGAGCTCGATGCCGGTCTTCGCCGTGGCGTCCAGCAGGCGAAAGAGCGTTTCCTTTTCCGTATGATCAGGCTGGGCCGGATAGCCGGCGGCCGGTCGGATGCCCTGGTACTTCTCCGAGATCAGGGCGTCGATGTCGAAGGGCTCATCGGGCGCGAAGCCCCACAGTTCGGTGCGGACCTTGCGGTGCATGGCCTCGGCGAAGGCCTCGGCCAGGCGATCGGCGAGGGCGGCGGCCAGGATGGCGTTGTAGTCGTCCTCGGCGGCCTTGAACCGGGCGGCGATGGCCGCCTCTCCGTGGCCGGCGGTGACGGCTAAGCCGCCGATCCAGTCGGGCTTGGTCCCGATGGGGGCGATAAAGTCGGCGAGCGCCACATTGGCCTTGTCGCCAGTCTTGGCGATCTGTTGGCGCAGCGTGTGGAAACGGCCGAGCTCAGTCACCCGGCTCTCGTCGGCATAGACCACCACATCGTCGCCGTCGGCGTTGGCAGGCCAGAAGCCCACCACGCCCTTGGCGGTGAACCACTTCTCTTCGACGATGGTCTTCAGCATGACCTGGGCGTCGGCATAGAGATTGCGGGCGGCCTCGCCCACCACGTCATCCTCGAGGATCTGCGGGAAGCGGCCCACCAGCTGCCAGGAGGCGAAGAAGGGCGTCCAGTCGATATGGGCGGCCAGGTCTTCCAGGTCCCAAGCCTCGAAGCTGCGCAGCCCCGTGAAGCTCGGCTTGGGCGGATCATAGTCGGCCCAGTCGATGGAGAAGGCCTTGGCCCGGGCGTCAGCCAGGCTAGATCGCGCGCGGTTGGTCAGGCCCCGGGCGTACTGCTCGCGCACCTTGACGTATTCGGCCGCCGTCTCGGCCTGGATGCGGTCGCGCTCGCCCGGCGACAGCAGGCCCGACACCACGCCCACAGCCCGGCTGGCGTCCAGCACATAGGTCGTCGAACCGGCCTTGTAGGACGGCGCGATCTTCACCGCCGTATGGGTCTTCGACGTGGTCGCTCCGCCGATCAGCAGGGGGATGTCGAAGCCGCGGCGCTCCATCTCGGACGCGACAAAGACCATCTCGTCGAGGGACGGCGTGATCAGGCCCGACAGGCCGATGATGTCGACCCCGTGGGCCTTGGCCTCGTCCAGGATGCGGTCGGCCGGGACCATGACGCCCAGATCGATGACCTCGTAATTGTTACACTGCAGGACCACGCCGACGATGTTCTTGCCGATGTCGTGGACGTCGCCCTTCACCGTGGCCATCAGGATCTTGCCGGCGGCCTCGCGGGGCTTGCCCTCCTTCTCGGCCTCCATGAAGGGCATCAGATAGGCCACGGCCTGTTTCATCACCCGGGCGGACTTCACCACCTGGGGCAGGAACATCTTGCCTGAGCCGAACAGGTCGCCGACCACGTCCATGCCGGCCATCAGCGGGCCCTCGATGACGTGCAGGGGCCGCTCGGCCTGCTGGCGGGCCTCTTCGGTGTCGGCCTCGATGAACTCGGTGATGCCCTTGACCAGGGCGTGCTTCAGCCGCTCCTCGACGCTGCTCTCACGCCAGGCGAGGTCGGGGCCCTTGGACTCGCTCTTGCCGCCCTTGTACTTGGGCGCCAGCTCCACCAGCCGCTCGGTGTTGGAGATGTTGGTCCGCTGGGCACGGTTGAGGATGACATCCTCCACGGCTTCGCGCAGCTCGGCCGGGATCTCGTCATAGACCGGCAGGTCGCCGGCGTTGACGATGCCCATGTCCATGCCCGCGCCGATGGCGTGGTAGAGGAAGACCGAGTGGATGGCCCGGCGCACCGGCTCGTTGCCGCGGAACGAGAAGGAGACGTTGGAGACCCCGCCGGACACCCGCGCATAGGGCAGGTTCGCCTTGATCGCCTTGGTCGCCTCAATGAAGTCGACGGCGTAGTTGTCGTGCTCCTCGATCCCCGTCGCCACGGCGAAGATGTTGGGATCGAAGATGATGTCCTCGGGCGGGAAGCCCACATCGTCCACCAGCTTGCGATAGGCCCGGGTGCAGATCTCGACCTTGCGCGCTGCGGTGTCGGCCTGACCCTGCTCGTCAAAGGCCATGACCACGACGGCCGCCCCATAGCGCAGGCAGGCCTTGGCCTGCTCGACGAACTTCTCCTCGCCTTCCTTCAGGCTGATGGAGTTGACGATGGACTTGCCCTGCACGCAGCGCAGGCCGGCCTCGATCACCTCCCACTTGGACGAGTCGATCATCACCGGCACCCGGGCGATGTCAGGCTCGGCGGCCATCAGGTTCAGGAAGGTGACCATGGCCTGCTGCGAATCCAGCAGGCCCTCGTCCATATTCACATCGATGACCGAGGCGCCGGCGTCGACCTGCTGGCGGGCCACCGACAGGGCTTCGTTGAAGTCGCCCTCGATGATCAGCTTCTTGAACTTGGCCGACCCGGTGACATTGGTCCGCTCGCCGATGTTTATGAAGGTGGGACGCATGGGACTCCGATAGACGGTCGCGCCGCAGCCCTGAGGCGCAGCGTCATAGGTTCTTCAGCCGCCCTTCTCCCGCATGGCGAAGGGCAAGCCAAGGGTTCAGGCCAGCTCGAACGGTTCCAGGCCGGCCAGGCGCAGGGCGGTGGCGCGCTCCGGCGGTTGGCGCGGGGTCATGCCGCGGACCTCATCGGCCACGTGACGGATATGGTCGGGCGTCGTGCCGCAACAGCCGCCCAGGATGTTGACCAAGCCGCTCTTGGCCCATTCGTGCAGCTGGTGGCCGGTTTGGTCGGGGCTCTCGTCATACTCGCCCATGGCGTTGGGCAGGCCGGCGTTGGGATAGGCGGAGACAAGCGTGTCGGCGATCCGGGCCAGTTCGGCGATGTGGGGCCGCATCAGGTCGGCGCCCAGCGCGCAGTTCAGGCCGATGGCGAAGGGCTTGGCGTGGCGCACCGAGTTCCAAAAGGCCTCCACCGTCTGGCCCGACAGGGTGCGGCCCGAACGGTCGGTGATGGTGCCGGAAATCCAGATCGGCAGGGGCTCATAGCCCTCGTCTTCCAGATCGAGGATCGCCTTGATGGCCGCCTTGCAGTTCAGCGTATCGGTGATGGTCTCGATCAGGAACAGGTCCACGCCGCCGTCGTGCAGGGCGATCATCTGCTGGCGATAGGCCTGATAGACCTGGTCGAAGGTCACGGTGCGCGCGCCCGGATCGTTCACGTCCGAGGACATGGAGAGCATGCGGTTGAGGGGCCCGACGGAGCCGGCCACGAAGCGCGGCTTGTCCGGCTCGTTCTGCGTCCAGCGGTCGGCCACCTCACGGGCGATCTTCGCGCCCTGGAAGTTGATGTCATAGACCGCCTCGCCCGCCTCATAGTCGGCCTGGGCTATGGTGGTGGCCGAGAAGGTGTTGGTCTCCGAGATGTCGGCGCCGGCCGCGTAATACTGGTCGTGCAGGTCGGCGATGATGTCGGGCCGCGTCAGACAGAGAATGTCGTTATTGCCCTTCATGTCGACGGGATGGTTCTTGAACCGGTCCCCGCGATAGTCGGCCTCGTCCAGCTTGCGCTTCTGGATCATGACGCCCCAGGCGCCGTCGAGGATCAGGATGCGCTCCTTGGCGGCGGCCTTCAGGGCGGCGATGCGCGCGGCGCGGCCGGGATGGTTATGGCTCATTGGGCGGCTTCCTGCTGTTTGGCCAGCGCTGCACGGAAGGCGGCCTCGCTCACGGCGACCACCTTTTGCAGTTCCGTAGGATCGACGAAGGGGTTGGGGGCGCCCTCGCCCATGGCCGCGCGCTTCTTCGCCAGGCCGAACTGTTCGGCGTGCGGCGCCAGGAAGACGTCGGCGCTCATGGTCTTGAGCCGGGCGAAGGTCTGCTCATAGTCGGCGACGATGCCCGGATACTGCGGCCCCTTGTCGGCCGAGACCAGGCGATTGGCCGCCACCGAGGTGGAGCAATAGATCATCGCCTGGCGGGTCTGACCGTCCACCACCAGGGGGAAGGTCCAGGTGGTGCACCCGGGCGAATGGCCCGGCGTCAGGTGGGCGGTCAGCGCCATGCCCCCCAGCTCGAAGGTGTCCCCATCCTTCAGCACGCGGTCCACGGCCACCGGCTTGAAGGCGAAGGTCTCGACCTCTTCGGACCCCACATAGGTCCCGCTTTCCAGGGCGCTGCGGTCACCTTCGCTGGCCGCCAGGGCCGCGCCGGTGGCGGCCTTCAGATCGGCCAGGCCGCCGGTGTGGTCGAAGTGGGCGTGGGTGTTGAGGATCACCTTCACGTCGGCCGGGTCGAAGCCGAGCTCGCGGATCGAGGCCAGGATCAGGGGCGCGCTGGTGGGCATGGCGCCGTCCACCAGGATATGCCCCTCCGGCGTGGTGATCAGATAGACCGCAATCGTCTGCGTCCCCACATAGTGGAGGTTCTCGGCGATCTTCAGCGGCTCGCCCGGCGCGCTCCAGCCCGGCGGCAGCTGGGCCTGGGCGCCGCTGGCGATCAGGACGGCGCCCGCGGCGCCAAAGATCAAGCTTTTCAGGGTCATGTTGCGGCCTCCGTGGGCGCAGGCGCCGCCTCGCGCACGCCGAGCACCCGGCAGATGGCATAGACAAGGTCGGCGCGGTTGAGGGTGTAGAAGTGGAAGTCGGAGAAGCCTTCCTCGGACAGGCGGGCGCACATCTCAGTGGCCACGGAGGCTGCGACCAGCTTGCGGGTCTCCGGGTCCTGGTCGAGGCCCTCGAACAGGTTGGACAGCCAGTCGGGAATGGTGACGCCGATCCGCTGGGACATGTTCGCCAGGCCCTCGAAACTGGAGACCGGCATGATGCCGGGCAGGATCGGGATGGTCACGCCGGCCTTACGGATCTTGTCGATGAACCGAAGATAGCCGTCGATATCGAAGAAGAAGTTGGTGATCGCCCGGGTGGCGCCGGCGTCGATCTTGGCCTTCAGCACGTCAATATCGTGGTCCACCGACGGGCTTTCCGGGTGGATCTGCGGATAGAGGCCGACGCTGACGTCGAAGGGCGCGATGGCCCGGATGCCGGCGGTCAGTTCGGTGGCGTTCTGATAGCCGTCGGTCCGCGGCGTATAGGCGCCGCCCAGCGAGCCCGGCGGGTCGCCGCGCAGGGCGACGATATGGCGGATGCCGGCCTCCCAATAGTCGCGGATGACCTCGTCCACCTCATCGCGGCTGGCCTCGACACAGGTCAGGTGAGCGGCGGGCTTGAGGGTGGTCTCCTTGAGCATCCGCACCACCGTGCGGTGGGTGCGGTCGCGGGTTGAGCCGCCGGCGCCGTAGGTCACCGAGACGAAGGTGGGGTTCAGCGGCTCCAGGCGACGGATCGCCTCCCAGAGGCTCGCCTCGCTCTTGGGGCCCTTGGGCGGCGAGAACTCGAAGGAGACCGAGGGACGCGGGCCGACGCCGGCGCCCGCCCGGGCCACGGGGCCCAGGGCGTTGGGGGGTACATAGGTCATGCGGCGGTCCTCTTGCGGAGCGGCGCGCGCTCGGCGCTCCAGATCTTGATGGTCAGGCCGGCGTCCCGGGTCGGCGGCAGGGCGCTCGCGGCCACCTGGCCAAGTCCGGCGTCCTGAAGCCAGCGCTCCATCTCGGCGTCAGAGAAGCCCAGGCGACGGTGCTGGTGTTCGTCCCGGAGGTGTTCCAGGCCGTGGGGCGCGAAATCGATGATCAGCAGCCGGCCGCCAGGCTCCACCAGCCGGGCGGCCTCGCGCACGGCCGCGGCGGGCTCGCTGAGATAGTGGAGCACCTGGTGGACGACCACCAGGTCGGCGCTTTCGTCCGGCAGGCGGGTGCCGAAGATGTCTCCGTGGCGAAGTTCGCAGTGGTCCAGGCCGGCCTTGCCCACATGGCTACGGGCGATATTGAGCATCTGTTGCGACAGATCGAGGCCCAGGGCCTGCTCCGCCTGCGGCCCCAGCAGGGTCAGCATGCGCCCCGTGCCGGAGCCCAGGTCCACCAGCCGACGGAAGGGGCCAGACCCCGCCGCGGCGCGGATCGCGGCCTCGACGGTCTCGTCGGCTGCGTAGAGGGCGCGGATCTCGTCCCAGCGGGCGGCGTTGCGGGCGAAATAGGCCCCGGCCTCCGTTTCCCGCTCAGCCTGGACGCTGCGCAGCCGCTCGGCGTCACGGACCAGCACATGGTCGCCCGGTTCGATGAGATCGAGGACCTCGTCCACCAGCCGGCGGGCCTCGCCCCCGGTGACCAACCGGTAGAAGACCCAGGCGCCATCGGGGAACCGCTCCACGAGGCCCGCCTCGGCCAGGAGCTTGAGATGACGGGAGACCCGCGGCTGGCTCTGGTCCAGCACGCGGCAGATCTCAAGCACCGCCAGCTCCTCATGGGCCAGCAGGGCGAGGATACGCAGGCGTGTCGGCTCTCCGGCCGCGCGCAGCACATCGACAATCTGGACGGTGGAGATCGCCATGCCCCACATAAAGATATCTTTATGTGGTTATGTCAAGCCTGGGAACAGCGCTCAGGCGGCCTGCCTTTGACCCTCATAGCCCCATTCGGCGACGGCCTGTAGGGGCGTCGAAAGCTCTTGCATCAGGCGCAGCCGCACCTGGCGCCAGACCTCGGCCTCGCTGGCCTGCTCGAGGGCCAGGTCATACAGGCGGGAGAAGGCCCGCAGATCGGTCTGGGCGGCCTCGGACAGGGCGACGCCCTGCCCTGTCAGAAGCCCGTCATAGAGGGCGCAGAGATCGTGGAAAGCGCCGCTGGGGACGCCGGGCTTCGGGGACGCAGGAACTGACATGGAACTGACCTGGAGACGGGGTGGCCAGTGCAAATGCGCCAGGCGACCGCGGGTTCATCCCACAGGGTCATGTCACGGTGATGTCAGGGGACGGGGCTCAGCAGGGTCTCGCCGGCGAAGTGCCGGCGGAGGTTTTCCAGGGCCTGGCCAATCATCTTCGGAATGGATTCGAGGGTGCCGCCGGCGGCGTGGGGGGAGAGCACGACATTGGGCACGTCGGCCCAGCGGGCGGCCGGCGTCGGCTCCTGCCAGAAGACGTCCAGGGCCGCGCGGCCCAGGCGCTTGTCCTTCAGGGCGGTGATCAGGGCGTCCTCGTCGACCACCGAGCCGCGGGCCACATTGACCAGCAGGCCCCGAGGGCCCAGGGCGTCGATGACCTCCTGCGAGATCAGGTTGCGATTGGAGGCGTCGGCGCGGCAGGCGACGATCAGGATGTCGCTGGCCTCCGCCAGGGCGATCAGACTGTCGGCCCGGGGCCAGGCGAGGTCTGGCTTGGGATTGGGGCCCCACCAGGCGACCTCCAGACCAAAGGCCTCGACCCGGACGGCGCAGGCCTGGCCGATATGGCCCATGCCGACGACGCCGACCTTGCGGCCCTTGAGCGCCGGCCGCGCGCCCAGCCGGTCATCGGGGGCCCAGCGGCCCTGGCGCACATGGCGGTCGCCCTCGACGATGTTGCGCCAGGAGGCGATCAGCAGGCCGACGGCGTGGTCGGCCACGTCCTCGGCGTTGAGGCCGTCGGCATGGGTGACCTCGATCCCCCGGGCCCGGCACCAGGCCACGTCGACCCCGTCATAACCCACGCTGATATTGGCGATCAGGGCGAGCTTCGGCAGGGTCGTCAGGAACTCCGGCTCCAGCACCACCTCGCCGGCATGGGCGATGGCGACCACCTCGGCGCGATCAGCGTCGGCCAGGTCCCACCGACGGACCACGCGATAGCCCTTGGCCTCCAGGCCCGCCTGCATTGGGCCGAGCATGACGTGAGAGAGAAGGACGACGGGCGGGGGGGCGGACATGGGGCGATGCTCCAGATTGCTCCCCCGCCCTATAGCCGTGGCGGCGCCCCTATGGCCAGGGCGACCGCCGCCGGATTAGCTGTGGACCTCAGGCCGCCGCGGCGTGGCGGCCCTCGGCGATCTCCTCGATCAGCTTCTTGCAGAAGGCCGGGATGTCGTCGGGCTTGCGCGAGGTGACCAGGCCCTGGTCGACCACCACTTCCTTGTCGACCCACTTGGCGCCGGCGTTCTTCAGGTCTGTCTCGAGCGACGGCCAGGAGGTCATGGTCTTGCCCTCGACGCCGCCGGCGTCGATCAGGGTCCAGGGGCCGTGGCAGATGGCGCCGATGGGCTTTCCGGCCTTCACGAACTCGCCGATGAAGGCGATGGCCTTCTTCTCTAGCCGCAGGGCGTCGGGATTGATCACTCCGCCCGGCAGCATCAGGGCGTCGTAGTCGCCGGCCTTGGCCTTGGCCAGTTCCAAATCGACGGCGGTGGACCGCCCCTTGTCGTGGTGCTCCCAGCCCTGAATCTCAGGGCCCTTGGGGGCGATGACATGGACGGTGGCGCCCGCGGCGGTCAGGGCCGCGACGGGCTGTTCCAGTTCAGATTGCTCAAAGCCGTTGGTGGCCAGCACGGCCACCTTGGCGCCTTCGATACGAGGGCTCGCCATGGCGGTCTCCTTTCGGGGTTGAATGTCCCGCGGAGAACAGGTGGAGCGGCCGGAGGTTCCGCTGTCGCGCTTCGCCTCCGGTCCTATATTTTCAGATGAAGATCCAGCCGTCGGTGAGGGTCGCCATGTTGACGCCCACCAGGGTCATCTGGCCGCCGCCGCCCATGCTGATGACCGTATCAGCCCCCACCTGGGCCACGCTGTAGGTCGTGCCGGGATCAAGCTGCACCCGGTCGCCCTCGGCGCGGTTGAAGTCCAGTACCCGATCGATGCCGGCGTCCCCGAAGGTGTGGAAGATGTCAGTCCCAAGGTTGCCGCTGATCGTATCGTCGCCCCTGTCACCTGACAGCCAATCATTCCCGGCCAGGCCGTTCAGAAGGTCATTGCCCTGGCCCCCACGCATCAGGTCATCGCCTTCCCAGCCGTAGCAAGTGTCGTCACCCAGATTTCCGTAGACGATGTCGTTACCTGCTTCGCCGTGAAGCAGATCCTGCCCCTTGCCTCCGACAACCCAGTCATCGCCCTTGCCGCCTAGCAGAGTATCGTCGCCCATATTTCCGTGGACGTCGTCGAACTCGTAGCCGCCTTGGATGTGGTCGTTTCCCTCTTCGCCTCTCAGGTAATTGTGCCCCGAGGCCCCGAGAATATAGTCGTTCCCCGCGCCACCGAAGACGGTGTCATTTCCACCTCTCGCGTTGAACTGGTCGTCGCCGCCGTAGCCACGCAGCAGATCGCCCTGCGATGAACCTAATATGTAGTCTGGCCCATCGAATATGGGCAGCTCGCCAAGAGACTTGTTATTGAGAATGGCCAGCGCAAATTCGGCGATCGGCAGGCTTATGCCAGCAATCTCCAGGAGAGCTGGGCCTGGCGGGCCAAACTGGCTGAACTGGGTCAGCGTCCCCCCAACCAATTCTCCCGCGCCATTGAACTCGAATGACCCGCGGAACTCCTCTCGCAACCCACCGCCGGATGAGGAAGCGAATGACTCCCTATAGAAGTCGATGACATGGGGGCCCAGATGCCCGAACCGGTAGGTATCGAAGTTCAGCGCGGCGCCAACAAAGTTCGCCCCCGAGCCTGCAAGAATTCTCGCCATAGTCCCCCCGTTCCGCCCCTCGCGGTAAGGGCGAAACTAGCCGCCGCCCACCAGGCAAACAACCAGGGGCCGCCTCTTGAGCGAACCACCACCTTAACAGGCGCCAATCGCGGGAAAATTATCCCTATTCTTTACCGGCTGAACTTCTGGAACTTCAGCCGGTGGGGGATGATGCTGTCGGTGCCCAGGCGGCGCTTCTTGTCTTCCTCGTAGGCGTCGAAGTTGCCCTCGAACCATTCCACATGGCTGTCGCCTTCAAAGGCGAGAATGTGGGTGCAAAGGCGGTCGAGGAACCAGCGGTCGTGGCTGATGACCACGGCGCAGCCGGGGAAGTCCTCAAGGGCGCTTTCCAGGGCCTGCAGGGTCTCCACATCCAGGTCGTTGGTCGGTTCGTCGAGCAGGATGACATTGCCGCCGGACGCCAGCGTCTTGGCCAGGTGGACGCGGTTGCGCTCACCGCCGGACAGAAGGCCGACCTTCTTCTGCTGGTCTGCGCCCTTGAAGTTGAACGAGCCCACATAGGCGCGGCTGATGATCTCGCGGGCGCCGACCTTCATCACGTCGAGGCCGCCGGAGATTTCCTCCCAGACGTTCTTGTTGGGATCCAGCGCATCGCGGCTCTGGTCCACATAGGAGAGCTGGACGGTCTCGCCGAGGCGAATATCGCCCGCGTCGGGGACTTCCTGCTTGGTGAGAAGCTTGAACAGGGTCGACTTGCCCGCCCCGTTGGGGCCGATGACCCCGACAATGCCGCCGGGCGGCAGGCGGAAGGTCAGATCCTTGAAGAGCAGCTTGTCGCCATAGGCCTTTTCCAGATTGTCGGCCTCGATGACCACCTGGCCCAGCCGGGGGCCAGGCGGGATCTGGATCTGGGCGAAGGACTGCTTCTCACGCTCCGAAGCGTTGACCAGTTCGTCAAAGGCCGCAAGGCGGGCCTTGGACTTGGTGCGCCGGGCGCTGGGAGAAGAGCGAACCCATTCCAGCTCGCGCTCCAGGGTGCGCTTGCGGCTTTCGCTTTCGCGATCCTCGATGGCCGAGCGCTTGGCCTTCTGCTCCAGCCAGGAGGAGTAGTTGCCCTCGTAGGGCACGCCCTTGCCGCGGTCGAGTTCCAGGGTCCACTTGGTCACCTGGTCCAGGAAGTAGCGGTCGTGGGTCACCAGGATAACGCAGCCGGGGAAGGCCTCCAGGTGATGCTGCAACCAGGCGACGCTTTCGGCGTCCAGGTGGTTGGTGGGTTCGTCCAGCAGCAGCATGTCAGGCTTGGAGAGCAGCAGGCGGGCGAGCGCCACCCGGCGCTTCTCACCGCCCGACAGCTTGTCCACCGGCCAGTCGTTGGGCGGGCAGCGCAGGGCGTCCATGGCCATTTCGATACGGGAGTCGATGTCCCAGAGATCGCCGGCGTCCAGCTTCTCCTGGAGGGCGGTCATCTCCTCCATCAGCTCGTCGGTGTATTCCTCGCCCATCTTGGCGGCGACGGCGTTGTAGGCGTCGAAGATCTTCTTCTCTTCGCACCAGGAGATGACATTGCCCCAGACGTCGAGCTTCTCGTCCAGGTGCGGCTCCTGTTCGAGATAGCCCATCTTCACGCCGTCGGCGGCGCGGGCCTCGCCGGTGAACTCCTTGTCGATCCCGGCCATGATCTTCAGCAGGGTGGACTTACCCGAGCCGTTGACCCCCACCACCCCGATCTTGGCGTCGGGGTAGAAGGACAGCCAGATGTTCTCGAACACCTTCTTGCTGCCGGGATAGGCCTTGGTCAGGCCCTGCATCTGAAAGATATGTTGCTGCGCCATGGATGGTGCCGCGCCCGCCTTTGAAACTGCGATTTCGGAATTGGTGCAGGAAATAGACGGCCCCCGCCCCCGGCGCAACCGCAGGGGCGTGATCGGGCGGAACAAGCGCGCGGCTTCGCGCATTCCTTCTGCAACAGACGAGGCGCCCCCGCACCTCCCGAAACCTAAGGAGTTTCCGATGCATAAGGATCAAGTCGAAGGTACCGCCAAGGATATGGGCGGCAAGGCCAAGGAAGCCGTCGGCAAGATGACTGACAACGAGCGCCTGGAGGCCGAAGGCAACATGGACCAGGCCGAAGGCAAGGTTCAGAAGGGCGTTGGCGATCTCAAGGACGGCGCCCGCGACGCGCTTAAGAAGTAGGCCGCCACAAGCAGCTCGGATCAGGCGCCGACCCCATGGGGCGGCACCTTTTTCGTGCATGAGCCCTGGCGATTGGCGTCCAGGTTTGGTCAACATCCCGGCCCAAGCGCCACTATAGGTGGCAAGTCGGCCCGCCTGAGCATGGGCGCCGGCCCTTGGAGTGTTTGGGACGCGCTTATGTGGAAGGGATCAGGCCAGGCGGAAAAGGCGGGCGGGGCCCTCTTGCTCGTGGGCGCCGCCCTCGTCGGGCTGTTCTATCTAAACCGCGTCTTCACCCCGTGGCCGCTCTACGCCGGGGACGAAGGCGCCTATCTGATCCGCGCCCTGTTCGGCGACCTTCTGTCGGTTCAGCCAGATCGCCACCCCACTGTGCATCCGGTGGGCAACACCATCTATGTGCTCTTGATCCAGGCCGTGGACGCCCTGTCGGCCAACCTGCTGCCGTGGCTGCGCCTGATCGGACTGGCCGCCTATCTGGGCGGTCTCGTCCTGCTGCACCGGGCCCTGGCCGCCTGCGCGCCACGCCCCATCGCGCTCTGGGGGTTGGCCGTCGCGCTGGCCTATCCCTTCCACCGCTTCGTCGTCACCGCCATGCCCGAGGGCCTGTTCGTTCTCGTCCTGGCGATCATCGTCGCCGCTGGCGCCCGCTGGGCGTTGAACAGGCCCTGGATGCTGGCGGCCCTCGGCGGCGGCAGTTGCGCGGTCCTGGTTCTGATCAAGCCCCATGGGGTGGTGATCATTCCCGCAATGGGGCTCCTGCTCGCCGCCTTGGTCGCCCTGGGCCAGCGATCCGTGGGCGCGGCCGTGAGTCAGGGAGCGCTGTTTGCGCTCACCTTTCTGGTGTGCGGGGCGGCGGTCCAGGCCCTGGCCGGACGCGGCGAGACGGCCTTCACCTTCTTCCTGGGCTCGGCCTATGCCGACCATTTTGGCCGCGTTCCCCTGGCGCCGCTGCGCACGGCCGCAGTGACGCTGCTGAGCCTGGGGTCCGCCACCCTGCTCATGGCGGGCGCGCCCCTGCTGGGCGGGGGCCGGACCCTGGCGGCGCGTTGGCGCAGCCGTGAGGCGCCCACAGCGGACGAGATCGCCTTCCTGTTGCTCGCCGGCGCCCTGCTGGCGACCCTGGCCATGATCATGCTGTTCGCGGTCAAGGTCTCGGCCATACCCGGCGAGAGCGACCGGCTGTGGGGGCGCTATTTCGAGTTCTATACGCCCCTGCTCTGGATCGCGGCGGCAGGGCCGGTCGCCGCCCTGTGGCGCCAAGGGGGACTGGCCGCGCGCGTCTGGCTGGCGGCCCTGCCGGCCGCCGGGCTGGCAGGGCTTCTGCTGGCCTGGACCCTTGGCGTGACCCTCCTGCCCTGGGACAGCGCGGCCATTTCCGCCTTCTATCTTCCGCACCTGGAGCGCTGGAACTTTTCGCCGTCGGTTCCCTATGTGTGGATTTCCGGCGCTGTCGTCGCCATCCTTTGCCTCGCCCTCGGCCTGGGCCAGGCGCCCCTGCGCGCCTGGACCGCGGCGCTTGTCGCCCTGGGCCTGGTTTCCACCCACTATGACCACAGCTGGGTCAGCACCAGCGTGGCCGGACCGCGGAACGCTCTGGGGCGGGATCTGGCGGCGGCCGTCGCTCTGGCGCCCAGCGACAGCGTGCCCGGTCTGATCGCCGATGACCACAACGCCAGCCATACGGCCTTCCTCACCTATGAGGGCCGTGTTCGAATCCTGATCCGCCCGCTTATGGCTGGGGACGCTCTGGCG
>TARA_R100000935_G_scaffold11174_2_pt1 | contig 23499 bp, 23 predicted proteins | sample TARA_R100000935 | Tara Oceans TARA_R100000935 (sample SAMEA2621502) | marine metagenome | biome: marine biome (ENVO:00000447); feature: surface water layer (ENVO:00002042); material: "saline water (ENVO:00002010), including plankton (ENVO:xxxxxxxx)" | depth 5 m
AGATAGGGCGTGATGGCCACGGCGTAGCGGGCGGCCACGGCCTCTAGCGGCGCGATCTCGTCGGCCGCGATCAGGCCTGCCCCGGCCAGGGCCGCAGGCGTGCGCAGGGTCTTGGTCGCCGGGCTCGTCATCGGCGGCATATGGCCGACATGGGGCGTCCCTGCAATGCGGCGGCCTGTCAGACCTCGGCTACCGGGGTCCAGATCACCTGTTCGATCCGCTGGGCGCCGGACGCCAGCATGACCAGGCGATCGAAGCCCAGCGCCGCCCCACTGGCGGCCGGCATGTGGGCGAGCGCGGCCAGGAAGTCCTCGTCGAGGGGATAGCGCTCCCCATAGACCCGGGCCTTCTCATCCATCTCGGCCTCGAAGCGGCGGCGCTGTTCGGCCGGATCGGTGAGCTCGCCAAAGCAGTTGGCCAGCTCCACCCCGCAGGCATAGAGCTCGAACCGCTCGGCCACCCGCGGGTCGGCGGCCTTGGGACGGGCCAGCGCCGCCTCGGCCGTGGGGTATTCGCAGAGGATCGTCGGGCGCCCAAAGCCCAGGTTCGACTCCACCTTCTCGACCATGATGCGGCTGAAGATGTCGGCCCAGGTGTCGTCGGCCGCTATCCGGATCCCGGCCCCCTGCGCGGCGCTCGCCAGGGCCCCCCGATCGGTGGCCCCGCCCTCGCCGACCGTGGCCAACAGATCGATGCCGGCGAAGCGCGCGTAAGCCTCCGCCACGCTCACCTTCTCCGGCTCGGCGAAGGGATCGGCCTGCGCGCCGCGCCAGGTCAGGACCTTGGCGCCCAGGGTGTCGGCCGCCAGGGCCAGCAGATGGGCGCAGTCCTCCATCAACGTCTCGTAGGGCGCGTCCGTCCGGTACCATTCCAGCAGGGTGAATTCCGGATGGTGCAAAGGCCCGCGCTCGCGGTTGCGCCACACCCGGGCCAGATCGAAGATCTTCGTCTCGCCGGCCGCCAGCAGCTTCTTGGCCGCGAACTCCGGCGAGGTGTGCAGGTGCAGGACCGCGCGACGCCCATCCGGCCCAATGGCCTCTGTCGAAAAGGCATGCAGATGGGCCTCATTGCCCGGCGAGACCTGCAGGGCGGCCGCCTCCACCTCGGTGAAGCCCTGGTCCTCGAACCAGCGGCGCACGGCCCGGGTGATCTGCCCGCGGGCGGTCAGGAAGGGACGGCGGTCGCGGTGGGCGTCCTTGTCCCACCAGGGGGTCATATGCGGCATGAGGCTGTCTCGCCAGGAATGGAAAATCCGCGCCAAAGCTGGCGAAAACGCCTGCGATCCTATAGGTGCGCGGGACCTCTATAGGTTTTTGAGATCTGCGGGCCCGCGCCGGCCCGCCCCAGGTTCGAGGAAGACATCACGTGAAGGTCGCCGCCAGCTCGCTCCGCAAGGGTAATGTCGTCGATGTCGACGGCAAGCTCTACGTGGTCCTGACCGTCGAGAACATCCACCCCGGCAAGGGCACGCCCGTGACCCAGCTGAACATGCGCCGCATCTCCGATGGGGTGAAGGTGTCCGAACGCTATCGCACCACCGAGCAGGTGGAGCGGGCCTTCGTCGAGGAGCGGGAGCACACCTTCCTGTACCAGGACGGTGAGGGCTATCACTTCATGAACCCGGAAAACTTCGACCAGCTGGTCGCCCCGGAAGACGTGATCGGCGACGCCAAGGTCTATCTGCAGGACGGCATGGCCGTGCAGCTCTCGACCCACGAGGGCGTGCCCATCGCCATCTCCCTGCCCTCGCGGGTGACCGTCGAGATCACAGAGACCGAGCCGGCCATGAAGGGCCAGACGGCCTCGTCCTCCTACAAGCCGGCCATGACCGACGCCGGCCTGCGGGTCATGATCCCCCCCTACATCACCGTGGGCACCCGCATCGTCGTCCTCACCGAGGACGGCACCTATGTGGAACGCGCCAAGGACTGAGCCTTCTCTCAGGCGCTCTTCTTCCGTGTCGACTTTGTGGCGCCGCGTTTGGCCTTGGCGCCGGCGCGGCTGGCCGGCTTGCGCCTCGCACCGCCGGTGTCGCCCAGGCTGCGCTTGAGCTGCTCCATGAGGTCGCTGACCTCCATGTCCTTCGGCGCCTCGGGGGCCTCGATGGTGTGGCCCTCCTCCTTTTCGGCGATCAGCGCCCGCAGGGCCTGTTCGTAGCGGTCGGCGAACATGGCCGGGTCGAACTCGCCCTCCTGCTGCTCGATGATCTTGGTGGCGATCTCGACCATCTTCTTGTCCGGCTTGACGTCGGGAATGTCCTCGAAGGCCTCGTCGGCGCTACGGACCTCGTCATCTGAGCGCAGGGTGTAGGCCAGGATGCCCAGGCCCCGGGGCTCGAGCGCCATGACCCGCTCACGTTGATGCATGGCCAGCCGCCCCAGCGCCACCTTGCCCGAGGCCTCCATGGCCGAACGGATCACCGTATAGGCCTCCACCGCCATGTCGCCGTCCGGCGCCAGGAAATACGGCGCATTCCAATAGAGCCGGTCGATATCGGCCTCGTCGACGAACCGTTCGATGTCCAGGCTGCGGGTGGTCTCCAGCTTGACGTTGTTGATCTCATCCTGAGTGAGGACGACATAGCGCCCCTTCTCGATCTCATAGCCCTTGACGATATCGGCCCGGTCCACCGGCCCGCTGTCGGGATCGGTGGGGATCATGCGGATGCGGTTATGGGTGTCCTTGTGCAGCATGTTGAAGCTGACATCGTTCGCCCGGCTGGTGGCGGTGTAGAGGGCCACGGGACAGCTCACGAGGGACAGGCGCAGATAGCCCTGCCAGGAGGGACGGGCGGCCATGGGTCGGTCTCCGGCGTTTCTTGAGTCTCCTCAACGCCTTGGCCGGTGATTCGTTCGGGTCAGGCCGGCGGGCGCGCGCCAAACAGGGCCGAGCCGACCCGCACGCTGGTGGCGCCGAAGCGCACGGCGGTCTCATAATCGCCGCTCATCCCCATGGAGAGGCCGGAGATTTCGTTGCGGGCGGCGATCTTGGAGAGCAGGGCGAAATGGGGGCCAGGGGGCTCGTCGGCCGGGGGAATGCACATCAGTCCCTCGATCTGCAGGCCATGGACCTCCCGGCACCGGGCGATGAAGGCGTCGGCCTCGGCGGGCGCGATCCCGGCCTTCTGCGGCTCCTCGCCGGTATTGACCTGGACATAGAGGCGCACGGCCCTGCCCTGGCTGGCCATCTCCTGCGCCAGGACCTTGGCCAGGCGCTCCCGGTCCAGGGTCTCGATGACGTCGAACAGGGCCACGGCCTCCTTGGCCTTGTTGGTCTGCAGCGGCCCGATCAGGCGAAGCTCCACACCCTCCCGCCGGTCGGCCCACCTCGCCTGAGCCTCCTGCACCCGGTTTTCGCCGAAGATGGTCTGGCCGGCGGCCAACACCTGGGCCACAGGCTCCCACGGCTGTTGCTTGGACACCGCCACCAGGGTCACATCGCCGGGATCGCGGCCGCTGGCCCGCGCGGCCTGGGCGATCCTGTCCAGCACCTGGGCGCGGGCGGCGGCGGAGTCGAAGGAGGTGTCGGACATGGGCGGTGATTTCGACTTCTGGGATCTGCGGCGGACCGCTTGGTCCTTAAGCCGCCGGGCCAGATTGCAAAAGCCCCCGCCCCCGCTGCTGCTGTTCACCGATCCGCAGCGCATCCCAGATCCCGTGGCCGCGGCCCAGCGTCTGCCGGCCGGCTCGGGGGTGGTCTACCGCGCCTTTGGCGCGACGGACGCCGGGGCGGTCGCCAGCGACCTGCGCCAGGTCGCCTGGGCCCGGGGGCTCGTCCTGTTGATTGGCGCCGACGTGGCCCTGGCGCAGGCCTGCGACGCCGACGGGGTGCATCTGCCCGAACGCCTCGCCCACCTGGCCGGCCGTCTGCGGCGGCGGTGTCCCGGCTGGTGGGTGACCACAGCGGCCCACAGCCTGCCCGCCGCCCGCCGCGCCCTGGCCCTGGGCGCCGACGCCGTCGTGGTCTCCGCCGTCTTTCCCAGCAACAGCCCCAGCGCCGGGCGGCCCCTAGGCCCCCTGCGGCTGGCGACCCTGGCCCGGGCCGCGGGAGGCCCGGTCTATGCGCTTGGGGGGATTCATACAAAAAACGCCCGGCGGCTGCTGGCCTCGGGCGTGGTCGGTCTGGCGGCGGTGGAGGGGCTTTCGCCCGGTAAGGCCTAGAACTTCAGCGCGGTCTCGAGGCGCACCCGCGGGGTGGCGTCGGTGGGCTGGGTCCTCTTGAAAGCCGGCTCTTCCTTCTCGGCCAGGGCCACCGCGCCGCCCACCCGAAGGCTCGGGGTCACGCTGTAGAAGGCGCCGGCCTCGACGTCGTTGAGCTGCACATCCCGGCCGCTGGGCTGGTCGAGATTGAGCGACACCCCCCAACGTCCGTTCTGCAGGCCCCACTTCAGGGTCTTGCCCCCCTGAGGCAGAGCCTCGCTGCGGACGGTGAAATCCATGCCCTTGGCGCGCTCGGTCTGGGCGTGCGCCGCCGTTGACCCCAACAGGGTCGCGATGGTCGCGCTCAAAACCAAGGTCCGAATGGACATTTTCACCGTCTAAGGGCCCCCTGCGCCCCGCAGGCCTCGTCCGGATAGTCCGTGCGCGGCCGTCCCCCCGATTAGAAGCCCCTTGCCGGGCGGGTCAACCGGCCTTGGCGGGACTCCCGCCTCTGTGGACAATATGGCCCGTTCATGTGGCGCCCAGGCCACGCGATTCCTGTTTGGCGCCTGCAAACGGGTTGTTATAGAGGGCCCCGGCGCGGGGCGGCGCCGCGGCGCGACCACGGCGCGGAAAAACACTACTGGAGACGGATAACATGCCGTTTGTGCGCGGAGCTCGGTTCTCCAAGATTTCGGTCGGCGTCCTGGCCCTCTGCCTGGTTTCAGTTTCGGCCTGCGCCTCGCGGGGCGACGGCGAGCGTCGGGGCCTGTTCGGCCGGGGCGAGCCTGAGGCCGACCAGACCGCCGCCATCTCCGTCAATGGCTATCTGTGGCGCGCCACCCTCGACACCATGGCCTTCATGCCGCTGGTGTCGGCCGACCCCTATGGCGGCATCGTCATCACCGACTGGTACTCCACCCCCGAAGCCCCCAACGAGCGCTTCAAGGCCACGGTCTATATCCTGGACGCCCGCCTGCGGGCCGACGGTCTGAACGTCGCCCTGTTCAAGCAGGTACGCGGCGCCGACGGCCAGTGGACCGACGCCCCGCCCTCGGCCCAGACCGAAGTCGACCTGGAAAACGCCATCCTGACCCGGGCCCGCCAGCTTCGACTTTCGAACATCTCGGGCTGACGCCCGGGGCGCGTTCAGCCTGCCTCACCGAACGCGCCGCCCCTGCCATGGCCGGCGCGCCTCTAAAGCCGCCGGTCTTCGTTCCCAGAACTGAACCAGATCGTGAAGGCTGCCTGAGATGGCGCGTTACAACCCCAAGGACGTCGAGCCCAAGTGGCGTCAGGCCTGGACTGACGCCGAGGTGTTCAAGGCGGAGATCAAGCCCGACCAGCCCAAATACTATGTGCTGGAGATGTTCCCCTATCCGTCGGGGCGGCTGCACATGGGCCATGTGCGCAACTATGCGCTGGGCGATGTGGTGGCGCGGTTCAAGCGCGCCCGCGGCTTCAATGTGCTGCACCCCATGGGCTGGGACGCCTTTGGCCTGCCGGCCGAGAACGCCGCCATGGAGCGCGGCGTAGACCCCCGCGCCTGGACCTATGACAACATCGCCCGCATGCGCGACGAGCTGAAACAGCTGGGCCTCTCCATCGACTGGAGCCGCGAGTTCGCCACCTGCGACGTGGGGTATTACGGCAAGCAGCAGGCCTGGTTCCTGGACCTGTACAAGGCCGGTCTCGTCTATCGCCGCGAAGGCGTGGTCAACTGGGACCCGGTGGACCAGACGGTGCTCGCCAACGAGCAGGTGGTGGACGGCCGCGGCTGGCGCTCCGGCGCGGTGGTGGAGAAGCGCAAGCTGAACCAGTGGTTCCTGCGCATCACCGACTATGCCGACGAGCTCATCGAAGGGCTGAAGACCCTGGATCGCTGGCCCGACAAGGTCCGGCTGATGCAGGAGAACTGGATCGGGCGCTCCAAGGGGCTGAAGTTCGCCTTCCCCTGGGCCGGCGCCACGCCTGCCGGCTTCGAAGACGGCCTGAACGTCTACACCACCCGCCCCGACACCCTGTTTGGCGCCAGCTTCGTCGGCATCGCCCCCGACCACCCCCTGGCCGAGCAGCTGGCGGCCGCCGACCCCAAGGTCGCCGCCTTCATCGCCGAATGCCGCAAGGGGGGCGCCAGCGCCGCCGAGATCGAGACTGCCGAAAAGATCGGGCTCGAGACCGGCCTGACCGTGGCCCATCCCTTCGATCCCAACTGGAAGCTGCCGGTCTGGATCGCCAACTTCATCCTGATGGACTACGGCACGGGCGCCATCTTCGCCTGTCCGGCCCATGACCAGCGCGACCTGGACTTCGCCCGCAAGTACGGCCTGCCGGTCAAGCCGGTGGTCCTGCCGCCGGGCGAGGCCCCTGACCAGGTGCAGGTGGGCGCCGAGGCCTATACGGGCCCAGGGGTCATCTTCAATTCCAGCTTCCTGGACGGCCTGGACATCGAGACCGCCAAGGCCGCGGCCATCGCCCGCATCGAGGAGCTGGGCCTGGGCGAAGGCGCCACCGTCTACCGGCTGCGCGACTGGGGCGTGGCCCGCCAGCGAGGCTGGGGCTGCCCGGTGCCGGTGATCCATTGCGCCAAGTGCGGCGTGGTGCCTGTCCCCAAGGACCAGCTGCCTGTGGCCCTGCCCGAGGATCTGGAATTCGGCAAGCCGGGCAACGCGCTCGACCGCCACCCCACCTGGAAGCATGTGGCCTGTCCCACCTGCGGCGGCGAGGCGCAGCGAGAAACCGACACGCTGGACACCTTCGTCGATTCCTCCTGGTACTTCGCCCGATTCACCGATCCCGACGCCGATGAGGCCATCAACAAGGCCGCCGCCGACTACTGGCTGCCGGTGGATCAGTATGTGGGAGGGATCGAGCATGCGGTCCTGCACCTGCTCTATGCCCGCTTCGTCACCCGCGCCCTGGCCGACCAGGGCCAGCTGTCGGTGCGCGAGCCGTTCGCCGGCCTCTTCACCCAGGGCATGGTCACCCACGAGACCTATCGCCGCCAGTCCGGCGAGTGGCTGGAGCCGGCGGCCGTGGAGATCGAGGCCAGCGGCAACAGCCGTCGGGCCGTGCTGGTCGAAACCGGCGAACCTGTGGTCATCGGCGACGTCGAGAAGATGTCGAAGTCCAAGAAGAACACCGTGGCGCCCGAGGAGATCTTCGAGGTCTACGGGGTGGACGCCGCGCGCCTGTTCGTCCTGTCCGACAGCCCGCCTGAGCGGGACACCCAGTGGTCCAATTCCGGGGTCGAAGGCGCCTGGCGCTTCGTCAACCGGGTCTGGGCCGAGTTCGAGAGCCAGCCGGCTCAGGCGCCCGCCGCCGAGCCCGACGACGCGGCCAAGGCCCTGACCCGGGCCAGCCACCGGCTGATCAAGGCCATGACCGAGGCGGTGGACGACTTCCGGTTCAATTCCGGCATCGCCCGGCTGTACGAATTCCTTAATGTTATCAAGGCCCATCCCGCTCAAGGCGCCAGCCCCGCGGTGCTGGCCGCCCGACATGAGGCCCTGTCGGTGTTCGCCCGGCTGGTGGCCCCCTTCACCCCCCACCTGGCCGAGGAATGCTGGGCTTCGATCGGCGGCGAGGGGCTGGTGGCTGTCGCGCCCTGGCCGGACTATGATCCGGCCCTGGCCGAGGACGCCGTCAAGGTCCTGCCGGTCCAGGTGAACGGCAAGCGCCGCGGCGAGATCAGCGCCCCGGCCGGCGCCGAGCCCGCCGATGTGGAGAAGATGGTGCTTGAAGACCCTGAGATCGCCCGGCGCCTGGAAGGCCTGACCATCCGCAAGGTGATCGTGGTCAAGGACCGTATCGTCAACATCGTGGCCAGCTAGGTGAAGACCATGTCCGCCCGCCTCGCCACAGTCCTGGTCCTGGCCTGCGCCGCCCTGGCCCTTGCCGGGTGCGGTTTCCGCCCCCTCTACGCCCAGCAGGGCGTGACGCCGGGCCTGTCCAGCATCCAGGTGGCCGCCCCCCGGGGACGCGCCGGCTACCTGCTGGGCGAGTCCCTGGACGACGCCCTGGCGGTCGGCGCGGGCGCGCCCGTCTGGCGCCTCGACCTCGACCTGTCAGAGCAGCGCTTCCCCCGTGGCCTGCGGGTGGACAATGTGGCGACCCGCTACGAATACGTCCTGACCGCAGCCTACACCCTGCGCGACATCGCCACCGACGCCCCGGCCAAGGTCGGCCGGGTGCGGGTGGAGCTGACCTACGACTCCGCCGACCAGCCCTATGCGTCCGTGGCCGCCCAGCAGGACGCCCAGGAGCGCGCCGCCCATGAGGCCGCCCGCCGCATCCAGCTGGAGCTCGCCGCCTGGTTCGCCGAGCAGGGCGCAAATTGAGGCGCCGGCCGGCATGATCCTCAGCCGCCGGCCCGACATCGAGCGCTTTCTCGCGCGTCCCGATCCCGCCATCCGCGGGGCGGTGATCTATGGCCGGGACATGGGCGTCGTGCGGGAGCGGGCCAACCTGCTGGCGGCCAAGGCCGTGGCCAACCCCGACGATCCTTTCGACGTGGCCCTGCTGACCGATGGCGACATCGATGGCGACGCCGGACGGCTGGACAATGAGCTGGCCTCCCAGTCCCTCATGGGGGGGCGGCGCCTGGTGCGGCTCAAGCTCTCCACCGAGAAGGCCAGCCTCGACAAGATGGCCGCCGAGGCCGTGAAGGGGCACGACGGGGGCGCCTTCAACCCGGAGGCCTTCTTCCTCATCGAGGCCGGCAATCTGGGGCGGGATTCGACCCTGCGGAAGATCGCCGAGAAGGCCGCCGGCATCGCCGTCATCCCCTGCTACGAGGACGAACCCGGCGACATGGCCCGCCTGGTGCGCGAGGCCCTGAACGCCGAAGGGGTGGGGCTGAACGCCGACGCGCTGGCCCTGTTCGTCGCCCGCCTGCCCAAGGACCGGGGCGTGGCCCGCCAGGAGATCGAGCGGCTGATCCTGTATCTCGGCCCCCGCAGCGGCGTCACCGCCGGACCCAAGGACCTGGAGGACTTTCTGGGGGTCGAGCCCGAGGCCTCCCTGGCCGACGCGGCCTCAGACGCCTTTGGCGGCCGCATCGCCGAGGCCCAGAGCGGCCTGCGCCGGGCTGCCGCCGAGGGTGAGGCGGGCCCTGCCGCCGTCCGGGCCATCAGCCAGCATCTGGCCAAGCTGCGCCGCACCCTGACCCTGGTCAGGAATGGCGCCGGCCTGCCCGAAGCGGCCAAGGCTTCGGGGGTGTTCTGGAAGAATGAGCGGGAATTCCTGCGCCAGGCCCGGGCCTGGAGCCTGGACACCCTGGACGCCGTCCAGCCCGAGGTCCTGGCGGCCGACCGGGCCTGCAAGACCACCGGCAGCCCCGACCGCCTGATCGCCGAACGCCTGGCCCTCACCATCGCCGCCCGCGCCCGCCGGATGGGCCTGTAGGGGCTGACGCTCCCCGCGCCGCAGGCGCTTTCAAGGGGCGACATGAAGGACACAAAGGGCTGCGAAGGACACAAAGACGAGGCCGCCGAACCCCTTCGTCCTTAGCGACCTTCCTGTTCTTCGTGTCCCGTCTTTTTCGGCTCGACGACGCAAAGGCTCACCCTGTGCGGGACAGCCTGCGGCAGAGATCATCCAGCTGTTCGAGGGTCTTGTAGCTGATCTTCAGTTCGCCGGCGCCGCCGCGGTCGGCGATCTGCACCGACAGGCCGAGCACCTCGGCCAAGTCGTTTTCCAGGGCCAGCGTATCGGTGTCCTTGTCGGCGCCTGAGCCGCCGCCGCCGCCGCCGCCCCGGCTGGCGCCGCGGGCCGCAGGCGCCGCGCCCTTGCGCACCAGGGCCTCGGTCTCGCGCACCGACAGCCCCTTGGCCATGACCTGTTCGGCCAGAGCTTCGGGGTCGTCGGCGGTGATCAGGGCCCGGGCGTGGCCGGCCGAGAGCTTGTTCTCCACCACCAGGTTTTGGACGGAGCCGGGCAGGGTCAGCAGGCGCAGCATGTTGGCCACATGGCTGCGGCTCTTGCCCACCACCTGGGCCACCAGCTCCTGGGTGCGGCCGAACCGGGCGATCAGCACCTCATAGCCGCGCGCCTCTTCGATGGCGCTGAGGTCGGCCCGCTGGACGTTCTCGACGATGGCGATCTCCATCACCTGCAGGTCGTCCAGCTCGCGGACCACGGCGGGCACGGTGTGCAGGCCGACCTTCTGGCTGGCCCGCCAGCGCCGCTCGCCGGCGACGATCTCGAACCGGCCATTGGGCAGGGGGCGCACCAGGATCGGCTGCAGCACGCCGCGTTCGCGGATGGAATTGGTCAGCTCCTCCATGTCCTCGTCATGGAACACGGACCGGGGCTGAGAGGCGTTGGGATCGATCAGGTCGATGGGCACGTCGCGCATGGGCGACAGAGCCCGCACCGGCCCGCCCGCTTCGGCGGCTTCAGCGGCAGCGGCCGCATCGGCGGCGTTCTCATCCTCGGCCTCGCCCAGCAGGGCCGACAGACCCCGGCCCAGACCCCTGCGGTTCTCCGCCATGTTCAGACTTCCTGCTTGCTGGCCGCGGCCTTGCGGCGCTGGCGCTCACGGACCACGACCTCGCGGGCGAGCTTCAGATAGGCCTGGCTGCCGGCGCATTTCAGATCATAGACCAGCACCGGCTTGCCGAAGGACGGGGCTTCCGAGACCCGCACATTGCGCGGGATGACTGTGTCATAGACCGTCTTGCCGAAGTGGCCGCGGACGTCGCTGGCCACCTGTTCGGACAGGCTGTTGCGCTTGTCGTACATGGTCAGGACCACCCCCTGGATCTCTAGGGCCGGATTCAGACTGCCGCGCACCAGCTCGACGGTGCGCATCAGCTGGGTCAGGCCTTCGAGCGCGAAGAACTCGCACTGCAGCGGCACCAGCACCGCGTCGGCCGCGGTCATGGCGTTGACGGTCAGCAGGTTCAGGGACGGCGGGCAGTCGATCAGGACATAGGTGAAGTCCCCCTCCCGCCGGATCTGCTCCAGCGCGTCCCGCAGCTTGAAGGAACGGCGGCTCTCTTGCCCAAGCTCCAGCTCTACGCCGGACAGGTCCGGATCGGCCGGAATCAGGAACAGGCCCGGCAGGTCGGTGGCTACCACCGCCTCGGTGGCCGGCTTCTCGCCCATCAGCACGTCATAGAGGGTGGTCTTGCGCTTGGCCCGGGCGACGCCCAGGCCGGTGGAGGCGTTGCCCTGCGGATCGGAATCGATCAGCAGCACCTTCTCGCCGACGGCGGCCAGCGCCGTGCCCAGATTGATCGCCGTGGTGGTCTTGCCCACCCCGCCCTTCTGATTGGCGATCACCAGGACGCGGGCGCGGCTCGCCGGCGCGGCGGCGGGCCGGACCTCCTGGACCTCAGCTTCGGCGGGCATGGATCTTGTTCCTCAGGCGAACGATACGACCCCGGGGGTCGCTGGTGCTGGGCAGAAGCTCGGCCTCGAACCGCCAGGCGTCCCGCGCCGCCTCAACCTCGGCGGCCACATCCTGGCCCTTCAGGAACAGGGCCTGGTTGGTTCCGGTCAGCCAAGGCTTGGCATAGCCCAGCAGGCGGGTCATCGGGGCGCAAGCCCGGGCCGTCACGATATCCACATCCCGCGACAGGTTTTCCGCACGGTCGTTGTGAATCACCGCTGGCAGATCGAGAGCCTCGACCACCGCCTCCAGGAAGCGGCACCGCTTGGCCATGCTCTCCACCAGATGGACCTCGAACCCTTCGCGGCCTTTTCCGAGGATGGCCAGCACGATCCCGGGCAATCCGGCGCCGGCGCCCAGATCGGCCCAGGTCAGGGCCTGTGGCGCCAAAGAAATGAGCTGGGCGGAGTCCCAGGCGTGCCTTCCCCAGAAGTCGGGCAAGGTGGCCGGGCCGACCAGATTCATCTTTTGATTCCAGTCAGTTAGCAGGTCGCGATAGGTCCTGAGGGCCTCGATCTGCGCTGGCGAGGCCCCGCTCAGCCGCACAAATTCCGCCTCGTCGATGTGGGGTACGGCGCTGTGCGCCACAGAGGCGATTTTTTCGGGGCCGTTTTCAGCGGCTTCAGCGACCGACGGTGTGGGACTCATGCCGCCACCTTGCGGCGGACATGGGCCAGCAGGGCGGTGAGCGCGCCCGGCGTCACCCCTTCGATCCGGGCGGCCTGGCCGAGCGTCAGCGGCCGGATGGCGGCGAGCTTTTCCCGCACCTCGTTGGAGAGGCCGCCGACGGCGCCGTAGTCCAGCTCCGGCGGCAGGCGCAGATCTTCGTCCCGTCGGAAGGCGGCGACGTCGGCGGCCTGGCGATCCAGATAGCCGGCATAGCTGGCGTCGATCTCCAGTTGCTCGCGAATTTCGGGCGCCCAGCCATTCAGCTCCGGCCAGATGGCGGTGAGGTCTTCAAAGCTGATGGTCGGATAGGCCAGCAGTTCGACGACATTGCGCACCACCCCATCGGCCTTGACCGGAAGACCGGCCTGGGCCGCCTTGGCCGGCGACAGGGTGAGACGGGCGGCGGTCGCCCGCGCCTCATCCAGAGCCGCCGCCTTGGCGCCGAAGGCCGTGCCCCTCTGCGTCCCCACCACCCCAAGCTCAAGCCCCTTGGCGGTGAGCCGCTGGTCGGCATTGTCGGCCCGCAGGATCAGGCGGAACTCAGCCCGGCTGGTGAACATGCGGTAGGGCTCGGTCACACCGCGGGTGACCAGGTCGTCGATCAGCACGCCGATATAGGCCTCGTCCCGGGCGAACACGTGCCCCTCCCCGCCGCCGGCCGAGCGGGCGGCGTTGAGGCCGGCCACCAGGCCTTGGGCGCCGGCCTCTTCATAACCCGTGGTGCCGTTGATCTGTCCGGCCAGATAGAGGCCGGGCAGCCGCTTGACCTCCAGGGTGGGATAGAGCTCCCGGGGGTCCACATAGTCATACTCGATGGCGTAGCCATACCGGCGCACCTGGACCTGCTCGAGGCCGGGAATGGTCCGCAGGAAGAGGTCCTGGGTCTCTTCGGAGACCGAGGTCGAGATGCCGTTGGGATAGACGGTGTCGTCGTCCAGGCCTTCCGGCTCCAGGAAGATCTGGTGGCTGGTCTTGTCGGCGAAGCGGACCACCTTGTCCTCGATGGACGGGCAGTAGCGCGGGCCACGGCCGCTGATCCGGCCGCCATAGACCGCCGATTCCGACAGACGCTCGGCGATGATCCTGTGGGTCGCCTCGGTCGTATAGGTGATGCCGCAGGCGATCTGTGGGGTGGTGATGGCCGAGGTGAGGAACGAGAAGGGCACAGGCTCGGCGTCGGCCTGCTGCATCTCCAGCCGGTCCCAGGCGATGGTGGTCCCATCCAGCCGCGCCGGCGTGCCGGTTTTCAGCCGGCCCATGGTCAGGCCGCTATCATAGAGCCGGTCCGCCAGACCGATAGCCGGCGCCTCGCCGGCTCGGCCCGCGGGAATGCGCCGGTCGCCCAGATGGATGAGCCCCTTGAGGAAGGTGCCCGTGGTCAGCACGACCCGGCCCGCGGCATAGACCTGCCCAGAGGCGCCCACGACGCCGGTGACCCGGCCGGCCTCGACGATCAGGTCCTCCACCGCCTCGCCGAGGAGCGTCAGGTTCGGGGTGGCGGCGAGCTCAGCCTGCATGGCCTGGCGATAGAGCTTGCGGTCGATCTGCGCCCGCGGGCCGCGCACGGCGGCGCCCTTGGAGCGGTTCAGCAGCCGGAACTGGATGCCGGCCTGATCGGCCATGCGCCCCATCACCCCGTCCAGGGCGTCGATCTCGCGGACCAGATGGCCCTTGCCCAGACCGCCAATGGCCGGGTTGCAGGACATCTCGCCGATGGTTTCCAGCTTATGGGTCAGCAGTAGGGTACGCGCGCCGACCCGGGCAGACGCCGCCGCGGCCTCGCAGCCGGCATGGCCGCCGCCGATGACGATCACGTCCCAGGTCGAGGATGCAGGGTTGGAAGTCACGCTGTCGCCTTGAAACAGGACGCCCCCGCGCAGGCGGGGGCGAGCGGCTTCTATATAGGCGATGGCGGGGAAAAGGTCGACGGGCCGCACCGTCGCATTCCCTTCAGAGGGGACCCGAAGCGGGGTCACGCCCGGTCATGCCGAGAGGACGGCGCCCATGTTTCACGTGGAACACATGGTCAAGCTTCAGCATGACCGTTTCACGTGAAACATCACTTGCCGATGCAGAAGCTCGCGAAGACCCGGTCCAGCACATCCTCAGACCCGATACGGCCGGTGATGCGGTCCAGCGCCCGGGCTGCCAAGCGGACGTCCTCCGCGGCCAGCTCCGGCTCAATGTCAGAGGCCGCGGCTCGCTCCAGCCGCGCCACGGCTTCAGCCAACAGGTCCCGGTGACGCAGACGGGTCGCGGCCGGGGGCTCTGCGCCGCCCAGCGCCGTGCTGACCCGGCCGGCCAGAGTCTCCTCCAGCCAGACGAGGTCTTCCGCCAGCTTGGCGCTGAACGCCCGCCCCTCCCCTGTTGAGGTGAGATCGACGAGATCGCGCTTGGTCACCAGCACCAGATCCTGCGCGCCGGGGCGGCCTGGCAGCCCCTCTTCCCCCTCGGCGGCGCCGTCCTTCAGCCAGATGCGCAGATCGGCCTCCGCCCCCCAGGCCTGGGCCCGGCGCACCCCCTCGGCCTCGATCTCATCGGCCGTCTCCCGCAGCCCGGCCGTGTCGGCGAGGATCACCTTGTAGCCGGCGAGCACGAGGGGGACCTCGATGATGTCACGGGTGGTGCCGGCGGTGGCGGTGACGATGGCCGCCTCCCGCCGGGCCAGGGCATTGAGCAATGTGCTCTTGCCCGCGTTGGGCGCCCCCATCAGGGCGATCCGGTAGCCCGAGCGCACCCGCTCGCCGCGTTCGGTTTCGGCGGCGGCGGCGCGCAGTTCGGTGATCAGCGGCGAGAGGATGGGCGCGGCGCGGCTGGCCACATCGGCCGGGATCTCTTCGTCTGGAAAGTCCACGGCGGCCTCGAACACCGCCAGGGCCTCGATCAGGGCTTCGCGCCAGCGGGCCTGGGCGCCGCTCAGGCGCCCGCCCACCTGGTCCAGGGCCTGACGACGTTGGGCCTCGGTTTCGGCCTCGATCAGGTCGGCGACCCCCTCGGCCTGGGCCAGGTCCAGCCGCCCGTTTTCAAAGGCGCGGCGGGTGAATTCCCCCGGCTCGCCCAGGCGCAGCCCCAGCGCGCTGAGGGCGTCCAGCACCCCCGCCACCACGGCGGGCCCCCCATGCAGGTGAAGCTCGACGCTGTCTTCGCCGGTATAGCTGGCGGGTCCCGGCAGCCAGAGGACGAGCGCCTCGTCCAGCAGGGCCCCGCCGGCGTCCCGCAGGCGGCGCACTGAGGCGCGCCGTGGCGCCGGCGGACGGCCGCATAGACGCCTGAGCGCGTCGGCGGCCTTTGGGCCCGACAGCCGCACCACCGCCACCGCCGCCCGTCCTGGCGCGGTGGCCGCGGCGAAAATCGTGTCGGTCATTTGGGCCGGGCGCCGCCCATGGCGCCCTCGGCGGCGGCCGTCATCAGCTTGCGGAACTGCTCCTGCGCCCCGACCCCAAAGGCGGTCCAGGCCTTCACCAGCTCGTCCGGCGAAGCCATGGCCATATTGGCCTCCAGCCGGGTCTGCATTTCCTTCACCAGCCGGTCGTTGAGGTCGGTGACGTCGGGAAGGCCGAGAAAGGCCCGGGCCTCGAGCGGGGTGCAGTCGACTTCGACGGTCATCTTCATGGGAGTCTCCCTGCCCTTTGCCGGGGCGTTGTGGCGACATTGTTGCGTGGGCTTGTTAGGCTTGGCGACCAAGGGATCGGGTCACCCCCCATCCTGACCTTATATGCCGATGAAACCAACGGGAGCAGATCATGGCCGGGCAAACCCTAGAGATTCAGACACCGGACGGCGCCTTCTCGGCCTATGTGGCCAAGCCGGCCCAGACCCCGGCGCCGGCCGTGGTGGTGATCCAGGAGATCTTCGGCGTCAACCAGGTGATGCGCGACATCTGCGACGACTACGCCGCCCAGGGCTATCTCGCCATCAGCCCGGACCTCTTCTGGCGGATTGAGCCCGGGGTGGACATCACCGACCAGTCGGAAGCCGAGTGGAAGAAGGCCTTTGAGCTGATGAACGCCTTCGACCCCGACCAGGGGGTCCGCGACATCCGCGCGGTGATCGACACCATCCGCGGTCACGCCGATTGCAGCGGCAAGGTGGGCGCTGTGGGCTTCTGCCTGGGTGGGCTGCTGGCCTTCCTGACGGCCACCCGCACCGACGCCGACGCCAGCGTCTCCTATTATGGGGTGGGCATCGAGCAGCGCACGGGCGAGGCCGAGCGGCTGGCCCACCCGCTGATGATGCACATCGCCGAGGAGGACCAGTTTGTCCCCAAGGCGGCCCAGGAGCTCATCATCGGCGCCCTGAAGAACCATCCGCAGGTGCAGATCCATACCTATGCCGGCCGCGACCACGCCTTCGCCCGAAAGGGGGGCGAACACTACGACGCCGCGGACGCAAAGCTGGCCAATGAACGGACGATGGCCTTCTTCAAGGCGAACCTGGGCTGATGCGCGCCATCCGCATCAGCCGCACCGGCGGCCCTGAGGTTCTTGACCTGGTGGAGATCGACACGCCCCGGCCTGGTCCCGGCGAGATCCTGATCCGCAATCAGGCCATCGGCCTCAACTTCATCGACACCTATCATCGCACCGGCCTCTATCCGGTGAAGCTGCCTTCGGGCCTGGGCATGGAGGGCGCCGGGGAGGTGGTGGAGGTCGGCGAGGGCGTCGACCGTTTCACCCCGGGCGATCTGGCCGCCTACGCCTCGGGTCCCATCGGCGCCTATGCCGAGTTTCATGTGGTCAAGGCCGGCCGTGCGGTGAAGCCCCCGGCGGGGATCACGGCTGAGATCGCCGCGGCCGCCCTGCTCAAGGGCATGACGGCGGAATTCCTGCTTGCGCGGTGCTTTCCGGTCCAGCCGGGCCAGACCCTCCTGGTCCATGCGGCCGCCGGCGGCGTCGGCTCGATCCTCGTCCAATGGGCCAAGGCGCTTGGGGCCGAGGTGATCGCCACCGTGGGATCTGAGGACAAGGCCGCCCGGGCCCGCAGCCTCGGGGCCGATCACACCATCCTCTATCGCGATCAGGACGTGGCCGAGGAGGTGCGGCGGATCACCGGGGGCGTCGGCGTCCCCGTGGTCTATGATTCCGTGGGCGCGGCGACCTTCGAGGCCAGCCTCAAGAGCCTGGCCCGGCGCGGAATGATGGTCTCCTACGGCAATGCCTCGGGCCCGGCGCCAGCTATCCTGCCGGCCCAATTGTCGCAGCTGGGCTCGGTCTTCCTCACCCGGCCGACCCTGTTCGACTATGTGGCCACCACCGAAGAGTTGGACGCCAGCGCCGCAGCCCTGTTCGAGGTCATCGCCAACGGCCAGGTTCGTATCGACATCGGCCAGACCTTCCCGCTTGCAGAGGCCCGTGCCGCCCATGAGGCCATGGAGGGCCGCGAGACCGTCGGCGCCTCGCTCCTTATCCCCTGATCGAGAACCATAGAGGGACGCAAAGATGGGCAGTTTTTCGCTCTGGCACTGGCTGATCGTGGTGATCTGGCTCTTCGTGATCATCTTCCCGGTGGGCAAGATCCTGTCCCGCCTAGGTATTCACTGGGCCGTGGCCTTCCTCACGGTCGTGCCCGTGGTGAACCTGGTGATGCTATGGGTGGTGGCCTTCATCAAATGGCCGAGGGACCACCTCCCGCCGACCAGCTGACGTTTCACGTGAAACAGAGGCTGGGCCTTTTGCCGAAGGCAGAAAACAAAAAAGGGGGACACAAAGAACACGAAGAAAGCCAAGGACACGACGGCTTAGCGGCCTCGTCTTGGTGTCCTTTGCGACCCTTCGTGCCCTTCGTGTCGCCCCTTTATAGCGCCTGCGGCGCGAGAGAACTGGCAGGCGCGCGAACGCGGTTGCGCGCCCCGCCGCCTCAGGTGTTCATCGACTGGAAGAAGTCGTCGTTGTTCTTGGCGTTGCGCAGCTTGTCGAGCAGGAACTCGATGGCGTCCTGCGCCCCCATGGGGTTGAGGATCCGGCGCAGCACATAGGTCTTCTGCAGCTGATCCTTGGGCGTGATCAGCTCTTCCTTGCGGGTGCCGGACTTCAGCACGTCGATGGCCGGGAAGATCCGCTTGTCGGCGACCTTGCGGTCCAGCACGATTTCCGAGTTACCGGTGCCCTTGAACTCTTCGAAGATGACTTCGTCCATCCGGCTGCCGGTGTCGATCAGGGCCGTGGCGATGATGGACAGCGAACCGCCCTCCTCCACATTCCGCGCCGCGCCGAAGAAGCGCTTGGGCCGCTGCAGAGCGTTGGCGTCCACGCCGCCGGTCAGCACCTTGCCCGAGGACGGCACCACGGTGTTGTAGGCGCGGCCCAGACGGGTGACCGAATCCAGCAGGATGACCACGTCGCGCTTGTGCTCGACCAAGCGCTTGGCCTTTTCGATGACCATTTCGGCGACCTGCACGTGGCGGGTGGCCGGTTCGTCGAAGGTGGACGCAATGACCTCGCCGCGCACGGTGCGCTGCATGTCGGTCACTTCTTCCGGCCGCTCATCGATCAGCAGGACGATGAGATAGACCTCGGGGTGATTGGCCTCGATGGACTTGGCGATGTTCTGCAACATCACCGTCTTACCCACCCGCGGCGGGGCGACGATCAGGCAGCGCTGGCCCTTGCCCAGGGGGGCGACAATGTCGATCACCCGGCCCGAACGGTCCTTCAGGGTCGGATCATCGATCTCCATCCGCAGGCGTTCTTCGGGATAGAGCGGCGTCAGGTTGTCGAAGTGGACCTTGTGCCGGACGTTTTCGGGGTCTTCGAAATTGATCTGGTCGACCTTCACCAGGGCGAAGTAGCGCTCGCCTTCCCGCGGCGCACGGATGGCGCCCACCACGGAGTCGCCGGTGCGCAGGCCGAACTTCCGGATCTGCGAAGGGCTCACATAGATGTCGTCAGGACCGGGCAGATAGTTTGCCTCGGGACTGCGCAGGAAGCCGAAGCCGTCGGGCAGGACCTCCATGGTGCCAGAGCCTGAGATCTCCACGCCTTCCTCGGCGAGGGTCTTCAGGATGCCGAACATCATGTCCTGCTTGCGCATCGAGTTGGCATTCTCGATGTCCATCTGCTCGGCGAAGGCCAGCAGGTCGGAGGAGGATTTCTCCTTCAACTCCTGGAGCGACATCTTGGTCAGGCCCATGGCGGCGATCGCCTGGGAGGCCAGGGACGGCTCGTCCAGGTCGTTGTCGCCGCCGCCGTCCTCGTCGGTCTGGTTTTCGAGGACCTGGGTTTCGGTGTCTTCGCTCATGATGGTCTTTAAAGGCTCTGATGGAAATTATCGGTCCGCCGGCCGGCCAGACGGAGTCCGGTCGGGCGTGGACGAGAGGTGGGGCGCGGTCTTGGGCCGCGCCGGCTATGTTGTCTCGAGGACCGGGCCGTCGGCGGTAAACGCGCGGCTCCGGGAAAAGGCGGGGCGCGGAATTTCTCCCGCGTGGCTAACGCCAAACCACAGCCGGGGGGCCGCGGTCAAGGGCCGTCTCATTCCAGATGGGTCTAGCGCCCGCCGAATTCCAGGGTCACGGCCAGGACGGCGACGATGGCGATCAGGAACGGGATCTCGTTGGTGGCCCGCCAGAACTTGGCCGACCGGGGCCGCTCGCCTGCGGCGATCTTCTTCCGGGCCCCGGCCAGCATGCCGTGCCAGCCGGACAGGAAGGTCACCAGGGCGAGCTTGAGCAGTATCCAAGGCTGCAGCAGGAAGGCCCAGCCCTGACCCATGGCGTGCACGTGATACATGATCAGGCTGAGGCCGAAGATCCAGGTGATCACCATGGATGGGTTGATGATGATTTTCAGGAGCTTGGCTTCCCAAACCTTGAAGTGGGCGTCGAACTCGCTGCCGGGCGGGGCGGTCTCGGTGTGGTAGGCGTAGAGCCTCGGCAGGTACATCATGCCCGCCATCCAGGCGATCACCGCGATGATGTGCAGGCCCCGAAGCAGATCATACCAGTTCATGCCGCCCTCCCCGTCTTGCAGGCGCATTTCCCATAGGCGGCGGGACACGTCCAGCCGCCAGCCGGCGCAATGCCCGCCCGGCTGTCCAGGGCGTCCAGCACCATGGCCTTCAGCCCGTCGATAAAGTCAGATGTCACGCCCAGCGCCGGAACCCGCAGATAGGGCGTACACCCGATCTCCTCGGCGATCTCTGCATATTCGTGATCAAGCTCCACCAAAGTCTCCACATGTTCGGAGACAAAGGCGATGGGGGTCAGGAGCACCCCGCGCCCATCGGCCTTGGCCTGGCGGATGGCCTCCTCGGTGGACGGGCCGATCCAGGCCAGCGGCCCGACCTTGCTCTGGTAGCAGACCTGCCAATCCGGCAGGTCAGGCAGCAGGGCGGCCACGGCCGCGGCGGTGGCCTCCACCTGGGCCTGATAGGGATCGCCGTCCTTGATCACCTTTTCCGGCAGACCGTGGGCCGAGAACAAAAGGCGTACATTGTCCGGGCGGCCAGCGGCCTCCCAGGTCTCGGCGATCTTGGCTGCATGGGCCGCCACCAGCTTCGCCTCTGTGGGATAGCAGCACACCGCCCGCGAGACCCCAGGACCGCGATAGACCTTGGCCCAATCCTTGAGGGAAGAGGCCGAGGTCGTGGTGGAGAACTGCGGATAGAGCGGCAGCAGGACGATCTCGTCAGGGGCGAAGGCCGCCACCTCAGCCGCCGTCGCCTTGGCCCGGGGGTTCCAGTAGCGCATGGCGATGAAGATGCGGGTCTCCAGCTCCGGCGCGGCGGTCGCCAGGGCCGCCTCCAGAGCCCGGGCTTGCGCCGTGGTTTCCGGAAGCAGGGGCGAACCGCCCCCCATGATGGCGTAGTTGGCCTGGGCGCTCTTCTTGCGGGTCGTGGAGATCAGGGCCGCCAGGGCGTAACGGGCCGGCGCCGGCAGGCCGATGATGGCCGGATCTCGGAACAGGTTGAAGAGGAAGGGCTGGACGGAATCCGGACCATCGGGGCCGCCCAGATTGAACAGGACGACCGCAAGCTTCTTCTTCATCTAGGTCCCCGTCACGCGGCGAACCGCGCGTTCGATATGCTCCACCGGGGTGTCTGGCAGAACCCCGTGGCCCAGGTTGAAGATATAGGGGCCTTTGCCCCACTGTTCGATCAAGGCGTCGATCCGGGCGTCCATGGCCGGACCGCCGGCGCGCAGCAGCAGATTGTCGAGCGCGCCTTGGATCGTTTTGCCACCGGCCTGGATCCTCTGGCCCTGGGCGGCGCTGGCCTGGGTGTCCAGGGCCACGGCCTGGACCGGAACCTTGGCCGCGTAGTTGTCCACCAGGGCGCCGGCCCCGCGGGGGAAGCCGATGAAGGGGGTGTCGATCCCGGCGGCGCGCACCTTCTCGATGATCGCCGCATGGGGACGGATGACGATCCGCTCGAACACATCCTCGGCCAGGCCCTCGGCCCAGCTTTCGAACAGCTTCAGCGCCTGAGCGCCGGCCTTGGCCTGCATGACCAGGTAGCGGGCGGTGGACTCCACCAGGATGTCCAGCAGCCGGTCCAGGTCCTCAGGGTGCTGATAGGCGTAGGTCCGGGCGCCGGAGCGGTCCGAGCCCCGGCCCTCGATCATATAGGTGGCCACCGTCCAGGGGGCGCCGGCGAACCCGATCAGGGCCCGCTCCGGCTCCAGTTCGGCGCGCACCCGGGTCAGGGTTTCCCCGATCTCGGAAAGCCTGTCAGTCGAGGCCTCGATCTCGGCCTCCATGGCCGAAAGCGCCGGCAGTTCGCCGAGCCTGGGACCTTCGCCAGTTTCGAACCACACCTTCTGCCCCAGCGCCTTGGGCAGCAGCAGGATGTCGGCGAAGACGATGGCCGCATCCAGGGGAAAGCGCCGCATCGGCTGCAGGGTCGCTTCGGCCGCCATCTGCGGATTGTGACAAAAGGCGATGAAGTCCGGGGCCCTGGTCCGCAGTTCGCGATATTCCGGCAGGGAGCGGCCCGCCTGACGCATAAACCAGACCGGCGGGCGGTCGAGGGTTTCGCCGGCCAGGGCGCGAAGGAGGCGGGGTTTTGCAGGTTCGCTCATGCCAAGCCTTAAAGCGGCTCTGGGGGCCAGGCTCAAGTCTCCTGGTGGAGGGGCGCAGGCCGCTTGTCCCCGACGCCCGTCCTTCTTCCTGAAAGAAAGAGATTGTTTGGGAAGAGGAGGTGGTAGGCCCGGTCAGACCCGGGGATAAGCCGCCAAACCCTCGGCCATACCGCCGCCGCCCACAACTCGCCCCCGGTCCATCCCAAGCCGGCAGGGGTCCCTGTGAGTTACGGGCATAAGCCCGGAGCCAGGCCGCAAACCTTAACAAAACCTTAACCCAAGGCCGGGGGCGGCCCTGAGGATGACCCGCCTCTGGGGCGAGCGCCTGTGTTTACCTTTCGTTAAGCTTTTCCCCGGCGGGTGAAGCTGTGTGCGAAAACCCCCTGATCTGCGCATCTGTCCTCGCCGCCCGCCGCGCCGCCGGTATGGCCGGTATAAGTCGTCAGCTATCCCCAAGGCCGTGCGCCTCGGTTAAGAGACTTATCGACTCTCTCGTCCCCAAGAGCATTTTGTCGCAGGCCGCCGCCCCGGTATGACCCACCCGCGCATCGCCACCTATTTCCACCTGCATCTGGTGTCGGACTCCACCGGCGAGACCCTCAACGCCATGGCCCGCGCCGTGTGCGCCCGCTTCGACGATGTCCTGCCCATCGAGCACATCTACGCCCTGGTGCGATCGCGCCGGCAGCTGGACCGCGCCCTGGCCGATATCGAGTCCGCCCCGGGCCTGGTCATTCACACCATTGTCGACGCCGAGCTGCGGGCGGCCCTGGAGGACGGGTGCCGGCGCCTGGAGATCGCCTGCATCGCCGCCCTCGATCCCCTGGTCTCGGCGGTGCAGCGCTATCTGGGGCTGGCCACCTCGACCCGGGTGGGCGCCCAGCACGCCCTGGACCACGACTATTTCAACCGGATGGACGCCCTGAATTACGCCATCGGCCATGATGACGGCCAGGGCGGGCAGGATCTGGAACAGGCCGATGTGGTGCTGGTGGGCGTCTCGCGCACCTCGAAGACGCCCACCTGCATCTATCTGGCCCATCGCGGGGTGCGGGCGGCCAATGTGCCCCTGGTCCCCTCGCGGCCCATCCCCGACAAGCTGCTGCAGTTGAAGAACACCCTGGTTGTGGGCCTGACCATCTCGCCCGACCGGCTGATCCAGATCCGCCGCAACCGCCTGCTCAGCCTCAAGGAGAACCGCACCTCAGCCTATATCGACGTGGACAATGTGCGCGAAGAGATCGTCCAGGCCCGCAGGCTCTATGAACGGCAGGGCTGGCCGG
>TARA_R100000935_G_scaffold58433_1_pt1 | contig 22426 bp, 19 predicted proteins | sample TARA_R100000935 | Tara Oceans TARA_R100000935 (sample SAMEA2621502) | marine metagenome | biome: marine biome (ENVO:00000447); feature: surface water layer (ENVO:00002042); material: "saline water (ENVO:00002010), including plankton (ENVO:xxxxxxxx)" | depth 5 m
GCTTCGTGGTGGACGAGGCGCAGGTCGACGCCCCGCCCGCGCCGTCGGGCCCCGCCATCCCCTATGACTTCACGAGCGCCGATGAGCTGCTGGTGATGGCGCAGCAGGAGGGCGTGACGATCGCCGAGCTCATGTGGCGCAACGAGATCGCCCGGCGGAGCCCTGAAGAGGTGAACGCCGGCCTCGACGCCATCTTCGAGGCCATGGAGGCCTGTATTGAGCGGGGGCTGCGCCAGGACGGCTGCCTGCCCGGCGGCCTGAAGGTTCGCCGCCGGGCCCGCCAGCACTTCAACGAACTGACGCGGCGCATGGAGCGCAATATCAGCGACCCCCTGGCCGCGCTGGACTGGGTGAACCTCTGGGCGCTGTCGGTGAATGAGGAGAACGCCTCGGGCGGCAAGGTGGTGACGGCGCCCACCAATGGGGCCGCAGGGCTCTTGCCCGCCGTGCTGCGCTTCTATGACCGCTTCCACCGGGGCGGGGCCGAGGGGCGCCGGACCTTTCTGCTGACGGCCGCGGCCATCGGGGCGCTCTACAAGCGCAACGCCTCGATCTCTGGCGCCGAGGTGGGCTGTCAGGGGGAGGTGGGCGTGGCCTGCTCCATGGCCGCGGCCGGGCTGACGGCGGCGCTCGGGGGGACCAACGCCCAGATCGAGAATGCCGCCGAGATCGCCATGGAGCACAATCTGGGGCTCACCTGCGATCCCATCGGCGGCCTGGTGCAGGTGCCCTGCATCGAGCGCAACGCCATGGGGGCGGTGAAGGCCATCGACGCTTCGCGCCTGGCGCTCTTGGGCGACGGCCAGCATTCGGTCAGCCTGGACAAGGTCATCGCCACCATGAAGCGGACAGGCGAGGACATGAACGAGATCTACAAGGAGACCTCGCTGGGGGGCCTCGCCGTCAATGTGGTGGAGTGCTGAGGCCTTAGGCCGGCCTAAGAGTTGGCGCGCGTTTTGTTCCGATAACCGGTTCCCACTTATCGGAACGCGCTTGCTTAAGCCGCCGCCAGCTCCGGGGCGGGCAGGATGCCGCTCATGTCGATCAGGGTGATGATGCCCTCATCGGTGGTGATCATGCCGCGCGCCAGACCCTTGGAGGAGGCCGCGCCAATCACCGGGGCCGGCTGGATCTCGCCCTCGCCCACATTGATGATGTCGGAGACGGCGTCCACCAGCAGGCCGACCGTGCGGCCCACCAGGTCGACGACGATGACGACTGATGAGGAGCGGGCCTCGCTGGCCGGCAGGCCCAGCCGGGCGGCCAGGTTCAGCACCGGCAGGACGGCGCCGCGCAGGTTGATGACGCCCAGCACATAGTCCGGGGCGTTGGGCAGCGGGGTGGAGTTGGTCCAGCCGCGGATTTCCCGGACCAGCTGGATGTCGATGGCGAACCGCTGCTCGCCGATGACGACGGTGATCAGTTCAGCGCTGGTGGCGAGGGCCTGTCCGGTCATGCTCAGAACGCCTCCAGCGTTCGTCTTTGGCCGCTTGGGCCAGATTGAGGTGGGCAGTCCCGAATCTGCGCCCGTAATCGCACTTTGGCCGATGATCGATGAGGCCAGGTTAACGAGACCTCACTGGCCAAGCTTTTTGCTGCGACCTTTTGTCGGGGCGGGGGTGGGGCCTCTTCCTTCCCGCGCCGTCATGGTCGGGCTTGACCCGACCATCCATGAACACCGGACTGGCGGCGGTGTGCATGGACCCTCGGGTCGAGCCCGAGGGTGACGGAGGGTGGGCGGTAGGGGTTCCCCTACGCTGCTTCGCGGGCTTCCACCGGGGCCAGGCGGATGAGGTAGTCGAAGGCCGACAGGGCGGCCTTGGAGCCGTCGCCCATGGAGATGACGATCTGCTTGTAGGGGGTGGTGGTGGCGTCGCCCGCGGCGAAGACGCCGGCCACCGAGGTCTGGCCCTTGGCGTCGACCTCGATCTCGCCGCGCGGGGAGAGCGCCACGCCGCCCTCGGCCAGCCACTCGGTGTTGGGCACCAGGCCGATCTGGACGAAGATGCCTTCCAGCTCGACGGTGTGGCTCTCGCCCGTGCCGCGGTCGTTATAGGTGAGCGCCATCACCTTGGACCCGTCGCCAATCACCTCAGTAGTCAGGGCCGAGGTGATGATGGTGACATTGGGCAGGCTCTTCAGCTTGCGCTGCAGCACCTCGTCGGCGCGGAGCTTGCCGTCATATTCGATCAGGGTGACGTGGGCGACGATGCCGGCCAGGTCGATGGCGGCCTCGACGCCGGAATTGCCGCCGCCGATCACGGCCACGCGCTTGCCCTTATAGAGGGGGCCGTCGCAGTGGGGGCAGTAGGCCACGCCCTTGTTGCGATAGGTGTCTTCGCCGGGCACGTTCATCTGCCGCCAGCGGGCGCCGGGCGCCAGGATGACGGTGCGGGATTTCAGCGAGGCGCCGTTCTCCAGCACGATCTCCACCAGGCCGCCGGTCTCCGACGCCGGGATCAGCTTGGCGGCCTTCTGCAGGTTCATGATGTCGACCTCATAGTCGCGCACGTGGCGCTCCAGGTCGGCGGCGAGCTTGGGGCCTTCGGTGTGCGGGGTGCCGGTGAGGTTCTCGATGGCCATGGTGTCGAGCACCTGACCGCCGAAGCGCTCGGCGGCGATGCCGGTGCGGATGCCCTTGCGCGCCGCATAGATGGCCGCGGCCGCCCCGGCCGGACCGCCGCCGATGACCAGAACCTCGAAGGGCTCCTTGGCCTTGATCTTCGCCGCGTCCCGGGCGGCCGCGCCGGTGTCGAGCTTGGCCAGCACCTGTTCCAGGGTCATGCGGCCCTGACCGAACTCGGCGCCGTTCAGCATGATGGTGGGCACGGCCATGATCTGGCGGGCGGCGACTTCTTCCTGGAAGAGCGCGCCGTCGATGGCGGTGTGGCGGATGCGGGGGTTCAGCGCCGCCATGGTGTTCAGCGCCTGCACCACGTCGGGGCAGTTCTGGCACGAGAGCGAGAAATAGGTTTCGAACACGAAGTCGCCGTCCAGCGCCTTCACCTGTTCGATGGCGTCTGCGTCCACCTTGGGCGGATGGCCGCCCACGTGCAGCAGGGCGAGCACCAGCGAGGTGAACTCGTGACCCATGGGCAGGCCGGCGAAGGTCACGGCCACGTCGGTTCCGGCCCGGCGGATTTCGAAGGAGGGCTTGCGCGCGTCATCCCCGTCGGTGCGCAGGGTCACCTTGCCGGCCGAGACCGAGACGATGTCCTCAAGCAGCTCGCCCATCTCGGCGGCCTTGGGGCCATCGCCCAGCGAGGCGACCAGCTCCACCGGCTGGGTCACGTTCTGCAGATAGCCCTGCAGCTGGCTCTTCAGCGTGGCGTCCAACATGGCTCGGGTCCGGTTTTCGTGGGCGGGGCGGCGCGCAAGATCGCTCGCGCGTGGCGCGCCCCATGAGCGGGGGAGAATGGCGGCAGGAGGTCAGGCGTTCCCGCCGCCTGCCAGGACACGTCCAGGCGGCGGCGGGAGGCTTGAGGGTCGGTCTTAGATCTTGCCGACGAGGTCGAGGGAGGGCGACAGGGTCTTTTCGCCTTCTTCCCACTTGGCCGGGCAGACTTCGCCCGGATGGGCGGCCACGTACTGGGCCGCGCGGATCTTGCGCAGCAGCTCCATGGCGTTGCGGCCGATGCCCTCGGCGGTGACTTCCATGAACTGGATCACGCCTTCGGGGTCGATCAGGAAGGTGCCGCGGTCAGCCAGGCCCTGGCCGGCGCGCATCATGCCGAAGTTGTTGGTGACCACGCCCGAGGGGTCGCCGATCATGGTGTACTGGATCTTGCCGATGGCCGGCGAGGAGTCGTGCCAGGCCTTGTGCGAGAAGTGGGTGTCAGTCGAGACCGAATAGATCTCCACGCCGAGCTTCTGGAACTGGGCGTAGTTGTCGGCCAGGTCCTCCAGCTCCGTCGGGCAGACGAAGGTGAAGTCGGCCGGGTAGAAGAACACCACCGACCACTTGCCCTTCAGGTCGGCGTCGCTGACCTCGACGAACTTGCCGCCCTTGTAGGCCTGGGCGGTGAAGGGAAGAATGGACGTGTTGACGGAAGCCATGCGCGATCTCTCCGGGCGTTGGGTGGGTGGATAGGAGGAGGAAACACCGCCTTCCTACCACCCCATGCTGCATCGCAGAAATCGATTTTATCTGGCGTGGTGATAGAGGGGGTCGATGGGGCGCGTTAGTCTGAACGCCTCATTCAGCGGGTTCAACATCGAAGTAACGTTCTAGGGTGATCTTCGAGGAGGGCACATCTTTCATGTTAACCTGAAACCCGCCGCCTGTTTGGTTCGTGAGCGTGTAACGTGCGGTAGTAAGGCCGTGCAGTTGCCCGTCTCCAATGTCGTAATAAGCACAAACGGTGAATAAAAATTCCTGCGGATCTTCTGAATCTAAAATGTTGAAGGCTGCTTCAAGAAATTCTGTGCTCTCTCCAGGAAATAGTGTGTAGCCACCTCCTATGTGAAAATTAGGGCACGCTGCAATCGACTCCGTGTACTCTCCAGGATCTCCATATAATGAAATGGGAGTCAGGTTGCTATTAGTCCTGACAAGATTACTTGGGATGGTGCCGACGTTAGAAAGACGTACATTTGCTAGAATTGCTACATTTCCATCTTCATCGAAGTGCAGCCGGGGATCTGAAGCATCAATCCGGATCCACGCCCGCTGCTGGCGCGCGACGCTGCGCAGTTCATCGCGCATGACGGTCGCCTGATAGGCAGTGATTCCAGTTCCAATGCAGATAAGCACGACGCCAAAAATTGCAGTCCAAAGCGTTATCCAGTCGTAGCAGTCACGACGAGGATACGTAGGGAGCTTCGGACGTGTTGGCGTTTGGGGCGTCTGGTAGTGGCCCGGGCGGAACGGTTCTCGGGGGCGTTCAGTCATCAGCCAATCATCCCCGTCAGAAGAGCGGCCGCGAGATTCGGTCCGGCGAAGCTTGTCTGCGGATTTTGTTCCGAACTTACACCATCTGTCTCGCTGAACTTTGCCTCTGCAGCTCCGCCGCCCGATCTCCTTCAGTAGGTCGTCCACATAGAGCCTGACGTCGACCTGGATGGTGTGGCGCGGGCCGTTTTAGACGTGGCCCATGTGCTTGCCCTCGTCCCTGGCGATGAGGGCCTCACCTTCCGCGCGCCACGGCCGGACAAAAACTCAGGCTTGTTCCTGTGCGATTTGCACGTTTTGTTTTTGGGCAGGCGGGAGGCGCGGCAGGGCGGTGCGGAAGACGGTCGAGACCATGGGGCGGCGCGTGGCGTGCTACTTCTCTGAAGGTGTGGGCGCTGATGGCGGCCGTGTGCCGGCGCGCCCGGAGATGGTCGGTTTCTGGGTTCGCCTTCGGCCGCTGTTGGGCGGGCTCTTCGTTCTGTTTTTCCTCGGCTTCTCGATCGCTCTGTCTCCTCAATTCTTCGTCGAGCCCACGCGGGCGCCCGAGTTGGCGCTGTTGGTGATACTGGGCGCGGTCGCGTGCACGGGCGGCGTGGCAGGCGCGCTGGTCGTGGTCCCGGCAATCTTCTGGCCATGGACCCGGCGACAGTTCGGCCGGTCGCAGGAAGCTACGGTTCGAGAGTGGCGACAGCGCCAGTTCGACGACGCCATTGAGAAGGCTGAGCGGGAAGCGGCCTTACCCCGAGTGACGCGACAGGCGTTTCGCCGTCGCTATATCGCCTGGCTCTACAAGGAGCGGGAGCGGACGCACGGCATCCCGATCCCCGACCGCGTGCGCAATGACGTGCTCAACCTGGCTGGCCCGGGCGCCCGCTGACCTAGGTGGCGGCTTCCGCTGGTGCTGGCCGCGCTTGGCGCGCCCGCCTCTCCCCCCGCCCGATCTCCTTCATCAGGTCGTGGACGTAGAGCCCGAAGTCGACCTGGATGGTGTGGCGCTGGCTCTTGTAGAAGTGGCCCATGTGCAGGGCCTCGTCCTTGGCGATGATGGCCTCCATCTCCGCAGGGCTCGGCGGGACGTAGCGGCCAGTGATGCAGGCCGCCGCCAGCTTGGCTTGCTGCTCGGCGAAGTTGACCAGGGTCGGCAGGGGCTGGGCCAGGCCCATGAAGAAGAGGTTCGGCACGCCGGGCTTCATCATCCGCTTGAAGAGGGGGAAGCGGTTTTCCGCGTCGGGACGCAAGGCGGCGTCCTCGAAGAACGGGAAACTGATGTGATAGCCGGTGGCGTAGATGATGGCGTCGACGTCCTCCACGCTGCCGTCCTCGAAGCGGACCTGATGGCCCAACAGCTCGGCGATGTTGGGCTTGAATTTGATGTCGCCGCAGCCGGCCCGGGTGAGGAACTCGCCGGAGACCGAGGGGTGGGCGGTCAGGGGCTCGTGGTCGGGCGCCGGCAGGCCGTAGTCCTCCATATTGCCCACCACCTTGCGGATGCGCTTGGCGGCCAGCCGCAGGCCGAGCTTTCGCGGCATCCAGTGGGGCATGGCGGCTTTGTCGGCGACGCGGCCGTTGATGTATTTGGGCAGCACCCAGACGCCCCGGCGGGCGGCGACCCACAGGGTCTTTGCGATCGGCTTCTGGGACAGCTCCGAGGCGATATCCATGGCCGAATTGCCCATGCCGACCACCACGACGTTCTTGCCGCGCAGGTCTATGGGATCGAAGGGGCTGCGATAGGCGTGCGCGTGGAAGGCCGTGCCTGAAAACTCGCCGGGATAGTCCGGCGTGCGCGGGTCCCAGTGGTGGCCGTTGGCGACGAAGAGGACGTCGTAGGTCCTGGTTTCCCCGGTGGACAGCGTGATGGCCCAGCGGCCGTCGTCCGTGCGCACGGCCTTGGTGACGGCGGTGTTGAAGGTGATGTGCGGGCGAAGTCCGAAGTGGTCCACATAGTCGCGGAAGTACTTCAGGAGCTGGCTGTGGTGGGGGAAGTCTGGCCAGTCGGCGGGCACGGGATAGTCCTCGAAGGCCAGGCGCCATTTCGAGGTGTCGATGTGCAGGCTCTCATAACAGGCCGACATGCCGTTGGGGTTGTTGAAGTACCAGTTTCCGCCCACGTCGTCGGACATCTCGAAGACGTCGAAGGGTATGCCTTCGTCCTTCAGCCGTTTGGCCGTGGTGAAGCCCGAGGGGCCAGCCCCGATGATGCAGGCGGTGGGGGGCGTGGTCATGGGTCTGTTCCTCCCGCGCCGATGTGGCCTCGGCTGTGGTGGGGGGAGGATGGCGGGGTTTCCCCTAGGGTCGGCAACCGGGGGCGGTGCGAGGAAGAGGGGACACGAAGGGCGCGAAGGGGGCGCGAAGAACACAAAGGCGCCTTCCACCCCATCCCCGTCGCCCTCGGACTTGATCCGAGGGCCCATGAACACCGCGGCCGGCCCCAGTGTGCATGGATGCTCGGGTCAAGCCCGAGCATGACGGGGGGAGAGAGGGTCTTCTCTTCGTGTCCTTCGCGCCCCCTTCGCGTCCTTTGTGTCCGATCTTGAAAGCGCCTGCGGCGCGGAAGGCGGTGGGGCGGCGAGGCGGGACCCTCGGGACAAGCCCTAGGGTGACGGCGCGCGCGAAGGCGGACTAAGCTTCACCATCAGAGACGGCGACAAGCCGCTGGCACTTAGAAAGTTGAGCGCGTTCTGGCCGCAAAACCGGCCTCCACTTTTGCGGAACGCGCTCCAGGGAGCGAGACGATGGATGACAATGGCGGATTGCCCGGCGTGCGGCGCGTGGGCCTGTTCGACCCCTTTGTCTGGCTGGGCCAGGGATTTTCCGACCTGATGCGAGCGCCGGTCCCCATGCTGGCCTACGGCATGATGATCGCAGCCCTGAGCTCTGGCCTGCTCTATGGGCTCTATGTGTCGGATGCGGCCTTCTGGGCGCTGACGCTCACCTTCGGTTTCGTCTTCGTCGCGCCCATGCTGGCCATGGGCCCCTATGAGGCCGGGCGGCGGCTGGAGGCTGGCGAGCGTCCGAGCCTTGGCCAGATCGTCTTCGTGCGGCCGGCCTTTCGCCAGGATGTGGCCTATCTGGGGCTGGCCCTGCTGCTGATCTATCTGTTCTGGGGCCGGATCGCCCAGATCGTCTTCGGCCTGTCGACCTACCAGATGTACGACACGGTCGAGGCGTTCACGGCGTTCGCCCTGACCACGGCCGAGGGGCACAACATGCTGCTGGCCGGGACCCTGGTGGGCGGGGTGATCGCCTATTTCACCTACATGCTGATCGTGGTCTCGGCGCCGATGCTGCTCGATCCGCGCAGCAATGTGTTCGTGGCCACCATCACCAGCTTCCGCACCGTGGCGATGAACCCCCTGCCCATGACCTTGTGGGCGGCCCTGATCGCGGCCCTGCTGATCGCCAGCGCGGCCACCGGCTTCCTGGCCCTGGTGGTGGTGTTCCCGTGGCTGGGTCTTGCCAGCTGGCGGGCCTATCGCGCCCTGGTGGCGGACACCGAGGCCGTGCCCCTGGGCGCCCAGCCGGCCTGAGGGCGTCAGCCGACCGCGGCGATGCGCGGGGCGCTGAGCTGGACGATGGGCAGGGCCTCGAAGGCGGGTCTGGCCAGCAGGTAGCCCTGGATGTAGCGCACGCCGATCTGGCGCAGGGCGGCCAGTTCGCCTTCGGTTTCGATGCCCTCTGCGATGACGGTGACGCCCAGCTCGGCGCACATGCGGACCACGGCCGCGACAATCGTCCGGCGCGGCAGGCTCTCGTCCAGGCCGCGGATCAGCTCCATGTCCAGCTTGATGATGTCCGGCTGGAATCGGGCCAGCAGGTTGAGCCCCGCATGGCCGGCCCCGAAGTCGTCCAGGGCGGTGCCGAAGCCCATCTGCCGGTAGCTGGCGACGATGTTGGCCACATGGGCCGGCTCGGCCATCTGCTCGTTCTCGGTGAACTCGAAGATCAACCGCTCAGACGGCAGGTTCGCGGCGCTGGCGGTCTTCAGGGTCAGGCGGATACAGGCCTGGGGGGAATAGACCGCATTGGGCAGGAAGTTGATCGACAGCCGGGCCGGTCCGTCCAGCAGGCCGGCGCGGACAGCGGTCTCGATGGCCTTGACCCGGCACTGCTGGTCAAAGGCGTAGCGGGTCTCTTCGGTGACCTGGGAGAGCACGCTCCAGGCCGATTCCTCGGCCGGACCCCGCACCAGGGCCTCATAGGCGAAGGGCTGGCCGGTCTCCATGTCCATGATCGGCTGAAAGGCCATGGAGAAGTCGAAGTCGAGGCCGGCCCCGTCGCGGCACCCCTGGCAGCGAACGGTGGTCGAAGGGGTGGCGGTCATGCGGACAAATCCCTGGAACAGGCCGCAACCCTGCCGGGAAAGTTTGAATCAAGGGTGGAGGCCCCCTGCGACCGGCCGCCGCAGGGGGCCTGAGGCTCACGTCCCCTGGCGCGCCTTGCCGCCGGGCGCCGACTGGATCAGGTCGAGGATCGCCTCGGTGACCTTGGGCTCCAGACCCTCGGTGTGGCCCTTGTTGATCCGCACGACGTCGGCGACCACCCGGCCGTCCTGGCAGTCGGGAAAGGCGTAGATCTGCGCCGTGCCCGGCGCAGCGGCCAGACCCCAGACCTTGTAGGTCGAGCGGGCATAGTCCCAGACATGGCCGGGCTTTTCATCGACCACGTCTGGGCGACGGACGCGGGGTCCGCAGGCGTACTTCTCCGCCCAGGGCGAGGTCTCGGGCAGGGATTCGATCTCGTGCTCGCCGATGGCGAAGATGTGGGAGATGTCGCAGGCGATCTTCATCTCGCCACGCATCGCCGTGCGCGCCGGCGGCGGGGAGCCGTCGGCCAGCGGCGGGCCAAAGGCCGCCACGAAGGGCGCCTGGCCAATGCGGCCGCCCGACAGGCTGAGCCAGCCGTCCACCTTGTCCTTGAAGAAGTCCGAGCAGACGATCCGGCTGGAGGTGAAGCCCCCCTGGCTGTGCCCGGCCAGCCAGAAGGCGGCGACGTTGGACAGGCCGACCTTCTCGAACACCATCTCGGTGATGTTCTGCAGATGGGCGTCGTCGGCCGCCCCGTCCCAGCGGCGCACGGGCGGGCCGCCTGGCCACATGGCGGTCTCGGTGGCCGCCGTCGGGGTGGCGATCACCAGTCGGCGCTGGTCCTTGTAGTCCACGGCCGGGAAGTAGTGCCGCTGCCAGTTGCCGATGGAGCCGGCGCCATGGAGGTTCAGGATGAAGGTCACCTCTTCCCCCGGCTTCAGATCACACGGCATGTCGAGGAAGAAGCTGCGTCCGGTCTTGGGATCGGTGACCGGCCCCCGATCGGCGAGCACCGGCGAGGCGGCGCAGTCTGCGCCCGAGCAGCGCGCCACCGGCGGAGCGTCGCAGGTCTGCGCCTGAACGGCGGCCGGGCCGGCCAGCAGCGCCCCGAAGGCGGCGAGCGTGAACAGTCTGGTCTTCATGATCTTGTTTTCCCCTTGGCCCGAACTCCCGCCGGGCGCGGCGCGCACCTTAGGCGAACGAGGATCGCTGAGTCTCGCCTCTATGGTGCGGTATGGCGGTGTTATAAAGTTGCAGCAAACGGCTTGACCTGGACGCGTCGCCAGTGGATGTTATTTTATAACACCTGTTGCGCGAGATCCCATGAAGTCCTCCGTTCCCCACTTGCTCGACGGGTCCGCCATCGGCTTGTCGGGCCTCTGTCTGGTCCACTGCCTCGCCCTGCCAGTGGCTGCGGCGGTGTCGCCGATGCTGGGGGTCTGGAGCCAGGCCGAGTGGGTGCATCTGATCTTCGTGCTGCTGGCTGCGCCCCTGTCGGTCGCCGCCCTGGTGATGACACGCCCGCGACGGCCCGCCGCCATCGCCCTGGCGGCTGGCGGCCTCGCTCTGCTGGCGGCGGCGCTGCTTTTCCATGAGGCGGAGACCGCCATGACCGTGGCCGGGGGGCTCGTGCTGGCGTCTGGCCACCTGGTGAACTGGCGGGGGCGCCTGCATCCGCCCCATGCGCATGCGGCCTGACGCGGGCAACTGACCCGGAATCTGGAGGGCGCGCTTTAGCCCGCCAGGGCCGATGCGCTGACCGCCTCCAGGTCGCCGTCTCCCTGGGTCACCGCCGCGACCAGGCCCGGCGCCCCGGCCAGGACCTGGCCGGCATAGAGGCGCAACAGGGGCAGGCGGGCCTGCATCCAGGGATCGTCGGACGGCGCCGCGGCCAGGGCCTGGCGGGCCAGGACGAAGCCTCCGATCACGTCGCCGGCCAGCTTTAGATACGGCGTGGCCCCGGCCGCCGAGGGGGTGCCCCGGTTTTGCAGCATCCAGTCGGTGGCGGCCTCCAGGGCGCGGACGCCTTCGGCCAGGCGACGGCCGGCCTCCGTCAGGTCGGCCCGCTCGGTTAGCGCCTCGGCGGTCATGGCCATCTCGGCGCACAGCGCGTCCATCACCGAGCCCTCGCCCATGGAGAGCTTGCGCCCGGCCAGGTCCAGGGCCTGGATGCCGTTGGTGCCCTCATAGATTGGGCCGATGCGGGCGTCGCGATAGTGCTGGGCCGCGCCGGTATCCTCGATGAAGCCCATGCCCCCGTGGACCTGGACGCCGAGGGAGGCCACCTCGACCCCCACATCGGTGGACCAGGCCTTGGCGATGGGGGTCAGCAGGTCCTGGCGGGCCTTGGCGCTAGCCCTCGCCTCCGGCGTGGGCGCCAGGCGGGCATGGTCGGCGAGCACGCCGGTCATGAAGCAGATGCCCCGGGCCGCCTCGATCTTGGCCTTCATCAGCATCAGGGTGCGGCGCACGTCGGGATGGTCATAGATGGGGGCCGGCGAGGCGCCGCCCCAGGCGGATTTCCCCTGCGTGCGGTCCTGGGCGTAGGCCAGCGCCTGCTGGAAGGCCCGCTCGGCGATGCCGACACCCTCGACGCCCACCTGCAGGCGGGCGGCGTTCATCATGACGAACATGTGGGCCAGGCCCTGGTTCAATTCGCCGACCAGCTCGGCCTGGGCGCCGTCGAACATCATCACGCAGGTGGGCGAGGCGTGGATGCCCAGCTTGTGCTCGATGGAGGCGGCCCACAGGCGGTTGGCTTCGCCCAGCGTCCCATCGTCCTGCACCGCGCGCTTGGTGGCGAGAAACAGCGAGATGCCCTTCACCCCGGGCGGGGCGTCGGGCAGGCGGGCCAGGACCAAGTGGCAGATATTGTCGGCCGCGTCGTGGTCGCCCCAGGTGATGAAGATCTTCTGGCCATAGAGCTTGTAGCCGCCGTTCCCGTCCGGCTCGGCTCGGGTGGTCAGCGCCGCCAGATCAGAGCCGGCCTGGGGCTCGGTGAGGTTCATGGTGCCGGTCCACTCGCCGGACACCAGCCTGGGCAGCACCAGTCGCTTCTGCCGCTCGGTCCCGTGCAGGGTCAGGGCCTCGATGGCCGCCTGGGTCAGCATGGGGCAGAGGCCAAAGGCCATGTTGGCCGCATGGACCATTTCGAAGACCGCAAGCTCCATGGCCTTGGGCAGGCCCTGGCCGCCGTGTTCGGCCTCGGCCGACAGGCTGTTCCAGCCTTGTTCAGCGAAGGCGCGATAGGCCTCGGCGAAGCCCGGCGCGGCGGTGACCTTGCCATCGGCATGGCTGGCGCCGGCCTGATCGCCGGCCCAGTTCAACGGCGCCAGAACCTCGGTGGCGAAGGCGCCGGCGGCGTCCAGCACGGCCGCCACGGTGTCGGCGTCCAGCTCCGGGAAGCTCGTCTCCACAAGGTCCCCATGGCCGGCGACGTTCAGGGCGAAGGCGATGTCGCGGACGGGGGCGCGGAAGGTCATGGGCGGCTCCTGTTGAGGGAAGGCTATTTAGGCCGAGTGACGTTGCGTCACCAAGGCTTGCGGTCCTTAAGGCGACAAGGGGCGGGGTTTGCGGCTATCACCGGCGCGACTTCAGGATGGAGCCATGACCATGACGCAAGCCGATGCGGCGGTGGATCGCGCCGCCCAGGCCCTGGCCAGCGGCGCGCTCGCCATCCTGCCCACCGAGACGGTCTATGGCCTGGCCGCCGACGCCGCCGATCCCCGCGCCGTGGCCGCCCTGTTTCAGGCCAAGGGCCGGCCGCGCTTCAATCCTCTGATCGCCCATGTAGCTGATCTTGCCATGGGGCGGAGGGTCGGGGTGTTCGATGAGCGCGCCGTAGCCCTGGCGCAGGCCTTCTGGCCCGGGCCCCTGACCCTGGTCCTGCCGGTGGCCGATGGGGATGCGGTGTGCGACCTGGCCCGGGCAGGGCTCGACAGCGTCGCCATCCGGGTTCCTGGCCATCCGATCGCGAGGGCGGTGATCGCCGCCCTGGGGCGGCCCGTGGTCGCGCCCTCGGCCAACCGGTCTGGGCGGCCCAGCCCCACCACATTCGCCGACGCCCTGGAGGAGACCGGGGTCTTTGCGCTCGCCGCCCTGGACGGCGGGCCCTGCGCCGTGGGGCTGGAGTCCACGGTGGTCGCCTTGCTGGACGATCCCCGGCTGCTGCGGCCCGGCGCCGTGACCCGCGAACAGATCGAGGCGGTGATCGGCCCGCTGGCGGAAGCCGAGGATGACGCGCGGCGCTCGCCCGGCCGCATGGCGCGGCACTACGCCCCCCAGGCGCCGGTGCGCCTGGAGGCCGCCGCGCCGGAGGCCGATGAGGCCTATCTGGCCTTTGGGCCAGGGGCGCCTGAGGGGCCGCGGGTGTTCAATCTGAGCCCGACCGGCGACTTGGCCGAGGCGGCGGCCAACCTGTTTGCCTATCTGCGGGCCGCTGACCGCACCGCCCCGCGGGCCATCGCGGTGGCGCCCATCCCGACCCATGGCCTGGGCGAGGCCATCGATGATCGCCTGCGCCGGGCCGCGGGCTTTGTCGGCTAGGCTGTGAGGGGCTAGATTTATCCCATGACCATTCCCGTCCCCGCCGATGTGATCTCCCGCCTGAAGGCCGTGCTCGGCGAGGGCGGCTGGAGCCAGGACCCCGAGCGCCTGGCGCCCAAGCTGCTGGAATGGCGCGACCGCTGGAGCGGCCAGACGCCGTTCCTGGCCCTGCCGGGCTCGACGGAGGCGGTGTCCGCTGTGGTCGGCATCTGTTTCGAGGCCGGCGTGCCGATCACGCCGCAGGGGGGAAACACCGGCCTGGTGGGCGGCCAGATCCCCATGGGCGAGATCCTTTTGTCCACCGAGCGCCTGCGCGCCGTTCGCGATGTGGACGCCCTGGACGATGTGATGGTGGTGGAGGCCGGCGTCACCCTGGCCGGGGCCCATGAGGCGGCGCTGGCCAAGAACCGGCGCTTTCCGCTCGATCTGGCGTCGCAGGGGACCGCGACCATCGGCGGGGTGATCTCCACCAATGCCGGCGGCACCGCGGTGCTGCGCTATGGCACCACGCGCGACCTGGTGCTGGGCCTGGAGGCCGTCCTGCCCAATGGCGAGGTGTGGAACGGCCTCAAGCGCCTGCGCAAGGACAATACCGGCTATGACCTCAAGCAGCTGCTGATCGGGGCGGAGGGCACGCTGGGCGTGGTGACCGCCGCCAGCCTGAAGCTGTTTCCCATCCTGCCGTCGCGGGCCGTGGCCATAGTGGGCCTGGCCAGTCCGCGGGCGGCGCTGGACCTGCTGGCCCGGGCCAAGGAGGCGGCCGGCGGCGGGGTCGAGGCCTTTGAGCTCATCAGCCGGGTGGGCGTGGACTTCGCGCTGAAGAACATCGCCGGCCAGCGCGATCCTTTGGCGCAGACCCATCCCTGGTACGTGCTGGTGGAGCTGGCCTCTGGCGAGCCGGGCTCGGCGGAGGCTGCGCTGGAGCGGCTGCTGGCCCAGGCCCTGGAGAGCGGGCTGATCGCCGACGCCGCCGTCGCCCAGACCAAGACCCAGGCCCAGGCGCTGTGGTCCCTGCGGGAGAACCAGTCCCCGGCCCAGAAGCCCGAGGGCGCCACCTGGAAGCATGACGTCTCGGTGCCGGTGAGCCGGGTGGCCGACTTCCTGGACGAGGCGGGCGCGGCCATGACCGCCTTCGCCCCGGGCTGCCGGATCTGCGCCTTCGGCCATGTGGGGGACGGCAATATCCACTATGACGTGCTGCGCCCGGACGGGGGCGACGACGGCGCCCATTCGGCGGCCCGCGACGAAGGATCGCGCCGGGTTCACGACATTGTCGCCAGGCTGGGCGGGTCGATCTCCGCCGAGCACGGCCTGGGGGCGATGAAGACGCAGGAAGCCTTGCGCTACAAGGCTCCGGTGGAGGTCGCCGCCCTGCGGGCCATCCGCGCAGCCCTTGATCCCAAGCGCATCATGAATCCGAGGGTCCACTTCTAGGACCGGCGAACGCCTTGGCTTTGTCATGAAGACAGGTCAAAGGACCGCGCCATGCTGTTCGTCCTTTCCCCGGCCAAGGCGCTGGACTTCTCCGCCCCCGACAAGCTGCTCGGCATGACCGCCCCGCAGTTCGAAGCCGACGTGGCGGAGCTGGCCAAGACCACCCGCAAGCTCACCGTCGCCGACCTGAAGCGGCTGATGTCCCTGTCGGACAAGCTGGCCGAGCTGAACCGCGCCCGGTTCCAGGCCTTTGATCCCGACAGCGAGGATGGGCTGCAGGCCGCGCTCGCCTTCAACGGCGATGTCTATTCGGGCCTGCGCGCCCGGCAGATGAGCAAGGCCGACCTGGACTGGGCGCAGGATCACCTTCGGATTCTCTCGGGCCTCTATGGCCTGCTGCGGCCCCTGGACGTGATCCAGCCCTACCGGCTGGAGATGGGAACGCGGCTGAAGACCAAGCGCGGGGCGACCCTCTATGACTTCTGGGCCGACAAGATCGCCGTGGCCCTGAATGCGGCCGCCCAGGGTCATGCCGACCCGACGCTGGTGAACCTGGCCAGCCAGGAATATTTCGGCGCCGTCGATGCGCGCGCCCTGAAGCTGCCGGTCCTGACCATCCGCTTCCTGGACGAGAAGGACGGCCACGCCCGCATCGTCAGCTTCTACGCCAAGAAGGCCCGCGGCCTGATGGCCCGCTGGGCCATCGACAACCGGATCAGCCGGGTCGATGATCTGAAGGGCTTTGACGGGGACGGCTACCGCTTCGCCGCCGCCGAGTCCCAGCCGGGCGAATGGACCTTCATCCGCCAGCAACCGAACGCCGCGGCTGCGGCCTGAAGACCACCCCAGGGGGAGAGACGCGCATGGCCGCAGACTATGGGATCGCCGGACACGTCGCCATCGTCACCGGCTCCACCAGCGGCATCGGCTTCGCGCTGGCCTCGGCGCTGGCCGAGCAGGGCGTGCACGTGATCCTCAACGGCCTCGGCGACCCCGCCCAGATCGAGACCAACCGGCGCGAGCTGCAGGCCCGCACCAACTCATCGATCCGCTATCACGGCGCCGACATGACGCGGCCCGACGAGATCGCCGACCTGGTGGACTTCGCCGTGCGCGAATTCGGCCGCCTCGACATCCTGGTCAACAATGCGGGCATTCAGCACGTCTCGCCCATCGAGGACTTCCCACCCGAAAAGTGGGACGCGCTGATCGCCATCATCCTGTCCTCGGCCTTCCACGCCACCCGGGCGGCCGTGCCGATCATGAAGGCGCAAGGCCGCGGCCGGATCGTCAATATCGCCTCGGCCCACGGCCTGGTGGCCTCGCCCTTCAAGTCGGCCTATGTGGCGGCCAAGTTCGGGGTGGTGGGCCTGACCAAGGCTGTGGGCGTGGAGCTCGCCCGCACCGGCGTCACCTGCAACGCCATCTGCCCCGGCTATGTGAAGACCCCCCTGGTGGAGGCCCAGATCGGCGACCAGGCCCGCTCGCGGGGCATTTCCGAAGACCGGGTGGTGGACGAGGTGATCCTGGCCGCCCAGCCCAACAAGGCCTTCGTCGAATACGACCACTTGGCCGGGATGCTGCTCTACCTCGTCTCCGACATGGGCGCCTCAGCCACCGGCGCCGCGCTGTCCGTAGACGGCGGCTGGACGGCGACCTGAGGTCAAAGGCGCGTCGTCGTTGGGAGCCAGGGAGACGCGCTGAGGCGGCCCTGGGGCGGCGTGGCTTAGGCCGCTATCCTTTGGCGTTCAGGGATAGCATCCAGCGCTCTGAGAAGACCGGCGCATAGGGCCGTTCCGGATCGAGCCTTCGCGAGCCGCCTCTTTGGGCGAAGGCCTGCCAGGCGCTGGTTTCGGGCGTTTCGATGCCGAGGCGTTCGGTGAAGATGTATCCCGCCCTGACCTTCACAATCTTACTGGCGCCCTCCAGGGCAGCGACGAGTTCGGGGACATGTGCGCCGGCGTGGCGGACCCAAAGCCTGAGGACCTTGTCCATCCCGCCGCACCGTCCCGGCTCGGTCAGGGTATCGACAAAGGTCGCGGCCAGGGAGGAGACGCGAAGCCATCCGATTTCCACGGTGGGAGCTGGCGACTGGGTCTCATGCACAGCGAGAGTTCGGCGCCGCAGCTTTTCGCCCAACCCAATGCGGGGGTAGCGCGGACGCATTCCCTCCTTGTTCGGCGACAACTCCATCAAGCGCGCACTAAGCCGCGCGCGCCATTGGCTGCCTGTCAGGGTTGAGATGTGAAGCGGTGCCGGCCGCATCCCCACGAGCCGATGGAGATAGAGAGCGGAACCGTAGGAGATGTAACAGAACGGATCGAGCAGGCAGGCCACCTCCTCCGCCGATCCTGCCCCCTCGACATTGAGGACGCGGTAGGTGCCGTAACCCGCGTCCGCGTCCGTAGTCAGGACGCCGCGGGCGATGAGGCGCGAAATTATGGCGGACAGACGCCGCTGATCCCATTCCCTCGGCAAGCGTTGTAGAGGCTGACCGTTCCACTGGCCTTCCGTGAAGACGCCTTGGGTGAGTAGGTGAAGATCGAGAGTTGTGATTACGGGCGCGCCGCGCGTCTGAAGGGAGGCCTCAATAGCAGAGGTGAAGAGCAATGACTTTTCTCGGGTCTGCCTTACGTCCTTAGGACGTAAGGCAGACCCGAGATGATGGTCAAGCTCGATCCCCCCCGATGGCAGGGCGATTTCCGTTGTCGTCTGGCTAGCTAGGCCTTATGTCCTGAGGACATAAGGCCTAGCTAGCCGACAGCAAACGCTTCTTCCGATCCTCTCCGGACATCGGCAACGAGATCGGCAATAAGATCGGCATTCAGCTTTCCATCTAGAACAATTTCTCCATATATAGCAGATGGTTGTGCGGACGGACTGCTCTCCAAAAAGATCGGCAATGATAGCTCGGATTGAAACCCCTGACAGGCTTGAGCCGATGCGACTCGGCGACGACGCGACGGGCCTGATCAACGAGGTCTTGGCCGAGCTCGCCTTCAAGGCCGGTCGCTTGGACAACGCTCTTCGAGGGCCGCTACAAGCCGAAGCTGCAGATCTCGTCCGGCTGATGAACTGCTACTATTCCAATCTCATCGAAGGGCATGTGACCCGCCCGCGCGACATCGCCGCCGCTGTCGAGGGCGACCTCTCTAAGGATCCCGCCAAGCGCGATTTGCAGCTTGAGGCGAGGGCTCATATCGTCGTCCAGGAGGCGCTAGACCGCCGCTTCTACGCTAACGAGCTGGGCGATCCCGCCTCTCCCGATTTCATCCTGGGCTTGCACCGCGACTTCTACGCCGAGGTGCCAGAGGTCTTCCGGAAGATCGAAGGCGAGGCTTGTAGTTTCATGATGGAGCCCGGCGCCTTCCGCAGCGAGCCCCAGCATGATGTGCAGATTGGCGATCTTATCCCGCCCTCGAGCGAGCGCGTCGTGACGTTCATGGCCCGGTTCCACCATGTCTACGGCGAGAAGCAAGGTCAGTCGCCGCGCGCACGCCTTATTGACATCCCCGCGGCTCACCACCGCTTCGCCTACATCCACCCCTTCCCGGACGGGAATGGCCGGGTTGGCCGCCTGATGACCCACGCAATGTTCTTGAAGGCGGGCATGGGAGCCGGCGGCCTGTGGTCCATTTCACGAGGCCTCGCCCGAGGCCTCAAGGGTCGGGAGGAGTACAAGGCGCACCTAGCCGCCACCGACGCGCCGCGCCAGGGCGATCTAGACGGTCGGGGCAACCTCTCCCTCAGGGCTCTGCAGGGGTTCACCTTCTGGTTCTTAAAGGTCGCCCTGGACCAGGTCGAGTTCATGACCAGCCTGTTCGACCTGGATAACTTCGCCATCCGGCTGCGTCGCATCGTGGAGACGAACCCAGACCTCGATCCCCGCGGCGGCGCCATCCTCGAGGCTGTCCTCGCACGCGGAGAACTTGCGCGGGGAGAGGCGGCCGCGATCACCGGCCTGGGCGACCGGATGGGGCGCACGATCCTATCCCAGCTGCTGGCGGCCAATCTCCTGACCAGCGAGACGCCAAAGGGCCCGGTGCGCATCGCCTTGGCTACGGAGCACGTCGATCAGCTCTTCCCCAGGCTCTTCTACGAGGCCTAAGCGTCGAATGTGGGCCTAACCGAGAGGTGCAAAAAGACGATCGCACGCCTCGCCGAACAGCGGTGATTAACAAGCTCAGCAACGACCCCATCCCAGACGCTGGGGCGCACCCGGCTCACTCCCTCGCCCTTGACCTCCCGCGCTTGCCCGCCTCTCTTCTCGCCCAACAAGTGTTTGAAAATGAGGAGGACGCCGTGGCCTACAAACCCTTTGACCTGACTGGAAAGGTGGCCCTGGTCACCGGCGGCAATGGCGGCATCGGCTTCGGCATGGTCGAGGCCATGGCGCAGGCCGGGGCCGACATCGTCATCTGGGGCTCCAATCCCGACAAGAACCGGGCGGCGGAAGAGAAGCTGAAGCCCACCGGGGTGCGGGTGCTGACCCAGGTGGTCAATGTGGCCGACGAGACCGCGGTGGCTGACGGCATGGAGGCCGCCGTGGCCCAGATGGGCGCGGTCCATACGGTGGTGGCCAATGCCGGCATCGGCGGCGGGGCCAAGTCCTTCTCGGAGTTTCCCACCGAGACCTATCGCAAGGTGCTGTCGGTCAATCTGGACGGGGTGTTCTTCACCTTCCGCGAGGCGTGCAAGCACATGGTCGCCCGGGGCGGCGACGGGCAGGGGGGCTCGCTGGTGGCGATCTCGTCTCTGTCGGCCCTGGACGGGGCGGCGCGCAACCAGGCCTATGCGGCCACCAAGGGCGCCCTGATCCCCATGGTCCGGGCCATCGCCGTGGAGCACGCGCGATACGGCGTGCGGGCCAATGTGATCCTGCCCGGCTGGGTCGCCACCGACATGACGGCGGCCGCCCAGGACAATGACAAGTTCAACGAGAACGTCATCAAGCGGGTGCCCATGCGCCGCTGGGGCGAGCCGGCGGACTTCGGCGGCATGGCGGTGTATCTGGCCTCGGACGCCTCGCGCTTCCACACCGGCGACTCCTTCCTGATCGACGGCGGCTACGGCGTTTTCTGACCCCGACTTTTGCGCCGCAGGCGCTGAAAAAAGAGGGTGACACGAAGGGCACGAAGACAAGCCAAGGACACGAAGGCCTCGCGGCTTCTCCCTTTGTGCCCTTCGCGGTCCTTTGTGTTCTTTGTGTCGCCTCTTTCTTGAATGCGCTGCGCGCAGGGCCTTGCCCCCCTGACGCAGGGTCAGTGTTTGCGGCGGGGGCGCGCGGCGCCATGGTGGGGGCAATCAGAACACCACGGGAGACGACGCCATGACCCTGCACACGCCGCTTTGCGACCTGCTGGAGATCCAGCATCCGATCATGCAGGCCGGCATGGGCGGGGTGGCCTATGCCGAGCTCGTCGCCGCGGTCTGTGAGGCCGGCGGCTATGGGGTTCTGGGCATGGCCGGCCGCTCGCCGGACTTCATCCGCGAGGAGATGCACAAGGTCCGCAAGCTGACCGACAAGCCGTTCGGCGTCGACCTGCTGGCCGCCTCGCCCGAGAGCCTGACGGCCTCGGTGGAGATCATCATCGAAGAGGGCGCCTCGTCCTTCATCGCAGGCCTCGGCGTGCCCATGCCGATCATGGAGAAGCTGAAGGCGGCCGGCCTCAAGGTCATGGTGGTGTGCGGGGCTGTGAAACATGCGGTCAAGGCCGAGCAGGCCGGCTGCGACGCCGTCATCTGTCAGGGCGGGGAGGGCGGCGGCCACACGGGCCTCGTCGGCACCCTGCCGCTGGTAGCCCAGGCCGTGGAGGCGGTGAAGATTCCGGTGGTGGCCGCCGGCGGCATTTCCGATGGCCGGGGGCTGGCTGCAGCCCTGGCGCTGGGCGCCCAAGGGGTGTGGATCGGCACCCGGTTCATCGCCTCGACTGAGGCCCATGCGGGCCAGGCCTATCGCGAGGCGGTCGTGGCCGCCCAGGACGTCGATACGGTCCGCACCCGCTGCTATTCGGGCAAGCCCATGCGGGTGATGAGCAACCCCTATGTGGCCGATTGGGAAAGCCGGCCCCAGGAGATCCAGCCCTTCCCCCTGCAGGCCATGCACTCGACCCAGACCGGGGTCATGGGAGGGATCGGCGGCCAGATCGAGGGGCTCGATCCCGACCGCTCCTGCTTCGCCATGGGCCAGTCGGCCGGCGGCGTCCACGACATCAAGCCGGCCGCCCAGATCGTCGCCGAAATGGTCGCCGAGGCCGAGGCCGCCATCGACCGCATGGCGCGCTTGCGGGGTCTGGTCCCGGCCTGACGCGGCCTGGCGTCAGGGGGCGGCCAGGAAGCCTTCGGGGTCGTTGGCGAGGCCGGCAAAGGCGCCCAGGCATCGCTGCCAGACGGCCACATGCTCGCGCAGGTCGCCCTCGGTCTGGGTGTCGGCGAGCAGCAGGCCATAGCGGATATCGACCTGGTCGCCCCGCATGACGGTGCGGCAGAGGATGTCGCGGCCGTTGAAGGCGTTCAGATGCTTCAGGGTCATGGCGCGCTTGTCGACGCTGGCCGAGAAGCCCAGCGCGCGGCAGGCCTGACCGGCCTCGTCGCAGCCGATGAATTCGGCGCCGAAAATGCCGCCTGGGGTCACCACATTGAGGCGGACCTGGCCGCCGTCGCGGCCGTCCATCTCGCCGCGGGCGCCCATGGCGTCCAGCACAGCGATCAGGGTGCTGGGGTCGCGGGCCTGGCTTTGCGCGTCGGCGGCGCCGGCGGCCAGGGTCAGCGCCAGGCCCATGGCCAGGGTCTTTGCAAAGCGACGTCGAACCATGATTTCGTCCCCCAAAATCCTCTGCTGATCCGCTAGCAGAACTGGACGTCCTGCGCGAGCATTCGCCCCTCAGGCGCGCCCCCGTGACAAGCTGGGCCTCGGGCCCCTAGATTGGCCCCATGCGCGCCGCCGCCCTGATCCTCGCCCTGTCCCTTTCGGCCCTGGCCCTGCCGGCCCAGGCGCAGGAACGCACGCCCGCCCAGCGCCAGACCCTGGCCGACATCGCCTATGTGCTGGGCGAGAGCCACGCCCTGCGCCAGGCCTGCGAAGGCGCCTATGACCAGTACTGGCGCGACCGCATGATGGGGGTGACCGACACCGAGGCGCCCGATGCGGCCCTGGATCGCCGGCTGAAGGAGGCCTTCAATTCCGGCTTCGCCAGCCGAAGGGCCGAGTTTCCCGAGTGCAGCCGCGCCAGCCGCATCGCCGAGGCGG
>TARA_R100000935_G_C2841801_1_pt1 | contig 22383 bp, 24 predicted proteins | sample TARA_R100000935 | Tara Oceans TARA_R100000935 (sample SAMEA2621502) | marine metagenome | biome: marine biome (ENVO:00000447); feature: surface water layer (ENVO:00002042); material: "saline water (ENVO:00002010), including plankton (ENVO:xxxxxxxx)" | depth 5 m
ATTCTTGAGGCCGATATCGTATTGTCTGCCGTAGGTATCAAGACCAATATTGAAAATATTGGTTTGGAAAATGTTGGTATTGCAACGGATAGGGATAAAATATTAGTGAACGATTATTATCAGACCAATATTCCGGGATACTTCGCCATTGGTGATGTAACCCCAGGACAGGCCTTGGCCCACGTTGCCTCGGCAGAAGGAATACTTTGTGTTGAGAAACTTGCGGATATGCATGTGGAGCCATTGGATTACGGTAACATTCCTGGCTGTACCTACTGCTCTCCTGAAATTGCCTCTGTTGGTTTGACCGAAAAACAGGCTATTGAAAAAGGATATGAAATTAAAGTTGGTAAATTCCCATTCTCAGCTAGTGGAAAAGCCAGTGCCTCCGGTAACAAAGACGGCTTTGTAAAAGTAATTTTCGATGCCAAATACGGCGAATGGCTAGGATGCCATATGATCGGTGCAGGTGTTACGGACATGATTGCCGAAGCAGTAGTGGCCCGCAAACTGGAAACTACGGGACATGAGATCCTGAAAGCCGTGCATCCCCACCCTACCATGAGCGAAGCTGTAATGGAGGCTGTAGCACATGCCTACGGGGAAGTTATACATATATAGTTAAAGGCTTAAATTTTCTTTACCTATTTAGACCCGTCAGCTTTTAAAACCTGACGGGTCTAAAAAAATAATTTGATTACGAACATCACCAAAAAAGATATGTTGAAAATTTTTAGTCTTACCGCAATTCTTGAAGGTATTTCCTATCTATTGCTTTTTGGCATTGGGATGCCCCTAAAATATTTAGCACAAATACCGGAACCCAATATCTATATTGGTTATGCCCATGGCTTTCTTTTCATGGCCTATGTAGTCTTGGCAATCGTAGTATGTGTTGAGAAAAAGTGGGACCTAAAAATGTTTGCCATTCTATTTATTGCTTCCCTTGTACCTTTTGGCACTTTTTATGTGGACAAGAAGTATTTGAAGCCGCAGATGGCCCTCAATAGCGGGCAGTAGGTAGTGGACAGTTTTCGGTAGGCAGTTTTCAGTAGGCACAAATGTACGTCACTGATATTGTTTAATTATTGAAAACGACTTGGATTGTTTTTTTTTACCTAATCATCAACCCTAGCCTTTATTTAAAAAGCTTTGAATGGCCAGGTCGTAACTTTTTAACCCGAAGCCTAAAATTACACCTTTGGCTGCAGGGGAAATATAAGAGGTATGCCTAAACTCTTCCCGTCCAAAAGTATTGCTAATATGTACTTCCACCACAGGGGTTGTTATTCCCTTTATGGCATCACCAATGCCAATGGAGGTGTGGGTATATGCACCGGCATTCAAAATAATGCCTTCGTATCCTTCAAAACCGCAATAGTGCAATTTATTTATGATCTCCCCTTCTATATTGGATTGATAATATTCCAATTGCACCTCCTTAAACTTGAACTGCAAGGTGGCAAAATACTCCTCAAAAGTTGTCTTTCCGTAAACCTCTGGCTCCCGTTTGCCCAAAAGGTTAAGGTTTGGTCCGTTGATAATAATAATCTTCATGGGATAAATGTATGAAAATGTAATTCATAAAAAAAGAGGGGCAAGGAGTATTAATCACTCCGTAAAAAAGTATTTCATTTTAGGCGGTTTTTATCACCATCAAACAGTAATCGACAATACAAGCCTAAGGAAAGATCAAATATTAATCGGTTGAAACAATAGTTCACGTACCTAAACTATTTCAACCCAAAAAAGTCCATTATATTTAGCCTATGAAATGGAATCGAGCCCTTCAGGATTTTCAACATTACCTAAATTTGGAACGAGGACTATCCAAGAATTCCATTAGCAACTACGTTCTGGATGTTGAGAAATTAATGCTGTTCCTTGAAGCCCATCAAATTGTGGAAACGCCTATAAATATTCACAAGAGTACCATTCAACAATTTATTTACGAACTGGCCAAAAATGTAAATCCTAGGTCCCAGGCAAGGGTAATATCTGGATTAAAGAGCTTTTTCAATTACCTGGTCTTCGAGGATTATCGCCAGGACAATCCCATGGAATTGATAGAATCCCCTAAAGTTGGCCGTAAACTCCCAGATACCCTTTCTGAGGAAGAAATCAATGAACTTATCGGGGCCATAGACCTTTCCAAACCGGAAGGAGAACGCAATAGGGCCATTCTTGAAACACTTTATGGCTGCGGACTTAGGGTTTCCGAGTTATTGGACTTAAAACTATCTGACCTTTATTTTGAGGAGGATTTTATAAAGGTTACCGGTAAAGGTGACAAGCAGCGGTTTGTTCCTATAAGCGACATCAATAAAAAATACATCAATATCTATAGAAAGGAAATTCGAGTACACATGACAATTAAAAAGGGGGCTGAAGATGTCCTGTTTTTAAACCGCCGCGGGAATAAATTGACCCGTGCCATGATATTTACCATTATTAAACAACTTGCACAGGAAATAGGGCTACAAAAAAGCATAAGTCCCCACACCTTTAGACATTCCTTTGCCTCCCACTTATTGCAGAATGGGGCAGATTTGCGGGCCATTCAACAAATGCTCGGCCATGAGAGCATAACCACTACGGAAGTTTATATGCATGTAGACCGCACACATTTGGCCGAAGTAATGAATAAATACCATCCCAGAAAAAGTGGGACATCCGATTAGACAATTGTACTGGCGGTTAAATATTTCTAATCCTTAAAGGCACTATAATTTCTATTGAAGGGCCTAATGATCAATCGGGCCTCCCGATCGAACCGAACATAATTATAAACCCAGTTCACGAAGACCACCATTCTGTTCCTGAACCCAATAAGAAAGAAAAGGTGCACGAACATCCAAACAAACCAGGCAAATACACCTTGAAACCTAATATTCTTCATATCCACCACTGCCTTGTTCCTACCTATGGTGGCCATACTACCCTTGTCTCTGTACACGAAGGGCTCCAAGGGCTTGTTTTCCAATAACCGCACCAAATTCTCGCCAAGATTCTTTCCTTGCTGCATGGCTGGCTGGGCCATCATAGGATGCCCTTTTGGCGTATCCTCGGTCTGCATACAGGCCACATCCCCTACAGCAAAAATATTATTATGTCCTTTAACCTTATTAAATTCGTCCACCGGAATCCTACTCCCTCCTACCAATAGATCCTTGGCATTAAGACCTTTGATCTCCACCCCTTTTACGCCAGCTGCCCATACTAGGGTAGCTGTTTCAAAATCAACATCGGTATCCGTGGTGACCGTTTTGCCGTCATAACCCGTTACCCTTGTGTTTTTCCAAATTTGAACCCCAAGGCTCTCCAAAAAATCTTCTGCTTTTTGGGAAGCTTTTTCACTCATTTCCTTAAGAATGCGATCTCCGGATTGAATAAGGTGAATTTGCACCCGTCTCGTGTCCAAATCCGGATAGTCCTTGGGTAAAATCCCCTTTTTTATTTCCGCCAAAGCACCGGCCAATTCCACCCCTGTAGGTCCTGCACCTACAATAACAAAATTCATTAGGGCATCCCTTTCATGATACTGATCTGTAAGAAGTGCCTGCTCAAAATTTTCCAGTATTAAACTTCTTAGATTTAAGGACTGGGGTATGGTTTTCATGGCCATACTATTGATTTCAATCTCCCTATTCCCGTAATAATTTGTTTCAGAACCAGTAGCAATCACCAAATAATCGTATTCCAATGCACCTATATTGGTCACGATAGTATTTTCTTCGGTTCTTATTTCCTCTACATTGGCCAGCCTGAAGAAAAAATTGTTATAGCCCTTTATAACTTTTCGAATGGGATAAGCAATGGAATCTGGCTCCAACCCACCAGTAGATACTTGATATAGCAGTGGCTGAAAAGTATGATAATTATGTTTATCCAGAAGTACTACCTGCACCTCTTTATTTTTCAATCCTTTGGCAATGGAAATACCTGCAAAACCGCCACCTATAATGACAATTCTTGGAAAACTAGTCTTAGGAATATTCATACATCTAAATATGGGTAAATTTAAACATTCGTAAACTAATCGGGAAGAAGAATATTGGTTTTAAATATATTTAGGCTCCCGCAAATAACACAGGACACAACTTTGACCAACCACCGTGGCATTTGGATAGATGAAATATAATTTACCATGAAGCAAATTCACTACAATTTTCAATTATCCACTTTAAAAAAGTAATTTTCATATTCGATGTAACAAAATTATATTTTCTACTACTAATCATCAACTAACTACTAGAACCGAGTGACCAAGGATTTGGAACATCAATTCGTTACGGAATTAGAGTGCAATCAAAACATTGTACATAAGGTCTGTACATTGTACACCAATGATAGGGACTCCCATAATGATTTGTTTCAGGAAATAACGATTCAATTATGGAAGGCCTATCCCAAGTTTAGGGGAGAATCCAAATTTAGTACGTGGATGTATCGGGTTGCGCTGAATACTGCCATAACATTATATAGAAAATCAAAAAAAAGTATCCCGACACAAGATTATGAGTCGGTCATGTTCAAAATAACAGCAGACGAATACGACCCTACCGAAGAACAACAACTTAAACTGATGTACAATGCGGTAAGACAATTAGGGGATGTAGACAAGGCCTTGGTCTTTCTTTACCTGGAAGACAAAGACTATAGGGAAATTGCGGAAACCTTGGGTATTACCGAGGTAAATGCCAGAGTGAAAATGAACAGAATAAAAAACAAGTTAAAAACAATTTTAAATCCCTAGCCATATGATGGATGAACTGGAATTATTAAAAAGGGATTGGCAAAAGAAAGACAAGCAATTGCCTCAACTGTCCTTTGATGATATTTATAAAATGATATGGAAGAAATCATCTTCTATCGTTAAATGGATCTTCTTAATAAGTATTATAGAATTTTTGGTACCCCACCTATTGTACCTCCTTCCTTCTATGTCCAAGAATTTGGCGGTATGGAAAGATCTGGGCCTTGGGAATTTTCTATTGATTTCCAAAGTATTTGAATATACCGTGGTACTGTATTTTATCTTTCAATTTTATAGAAGATACAGGGAAATATCAACTCTGGACAATGCCAAAAAGCTTCTATCCAATATCTTAAAAACCAGAAAGACCGTTAAATACTATGTTATTTTTTGTTTGTCCCTGATATTCATGTCCTTTATCGTAATGGCCGTAGGAATATACTTGAACGAAGACCCTATGGTCGCTATGGGGTATAACTATCAGCCAGAAAATATTAGCCCAGAGAAATTAAAGACCATTTTGATATCTACGGTGGTCGTTTTAGGAATAGTTGTTACCCTGGTAATGGGATGCATTTATTTCTTACTTTACGGAATCCTCCTAAAGAAACTTAATAAAAATTATAAGGAATTAAAGGAAATGGATATTTAAACCCTGAATTTCCGTTTTTTGTTTTCTTCCTCGTAGGCCATTAGCTCACTTTTAGGAATAACCTTTAAAAAGGAAGGATGTTGCTCTATTGCATATTCCAATTTTTCAATGATGGAATCGAAAGATTCATTCTCATAATCAATATCCAATGGTTCCTTGATTACCATAGACTGAAGAATACCCTTCTTTTTAATGCGCAGTCCTTTTTTATCAAAAGATCTTCTAAAACCGTCTATTACTACAGGGACCACCACGGGCCTGTATTTTTTTATAATATGGGATGTTCCTTTTCTTAGCGGTTTCCAGGGGGTTGTGGTTCCTTGGGGAAAGGTAATTACCCAACCATCATTGAGAGCAGTACCAATATTAGATATATCACTAAATTTAACCTTCCGATTAACATCCTGACCTTCGGACCGCCAAGTCCGCTCTACACTTATAGAACCCGCGTATGCCAAGATTTTTGTCAACAGACTCTTCTTCATGGTTTCTGCCGCCGCCACGTAATACATATTCAATTTGGGCTGCCATATATATCCCAAATTTTTAATGGAATCTTCCCTCCCGCTTAAACTGGCATTGAATACGTGGAACATGGCTACCACATCGGCAAAATAGGTCTGATGGTTACTTACGAAAAGAACATTTTGTGGAGGCAGTTTTCTAATAATATCCGACCCCTCAATTTCAATAGTGTTAAATCCCCTATATCTTTTGTGTGTTATAACGGCCAGAATACGAATAAGCCACTTCTTTAAAAACAAATTATGTCCAAACGGATTTTTCTTAAACAGGCCCATATATTTTTTTGTTAACATTCAAAATTACAAAATAAGTACCTTATAACACTTGTTTAAACAATTCCTTGATTTCACTTAACATCATTGCCGTTGCCCCCCAAACCGTATAACCATTTAATTTAAAGGCCGGTACCTCTACATTCTGGGCATAGGATGTATTTAAAATTTGATGAAATATTTTCTTATCATCCATAAAATCATACAAAGGAACCTCAACAATGGCTGCCACCTCATCTGCCTGTCGTAAAAAAGGTTTCTCCTTTTTATATAGCCCAAGGTAGGGCGTAACCGCAATATTGCTAGGAGGAATATAAATTTCACTCATGGATCGGATTACCGTAATCTGCTCCCGAACTGCCCCCACTTCTTCCTGGGTTTCACGCAATGCAGTATCCAACAAATTTAGGTCTATCTTTTCTACCTTTCCACCGGGCAAAGCTATCTGATTGCTATGTATGCCCTTATAGGTATTTCTTAATATCAGAAGAAGGTTTGTCTGGTAGTCCATATTAGGGTAAAAAAGCGCCATTACCGCAGCCTGCCTAGGATTTTTCTTTACGATTTTACCGGACTCCAACTCCTTTATCCTGAACATTGGGGCCATTTTATAATGCGAAGCACTCCCAGGAAGTTCTAGATTTTCTATTTTTGATACTCTGTTGGAAAAATCGTCAAAATGCACAAATTCTATTTTTGTAATTTTCAGCAAATTAATTAAAAATCAACCAACCCTTGGGCGATATTGATCATTTAACACTGATTTAAAAAACAATACAAATTACATGACATTTAAAGAGATTTCACTTTTTGCAATATTGTTTATTTTCCTTTTTGGGAGCTGCAAAGATCAGCCTACCAACAAAGAAAACGAGCTCCCCCAAAACAATATTAAAAAAGATAGCATAGTTCCCGAAGTGCTACCAAAAGTAGAGGAAGAAGAAAAAGAAGAAGAAAAAGCCTTTGAGCTCACGGAGGATAATTCCATTGAGTTTTTCTTCAATTATAGCAAAACCTTAAAAGAGAATAAGGTAAAACTTACCACTAGCCTAGGGGACATTACAATTGAGTTGTTCGATAACGTCCCCTATCACAAAGCCAACTTTATATACCTTACCAAAATGGGGTATTTTAATAACACCTATTTCCATAGAGTGGTCAAAAACTTTATAATTCAGGGAGGCAATGCCGATAATGTGGAAACTGCGGAAAAAAGGTCAAAAATTGGCCGATATCTTTTACCTCCGGATACAAGAAAAGGACACAAACACCATAGGGGAGTTGTTTCCATGCCCAGCAGTGAAATTAACAACCCCCATAAATTGGCCTCTCCCTACGAATTTTTCATAGTAGTTACCAAGCCCGGCTCCTATCATTTGGACGGTGGATACACCCCTTTTGGACAGGTCATAGACGGTATGGATGTGGTAGATAAAATAAACAGCCAACCTGTGGACAATGGGGATTGGCCTTCCCAAAACATATATATCTTAAAAGCTGAAGCTTTTTAATTGGGAATAATTAATTTGTAATGAGTAGAAAGCAGGTAGTCTCATTACCAGCCACCACCTAAGCCCTAAGCTTAACTACAACTATCCTTCCTTGGCACTGCGGTAAATACTTGGAAGGGATATTTTAAATTTAACCGCAAGTAATCGGATCCCAATGACGATCAATATGGTTGCCACATAGGCGTAGGCATCATCATAGGGCAATTTGCGCAAAAGAAAAAAGCCTATACCCCCCATTATACAGGCCGTAGCATAAATTTCCTTCCTAAATATTACCGGAATTTCATTGCATAATATATCCCGTATTACCCCTCCAAAACAAGCGGTTATAGTACCAAGGGCAATACACATAACAGGAGGCAAGCCTGCCTGTAGTCCATGTGAAATACCAACCATAGTGTACAGACCAATTCCAATAGTATCAAAAAGGAACAAAGACCTGCGTACGTACTTCAATTGATTCCTGAAAATTATAGCAAAAACAACGGTTCCAGCAATAACATAAACATAGGTGGGTTCCTGCATCCATAATACTGGAGTATTCCCTATAAGCAAATCCCTTAATGTTCCACCACCAATTGCTGTTACAAAGGCAATGATAAACACTCCAAATAGGTCCAATTTCTTATCCATGGCTACCATAACTCCCGAAATGGCAAAAGCAACGATTCCCAGTATATCAATAATAAAGTAGAACATAGGCTATGATTTTTGGGTATAAAAATTATAATCTTTTAATACGGTATCTATATATTGAACGTCATATAGCTCCGAATTGGAATTTAAAAGACTTTCCACCTTATCCCTTAAGGCCTTCAAAGTCTTATAATCATTACTTTTTTTGGCTATTTGATAGGTTTCCTTTATTAGACGAACATCTTTATCCGTTAATAAGGTAACATTGGTAAACTTAGGAGCATAAGTTTCCTCTACATCTTCCAAAATAGTATGTGAAATTTTCACTGTATTCTTTGTACTAATGACTACGGTACCGGCAGCGGCGTCCCCTAATCTTTGTTTTTTATCCGTAAATAAAATGGTCAATAACCCTACGGACCCAAAGAACAGCCAAATGTCCACCACGCGCAGCATCCACCTAACCAATAAATTGGACCAATGTACGGGGGATCCATCCAATCTTACCACCCTGATTTTCATGATTATTTTCCCCACCGTTTGCCCATTGAAAAGGCTGTGCAATATTAAGCTATAAAACATGGCAGGAAGAAAAATAAGACTAACCAATCCTATTTGTGTCCAACTGTCATCAAATACATAACCTATAGCCCTTCCTATCAACTGCACCAACACGGCATAGAGATATAGTATAAATCCGTCGATTAAAAAAGCTACGATCCTTTCACCAATACCAACAATTTTATAATCCAGGTTTACATTTTGCGTTGTATTGATTTGAAGTTTGGACATATTAGTACTATTTTTATTTCTTAAAGGATTATCCCAGTATGCGTGAGGCAGCTTTTGTGAAGCAAAATAAAGAAAAATGGATAGCATTTGAAAAGGCTATCAACTATAATGCCCACATTAGCCCGGACGAACTTGCCAATGGTTACATTCAACTGACCAACGACCTTGCCTATGCACAGACTTATTACGCGGAAAGCAAGACATTATTGTACTTAAATTCCTTGGCCTCCCAGGCCCATCAAAAAATATATAAAAACAAAAAGGAGAATCGGAACAGAATAGTGGATTTTTGGAAAACGGAATTCCCACTTTTCTTTAGGCAATATCATAAAACCTTGGGCATCGCCTTTCTAATCTTTATTATTGCCTCTGCCATAGGAAGTATTTCCGTTATGAACGATAATACCTTTGTGAGATTAATCCTTGGTGATGCCTATGTTAATGAAACCCTCAACAATATAGCAAGCGGAGACCCTACGGCCATATACAAAGGGGGTAGTGAAATTGGCACTTTTTTAGGAATTACCATAAACAATATTAAAGTAGCCTTTATGGCCTTTTCTTTTGGGGTAATTACCAGTATCGGCACCGCCTATATTCTATTCAGCAATGGTGTAATGCTAGGTGCTTTTATTACTTTTTTTTACACCCAAAATGTCTTTTATCAGGCAAACAAGCAGATTTGGCTGCACGGCACCATAGAGATTTCCGTCATTATCATTGCCGGTTGTGCCGGATTGATCATGGGGAATTGTATCCTATTTCCCAAAACCTATTCTAGAAGGGTTTCTTTTATGAAAGGGGCCAAGGACGGACTAAAGGTCGTCGTCAGCACCATTCCCTTTTTTATAATTGCCGGTTTTATTGAAGGTTTTATTACCCGCTATTCCAATATGCCCTCTTGGTTGGCGTTTTTAATTATAGGCTGTTCATTATTGCTGATTATTTTTTATTACATCATTTATCCCATTTTGTTAAACCAATCTTATGCAAGTCGAAAATCAGGAAAAATTTATTGAACTAAGAGTTAATAGAGACTTTGGGGATATCATCAATGTTTACTTCGAATTCTTTAAACAGAACCTTAAAAAATTCACCAATGTTTTTCTAAGCTACAATGGTATTTTTCTTATCGGACTATTAGTCGTAAGCTATTTGCTGGTTTCCGGGGTAATTGGCCTTATCACCAATAACGAAATTACTGTCTTGGATGCAGTAGGTTCCGGCAGCGAAGCCTATTTAATGTATTTTATTTTTGGAGGAATTTTATTCTTTATAATATTTCTAATGGTAGCGGTGCTAAATTATAGCCTCAGCACGTCTTATATGATAAAATATGAAGAACGAAAAGGACAGAAGTTTGATAAGACAGAAGTTTGGGAAGAAGTAAAAAACAATCTAGGAAGTATCATTGTTTTTATTTTGATTTTGATACTGCTCTTTTTTGGCCTCATGATCGCAGCCATAGTCCTGACCTTTATACCGCTGGCAGGTATGCTTGCCCAATATGTAATTCAATACTTTGTAATGGCTTGGGTTGGAGTCTCTTTTTTTGTGATGCTGAAAGAAAAAAGAGGTGTTACAGATGCCCTTGGGGAAGGTTGGAACTTAGTTACCAAAAATTTCTGGAGGTCTGTGGGCGTTAATTTTATCCTAGGGTTCTTAATTGGCCTTTTGTTCATGGTGGTCATTATGATTCCAGGGATTCTTATCGGAATATACACTTTTCACGTAGTTCAAAACGATGTTGATCTGGGGGCTTCAGTGGTACCTACCGTCATTTACACTTTGGGCACCTGCCTATTCTTGATAATAGCGGTTTATTCACAATGTTTATCACAGTTCGTAAATGGGCTGTTGTATTTTTCCCTGCACGAAAAAACATATAATCTTAATTCAAGAAACAAAATAGACCAAATAGGACTTCAAGACCAGTGATAAAATTAGCTGCCTCCATTTACTGTTTTTTTGTCCTATTCTCCGGGTTGGCCCAAGTGGAAAAAGATTCGGTACCCTTAACCCAGGATACCAACAGTAAATTGCTATTGAGAACATTGGATGAAAATCTAACGCAAAAATATCAGGGTAAAGAATTTGACTACGATATCAGGGACGGGGAATCACAAAATTTCCTGGCCCGTTTTCTCAATTGGGTTATGAACGGACTCAGGAATGTTTTTGGTATTGATATTCCCCCGGGGATTACCAAAATATTGGAATACCTTATTTATGGACTAATGGCTGCTTTGGCCATATACTTGCTAATAAGATTCCTGACCGGTGAAAATGCCTCAGCCATATTTAGGAAAAAGGAGGCTGCAACCATAAATCTAAACTTGGCCGAGGAACATATAGAAAGCCTGGATCTTGATGCTTTGATAAATGATGCCATACAACAAAAGAATTACAGATTGGCCATACGTTATCAATACCTAAAAGTATTAAAAACACTGTCCCAACATCAGATCATTGAATGGCATTATGAAAAAACTAACCAAGACTACGAAAAAGAAATAGAAGCCCCCAAAATAAGACTTCTCTTTAAAGATGTTTCCTATTTGTACGACCATATTTGGTACGGCGAACAGGAAATAGACGATCTAAAATATCAGGCCGCAGAGATAAAATTTGTCAACATAAACAATATAGGTACCCATGGATAAACGTTCCAAAATAATCCTAGGCCTATTTCTTGCTGTACTTATTGGTATTATAGTAACTGAAATTGTGCGCCCCAAGCCCTTGAACTGGAGGCCATCCTATACGTCTTCGGACAAAATACCTTTTGGGTGCTATATATTGTTCAATGAACTTCCCAATTTATTCCCTGGACAAAAAATATACACTACCAGCGAAAGTTTGTACAATAGCCTAGTGGACAGGGATACCACTAGCGCTTCCAGCTACATATTGATCAATGATTTTCTGGACCTGGATAAACAGGAGACCAACAAATTGCTTCAATACGTGCAGGACGGCAACGATACCTTTATTGCTGCTTCCAACTTTGGGACCTATTTGGCGGACACCTTGAATATTGAAGTAGAAACCCAATATGCAATAAAAGAGGATACGGTACATGTATATCTTACCAACAATTCCTTTCCCAAACAAAGATACCCCTTGAACCGAGGGGTTTACAATACACATTTTTCTTCGGTAGACACATTGAACACAACGGTTTTAGGATATATTAGCTTTAATTCGGAGCAGGAACCTTTACTATCCGGCTCCAATGAAAAAACCAAGGGCTCCAATTTTGTGAAGGTTAAATTCGGAAAGGGCCATTTTTACCTGAATACTACCCCACAAGCGTTTACCAACTACTATATGCTAAAGGGCAATAAGGACTATGTGGCATATGCCCTATCCTATCTAAAGGATATGGATTTATATTGGGACAATTATAAAAAATCAGGAAGGATAGTAATTGATTCCCCAATGAGATTTATCCTTAATCAAATATCCTTAAAGTGGGCTTATTACTTGGGTATGGCAGGGCTGTTGATTTTTATAATATTCAAGGCCAAAAGGGAGCAACGGATCATTCCGGTGATCACACCCTTGGAGAATTCATCCATTGAATTTGCCAAAACCGTAGGGGGGCTGTATTATGAGCATAGGGATTTTACAGATTTGATCGTTAAAAAGATAAATTTTTTTCTGGAGCAGATTAGAAGTAATTATCATCTAAATACTGAAGCTATCAACGAAAAAACTGCTAGGGATCTGGCGAGCAGATCGGGCAAACCACTGTCTGAAGTAAAGGATTTATTGGATATGATAGTGCATCTTAAAAATAAAAAACATCACAGTGAGCAGGATGTAATTCAATTGAACAAAAAATTAAATCAATTTAAAAAATAATACATGGAAGAAAGTCAGCATGGGGAAGACCATAAGCCGTTAGAATTTAAGAGTAGAATAGACCTTGGTCAACTACAGACATCGGTGGCACAGATAAAAGCGGAATTGGGAAGAGTTATCATTGGGCAACAGGAAATGATCGAATTACTGATTATTTCTATCCTTGCCAATGGGCATTCCTTAATTGAGGGAGTACCGGGAGTAGCCAAAACCGTTACTGCCAAACTCTTGGCTAAGACCATGAATGTGGACTTCAGCAGAATCCAATTTACACCGGATCTAATGCCAAGCGACATTTTGGGCACTTCAATTTTCAATGTGAAGACCTCGGAATTTGAGTTTAAAAAAGGCCCCTTATTTTCCAATATCATTTTGATAGATGAAATAAACCGTGCCCCGGCCAAGACACAGGCGGCCTTGTTTGAAGCCATGGCCGAACGTCAAATAACCATGGACGGACATACTTATGAAATGTTACCCCCATTTTTGGTATTTGCCACCCAAAATCCTATTGAACAGGAAGGTACGTACCGACTCCCCGAAGCTCAATTGGACCGGTTCCTTTTTAAAATTAAGGTAAACTATCCGTCCTTAGAGGAAGAGATAGAGATTTTGGAAAGTAAACATCGTCAAAAAAATAAAAACTTGGAAAGCTTAATAACTTCGGTGCTTAGTGCAGACCAAATAGCCAACTATCAAGAGGTTATCAAGGAAATTATAATAGAGGACAATTTAATGAAGTATATAGCAGGAATTGTCCACAACACACGTAACAATGCCAACCTATATCTTGGCGCCTCTCCTAGGGCTTCCATTGCTATCATGGATGCCTCCAAAGCTCTGGCAGCAATCAACGGACGTGATTTTGTAACCCCGGATGATATTAAAAAAGTGGCGACCCCAGTATTGGGGCACAGGGTTATATTGACTCCTGAAAGGGAAATGGAAGGGTTTACTCCGGACAAAGTAATAAAACAAATTATGGAGACTATTGAAATTCCAAGATAATGGACAAAACCTCTCGGCATTAAAATATACCATAGCACATAAAGAAAATGAAAAAAATCCTAAGCAACATCTATCTACAAAAAAGATTCTTTATTGTATTGACTTGTTTGGTCTTAGGTTTCTTAATATCCTATATGGTACCTGATATTTTCGGGGTAGTAAAATTATTATTTTATGTTTTTGCCCTAATTTTTTTGGTCGATATTATTTTGATATTTGCATCCAAGGGCGGAATAAAAGGCCGGCGTTCGGTTCCCGAAAAACTTTCCAATGGTGATGAAAACGAAATTAAAATAAGCCTTTCCAATTCATATTTGTTCCCTGCCGGTTTGAAAATTTTGGATGAAGTCCCCCATCAATTTCAAAAGAGGGATTTTGGTATTTCCACTACCCTAGGGAAAGGAAAGGAAAAGGTGTTCCGGTATTACCTGCGACCTACGGAAAGAGGAGTATATTCCTTTGGAAATTTGAACGTCTTTGTCAACTCTCCTATTGGTTTCATCTCCAAAAAGTACACTTTTGGCAATGAACAGCAAGTCCCCGTGTACCCTTCCTTCCTACAATTGAGGAAATACGACCTTATGGCCTTTAGCAATAAACTCTTCGAATATGGCCTTAAGAAAATTCGACGCATAGGCCATACCATGGAGTTCGAGCAAATCAAGGATTATGTTTTAGGGGATGATATCCGGAACATTAACTGGAAGGCCACGGCAAAAAAAGGTGGACTAATGGTAAACCAGTATCAGGATGAAAAGTCGCAACCAATTTACTCCATTATAGATAAAGGGAGGGTCATGAAAATGCCTTTTGACGGACTAAGCTTATTGGATTATGCCATTAATGCCACATTGGTTATTTCCCACATTGCCCTTAAAAAGCAGGACAAGGCCGGAATGTTCGCCTTTAGCAAGAAAATTGAAAACAGGGTAGTTGCCGAGAGACGAAGTTCCCAAATGAGCCTTATTTTGGAAACACTTTACAATTTGGAGACCAATTTTGTAGAAAGTGATTATAGTCGGTTATACGCCGATATTAAAAGAAATATCACCCACAGGAGCCTACTTCTGCTCTATTCCAATTTCGAGACCTTAGATGCACTGCAACGTCAACTGCCCTACCTACAGGCAATTGCCAAGCAACATTTATTGGTGGTCATTTTCTTTGAAAACACCGAATTGATCAAATTTACGGATGAAAAGGCAGAGAACATCCAACAAATATTTGAAAAAACAATTGCGGAGAAATTTGTTTATGAGAAGAAGCTTATCGTTAACGAACTAAGGAAATACGGCATACAGACCATACTAACCAAACCTGAGCACCTGACCATAAATACCATCAACAAATATTTGGAAATAAAAGCTCGGGGACTAATTTAGAAATTGGAATACATAAATCCCTTCAGTCATCCCTTCCCTGCTTGCCAAAAGTCATATTTTCATCTATGATCTGGACCATCATCTCCTTTTCCTTTCTTTGTCTCTTCTCCGAAAATATATCTATAGTAATTCCAATAGACACTCCTCCCAATACTGTAGCAGCAAGATCCCTATTGTCCCACCCCCCGTATTTATGTTCATCATAGGCCTCCTTGGCCAAGCCTGCCAATAAACTTGAAGTTACGGCGCCAGCAATTCGCCAATAGCGATTTCCGCCAGAAAATCCATCGGCAATATCTGCTCCTATAGCTCCGCTTAAGGTACCTGCAGCAAAATGCTTCACCTTATCCTGTTCCAATTGGGCGCACAAGGGCAAAGCGCATAAAAAAAAGGTAACCCCTACTATAACAGTCTTCATTGGCCACAAAGATACTAATGCCTGTACAAATTCTCTTGGATTATAGCATTATATAAAATTTGTATATTAACAACAGTTTACAAACACTATTAAAATGAATTCCAAATACACCCGCATATTTTCCGGTAGTTTTATTTTGGCACAGACCATAGAAAATCAACTTAAGGAAATTGGTATAATCCCGGTGATAAAGGACGATTCGGAATCTGGAAGATTGGCAGGATTTGGATCTGCCATTCAAGGGAATCAGGAAATTTATGTCCATGCAGATGAGTTGGCAACAGCACAAAGTATAGTCCAAAAAGTTATTGGCAACTAAAAGAGGACTTGCCCATACCATTTTTCATAAAAAATTCTTCACCAAATAGTTCTTACTAAAAGCAAAATCATAGTTTTTGGAATTGAATTTTGGAGCTTCTACAACACAAACCAATATAATTCTAGTATAGAACCTCAGAATTTACTAATTTTAGATATACGGAAATTTAGTTTTCCATCTCCCCTATAAGTCAGGCATCACAATTTTCCCCCACACAATTAGACATATTCGATTAGCAATCAAAGCAACCTATCTTCAAACATGGGTTGTCCCCTTGTAACATCCTGGAAATCCAAAAGGGATTAACACATCAATATAAAAATTCAAAGTCATGAAAACAAAATTGAGTCTCTTCTTAGTGGCCATAATCCTATTGGCCATAACCTATTTGTGGAAACCCCAATCTTCGCCAGAGGTATTGGTGGTAACACAGGAAGCTAGTTTTTACTCCATGAAATGTACTGTTGCCAAATACCTCTTGAGCAATGTGGATACCACCCAACAAATTGCACCCTTATTTGAGAATCTTGGCAATTTACATTTCGGTATTAGCACAAAAGACCAAAAGGCCCAAACCTATTTTAATCAGGGCGTAAAACTTACTTATGCCTTTAACCATGCAGAAGCCCACCGCTCGTTTATGGAAGCATCCCGACTAGACCCCAAGTCGGCCATGACCTATTGGGGACAGGCCTACGCCTTAGGTCCCAACATAAATGACCCTATGCCGGATGACGAGCGCAGAAAAAAATCTTATGAAGCTATATCAAAAGCCAAAAACTTGTCCCATAGCGGTACGCCCAAAGAAAAAGCTTTAATAGAGGCACTGGCCCATAGATACAGTAGTGATTTAACTAAAGAAATTTCAGAGTTGAACATGGCCTATATGGGTGCCATGGAAAAAGTAGTGGAAGCATTTCCAGATGATGCCCATGTACAGACCTTGTACGCGGCCTCTATTATGAATACTATGCCATGGAACTATTGGGACAATGACGGAAACCCAGCTCCTAACACCTTAAAGGGAAAAGCCGCCTTGGAGAGAGCCATGGACCTAAATCCCGATCATCCAGGGGCCCATCATTACTATATCCATATGGTGGAACTTCCCAAACCGGATCTCGCCATTCCCAGTGCCGACAAGCTAGGATCCTTAATGCCGGCAGCCGGACATATTGTACATATGCCATCCCATATTTATATTAGGGTGGGCAGATACGCCGATGCAGTAAAAGTAAATCAAGCCGCTATCCTAGCAGATGAGGATTACATCTCCCAATGTTATGCCCAGGGCATGTATCCTTTGGGATATTACCCGCACAATCTACACTTTCTATGGTCGGCCTCTACCCTCTTGGGCAACAGTGACCTAGCTATTGGTGCCGCCAAAAAAACAGCGGAAAAAGTCCCACTAAGCGAGATGGTGACTTTGCCGTTTTTACAAGATTTTGCTTCCTCACCACTGTTGGCCTATACCCGCTTTGGAAAGTGGAATGAAATTCTGACCATACCTTATCCAGGAGATCAATATAAACACCTTAAACTTATATGGCATTACGCAAGGGGAATTGCCTTTGTAAGGAAAAATAACATTAAAGAGGCCAAGGAAGAGTTGGAGGCTCTTAAACTATTGAAAAACGACCCAGAATTGGAAACTGTTGCGGCCAATTATACCAATCCCTCCTCGAGCATAGCACGAATTGCATATGGGGTTGTTTCCGGTGAAATAGCCAATGCAGAAGGTAATTTACCAGAGGCCTTGGAACACCTAAAACAAGCGGTATTTTATGAAGACCAGCTAATATACAGCGAGCCTACCGCATGGCATATACCAGTAAGACAGACTTTAGGGGCAGCATTGCTTAAGGCTAAAAAATATGAAGAAGCTGAAAAAGTATATAAGGAAGACCTGGATATAGTACGACAAAACGGCTGGTCCTTAATTGGACTCCATGAAAGCCTTATTGGTCAAGGTAAATTGGAGGAAGCCAAAAAGATAAAACAGGAATTTGACAATGCCTGGGAACATGCAGATATACCAATAAAAACCTCTGTTTTATAACTATATATATCTTATAAATAATGGGGCACATTTTAAGGAAACCCCCAAACTGTTGGAAAATCCATTTTCCCAATTTGGGTATAATAAAGTTCTTGGTTCAATATGGTTCCTAAAAATGCTTCACCTCTGCCTTGGCATGGTTGAATTCCTCCATCATGTCCACTACAATTTGGGCAGCGGGTTTAATTTCATGGATTATGGCGGCCACCTGACCAATTTCCAATTCCCCTTCCTCCAAATCGCCCTCGAACATACCTTTTTTGGCCCTGGCCCTACCTAAGAGCGACTTTAGTTCCTCCACCGTTGCACAATCGGCATAGGCTTTTTGTATATCGCTATAGAACTTATTTTTGATCAATCTAACAGGAGCCAATTCCTTTAAAGTTAATTGTGTAGCGCCTTCACCAGCCTCTACCACTTTTTGTTTAAATAAGGGATGTGACGAAGCTTCATTGCTCGCCACAAATCGGCTTCCCACCTGTACCCCATCGGCACCCAAAACCATAACAGCCAACATGGCCCTACCTGTTGCTATTCCGCCAGCAGCTATTAAAGGGATGCTTATTTTTTCTTTTACTGCGGGAATTAAGGTCAAGGTAGTGGTCTCATCCCTACCGTTATGTCCACCAGCCTCAAAACCTTCCGCAACAATGGCATCTACCCCAGCTTCCTCTGCCTTTTGTGCAAATTTTACACTGCTCACCACATGTACGACAGTTATACCCCTATCCTTTAAATATGGAGTCCAGGTTTTGGGATTTCCTGCCGAGGTAAATACAATTTTTACATCCAGCTCCACTATGATTTCCATGAGCTTCTCAATATCCGGATACAGCATCGGCACATTGACCCCAAAAGGCTTATTGGTGGCCAACTTACACTTCTCTATATGCTCCCGCAGTATCTCCGGATACATGGAACCTGCCCCTATTATCCCCAATCCACCGGCATTGGAAACGGCAGAGGCCAAACGCCATCCACTGGCCCATACCATTCCGGCCTGAATAATTGGATATTGAATTCCAAAAAGATCGGTAATTCTATTTCCCATTAGTTTTTTATCAATTTAAATTCCTTGCGCATCCCGTCCACTTTTACATGTACAATATAAATGGCCCTACTTAAATTTTCTACAGATATCTCCTCATTGTCTTGGTTAATTTGCTTTTCCAGAATGCGCTTCCCGTAGGTATCAAACAGCGTTAAACGAGCACTTTCATAGGTCATGGGAAACTGTACTTGAAACTCGGTCTTGGAGGGATTCGGAAATAAATACCACTCATCCCCGGCATTTGAAATATCTATTCCCAATAGCGTCAAGGGTAGGGAAAAATTGGGTATTCCATAACCCATTTGGGAATTTGGATTTTGATAACGGGAAGACGATTCCCGCACCATTGCCATAATCTCCATATTGTTTTTTTCAGGGAACGCCTGCCAAAAGGAAGCGATAGCGCCTGCCATTATGGGCGAAGCAAAGGAGGTTCCATTATTTTTTACCAATCTGTCGTCCGGGCCTATTACCGTTGCTCCTGCACCCAAGGCCATCCCATCTGGTTTAATCCTTCCATCCGCGCTTGGTCCCCGTGAACTAAATGCCACATAGTTGCCAGATGTATCAACCGCTCCAACACCAAATACATTGGCATCTGCCGGTGCCGTAATAATACCCCAAGAGCTATCACCTGAATTCCCGGCAGAATTCACCACCAATATCCCCTTTTCGGTTGCAATATTGGCTCCATTGGAAATAAAGGCCGTATTTCCATCCATATCCGCTGGGGAGTAATTATATCTTGGATTATCATAAGTACTATAGCCCAAGGAACTGTTAATAACATCTACCCCTAGGCTATCGGCCCGCTCAGCGGCCTCCACCCAATAACTTTCCTCTACTGGTGTTTCGGTAGCGGCATCTTCCGTTCTAAAAAGCAGATAACTGGCATCCGGAGCTGTCCCAACAAATTGTCCGTCCACAAAACCGGCCATATCGGACAATACCCTGGTACCATGATCACTTCCGTTGGCTGCATAAATATTTGTTGATCTGAAAACAAAATCATACCCGCCCCACAAATCATTGTTAGATCGTAAACGTTCAAAAGCACTCATCTGATCCACATTGGGGAAGCCACTGTCCAAAACAGCAACTAAAAAACCTTCACCCGTAAAGTTATTTTTGTGCAAAACATGTACCCCCAATTGTTTTATTTGCGCATCGCTTTGCCCGTAGACAAAATCGACCTCTTGTTCCAGAAACTTATTAGCATGATTGTTGGCCTTATTTCTCGAAGCCATAATCGAGGTGGATTTGGCATTCAAACCCTTGTCGGCATAAGAAATACGGTCTACAAACGGAAGGTCTGTTAAAGCTGCAATATCGGATACACTACCTAGGACATGAACACAATTGAACCATTTGGACTTGGCCTTGACGGTAATACCGTTTTGTAGTTTTAACTGGGCAATGTACACCTCGTTGACAGGAACATCCCTTTCATCTATGGCAATATTAAATCTGCTCTTTTTTTGTATTGCCCGTTCCGATAAAATACTTGATGGATTTAAAATGGACTCCTCTACCTGGTCCTTATCTTTTAAATATACCCAGGCATGCTCTTGGGCCATTCCCCAAACAGAGAATATCAAAAATAGGAAAAGGGTTGTCCTGACCATTTTAAGAGATTACACCAGACCCAACTAGTTCCTCTCCAATATACCAGGCTACAAATTGCCCTTCCGTAATAGCCGATTGTTTTTCAACAAAATCCACATACAACCCGGCATCCACTCTGTAAATTGTCGCCTTTTGCAAAGGTTGACGGTATCTTATCCTTGCCATAACCTCCATAGTCTGGTCCACTTCCAACGCCAAATCCGTACGTACCCAATGTAATTCATCATTGTTTACAAATAAGGTCCTACGATAGAGCCCGGGGTGACTCTTCCCTTGACCGGTATAGATTACATTCTGATCAACATCGGTATCAATTACGAACAAGGGTTCTTTGGTTCCCCCTACGTCCAATCCCTTACGCTGTCCTTTTGTAAAATAGTGGGCACCTTGATGCTCCCCTACCACCTTTCCATCGGTTAGGTCATAATGAGGCTTTTCAGCGTAATAGGCCAATTCTTCCAATTTGGAATTAAACTGGGGAATGGTACTCCCATACTGCTCCAATACCGCAGGTACTTCCACAATTACCCCCTTTTTGGGCCTTAACTTCTGTTGCAGGAATTCTGGCAAACGTACCTTCCCGATAAAGCAAAGACCTTGGGAATCCTTTTTATCCGCGGTGATCAAATCATTCTCTGCAGCTATTTTCCTCACTTCAGGCTTCTGTAATTCCCCTATTGGAAATAAGGTTTTGGTAAGTTGTTCTTGGGATAACTGACATAAAAAATAGGATTGGTCCTTATTGGCGTCCGCACCGGCAAGCAACTGATACGTTTCCGTTCCGTCCTCATTTTTTATAACCCCCTTTCTACAATAGTGTCCTGTTGCCACATAGTCCGCTCCCAGTTGCATGGCAATTTTCATAAACACATCAAACTTAATTTCCCTATTGCAAAGCACATCGGGGTTTGGTGTTCTCCCTTTCTCGTATTCCCTGAACATATAGTCCACAATACGTTCTTTGTACTGGGCACTTAAATCTACGGTCTGAAAGGGTATTCCCAACTTCTCGGCAACTATAAGGGCATCATTACTATCCTCCAGCCAAGGGCATTCCTTGGAAATAGTCACGGAATCGTCATGCCAATTCTTCATAAACAGGCCAATAACCTCGTACCCTTGCTCCTTTAAGAGATATGCCGTAACACTGGAATCCACACCGCCGGAAAGTCCGACTACCACCTTTTGCATCTGTAATTATTTATTGTTTACCCTTGGTCGCTACAACCCATTTATGTCTTACACTTACTTTGCAAAAATACAAAATTGGAATTTGCCGGCCTTATAAATATAATCTAACAAAAAAGGAGGAATCGTCCAATTATTCAGTGGTGATCAATTGTAACACCCTCAAGGATTAAAACTAAAAACACTTTTGGTCTTGGACGTACTTTTTTTGGAAACCAAACTGTTAAAATTAAAGCACCGTCAACCTTAAAATAGGAGAATTAAATTTTAAAATAGAGGTCAGTAGTTAGTTACTTATTAATTGTGATTGATATATTT
>TARA_R100000935_G_scaffold58118_1_pt1 | contig 22346 bp, 18 predicted proteins | sample TARA_R100000935 | Tara Oceans TARA_R100000935 (sample SAMEA2621502) | marine metagenome | biome: marine biome (ENVO:00000447); feature: surface water layer (ENVO:00002042); material: "saline water (ENVO:00002010), including plankton (ENVO:xxxxxxxx)" | depth 5 m
CCACCCGGGTGGTGTAGGCCTTGACGATACCGAGCACATAGCCGCCCGCCGTGGGGCCGACGCCTGCGCCCGCCGCAGCCTGACCGGCCACGGTGTTGGAGGAGGTCACATAGGGATAGGTGCCGTGATCGACATCCAGAAGCGTCGCCTGGGCGCCCTCGAAGAGGACCCGTTGGCCCTCCTTGATGGCCTCGCCCAACACCCGCCAGGCCGGCTTCACATAGGGCAGGATCTTCGGCGCCAGTTGCTTCAACTGGTCGAGAATTTCCTCCGGACGGGCCTCAGCCAGGCCCAGGCCAGCCCGCAGGGCGCCGTGGTGGGCCAGCAGGCGCTCGATCTTCACCTCCAGGGCCTCGGGATCGGCCAGGTCAGCGAAGCGGATGGCCCGACGGCCGACCTTATCCTCATAGGCCGGGCCGATGCCCCGGCCGGTGGTGCCGATCTTGCCGGCCCCGGCGCGGGCCTCGCGTGCCCCGTCCAGGTCGCGGTGCAGAGGCAGGACCAGGGTGGCGTTCTCCGCAAGGATCAAATTGTCGGGGCTGATGCCCAGGCCCTGACCCTGAGCGCGGGTGATCTCGTCCAGCAGGGACCAGGGATCGACCACCACGCCATTGCCGATGATCGACAGCTTGCCCTGGATGACGCCTGAGGGAAGCAGCGACAGCTTGTAGGTCTTGTCGCCCACCACGATGGTGTGGCCGGCGTTGTTGCCGCCCTGGAAGCGGACCACCACATCAGCGCGGTTGGCCAGCCAGTCGATGACCTTGCCCTTGCCCTCGTCGCCCCACTGGGCGCCGATCACCGTCACATTGGCCATTGAGATACGATCCTTCCGCCTGCCGGGCGGATCCGTCCCGCCCTTCGACAGGGCTCGGCGAGAGGATGTGATCGATTGTGGAACCGGCGCTCAGACGCCGCGAAGGCGGGGGCCGGTCAGAAGCTGTAAATCAGTCGCACGCCCGCGGCGTCAAGGCCCTGGTTCTTTCCCTGGTGGAAAATCTGGGCGTTGGAGATGTGAACCCAGGACAGTTCGGCGGCGAACTGTTCGGTGAAGGCGTAGCCCACCGACAGCTCCGGCTGGAACAGCAGCTGGGAGCCGAAGTCGATCCGGGTGTTGTAGAGCTCGAGGCGCCGCTGGACCTCGGCCGGGGTCAGGCCCGGCGCATTGACCGGCGGCAGGCCCGCCTCCCCGTCCGTATAGGCCAGGCCCAGTCCAGGCCGGACATAGAGGCGCTCGGTCAGGCCGATGGGCCAGGAGACGCCTGCGGCGACGAAATTGCTGGTCCCCTCGCTGTTGAGCGAGACGAAGGCGTGCAGCTGGGGGCCGCCGAACAGATAGTCGATGGGCTCGCTGCGCAGGCCCAGGTGCAGATCGATCCCCTCCTCGCGGCCCGGGGCGCCCGATCCGATCGCCTCGCCAATGAAGGTGACGTCGTGGGCGTAGGCGCCCACCAGAAGCTCTGCGGCCCTCGCCTCCACAGCCCCGACCCCGGCCATGACCATGGCCGCTCCAGCCGCCGCAAACTTCCGCATCGTGATTCGCCCCCAACCCACCGCTATGGGTCAGCGACACATAAGCACGGCCCAGCTCGGCTTAAAACCGTCGCGCCGCCGGCGGTCGCGAGCTAATCAGACGCCATGACCCGCCCCCGCTTCCACCTCGCCTTTCCCGTCCGCGACCTGGCCGAGGCCCGCGCCTTCTATGGCGATCTGCTGGGCTGCCCTGAGGGCCGGTCCAGCCCCGACTGGATCGACTTCGACTTCCATGGCCACCAGATCGTGGCCCATCTGGCGCCCGACGAGGTCGGCCACCGGCAGACCAGCGCCGTGGACGGCGAGCAGGTGCCGGTCCGCCATTTCGGCCTCATCCTGACCCTGGAGGCCTGGCGGGCCCTGGCCGACCGGCTGGAGGCGGCCGGCACACAGTTCATCATCCCCCCGCAGGTCCGCTTCAAGGGCCAGCCAGGCGAGCAGGCGACCCTGTTCTTCCTCGACCCTTCCGGCAATGCGCTCGAGTTCAAGGCCTTCGCCGACGACGCCATGGTGTTCGCCAAATGACCGTGACGCTGGCTGACATTCAGGCCGCCGCAGACCGGATCTCCGGTCACGCGGTCATGACGCCTCTGATCGAGAGCCCCGCCCTGAATGATCGGGCCGGCGTCCGGGTCCTGCTCAAGGCCGAGACCCTGCAGCGGGTGGGCGCCTTCAAGTTCCGCGGGGCCTATAACCGGCTGGTGCAGCTGAGCGCCGAGGAGCGGGCCCGCGGCGTGGTGGCCTTCTCCTCCGGCAACCATGCCCAAGGGGTCGCCCTGGACGCCCGGCTGCTGGGGATTCCAGCCCTGATCGTCATGCCCAGCGACGCGCCGAAGGTGAAGGTCGTCGCCACCCAGGGCTACGGCGCCGAGGTGCGGTTCTACGACCGGCTGATCGACAGCCGCGAGGCCATCGCCGCAGAGATCGCCGCCCAGCGGGGCTCCGTCGTCGTACCAGCCTTCGACGACCCCCACATCATTGCGGGCCAAGGCACGGTGGGCCTGGAAATGGTCGCCCAGGCGAAGGCCGCCGGCGCGACGCTCGACCTGGTGGCCGCCCCGATCAGCGGCGGCGGCCTGCTGGCCGGCCTGGCGACGGCGATCAAGGGCTTAAGCCCGGACACCGCCATGGTCGGGGTGGAGCCGGAAGGCTTTGACGACACGCTGAAGTCGCTGCAGGCGGGCGAGCGCCAAGTGTTCAAGCCCACTGGCCGGTCCCTCTGCGACTCGCTGGAGTCGCCCTTCCCGGGCGAGCTGACCTTCCCGATCATGCAAAAGACGGTGGCCAACGTGGCCGTAGTCAGCGATCGCGAGATCACCGAAGCCATGCGCTACGCCTTCGCCACCCTGAAGCTGGTGGTGGAGCCCGGCGGCGTGGCCGCCCTGGCCGCCCTGCTGGCCGGCAAGATCAATGTCGCCGGCAAGGGGACCGTGGGCCTCGTCCTGTCCGGCGGCAATGTCGACCCCGAGCAGTTCGCCCAGGTCCTGCGCGGCGAGCTCTAGAGCCGGTCCTCCGGGACAGCCGGTCCAGGGGCTTCACGCGGGGTGATCAGCCGGCCCAGGCGGGGCTTCAGCCAGCGCTCGAAATCGTCGACGAACTCATAGACCACCGGCACCAGCACCAGGGACAGGATGGTCGAGGTGATCAGGCCGCCGATGACGGCCACGGCCATGGGCTGGCGGAACTCGGCCCCCTTCTCCAGGGCCAAGGCCGTGGGCAGCATGCCGGCCGCCATGGCCACCGTGGTCATCACGATGGGCCGGGCTCGCTCGCGACAGGCGTCGATCAGGGCCTCGCGCTGGGGCATGCCCTCGCGCTCACGCTCGATGGCGTACTCCACCAGCAGAATGGAGTTCTTCGCCGCCAGACCTAGCAGCATCAGGAAGCCGATCATCGAAGGGATCGACAGGGAGAGTTGGAAGGCCAGCAGGCCAAGGAAGGCGCCGCCCACCGCCAGCGGCAGGGCCGAGAGGATGATCGCCGGCTTGAAGAAGCTGCGGAACAGCAAGACCAGCACGGCGAAGATCATTGAGACCCCGGCGAAGATGGCCAGGCCCATGGCCCCAAACAGCTCCTGCATGGCCTCAAGCTCGCCGGTCTCGGCCGGCGCCACGCCCGCGGGCAGGTTCTGCATGATCGGCAGGGCCTGGACCTTCTGGTTGGCGTCGCCCAGCTCCACCCCGTTCAGCTCGGCCTGAACGGTGAGCTGACGCCTGCGGTTCAGGCGATCGATCCGGGCGGGGCCCGCCTGGAACTCGACATCGGCGACGGCCCCCAGGGTGGTGACCTCACCGGTGGCGGTGGGGATTCGCAGGGCGCGGATGGACTCCAGATCGGTCCGGGCTTCCGCCGGCAGGCGAAGGCGGATGGGAAGGCGGCGTTCGTTGATGGTCATCTTGGCCACATTGGCGTCGATGTCGCCGACGGTGGCGACCCTGGCCACCGTGGCGATCTGTTCGGCGCTGACGCCCAGGCGGGCGGCCTCGGCCGGGCGCGGCCGGATGATCAGCTCAGGCCCCGTGGGCGGCACGGACGGCCGCGGCTCGGCGATCTCGGGCACCTCGCGCATCTGCCGCTCAAGTTCCAGGGCGGCGTCCCGCAGGGTCTCGGAATTCTCGCTGGTCAGAACGATCTGAAGCCCGGCCTGTCCCTGGCCGTCGAGGAAGGTCGCCCGCGCATCGGGGATTTCACGCAGGGCTTCGCGCATTTCACGCCGGATCTCGGCTCCGCTCAGGTCGCGGTCTTCGTTCAGCAGGACGGTGACAGTGCCGCTGCGCAGATCGCTGCCGCCCCCGCCGCCGCCCCCGGGCCCTTGCGCCACCACGGTGGAGCCGATCTGGGCGAAGACGTTGGTCACCTCCGGCCGCTCGGCGAAGGTGGCGGTTATGTCCTGAACCACCTCTTCCATATGCTCGGCCGTCGCCCCTGGCGGGCCCTGCACGTTCACATAGAGATAGTCAGGGTCTCCAGCCGGCTGGAAGCCCTGGGGCAGGAGCGGGATCAGCGCCAGAGAGGCGATGAACATGACGCCCCCGGCGATGCTGGCCACGATGCGGTGATCCAGCGCCCATTCCAGGGTGTCGCGATAGAGGCCCTTGAACGGCTTGCGCGGATGGGGATCGGAGGTCGGCTTGAGCAGATAGGCCGCCATCAGCGGCGTCAACAGGCGGGCCACCAACAGGGAGAAGATCACCGCCACCGAGACGGTGATGCCGAACTCCCGGAAGAACTGGCCGGCCATGCCGCCCATGAAGGACACCGGCGTGAACACCACCACGATGGAAGCTGTCGTCGCCACCACGGCCAGGCCGATGGCGTCGGCGCCTTCGAGGGCGGCCTGGAAGGGCCGCATCCCGGCGATGATCCGTTTCTCGATATTCTCCACCTCGACGATGGCGTCATCCACCAGGATGCCGATCACCAGGGTGAGGCCCAGCAGGGTGACGATGTTGAGCGAGAAGCCCAGCAGGTCCATCACGAAGAAGGTGGGGATCAGCGAGAGCGGCATGGCCACCGCGGCGATCGCGGTAGAGCGCCAGTTGCGCAGGAAGACGAACACCACCAGGGCGGCGAGCCCCATGCCTTCCAGCAGCACGTTCTGGGTGGCGTGGAAGCTGGCGCGGGTCTCGTCCACCGACGAGAAGATCTTGGTGAAGGCGACGCCCTCGTGCTGCGTCTCCAGCTCGGCCAGGGCCTCCAGGACCCCGTCCTCGACGGTCACGTCGCTGGAATCGCGGGTCTTCATGACCATGAAGCCGACCACCGGCTGGCCGTTCAGGCGGGCGAAGCCGCGGGGCTCCGACGCGCCGTCGCCCACATCGGCGATATCCGACAGGCGGACATAGCCCCCCTGGCCCGTGGGGATGGTCAGTTCGCGCAGGGCCTCGACGCTGTCCACCGCGCCCAGCACCCGCAGGTTCTGCTCCTGGCCGCCGATGGCCACCCGGCCGCCGGGCGCATCCAGGTCGAAGCTGCGCAGGGCGTTATTGACCTGCACCGCGGTCAGGCCGCGGGCGGCCAGCCGGTCGGGCTCGAGGACCACATTGATCTCGCGGGTCACCCCGCCCACCCGGGCGACCTGGGCCACGCCCTCGCGGGCCTGCAAGGCCCGGCCCAGGGTGTCGTCCACGAACCAGGACAGCTCGACGTCCGACATGTTCGGGGCGGCGACCGCATAGGTCATGATCGGCTGGGAATCGAGCTCGATCCGCTGGACAGTGGGCTCGTCGATCTCACGGGGCAGGATGGCTCTGGTCTGGTCGATGCGAGACCGGACATCGTCCGTAGCCTTCTGCAGGTCCTCCCCCAGCTCGAACTCGACGCTGGTGACCGAGACCCCCTGGGTGACGGTGGAATAGATGTTCTTGACGTTGGGGATGCCCGCCAGGGCGTCCTCCACCGGGCGGGTGATCTGGGTCTCCATCTCGCCCGGCGCGGCGCCGCTCTGGGTGACGGTGACCGACACCGCCGGAAACTGGACATTGGGGAACAGCTTGACCGGCAGATTTCCATAGGAAATCAACCCGGCCAGGGTCAGGGCGATGAACAGCACCGCCACCGGGACCGGGTTGCGGATGGCCCAGGTGGAAAGGCCTAAGGGACGGTCAGCGCTCATTTTGCGGGCTCGGTCTTGGGCGCCGGCGCGGCCGCCGCGCCCTCAGCGGTCTTGCGGACGGGCCGGACGAGATCGTTCTCAAGCAGGAAGGAGCCGGCGCTCTCGACCACCAGGGAGCCGGCCGGCGGGCCCCGGACCAGCTCCACGAGGCCGCCGCCACGGGCCCCGGTGGATACCGCGACCCGTTTCACCCGGTTGTCGTCGCCCACCACCATGACGCTGGCGCCGTCGCCGTCGTAGCGCACGGCGGTTTCCGGCACGGTCAGGGAGGCGTCCCCGCCGCCCTGGAAATCGGCGCTGGCGAAGCCGCCGGCGCGGATGGAGGGCCGGCTGGGCAGGCTGATCCAGACGGTTCCCAGCTGGGTCTGAGCGTTCACCTGCGGGCTGACCAGGCGCACCTTGCCCAACACCGTCTCGCCATTCTGCAGGGTCACCTGCACCGACTGCCCTTGGCGGATGCGCGCGAGATCGGCCTCCGAGACATCCGCCCGAAGCTCGATCTGCCCGTCGCGGGCGATGACGAACCAGGGCTGGGTCCCCGCGCCCGACTGGTCGCCGGGCCGGACATTGCGCGAGAGCACCAGGCCTGAGACCGGCGCGCTGACCGACAGACGCGCTTGTCGGGCCCGCAGATCGGCGAGGCCGGCGGCCTGGGCGCGGACCTGGGCGCGGGCGGTGCGCGCCTGGAACTGGCGCTGTTCGATCTGTTCGTTGGACAGGACGCCTTGGTCGACCAGGCCCTCCACCCGGGCGGCCTGGCTTTCAGCCTGCTCGGCCTGGACCTCCGCCTGGGCGAGCGCCGCCTCCTGTTGCTGCAGCTGCGACTGGAGAAGCGCCCCGTCGAGAACCGCGAGGGTCTGGCCCTTGCGCACATAGGCGCCCGGCTCCACCAGCACCCGGGCCACCCGGAAGCCGGCGATCTCGGCGCTGACAGCGGCCTCCTCCCGCGGGACCAGCGGCCCCGAGGCGGCGACGGAGCCTGTGATCGAACGGGCGGCCACCGGAACCACCGTCACGGCGCGGGCCTGCTGCTCGGCGGTCTCACGGGGCGCGTCTTCGCTGCAGGCGGCCAGGGCCAGAGCGCCGGCGATCATCACGATCAGGGCGGCCGGGGCTTTGCGGCGGGTCGCCGGAGAAGTCTTGATCTGCATCATGCCGTCCGCCTCAGCGGGCTTGGGTGTTGAGAGGAAGGTCCTGCGACGGCCAGCCGCCGCCGAGGGCCTTGAAGGCCTGAACCGCCCGGCGCTGCGATTGCACCTGGGCGCTGGTCAGTTGCGCGCGGGTGGCGCGCCAGACCTGCTCGGCGCTCAGCGCCGTGTTGAGATCGGTCAGTCCGGCGTCATAGCCCAGCCGGGCGGAGTTATAGGCCCGCTCGGCCCGGGCCTCGCCGTCCGCCAGCAGGTCGACCCGGCGGCGATCGGCGGCCAGGCGGGTGAGCGCGCTCTCGGCCTCGGCATAGGCGGTCTGGACCACCTTCTCATAGGCGATGACGGCCTGTTCGGTGCGGGCGTCCTGCGCCTTGAGGTCCAGCAGGAGCCGCGGAATGTTCAGCACCGGCTGCGAGACGCCTGCGCCGATGCTCCAGTTCTGGGTGGTGGCCGAGTAGCCGGGCTGTTCGCTGCGTGAGATGCCGAGGCCCGGGGTCAGGGTGAAGGTCGGGAAGAAGGCCAGCTGGGCGTAGGTCAGACGGCCGGCGGCCGAGCGGACCCTGGCCTCGGCCTCGCGCACGTCCGGTCGCCGGGCCAGCAGGTCCCCGGGGACCGCAGCGGGAACCGGCGGCGGCAGGGCGGTCAGCGGCGGGGTGGAGACCCCATCCAGGGGCGCTGTGCCCCGGCCGACCAGAACCAGTAGGGTGCGCTGCTGGGCCTGCAGCTCGGCCTCCAGGCTCTCCACCTGGCTGTCGGCTTGGGCGAGCTCGCCGGCGACCCGGTCAGACTCCAGCCGCGCGGTCAGGCCCGCCTGGACCCGGCGCTCCACAAGGTCATAGAGCGAGCGCTGAATCCGGGCGCTCTGGCGGGCGTCGGCCAGTTGAATGGAAAGGCCTCGGGCCTGGAAATAGGCGTCGGCCACATTGGCCGCCAGGCTGGCCCGGGCGCCCTCATAGGCGAAGCGCGCCGCAGCCGAGTCGCCCTGGGCCGCACGCCGGACCGCAAAGAAGCGACCGAACAGGTCCAGCTCCCAGCTCACATTGAAATTGGCCTGATAGGACTCGCTGGTTCCCGAGGTGGAGAAGCCGGGAATGGTGATCTCCTGGCCGTCGACCTGCTCGGTCTCGGTCCGCCGGCCCGAGCCGGTCAGCTGGCCCTGGGGCAGGAAGGCGGTCAGCGCGCTGGTCGCCGTCAGGCGGGCTTCGCGAAGACGCGCCGCCGCGCTCTGGGCGTCCGGGCTGCGGGCCAGGGCCTCATCCACCAGGGCGGTGAGCTCCGGATCGTCGAAGGCCAGCCACCACTGGTCGAGGACCTGGGTCTCGGCCGCGCCGGACACCGGATAGGCCTGGGGCAGATCGATGCGGGCCTCGCGCGGCGTCGCGCAGGCGCTTAGCGACAGGACCGTGAGAAGGGCGAGGGAAGTCGGCAGACGCATGGCAGTCCTAGTGGGCCTCGGCCGCGAATCAGAAGGCATCATAGCCCAGCTACAGGTCACTGGAGCCCCACGGCGGCGAAGGTTCCCAGACCACAGGTCTGCGACGGGGTGATTGCAGGGTCGATACAATCGCCCCGGCCTTCATCGACCCTCCGAACGGTGGCGCGACATATGGGCCGGGGATAGGGTCACAGCAACCCCAATCATGTCGCAGAGTGATTATGAAGACTTTCCTCTTCGCCGCCGCCGCCTTCGTCGCCCTGACGGCGGGCCCGAGCTTCGCCCAGGACGCCACGGCCATCTCCGGCGCCGACATTGGCCGACACATCGAGGTGCTGGGATCCGACGCCTTCGAAGGCCGCGCGCCGGCCACCCCGGCCGAGGCCAAGACCATCGCCTACATGGTCGAGCAGCTCCAGGCCGCCGGCCTCAAGCCCGCCGGCGATCTGAGGGACGGCGCCCGGGCCTGGACCCAGGATGTTCCCCTGGCTCGGTTCGAGATCCGCGGACCCGTCAGCGCGGCGGTGAAGACCGGCGATGAGACCCTGACCTTGCGCCAGGGCGAAGAGATCGCCATCCGCGCCGCGGCCAACGGCGCCGACCGGGTGGAGATCAAGGACGCGCCCATCGTGTTCGGCGGCTACGGCGTCGTGGCGCCGGAGCGGAACTGGGACGATTTCAAGGGCATGGACCTGTCGGGCAAGATCGTCATGGTCCTGGTCAATGACCCCGACTTCGAGACCGGCGAGGGCGACTTCGGCGGCAAGGCCATGACCTATTACGGCCGCTGGACCTACAAGTACGAAGAGGCCGCCCGCCAGGGCGCCCTGGGCCTGCTGGTGATCCACGAGAGCGCGCCGGCCTCCTATGGCTGGGCCACGGTGAAGAACTCCAACACCAACGAGATCTTCGACATCATCCGGGCCGAGCCGGCCAAGGCCCACGTCCCCCTGGAGGGCTGGGTGCAGCGCGACGTCGCCGCCGACCTGCTGGCCCGCGCCGGGCTCGATTTCGAGACCCTGAAAACCCAGGCCCAGAGCCGGGACTTCCAGCCCCGGGTCCTGGAGGGCGTCAGTTTCTCCAGCGCCTTCGACGTGGATGTCCGCCAGATCGTCAGCCAGAATGTGGTCGCCGAGGCGACCGGCGCGGCGCGGCCGCAGGAGCGGATCATCTACACCTCGCACTGGGATCATCTGGGGATCGGCGCCCCTGACGCCTCAGGGGACACCATCTATAACGGCGCGGTGGACAATGCGGCCGGCATCGCGGCGGTGATCGAGATCGCCGAGGCCTTCGCCAAGGGCCCCGCACCGGACCGCAGCGTCAATTTTCTGCTGGTGACGGCCGAGGAGAAGGGTCTGCTCGGCTCGGAATACTACGCCGCCAACCCGCTCTATCCCCTGGAGACCACCGTCGCGGTGCTGAACCTCGACGCGCCCTCGCCGGCCGGCCCGGCGCGGGACTTCTCGGCGGCCGGCGACGCGGCGTCCGACCTGCAGGACATGCTGATCGCCCAGGGCCAGACGCAGGGACGGGCCTTCAAGCCCGACCCCCGTCCGGAAGCCGGCAGCTTCTTCCGCTCCGACCACTTCCCCTTCGTCCGCGTCGGGGTTCCGGCCGTCTCCTTCCGCTCGGGCCAGGACCTGGTCGATGGCGGGCTGGAGGCGGGCGAGGCCTGGTCCAAGGCCTATACCGCCGACAAGTACCACCAGCCGGCCGATGAATATGGACCCGACTGGAACCTCGAGGGCATGGCCCAGGACGCTGAGCTGCTCTACCGCCTGGGCCTCACCCTGGCCAATTCCGGCGCCTGGCCGGAGTGGAAGGCGGGCTCGGAGTTCAAGGCCGCCCGGGACGCCACGGCGTCTGCGCGGCGGTAGGAGAACAGATCGATGAGCGGTCAGGTGCGCGCCGGGATCGGCGGCTGGACCTTCGAACCCTGGCGGGGCGTCTTCTACCCCAAGGGTCTGCGCCAGGCCGACGAGCTGGCCTATGCCAGCGCGCGCCTGCCGGTCATCGAGATCAACTCCACCTACTATTCCAGCCAGAAGCCCGAGAGTTTCGCCAAATGGGCCGCGGCGACGCCGGAGGGCTTCGTCTTCACGGTTAAGGCCTCGCGCTTCTGCACCAACCGTAAGGTGTTGTCGGACGCCGGGGAGTCGATCGGCAAGTTCCTCAATCAGGGCCTCGTGGAGCTGGGCGACCGCCTGGGACCCATCCTGTGGCAGTTCATGGCCACCAAGCGGTTCGACCCCCAGGACTTCGAGGGTTTCCTTAATCTGTTGCCCGAGAGCCTGGAGGGCCGCCCCCTGCGCCACGCCGTGGAAGTTCGCCATGAGAGCTTCGCAGAGGCGGCCTTCCTCGACATGTGCCGGGCGCGCAATGTGGCGGTCTGCCTGACCGAGCACGCCGAGTTTCCGATGATCGCCGATCCGACCGCCGACTTCGTCTATGCTCGGCTGATGACCGGGGCCGACGAGATCGAGACCGGCTACGCTGACGAAGCCCTGGATCGCTGGGCGCGCAGGCTTGAGACCTATGCGAAGGGCGGCGCGCCGGCGGACCTGCCCCATGTCGCCCCCGTCGCGGACCGCGGGGACGGGCGCGAGGTGTTCGCCTTCTTCATCAGCGAGGGAAAGGTCCGGGCGCCGGCGGCCGCCCAGGCTCTGATGGCGCGGCTGAAGGGCGCAGACGCCCGCTAAACGGCGGTCAGCACAACGAAAGACGCCCCCGCAGCAGGCTGCGGGGGCGTCGGATCGTCAAGAATACGAATTCTCGAGCTTAGCTGCCGGGAAACCGCATCGGGACCTTAACCTGGCCCGTCTTGGAACCCATCGGCAGGGCGTCGGCGACGCAGAGCGCAGCCTTGTCGAAGCCCTTGCCAGCGGCGCTGTCCTGCAGGACCACGCAGCCCGACAGCTTGCCGCCGTCCGCGCTGCATTCCAGCATGACGGTCGCCGCGTCACGCGTATTGGCGTGCTTGGAAATGCAGCGCGCCATGCTTTCTTCAAAAGAGGCCGCCGCGGATGCGGAAGCCAGAACGAGGCTGATGAGGACGCCCCCACCCACTGCGATGATGTTTTTCACCTACCCACTCCTTCTAGACCGGAAGTGTGCACACCATCGGGGATTCAGGTTAAAATTGTCTAATTCGCGCAAGAAAATATAGGTAAACGCAAATAAACCATATTCCTCTACCTGCCAGCGGCGGGTTTCCTCTTGCCAACTCTTTATAGTCTCCCGCGCCGGGCGACAGGCCGTCACATTCCTCAACCCACGGTTAGGAACTGTTAGCACCTACGATTCATCATGCTGCAGCCAGATGGGCGTTGAGTAGGCCACGGGGGATTGGGCGTCAGATGCGGTTTCGGCTCGTAGACTTACCTTTGATCGTGAAGATCGGTTTCGCGCCGGCCTTCGCCCTGATCATGCTGGCGGCGCTCGCCGCCGGAACGATCGTCATGCAGCGGGCTCAGACCGACACTCTGCGTCAGGTCGTCCATACGGACATGCCCAACAGCTTGCAGATCCAGCGGATCTCCGAGCGCATCAACAACGTCCACGGCGAGCTCTACTATCTGCTCACCCAGCAGGCGGCCGGCATCGAGGTCGAAGCCATCGAGGGGCGCGGCCAGGCCATGCTGGTCGAGGTGGACGCCATCGCCGCCGAGGCCGAGGCGGCCAAGGCCGCAGCGCCAGTCGCTCAGCACGCGGCCTTCGACACCCTGATCGCCGATCTGAAGGAAACCCGGGACGCCCTGGACGTGATCATGGCGATGATCGGGGTCGACTTCACCACCGCCGCCAGCTTCGCGTCGCCCTTCGAGGAGCAGTACCGGGAGATGACCACCAATCTGGCGGGCATCGTCCAGGCCACCCAGGCCGCCACCGATCAGCGGGCGGCGGCGAGCGAGGCCCGCGCCTCGATGTCCCAGAACATCACCATCGCCGCCGTGCTGGTCACCCTGCTGGCCGCCGGCGCCCTGGCCCTGATGTCGGTCCTGACCATGCGCGGCGCGGTCCAGCGCATCGCCGGCGCCACCGAGCGCCTGTCGCGCGGCGACAATGAGGTCAAGCTCGACGAACTGGCCCGCAAGGACGAGTTGGGCGCCATCGTGCGCTCGCTGACGGTCTTCCGCGACAACCAGATCCAGATGGAGCGCCTGCGCGAAGAGCAGGAGGCCACCCGTCAGAGCGCCGAGGAAACCCGCCGCCAGAGCGCAGACGCCGCCGCCGCCGTCGCCGAGGAACAGTCCCAAGTGGTCAGCGCCCTGGCCCTGGCCATGTCCCGCCTGGCCGATGGCGACCTGACCTACCGGCTCGAACAGAGCTTCCCGGGCGAGTACCAGAAGCTCCGCGACGACTTCAACGCCGCGGTCGCCAAGCTGGAAGAGGTCATGGGGGCCATCTCCTCGACCACCCTGTCGATCACCTCCGGCGCCACCGAAATCTCCAGCGGCGCCGACGACCTGTCCCGCCGCACCGAGCATCAGGCCGCCACCCTGGAAGAGACCGCCGCGGCGCTCGACGAGATCACCGCCACGGTCCAGAAGACCTCCAGCGGCGCCGACCAGGGCCGCGAGGCCGTGACCTCGGCCCGGGCCGACGCCGAACGCTCCGGCGAGGTGGTCCGTCGGGCCGTCTCGGCCATGGGCGAGATCGAAAAGTCCTCGGCCCAGATCAGCCAGATCATCGGCGTCATCGACGAGATCGCCTTCCAGACCAACCTGCTGGCCCTCAACGCCGGGGTCGAGGCCGCCCGGGCCGGGGACGCCGGCCGCGGCTTCGCCGTGGTCGCCTCCGAGGTCCGGGCCCTGGCCCAGCGCTCGGCCGAGGCCGCCAAGGAGATCAAGTCCCTGATCAGCGCGTCGACCGAACAGGTGGCCCAGGGGGTCGGCCTGGTCGGCGAGACCGGCAAGGCCCTGGAGCGGATCGTCACCCAGGTCACCGAGATCAACGGCCTGGTGTCCGAGATCGCCGCCTCGGCCAAGGAAGAGGCCCTGGGCCTCGCCCAGGTGAACACCGCGGTCAACGAGATGGACCACGTCACCCAGCAGAACGCGGCCATGGTCGAGGAGTCCACCGCCGCCAGCCGGGTGCTGGCCGACGAGGCGCGCGAACTCTCCCGCCTGGTGGCCCGCTTCAAGCTGTCCTCGGTGCACGCCGCGACCACCGCGCGGCCGGCCGCCGCCGCCGCGCCCGCCCGCGCTGCGCCCCGGGCCGATCCGCGTCCGGCTCAGCGGCCAGTCACGCAAGGGGCCACGGCCCTGGCGATGAAGCCCCAGGCCGAGGAAGAGGGCTGGGAGGAGTTCTAAACCCTCACAGCCTGTCCTGAACGAACTGAAGCGCGCGGCCCCCCGCGCGCTTCTTTCGTTTTGGCGCGCGGGCCACGCCCGGACTTGACCGCCGCGGCGTCAGCAGGCCGCATCTGAGCCGATAAAACACAGAGGGAACGGCCATGGCTCAGCTTGAGATGAACGACCTGATGTTCCGCCCCGGCCTGATGGCCGGCGAGCGCATCCTGATCACCGGCGGGGGCACGGGCCTCGGCAAGGTGATGGCAGAGGCCTGCCTGATGCTGGGGGCCGAGGTCTATATCTGCGGACGCCGCGGCGGGGTGGTGGAGGCCACCGCCCAAGAACTCATGGCCGCCCACGGCGGCAAGTGCGTGGGTCTGGCCTGCGACATCCGCGTGCCGGAGGCCATCGAGGCCATGCTGGACCAGATCTGGTCCGACGGCGGGGCGCTGACCGGCCTGGTCAACAATGCGGCGGGCAACTTCATCAGCCGCACCGAGGACCTGTCGCCCCGGGGCTTCGACGCCATCTCCAACATCGTCTTCCGCGGGGCCTTCTTCGTCACCCAAGGCTGCGGCAAGCGCTGGATCGCCGAGGGGCGCAAGGCCTCAGTAGTTTCGATCCTGGTCACCTGGATCTGGAATGGCGGCCCCTTCACCGTCCCCTCGGCCATGTCGAAGGCCGGCATTGCGGCCATGAGCCAGTCGCTGGCGGTGGAGTGGGGCTCCTACGGCATACGCTTCAACAATATCGCGCCGGGCCCCTTCCCCACCGAGGGCATGAGCGCCCGGCTCAATCCCGGCCAGGCCGAGGAGAGCGGCGGCGCCTATGGCGACATGAGCAGCAACCCCATGGGCCGGGTGGGCGACATGCGCGAGCTGGCCAATCTGGCCGTCTATCTGCTGCATCCGCTGTCGGCCTATGTGAACGGCCAGACCATCGCCATCGACGGGGCCGCCTGGCAGGCTACCGGCGGCAACTTCTCCCGGCTGCGGGCCTGGGGCGATGAGGAGTGGCAGGCGGCCCGTGAGGCGATCCAGTCCACCAACGCCAAGGACCGGGCCCAGCGCACGGTCTGACACCGAGACGCGGGCCGAAAACGTGGTTAATCGGGCCTTAACGGCTCGGGCGCAGGCTTGGGACATGCGATCTGCGTCCGCCCTCCTCCTGGTCCTCCTGGCGCTCGCCGCCCCTGCAGGCGCGCAAACCGACGGACGGCTCTCCCTGGAGCGTCCGGGCGCGGCGGCCCTGGGCCTGCGCGGGGCGGGAGCGGCCCCCCAGGCCGCAACGACCGGGGCCGACGCCCCTGAAGGGGCCGAAGCCGCCGCGCCCGCCAGCCTGGGCCTGAGGCCCCTGGCCGGCTCAGTGGTGATGTCGAGCCCGGCGCCCCCCGACGCCCAGGCCTGCCGCATGTCCTGCGCCCAGACCTATTATTTCTGCCTGGCCGGCGACGGGTCGGACGAGTGCGCCCAGGCCTGGGGCCAGTGTCGCCTGGGCTGCGGGCCGGGCGCGGGCGGTCCGTCGGGCTGATCTGCTGCGGTCAGGGGGCGCCCAGCCCCCGGGCGGCCAGGGCCGAATACGAAGCCCCGTCACCTTCCGCCCGCAGAGCAGTGGCGCTCGTCCAGACCACGTCCTAGAATGACGCCTGTCAGTTTTGCGTACGGAGTCGCATGTCCCAGGTCGCCATTCTTCCGATCGGAAAGCGGGCCAAGACCAAGGTCCAGAACCGGACCGCCATCCTGGACGCCGCTCGCGAGGTGTTCGGTGAGATCGGCTATGAGCCGTGCACCGTGCGCGACATCATCCGCCGCACGGGCCTCGCGGCGGGCACCTTCTACAACTACTTCAAGTCCAAGGAGGAGGTGTTCGCCGCCCTCGCCGATGACGGCGCCCGGCGTTTCGCCCCGATCCTCAAGGCCCTGCGCAGCCAGAACGCCGACTTTGAAGGCTTCGTGCGCTCAGCCCTGCAGGCCTATTTCCAGTTCCTGGCCGCCGAACACCAGCAGTGGGCCGACCGGCGCGAAGCCGAGGAGCACCTCTACGTCCACGGCCAGACCCCGGAGATGGAGGCGGTGTTCAACGAGGTGCGCGCCGCCATTCTCGACGAGATCGCCCGCGGTGCGGCGCCGGCCGCCGACGCCGACTATCTGGCCGGCGCCTGCATCGCCATCGCCCGCGAGGTGGGCGAACAGATGGTGAGCCGGAGGCCCGTGGACGTGGAGGGCGCTACGGCCTTCTCCACCGCCCTGATCCTGTCGGGCCTCAAGGGCCTGCCCAAGGCCGAGCCCGCCGCATGATCGGCGCCCGCTGATGCGCGCCCTGGTGGTCGAGGCCCTGGCGGCGGACTATGGCGGCTGCGTGCTGAAGGAGGTCGAGACCCCTTCGCCAGGTCCGGGAGAGGTGCGGGTCCGCGTCCGGGCCGCGGCGGTCAACTTCCCCGACCTGCTGCAGACCCGCGGCGAGTATCAGCACAAGCCGCCCCTGCCCTTCATCCCCGGCATGGAGATCGCCGGCGAGGTCGACGCCCTGGGCGACGGCGTCACCGAGTTTCAGATCGGGGAGGCCGTAGTCGGCGGCGCCCGGATCGGCGGCTTTTCGGACTTCGCCATCACCCCGGCGGCAGGCCTGCGCCGCAAGCCCGAGCGACTCACCTTCAGCCAGGCGGCAGGCTACGCCACGGCCTATCTGACCGCCTATGTGTCCCTGGTGCGCCGGGCCCGGGCCGAACCCGGCGAATGGCTGCTGGTCCATGGAGCGGCCGGCGGCGTAGGCCTGGCGGCGGTGGATCTTGGCCGGCGCCTGGGACTGCGGGTCATCGCCGCCTCGGCCTCCGACCAGAAGCTGGCCATCGTGGCGGCCGACTATGGCCCTGAGGCCACAGTGAACGTCGCCGGCGGCTTCCGCGAGGCGGTCAAGGCCATCACCGGCGGCCGGGGCGCGGACATCATCTATGATCCCGTGGGCGGCGACGTGTTCGACGAAAGTGTGCGCTGCATCGCCTTTGACGGCCGGCTCCTGTCCATCGGCTTCACCTCGGGCCGGCTGCCAGTGCTGCCGGTCAATCTGGCCCTGATCAAGGGCTTCTCCCTGATGGGCGTACGGGCCGGCGAGTACGGCCGCCAGTTCCCCGACAGGGGCCGCGAGAACCAGGCCGCCATCTGGGACCTGGCAGAGGCCGGCGATGTCACCCCCCGGGTCCATGCCGAGTTTCCCCTGGCCGACTGGCGCGCCGCCTTCGACAGCCTGGCCCTGCGCCAGGTGGTCGGCAAGGCCGTCATCCGTCCCGATCTCTGAACTCCGTCCCAAGGGCGTCCCCCATGACCATCAGCAGCCAGGAAGACCTGGAGAAGCTCCGGACCATCGGTCGACTGGTCGCCCAGACCCTGGAGGCCATGGGCAAGGCGCTAGAGCCCGGCATGACCACCCGGGAGCTGGACGATATCGGCCGAGGCCTGCTGGAGGCGGAAGGCGCACGGTCGGCGCCGGAGCTTGCCTATGGCTTCCCCGGCGCCACCTGCATCTCGGTGGGGCCGGACGTGGCCCACGGCATTCCGGGCGACCAGAAGATCTGCGCCGGCGACCTGGTGAACATCGACGTCTCCGCCGAGCTGGACGGCTACTATGGCGACACCGGCGCCAGCTTCGCCGTGCCGCCGGTCACCCGCAGGGTCGAGCGCCTGTGCCGGGACGGCCGCCGGGCCATGTGGAGCGGCATCCGGGCGGTGCGCCCTGGCGCGCCCCTGAACGCCATCGGCCGCTCCATTGAGGGCTTCGCCCAGAAGAACGGCTACAGCCTGATCCGCAACCTCGCCAGCCATGGGGTCGGCCGGTCCCTGCATGAGGAGCCGGAGAGCATTCCCACGTGGTATGAGCCCCGTGACCGCCGCCAGATCACCGAGGGGCTGGTCTTCACCATCGAACCCTTCCTCGCGCTGGGCGAGGACTGGGTGGACGAGCTGGACGACGGCTGGACCTTGCGCCCCACGGGCGGCGGACCGGCGGTGCAGTACGAGCACACCCTGGTCGCCACCCGTAACGGACCGATCATCCTGACCCTGGCCAATTGAGGCCGATCGCCCTTTTCGGCAGGGGAGCGGTTGACGGGGCCCGGTGGTTGGCGTATCTCCGCGCCTCGTTTTTCTGAGCTGGAGCCAACAACGTGAAGCGGACATATCAGCCGTCGCGACTCGTGCGTAAGCGCCGTCACGGCTACCGCGCGCGCATGGCCACCAAGAATGGCCAAAAGGTCATTCAGCGCCGCCGCGCCAAGGGCCGCAAGCGTCTGAGCGCCTAAGGGCGTTAGCTTAAGCGGTAGAATTGAGGTGTCGGCGTGACCGACGCCCTTATCAAGATCGAGCGCCTGCGTAAGCGACCAGACTTTCTGGCAGCTGCGCGGGCGTTTTCGTGCGCCCGCGGCGCCGTGGTCGTCCAGGCCCGGGATCGCGAGGACCACGCCCCGCTGGTCCGGGTGGGATTCACCGCCACCCGCAAGGTCGGCGGCGCCGTCGTCCGCAACCGCGCCAAGCGACGCATGCGGGCCGCCGCGCACGAGCTTTTGCCCGCCCTGGCGCAGCCCGGATTCGACTATGTGATCATCGCCCGCAGCGGCGCGCCGGTGCGAGCCTGGCCGCGTTTGCTTGACGATGTGAAAAGCGCGCTGATAAGCCTCGCGGCCGAAAGCGACCGGCAGGCGCGTCCGTCTGCGACCGCAACCCCTCCTTCGCCCTGAGCGCGCTGACTCCATGCAAAATGACAACACCCGCAACACGATCCTCTTCGTGGTCAGCGCGATCATCGTCCTGGTGGTCTACCAGTTCCTGGTGATCGAACCGGCGGCCCGGCGACAACAGGCCGCCGCCGCCCAGGCCGCGGCCGATGCGCCCGTGGCGCCCGGCACCAATCCGGTGGGCCGCGACCCGGCCTTGCCCTCCAGTCCGGCCCAGCTGGCCGACCGGGCCACCGTGGTGGCCCGCACGGCCCGGACGCCGGTGGCGACCCCGTCCCTGACCGGCTCAATCGCCCTGCGCGGCGCGCGGATCGATGATCTGTTCCTGAACAACTACAAGGTCAGCGTCGACCCCGGCGCCGACCCGGTGGAGCTGCTGCGTCCCGAAGGCGCGGAGTTCGCCTGGTTCGCCGAGTTCGGCTGGACTGGCGCCAATCTCACCGGCCTGCCGACCCCTGACACCCGCTGGACCCTGGTGGAGGGCGCGACGCTCACGCCGGAGACGCCGGTGACCCTGCGCTACGCCAACGGCCAGGGCCTGACCTTCACCCGCCAGATCGCGGTGGACGACCGCTACATGTTCACCATCACCGACACGGTGGCCAATACCGGCGCCGGCGCCGTGACCCTGGCGCCCTACGGGTCGGTGCAGCGGCAGGGCGTGCCCTCCGACCTCGGCAAGAACCAGATCGTCCATGAGGGCGCGGTCGGCTGGCTGGGCGAAGAGCTGCGCCTGGTGAAGTACAACAAGTGGGCCAAGGAGGGCGGGCCCGAGGTCAACTCCACAGGCGGCTGGCTCGGCATCACCGACAAGTACTGGCTGGCGGCCCTGATCCCCCAGCAGGACGAGCAGCTCAAGGGCGAGTTCCGCGTCACCCGGGCCGGACCGGTGGAGATCTTCGAGGCCAACTATGTGGGCCAGCCGCGGACCATTCCTGCTGGCCGCCAGATCACCGAGACCACGCGCTTCTTCGCCGGCGCCAAGACCGTGCCCGTCCTTAAGGCCTATGAGACCAATCTGGACATCCCCCGCCTGGACGCCGCGGTGGACTGGGGCAATTTCTGGTTCCTGACCCGCCCGCTGTTCAGCTTCCTGCACTTCATCTACCAGCACATCGGCAATGTCGGCCTGGCGATCCTGGCGCTCACCGTGGTGGTGAAGCTGGTCTTCTTCCCCTTGGCCAACAAGAGCTACGAGTCGCTGACCAAGATGAAAAAGGTGCAGCCCCAGATCGAGGAGCTGCGCAAAAAGTACAAGGACGATCCCGCCAAACAGCAGCAGGAGCTCCTGGGTCTCTACAAGACCGAGAAGATCAATCCGCTCACCGGCTGTCTGCCCATGCTGCTGCAGATCCCGGTCTTCTACGCCCTCTACAAGGTGCTGACCGTCACCATCGAGATGCGGCATGCGCCCTTCTATGGCTGGATCCAGGATCTGTCGTCGCGGGATCCGACGACCATCTTCAACCTGTTCGGCGTCATCCCCTGGGATCCGGGCGCCGCGCCGCTGATCGGCGGCTTCCTGAACGGGCCGCTGCACCTGGGCGTGCTGCCCCTGCTCTACGGCTTCACCATGTGGCTGACCACGGCGATGAACCCGCCGGCCACGGACCCGATCCAGCAGCGCATCTTCCAGCTGATGCCGATCATGTTCACCTTCATCATGGCGCCCTTCGCCGCGGGCCTGCTGATCTACTGGACCTGGAACAACGTCCTGACCATCGGCCAGCAGTACATCATCATGCGGAAGTTCCAGGTCGATAACCCCATCGACAGCCTGATCGCCCGGTTCAAGACCAAGAAGGTCCCCGAGTGACCGAACCCGACGCGCTGTTCGACGAAGACGCCCTGGAGGCGGCCCGCATCCTCTTCGCCCGCAAGGCGGAGTTCATGATGGGGGCCGTGGCCATGGACGGCCTGCCGGCGCCGGACCTGCCGGAAGTGGCCTTCGCCGGCCGCTCCAATGTGGGCAAGTCGTCCCTGATCAACGCCCTGGTGGGTCACAAGCATCTGGCGCGGGCCTCCAATGCGCCAGGCCGCACCCGGGAAGTGAACTTCTTCGTGCTGGACGAGCGCCTGCGGTTGGTGGACCTGCCCGGCTACGGGTGGGCGCGGGCGGCCCGCAGCGAGGTCAAGAAGTTCCAGAATCTGGGCCGCGACTATCTGCGGGGCCGGCCCAACCTGAAGCGCGCCTATCTGCTGATCGACGCCCGCCATGGGCTGAAAGAGGTGGACGGCGAGCCCATGGACGCCTTCGACCGGGCCGCGGTCTCCTATCAGATCGTGCTGACCAAGGCCGACAAGCTGCGGCCGGCCGCCGTCGAGGCCGTGCGCCAGCAGACCGAGGCCGCCATCGCCAAACGCCCGGCCGCCTTCCCCCGGGTGCTGGCCACCTCGTCGGAGACTGGCGCCGGCATGCCCGAGCTGCGGGCCGAGATCGCCGCGGCCTGCGCCGTCGCGCCCTAGGCTCCCGCGGGGGCGCCCTAGGGGCGCTTCACCGTCTCGCCGCCCTTCATCACGAAGACCGGGGCCTCCAGCAGGGTGACGTCGCTGAGCGGGTCGCCGACGACGCCGACCAGATCGCCCCAGGCGCCGGGCGCCACCACACCCACCTCGCCGGCCTGGCCGAGAGCCTCGGCGGCGTTGATCGTGGCCGTCTGGATGGCCTGCAGGGGCGTGGCGCCATAGCGGACCATGACAGCGAACTGCCGGCCGTTCTGGCCGTGGGGGAAGACCCCGGCGTCGGTGCCATAGACCATCTTCACCCCCGCCTTCAGGGCCTTGCGGAAGTTCTCCCGCTGGATCTCGGCGATGTCGCGGTCCTTGCGCAGATTGTCCTCCAGCACGCCGTTCTTGCGCCCCTCGGACTGGGTGTATTCGGTGTTGTAGATGTCCATGCTGAACCAGGCGCTGTGCTCGCGGGCCAGGCGGATGCCCTCGTCGTCCACCAGGCTGGCGTGCTCGATGGTGTCAACGCCCCCCAGGATGGCCGCGCGGATGCCCGGCGCCCCATGGGCGTGGGCGGCCACCTTCATGCCGGCCATGTGGGCAGCTTCGGTGACGGCCTTGATCTCATCGATGGCCAGCTGCTGGGCGCCGGGCTCCGAGCCCCGGGAGAAGACCCCGCCGGTGGCGCAGATCTTGATCACCTGGGCGCCGTACTTGCGCAGGGTCCGCACATTGCGCCGGGCGGCCTCGGGGCCGTCGGCCACATAGGGGCTCTTCTCGTCCATGGAGGGTGGGAAGAAGGTGGAGTCGCAGTGCCCGCCCGTGGCGCCAAAGGAATAAGCCGCAGTCACGATGCGCGGGCCGGGGATATGGCCCTCTGCGACGGCTTCACGTAGCCCTACATCGCCGTAGAACTCCGAGCCCACATTGCGCACCGTGGTGAAGCCGGCCTCCAGGGTGTCCTTGGCGCTGCGGGTCCCCACCGCCGTCCAGAAGGCGTCAGAGAACTGCAGATAGTTGTAGCCGCCATAGATGGGGGTGGAGGTCAGGTGGACATGCATGTCGATCAGGCCGGGCAGCAGGGTGACGCCGGGCAGGTCCACCCGGGTCGCCCCGGCCGGATCGGCAGACGCCTGGGCCGCGG
>TARA_R100000935_G_scaffold56608_6_pt1 | contig 22315 bp, 14 predicted proteins | sample TARA_R100000935 | Tara Oceans TARA_R100000935 (sample SAMEA2621502) | marine metagenome | biome: marine biome (ENVO:00000447); feature: surface water layer (ENVO:00002042); material: "saline water (ENVO:00002010), including plankton (ENVO:xxxxxxxx)" | depth 5 m
ACGCTGGGCCAGGATCAGCCGCACCGTCGAGGCCAGCAGGAAGGGCTCGACCCCCATGTCGCGCAGGCGCGTCACCGCGCCGGCGGCGTCGTTGGTGTGCACCGTAGACAGCACCAAGTGACCGGTGAGGCTGGCCTGGACGGCGATCTGGGCGGTCTCCACATCGCGGATCTCGCCGACCATGACCACGTCCGGATCCTGGCGCAGGATGGCCCGCAGGCCGGCGGCGAAGGTCATGCCGACCTTGGCGTTGACCTGGGTCTGGCCGACGCCCGGCACGGCGTATTCCACCGGATCTTCGATGGTCAGGATGTTGCGGCTGGCGTCGTTGAGCAGGCTCAGGCCCGCATAGAGGGTGGTGGTCTTGCCCGAGCCCGTGGGGCCCGTGACCAGGATCACCCCGTTGGGTTCGGCCAGCGCCCGCTGGAAGGCTGAAAGCACGGCCGGCCGCATGCCCAGTTCCGGGAGCGGGATGCCGGCCTGTTCCTGGTCGAGGATCCGCATCACCACCCGCTCGCCGGCCCGGGACGGCAGGGTGGACACCCGCACATCCAGGCTGCGGCCGCCCAGCGCCAGGGAGATCCGGCCGTCCTGCGGCACCCGCCGCTCGGCGATATCCAGTCGCGCCATGACCTTGATGCGGCTGACGATCAGCGGGCTCAGCCGCGGCGACAGGCTGAGCACCTCGCGCAGGACGCCGTCGATACGCAGGCGGATGACCAGGCTGGTCTCGAACGACTCGATATGGACGTCCGAGGCCCCGCGACGGATGGCCTCGGCGATGACGCCATTGATCAGACGGATGATCGGGGCGTCGTCCTGGCTGTCCAGCAGATCGGCGGCCGCCGGCATATCCTCGGCCAGACTGTCGAGGCCGCCGGGCATGTCCAGGTCGTCGGCGCCGCCAGCCGGCAGGCCGTCATCGGCATAGGTCTCCGACAGCCGGCGCTCGAACTCCGCCCGCGGAAGGGTCTGGACGCTGATCGCCCGGCCAAGCGCCCGCCGGGCCTCCACCAGGGCCATGGGATCGGCGCCCTCGCGCAGGCCCACCTGGGCCACATCGTCGACGGACAGCAGCACCACGCCATGGCGCTTGGCGAAGCCGTAGGGCAACAGGGGGTGAGCGGCGCGCTCCATCTTTAGCCCACCGGCGGCGGCGGCGGGGCCGGCGGCGCGGTGACTGGCGCAGCCTGCATGTAGTCGCGCACCAGGGCGTCGAGATCGCTGAGGCCGTCGGCGCTGCGGGCGGCCTCCAGGTCGCGGATATAGCCATAGCGCGGCGCGGTCAGGGCCTGGGCGTCGGCGGCGCTGCCGATGATCGTCGGGCGGATGAAGACCATCAGGTTGCGCTGGGCGCTCTGCTGCGACGTGGCCTTGAACAGGTTCCCCAGGACGGGAATGTCGCCGAGCAGCGGCGTGCGCTCCACCGTGGTGCGCTCATTGCGGTCCAGCAGGCCGCCCAGGACGACGATGGCGCCGTCATCCACCGCCACGGTGGTCTCGATGGCGCGCTTGTCCAGGATCAGCTCGCCCGAGGCCTCGCTCACGGGGCCGGAGATCGAGGAGACCTCCTGGCGCAGGAAGAGGGTGATGGCGCCGCCGGCGTTGATCTGTGGCTTCACGTCCAGCTGAATGCCGATGTTTTGGCGCTGGATGGTGCGGAAGGGATTGCTGTTGGAGTCCCCCAGCACCTCGCCCGTGGTGATCGGGATTTCCTGGCCCACCAGAATGCTGGCCTCCTGGTTGTCCAGGGTCATGACCGAGGGCGTCGAGAGCAGGTTGGAGGCCGTGTCGTTCTTCACCGCATTGATGATGAAGCCGAACAGGGCGTCTCCGCTCTGGCCATAGCCGCCGGTGAGGATGCCCCGGGCGCCCAGGACCGAGTCCAGCGCGGTCTGGCGCAGGGCCGCCAGGGCCGACGAATCCTGCGGCAGGTTCTGCTCGCCGGCCGCTGCGGCCGCCAGGCCGAGAAGATTGGGGGCGGCATTGGAATAGTTGGTGGCCGAGAAGGGAATGCTGGAGCCATTGACCCCGGCCAGGGCGAACTGGACGCCGAGCTGCTGGGCGGCGTTGTCCGACAGCTCCACCACCACGGCCTCCACCAGGACCTGCCGGCGGCGGGTGTCCAGTTGGCGGATGACCTCGCCGAGCACCCGCTGGGTGTCGGGGTCGGCGGCGATGACGATGGCGTTGGCGCCGGGATAGCGGGCGATGTTGGCGCGCCGGCCGGCCCCGCCGGCGGTGGTGGTCTGAGCGTTTCCGGACGCCGAAGCGGCGGCTGCGGCGCCCTCTCCCTCGGCCTGGGTAGGCGACTGGCCCACCAGCTGCTGTAGGACCGGCAGCAGCTGTTCTGCGCTGGCGTGCTGCAGATTGATCACCCGCACATCGCCGCTGGTCTCGGCGCGGCCGTCCAGATCGGCGATCAGGTCGAGCATGGCGCGCACCGCGTCCGGCTCGCCGCGCAGCACCAGTGAGTTGCTGCTCTCCACCACCACGAGGGAGACCAGCCCATTGCGGGCGCCGGGCTCAGCGCCGGGGGAGTTCAGCACCTGGTTGACGACGCCGGCGATCTCGCGGGCCGAGCTGGAGCGCAGGGTGACGGTTTCGGTCAGGGTGCGGTCCTGGTCCACCTGGGCCAGCAGACTGCGGATGCGGGCGAGATTGTCGGCATAGTCGGCGACCACGATCAGATTGCCCCGCGGGCTGGGCATGACCACGCCCTGCCGTCCGATCAGGGGTTTGAGGGTCTCGGCCGCAGAGGCCGCGTCAATGTTCCGAAGCCGGAAGACCTGGGTCGAGAACCCATAGCCGCCGGCCCCGCTGAGGCTGGAGGGTTGGGCGGCGGCGCCGTCCTCGGGGGTGATCCGATAGACCCCGGAACCGGCCGGGACGGCCACGAGGCCGTTGGCCCGCAGGGTGGACAGCATCACTTCGAACAACTCGGTCCGCGACAGGGGCTCGCGGCTGCTGATGGTGACCTTGCCCTGGACCCGGGGGTCGATGATGAAGGTCTGGCCGGTGGCCTGTGCCACGTCCTGGATGAACACCCGGATGTCGGCGTCCTGCAGGTTCAGCACCTGGGACTGGGCGTAGGCGGCCGGCGCCGGCGCAAGGCCGGCCCCCAGGCTGAGCATCAGGCAGAGGGCGATGAGTCTCTTCACGGGGCAGACATCCGCAGTCGGGTGGTCAGGGTCTGGCCGCCGCGCTCATAGGTGAGGTCGACATGGGTGGCGGCGGCGAGGATCTGGGGCAGTTCGCTCATACGCTCGCGGTTGAGCTCCGAGCCGTCGAGGGTCAGCAGGACGTCCCCCGGCTGAAGGCCTGCGCGGGCCAGGGCTGCGGCGCCCTCGGCGCCCCGGGGGGTGACCGTGTAGCCGGCCGGGCGGCCATCCCTGAGGCGAGGGGTCAGGGCCAGGGCGGCCATCAACTGGGCGCCGGTGAGGTCCGATGAGATTTCGGTCGCGGCGGGGGCGGAGGCTGCGGCCTGAGGGGCGGTCCAACCGCCGCCGCCCGTCGCGGGAAAGCCAATCCGGCTGCGCGAGGCGCCCTGCCGGATGACCACATGGTCCTGGGCGACCTCCACCAGGGTGATCCCGCCTGGGCCCTGCTCGCCGATGACATAGAGGGTCTGAGTCCCGCCAGGGGGGCCGAGAATGGCGGAGGCCGAGGCGCCCCCGCTGCGGATCCCATAGAGCTGGAGATCTGCGGTCTGATCACTCACCGCGAGGTCAGGGCCGGCCAGGCGGTAGAAGGGGTCGAACCTGGCCAGGATCGCCGTCTGCGCGCCACGATTGGCGGCCACCGCCGGAGGCGAACCCACGGGCCCGACGGCTGGCGCCGCCACGACCCAGACCAGTCGCGCGGCCTGCCAGGCCAGCAAGGCCACCAGGGCGATCTCACCGGCTCCCAGCAGGGTGCGGGGGTTCAGGGAGACGCCGTGGCGAACGGCGGCAAGATTCACGAGGAAGTCTCCGAAGTCCCAGGGCGCTGCGAGATGGGCCTCACGGCCGTACGCCCGTCGGGGCCTTCATGTAAACTTTCGATGACAGGCCCGTGACAGCGCCCGGATTTGATGACGCTTTGATGTGACAGTCGGGCAGTCAGGCGGGGATGGCGCCAGGGCCATCCCCGCCTTTAGATCAGAAGCTGGCCGAGAGGCTGACCGAATAGCTGCGGCCCAGCTCGTAGTTGTTGAGGATGATCTTGTCGCCACCCAAGGTCTGGAACTCGTCGAACTCCTCACCCAGCAGATTGCGGGCTTCGAAGCCCAGGGTGAACTCAGGGCCCCAGAGCTGGAACTTCTGGCGAACCGTCAGGTCGAGCTGAACGCCCGGCTCCTGGAGGAAGTCGGAACCGCCAGCGCTGCCCCGGGCTACGGTCCGCTCGCTGGCATAGTTGGCCAGAAGGGTCGCCTGGGTGTCGCCGGTGAGGCTCTCAAAGCCGAACTGGAGGTTGGCGATGTGCTCCGACGTCCCCTGCAGACGGCTGCCATCGATGACAAAGCTGGTGGCCGGCGCCGGCTGGCCGAGGCCGGTCAGCGGGAAGACCTGATCACCCGCATCCGCCTGCACCTCAGCCTTGGTCCAGGTGTAGTTGGCCCCGATCAGCCAGCGCTGGTTGTCGAGGAAAGCCACACCCAGCTGGGGCTCAAAGTACTTCTTGAACTCGGCTTCAGCGCCGTAGAGCACCGCCCGCGGGGCGTTCAGGAAGGTCTGCTGCAGACCGCTTCCGGTCTCGTTGACGACCGATTCAATCGGCTTGTCGATGTCCTTGTAGAAGGCGCCGAGGGTCGCGAACTGATTGCGATCGAAGTAGCGCTCATAGCGCAGGTCGATGTTCACCAGTTCACTGTCAACCAGGTAGGGGTTGCCGACGAAGGTGCGGTCGGATTCCGGATCGAGGTAGATCTGCGGGGCCTGCTCGCGGAACTGCGGACGGGCGATGGTCTTGGAAATCCCGAAGCGCAACTGCTGGTCGTCGGCGAAGTTCCAGGTGACCGTGCCGGCCGGCAGGACATAGTCGTTCTTCAGCTCGACCGCCGCAGGGTCGTTGGCGGAGAACAGATCCAGAGCCTGGACGCTCTGCTCGCCGTCTTCATATCGCAGGCCGAGGCTGGCGCGGACCGCGGGAAGGATTTCACCTTCGCCCTGGACATAGAAGGCGTTGGTGGTGAGCGAGGCCTGATAGGCCGCGGCGCCTTCCGAGCCGGTCACTTCCCGCAGGAAGAGCCCATCGGTGCGGATATTGAAGTTGGAGTACAGATAGTCGACCCGCTGCAGCTGGAAGGCCAGAGACGGAGTCTGGTCCATAGTGAAGCGGAAGGCGCGGCTGACGGAGTCGCGCTCGTTCTCATAATAGGCGTAGCCGGCCGAGACCGTCAGATCGACGATCAGCGGGTTGTCCCAGCGGTAACGGACATCAACGCCGGCGCCGTAGGTCGTGTCCTCCAAATCGCTGAACCGCAGGAAGTTCGCGTCCGACTGGGGGTTATGATAAAAACGGTTGTCGGCGAGACGGCGGTAACGGATTTGCGTCTCGTAGGGCGCCTCGCGGGTGGTGTTGGCGTAGGACCCGCGCCAGTCGATCTCCAGATCCCCGAACTCATGGGCGCCGGTCAGCTGGGTGTTGAACAGTTCGCGCTCATACCAGGCGGTGTAGTCGTCGCGGATATAGTTGCTGGCCGCGGAGCTTTCGCCTTCGACCGAGCGCGCTTCCTTGGTGACGTTGCGGACGTAGAAGTTGGTCCACTGGAACTTGTGGGCGTCCAGGTCCAGGGCGACGCTGGCCAGGCCGTGCCACTCGACGTCCATTTCCGTGGTGTTCGACCGCAGGTCTTCGGTCACCGACAGACCACCGAGGCTGACCACGCCGGCCTGTTGAATCGCCCGCTGGGTGGTCCAGCCACGATCATAGCCGCCCACGGCGACGACACCGAGCGAGCCCCAGTCCTGGTTCCAGCGGGTGCCGGCCGAAAGGCCGACGCTGCCATTGATCGGAATGTCGTTGGTGGACTGCAGCAAACGCACATTGGCGTTCTGGAAACTGCGGCCCATCTGCACCAGGGTTTCGGCGTCAAAATTCGACTGGTCGATACGCTGGCCCGTGGCGATGCCCTGACGGATCAGACCGGGCAAGTCGCGGGTGTTGTCGTCAAAGCCCGTGAGATCGTAGTCGCCGCCGTAATAGGTGAGGCCCTGCTTCAGCGAGGTCTCATCATCACCGCTCAGGCTAAAGCTCATCGAGACGAAGGGTTCATCCGGCACGCCGATGGACCGCAGATCGATCACGCCGCCGCCGAACTCGCCGGGATAGTTGACCGAGTAGGACTTCTGCACATTGACGCTGGCCAGGATTCCGCTGGGGAACAGGTCCAGCGGCACGACCCGCTGCAGGGGCTCAGGGCTCGGCAGGGGAGAGCCGTTGAGCAGGGCCGAGGAATAACGCTCACCCAGGCCGCGGACATAGACGAACCGCCCGCTGACGACGCTGAGGCCGGTGAGGCGCGTCAGGGCTTCAGCCGCGGTGCCGTCGCCCTGGCGGACCAGGTCCTCGGCCGTGACGATGGAGGCGACCTCGGCGGTCTCGCGCATCACCTCGGGGATGTAGCGCCCCCGGACGACCAGTTCCTGAACTTCCGGCCCGTCAGCGGCCTGAGCGAAGACCACCGCCGGCGCCATCAGGGCCGTGGTGCAGAGAAGGAGGCCCGAGAGCGGGCGGAGCAGGATGTTCATTGAGGTTCGCCTCGATTGTCGACGGACGCGGAGAAATCGGGGCGGTCCCTCGCAGGACCGCCCCGCCTTGGCTCGGATTAGCAGCTGCTTCCGCTGGCCAGACCGCAGGTCCAGCCCTGCCACCAGGTGTCGTTCGCGTCGCGGACGGCGCCGATATAGTTGGTGGTGTCGAAGAAGGCGTAGATCGCCTTCGGGTCGGCCGCCGGACGGGCCGCTTCGTTGGCGCCGTTGATGAAGCCGCCGGTCAGGGTCGAGGTGTGGCTCGAGCTGTTGTTGGTGCCGGCGTTGAACAGGGCCTGGGCGGCGGCGCCGTCCACGTCGCTGTCGTTCTTGAACGCGATGGCGCAGGAGAACACCACCGAGTCCCAACGGGGAGCCGCAGCCACCGTCGAGGCGGTGTCGACGTCAAGACAGGCAGTCGCCGCATTGGTGGAGACGTGGATGCCGTTGACGAAGCGGCCGCCAGTGCCCGTGTTCAGCAGCTGGGTGTCGCCAGCGCCGGTGCGGGGCGAACCGATCACGGTGTAGTTGGCGAACTTGGGCTGCGAGTTCAGAGACGCCTGGACGCCCGCCGAGCTCTGCTCGAAACCACGGTCACCGCCGTTCGCACGCTGGACAACGAGCAGGTACTGGATACCGCCGCGCCAGCCAGTGTCGGTGTCGACGCTGTCATCGTCGGCGCCGGTGACGACCACGCGCTTCATGTTGACGGTGCCGCCGAAGAATTCGATGCCGTCGTCAGAGCCGTTGTGGACCTGGACGTATTCGAGGGTCGTGCCGGCGCCGACGCCGTTGAAGGTGATGCCGTTCAGCTCACGGTTCGGCTGGATTTCAAAGCCGGCGTAGCGGACCTGGACGTAACGCAGGCGACCGGAATTGTCGTTCGGGCTGTTGCCGCCGTAGAGGGCGACGCCGCCCTCGAAGGTGGCGACGCAGTTGATGTTCGGGGGCGTGGTGCCGGCCGGGCAGGAGGCGATGGGCGCACGGCCCGAGATCACGAGGCCGCCCCACTGGCCGATCGAGTCGGCGCCGGTGGTGCCTTCGATGTTCTGGCGGCTGGTGAAGATGATCGGCTGGGTCGAGGTGCCCTCAGCGAAGATCTGCGAACCGCGGGTGACGTTGATGTAGTCGAGGCCCGCCGAACCGAAGATCCGCACGCCCGGCTCGATGGTCAGCACGCCCTGCTGGGCGCCGGCGATCGGGTTGGCCGGATCGGCGCCGCGGTCGTCACCCACATCGGTGCGGCCGCTGATCGAATAGATGGTGCCCGCACGGGCCGGAACGACCAGGTTGCCGGTGATCTTGGAGGGCAGCTGGCAGTTGCGCAGGGTGCCGTTCAGGATGATGCCGACATTGGTGAAGCCGGTGGGGCAGTCCGCCGCCGCCGTGCCGGTGCCCGGCGTGGTGGGCGTGGTCGGGGTCGTCGGCGTGGTGGGCGTGGTCGGCGGGAAGGCGCCGACGCCAGGCGAGGCCACATTGTCCGCGCCGCCGCCGCAGGCGGCCAGGGCCATGGCGCTGATCGAGGTGATCAGCAGGTTTCTCAGGGTGGTGGTGCCGGTCATCTTGCTCTCCGCCGTCGCGTTGAATTGCGCAGCCGCCGGCTGTCCTCAAACCCCACTGTGAGATCTGAACGCCCGCTTGCCCGACCGCCCTTCTAGGTAAGCTCCGTGACAGGTCCCCAACGGAAACATGACAGTTCTGTGCAAGGCGCAGGGTGCGACCAATTGGCCACGCCGCCGGATAAGTCTATGTTTTCTTGTGATGATTTAGATTTGGGAACCGCGGTTCGTCGAGGCGCCCTTTGTGGCGCGACGTGGAGATTTCCGATCGAGCCGTTCATTTGTCGGCCCGCCCGCCGGACGCCTCGAACCCTTGCGGGCGACCTAATCTTCGTTCGGAATGTTGATGAGGGCGCCGCAGGCCTTGCAGTGGACGGCGTCCGGCTCGTGCCGCATCAGGCCGCAGACCTGGCAGGTGAACCGCACCTTGTAGGGCCGGAACAGAGCCTGGGCGAAGCGCACGAACAGGGTGATCCCGGAGATCATGATCACGATGGAGACCAGCCGGCCGGTGATGCCCGGCAGGATGATGTCGCCATATCCGGTGGTGGTCAGCGATGTGACGGTGAAATAGAGGGCGTCGATATAGCCGCTGACCCCGCCCTCATCGCCCACATAGATGGTGTAGACGAAGCCCGTGGCCACGAAGACGAAGGTGACAAGGGTCGCGGCGGCCCGGATCACATCCTCCCAGCGGGTGTCGTCAAAACGGTGCCCCACCGTCTCCCAGAAGAAGTCGCTGTGAAACAGGGTCCAGATGCGCAGCACGCGCAGGAAGGCCAGGTTGATGAAGATCGTGGGGAACAGCAGGGTCAGCAGGACGAACAGATCGATCATCACGATCGGCCGCCGGATCCAGGACTTCAGGCTCCGCCAGGCGAGCGCCCGAGCGGTCATGTCGGCCGCCAGGATCGCCGCCACCGCCAGATCCAGGGGCAGAAAGGCCCGGGTGTCGCGCAAAAACGGCGCGGCTATGAAGAAGGCGATCAGCGCCAGGTCCACGCCAATGACGGCCAGCCGGAACCGGACGGCGCCTGGAGACTCCCCATGATAGAGGGCCCGAAGCTGGGCGCGCAGGCGCCACAAGGCCCGCTGTCGCGACGACGGCTTTGAATCCTCGGGGGTCAAGGCTGCGCCGAACCCGGGCCGGGATGGGTCATCTGAGGTGCTCCGCCGCAAGCTTCACAGGTCCGTGAGGCCAGCCCTTCCGCAGGCTGGACCATGTTAGCTCTAGCCGACCCGCAAGGCTGGGGTGAACCCAAAACCCGTTGAAGCCTTTCTGCAAGGGGCGGGTCAGCGTCGCCGTACGTGACGGCGCCATCGTCGGCATCACAGACAAGGAGGCTCCGGTTTGGAGGCTAGCACCGCAAGTGAACAGGTCATTCTCGGGTTCCAGGAAAGCTGGAACGCCCTTCTGCGCCTGGGCCCCGCCGCCCTGGCCCTGAATGTGGCGCTGTCGGCCCTGGTCCTGGGCGTCGCCTTCGGCGTCGGTCTTGTGGTGCGACGACTGTTGAAGCGCGGCGCCCGCGCCGTGCCTGGCCCGGCCGACGCGGAAAAGACCATTCGCACCCGCCGGGTGACCCAGGTGACCTGGGCGGTGTTCGAGACGGGACTTGTCCTGGCGGCCTTCTTCGCCCTGGCCGCCATCTGGGGCTTCGACCTGCTTGGCTGGCTCACGGCGGGCCTGGGTCAGCGGGTGGTCGAGAGCGTGGTGCGTATCGCCATCCTCGCCGTCGTGACCTTTGCGGCGGCCGAACTCGCCACCCTGCTGGTGAACAGGCTCCTGGCCCGGATGGCCCGCCACAAGTCGGGCGGCGTGCGCCGCGAGGCCCAGCTGAACACCATCGGCCCCCTCCTCCACGGGGTGGCCCGCGGCGTGATCATCATCATCGGGGCGATGATGATCCTGGCCGAGATCGGGCTGGAGATCGGACCGCTGCTGGCTGGCGCCGGCGTCATCGGTCTGGCCATCGGCTTTGGCGCCCAGACCCTGGTGAAGGACTTCCTCACCGGGATCTTCCTCATTTCCGAGGATATCCTGGCGGTGGGCGACGTGGTGGAGATCTCCGGGTCCAGCGGCGTGGTCGAACAGATGACCATCCGCACCGTCCGCCTGCGCGCCCTGGACGGCACGCTGCACGTCCTGCCCTACGGCGAGGCGCAGATCATCCACAACATGACCAAGGTGTTTTCCTACCATGTGGTGGAGCTCGGCGTGTCCTATGAGTCGGATATCGACAAGGCTTTCGAGGTCATGATCCAGGTGGTCGAGGACATGCGCGCCGATCCCGATCTGGGACCAAAGATCCTGGAGCCCCTGGAGGTCATGGACGTCAGCGCCCTGGCCGACAGCGGTGTCGTCCTGCGGGCGCGGATCAAGACTCCTCCCGGAGCGCAGTGGGGCGTCGGTCGGGCCTTCAACCGCCGGATCAAGGCCGCCTGGGACGCCGCAGGCGTCGATATCCCCTATCCGCACATGCATCTGGTCCTGCCCCAGGCCCCGCAGCCGGCCGAGGCGCAACCCCAAAGAGGCGCCTGATGGGTCGACTGATCGTCATTTCGAACCGGGTCAGCCCCCCCAGCGATGTGGGGGGCGGCACGCAGGGCGGCCTGGCGATGGCCCTGGCCGCCGCCCTGCGTGAGCATTCAGGCATCTGGTTCGGCTGGAGCGGCCAGACCACGGAGACGTACAGTGGTCAGGTGGGCGTCCAGCGGGCGGGCGGGGTGACCGTGGCGACCATGGATCTCGAGGACCAGGACGTTCAGGAATATTACAACGGCTACGCCAACAAGACCCTGTGGCCCCTCTTCCATCACCGGGTGGATCTGACGGCCTATGAGCGCTCGTTCGGCGAGGGCTATGCCCGGGTCAACGCCCGGTTCGCCGAGACCGTCCTGCCCCTGATCGAGGAGGAGGACTTTGTCTGGATCCACGACTACCACCTCATTCCCCTCGCCCAGGAGCTGCGCCGCCGCGGGGTCAAGAACCGCATCGGCTTCTTCCTGCACATCCCCTGGCCGGCCCGGCACCTGATCACCACCCTGCCGCGGCACCCGCAGCTGGTGGAGGCTCTGTTCGATTACGACCTGGTGGGCTTCCAGACCCAGGATTCCCTCGAGGCCTTCAAGGACTATGTGGTCCACGAGGTGGGCGGATCGCTGGGGGAAGGCCGCACGCTCAGCGCCTTTGGCCGGACCGCCGAGTTCGACGCCTTCCCCATCGGCATGGATGTCGCCGAATTCACCGCCGCCCTGGACGGGGAAACCGCCAAGCGGGAATACGCCCGCATGCAGACCAGCATGCTGGATCGCCAGATGATCATCGGCGTCGACCGGCTGGACTATTCCAAGGGGCTGGAGGAGCGGTTCCTCGCCTACGAACAGTTCCTGCAGGACAATCCCGACCTCCACGAGAAGGTGTTCCTGCTGCAGATCGCCACCCCGAGCCGGGAGGATGTGGAGGCCTATCAGGAGATCCGCGGCCGCCTCGACGGCGTGTCCGGCCGGATCAACGGCGCCTTCTCCACCGTCGACTGGGTGCCGATCCGCTATGTGAACCGGGGCTATCGCCGCGACCAGTTGGCGGGCATCTACCGGGCCGCCAAGCTTGGCCTCGTCACGCCCCTGCGCGACGGCATGAATCTGGTCGCCAAGGAGTATGTCGCGGCGCAGGATCCCGAGGATCCCGGCGTGCTGATCCTCTCGCGGTTCGCCGGCGCCGCCGAACAGATGGGCGAGGCTCTGATCGTCAATCCGTTCAGCCGCGAGGATGTCTCCGACGCCATCCTGCGGGGCCTGGCCATGCCGCTGGCCGAACGCAGGCGCCGGTGGGACCGGCTGATGGCCGACCTGCGCACCACGGACGTCTCGGCCTGGCGCGACGACTTTGTCCGCGCCCTGATGTCGAACTGAGTCTGACGCTCAGAAAGGCCTGACGCTCAGCAAGGCCTAGCGCTCAGAAGGGGAAGACCCGCGGGATCAGCCAGACCGCGACTATGGCCGAAATCACATTGAGCGGCAGGCCGACCCGGACGAAGTCCATATAGGTGTAGCCCCCGACCTGATGGACGATGGTGTTGGTCTGGTAGCCGACCGGCGTGGCGAAGGACGCGCTGGCGGCCATCATCACCGCCACCACGAAGGGCCGCGAATCGACCCCAAGATTCTCGGCCAGGCCGATCGCCAGCGGGGTGATCAGCACAGCGACCGCGGCGTTGGACATGATCTCGGTGAGGACCGAGGTGGCCACATAGATGATGGCCAGCGCCGCGATGGGGCCCAGCGGCTGGGTCCAGGCCGCCACGGTGTTCGTCGCCTGAAAGGCCAGACCGGTCTTGCCCAGGGCCTCGCCCACCACCAGCATGCCGCCGATCATCAGCAGCACCTGGGGCCGAAGCCCGGAATAGGCTTCCTCGGGCTTCATGACCTGAAAGGCTAGCAGCGCCATGGCCCCGACAAAGGCCACGACGGCGATGGGCAAGCCGCCGGCCGCGGCGCCCAGCACAAAGGCGAAGACCGTGACGCTGATCAGGGCCGGGACGAGCCGCAGGGGCGGCGGGGCCTCTGGCAGAATACCCGAACGGTCCACCCCCTCGTCGTCGGCGGGCAGCAGCCGGGGCGCGACAAAGGCCAGGTAGAGCGCCCCGACCGCGGCGATCGCCAACCCCACGCCGGTGATCTCGAACAGGCTGAAGGGCGCCAGATTCTGGCGTTGGGCCATGTCGTCCACCAGCAGATTGGTGGAGGTGCCGATCAGGGTGCAGGCGCCCCCCATGATCGAGGCGTAGGAGAGGGGGATCAGCAGCCGCTTGGGCGAAATGCCCAGGCGTCGGGCCGAATCCTGAATGATCGGCGCGGCCAGAATCACCAGCGGGGTGTTGTTCAGAAAGGCCGAGAGTGAGCCGCACAGGGTGATGATCACCGGCGCCGAGGCCGCCCCCATGCGATCGGTCATCCGCGCCGCCGAGCGGATGATGACCCCCATTCCGCCGGTCACGTCCAGGGCCCGGGCGATGATGAACAGGGAGGCCAGCGCCACCAGAGCGGGACTGGCCAGGCCGCGGCCCAGGTCCTCCAGACTGATGACGTCGAGGCCCAGCAGGGTCGCGGCCGCCACCATGGCCGCGACGTCGGCCCGCACCCGGTCGCTGAGCAGGGCGACGACGACCGCGGCCAGGACAGCCAAGGTGGCGAGTTGCTCGAAATTCAAGAAGGACCTTTCCCAGGCGTACGGGAACGCCGCCGCACCAGCCAGTGGCGCCGTTGACCTTGGCCGATCCTAGAGGGGCCCCGTGCCTGGCGAAAGACCCGCCGCTATTTCGGCTTCACGGCAGCCTGGACCTCGATCTCCACCATCATGCCCGGCGCCACCAGGGCGGCGACCTGCGAGGTGATGCGGGCGGGCCTGTTGGGCTGCTCGGCGGTGGCGAAATACTGGCGGTAGCCTTCCATCATGCCGGCGAAGTCCATCTTCCCCTCCAGGGCCGGGTCGCCCACCAGCAGGACCCGCATCATCACCACGTCGCCAAGGCTGGCCCCCTGGGATTCCAGGATCGCCTTGATGCGTTCGATGACGCCAATGGTCTGGGTCTTGGTGTCGCCGAACTCCCGCGGCGCACCGGCCGGCGCATCGGGGTTGGTCGCCGGCGGCGTGATGCCGCTCACATAGATCATGTCGTATCCGGCCGGCACCACAACGGCGCTGGCGATGGGGGAGGTCTCCGGCCCCACACGTGTGATCTCCGCAGCGGCGGGGGCGGCGACGAGGGCCGCCAGGAGGGTGGCCAGGGCGAGGGCGCGCATGGGCGTTTCCTTATTCTAGAGAAGCCTGAAGGAGTGTGGCGCGAAATGGACTAGGAGGCCGCCGCACGCGGCTGCGCAAGGGCGGCGGCGCGGACCTGGGCGGCGAGGGCCTGGATGGTGCGATGGGCCGACAGCACGGCGCCTTCCTGCCAGCCCGGCATCTGGCTCAGATGAGCGCCGGTGAAATGGAAGGGTCCGTCGGGCTGGTTGAGGAGCCGGTAGACGGGCATGTCCATGTGCCCTTCCTGGGCGCTGTCGCCCTGCCAGTTGGGCCAGGGGCCATGGCTGAAGGGGATTTTGCTCCAGTTCACGACCACGGGCTTGGTCAGCTCCCCCTCATGTCCCGGATGGACCCGACCGACCGCGGCGCGGGCGGCGGCGATCTGCGCCTCCAGCGGCAGAGCCGCAAAGCCCTCGGCGCGTGGACCTGAGCCGTAACAGGCCAGCAGCATGCCGCGCTCTGTGTGCAGGCCGTTGCTGGGATACCAGATCAGAGAGGTGTCGCCGCCGACCCAGGAAATACCCCCATAGATCTGCGATTTCTCCCAGAACCGGGGGGATTCGAAGCCGATCTTGTTGGAGAAGGCGTTGGGCACGCTGCCCACGGCGGTCTTCACCGCCGGAGAGAAGTCGTTCTCGATCCCCGTCAGAATGGCCAGGGGAATGGTGATGATCGCGTGGTCAGCCCTGACCGTGCGGCGGGCGCCGCCCTGCTCGTAGGCCACCTGCACCCCCTCGCCGGCCCGGGCGATGGCGGTCACCCTGGCGTTGCGGATCACCGGGCTGGTGATGGCGCGCTCGAAGCCGGCGACGATCTGGTCCATGCCGCCGGTCGGCTGGAACATGGTCGCCTGCATGTTGATATTGTCTTCGAACACCGTGGCGCGGATCTGCGGATTGGCCAGCAGGTCCCGCAGGGGCACCGGCGGCCGACGCTGGCTGAACTGATCGGCCGCGCCCGGCGCCTGGGCGAAACCCGACCGCTCGGTGCCCTGGAAGCTCATATCCTCCGACAGGTCCCCATAGGCCCGCAGGAAGGGCAGGAGCTTCTCCTTGTCCTCAAGGGTCAGCTCCCCGTCCAGCGCCCCCTTGTTGATCGCCTTGGCCAGCAGCTCCGACACATGGCCGCGGGTGTCATTGATCCCCTGGCGCATCTGGATGGGCTTGCCCCCATGGGCCCCCTCCCCCCAGATCAGGGCGCTGCGGCTGACATTGATCTCCACCTCCAGGGGCACGCCCAGGCGACGGCAATAGCCGAGCAGGCCCTCGTGGTGGCTGGGAATGCGGGCCGGCCCGGCGTTGAGATAGACGTCCTTTTCGAACGCCACGGTCTGGTCGGCCTCGCCGACCATCTCCACCTTGTCGCCGCCGCGCAGGGTCCAGTTGCGGCCGCCCAGGCGGTTGCGCCCCTCCAGCACCGTGACCTCAAACCCCGCGCGCTCCAGCTCGTAGGCGCAGACCAGGCCTGCGATGCCGGCCCCCAGGATCACCACCTTGCGACCCTTGCCCAACTGCGGCGACAGGCTCGGCGGCGTCGCCGCCACCGCGGCGTTCAGGCCCAGGGCCGTCATCGCGCCATAGGCCGCCCCCAGTCCCCCGACCGCCCCGAGACGATGCAGAAAGAGACGCCGACTGACACCCATAGGACCTGACCCCCAGCAACCTGCTGGGCCTAGAGCGGCGTCCGGCCGTCCCGCTGACAAGGCGCAAGCCTAGTCAGCGCCGCAACGCCCTTGCGAGCGCGCGGAATGCAGGCGTCAGGCGCGCGCCTGCGCCCGGATTTTCCGCAGCCCTAGAGGTTCAGCAGGGTCGGGTCACCCCCCTGGGCGGCGATGTTGACGCTCACCGCCCGCTCCACGGCGTAGCGCGACAGGGCGTTGGGTCCCCCCGCCTTCGGGCCCGTCCCCGACAGGCCCTCGCCGCCAAAGGGCTGGACCCCCACCACGGCCCCGGTCATGCCGCGGTTCACATAGGCGTTGCCGGCCGGGACCAGCTCGCGCACCCGGCGGGCGAAGCCGTCCAGCCGCGAATGAACGCCGAGCGTCAGGCCATAGCCTAGGCCGGCCAGCTCCCTGGCCATGGCGTCCAGTTCCCCGGCCTCATAGCGGACCACATGCAGAATGGGGCCGAACACCTCCTTCTGCAGGAATCCTGGCCGAGGGATCTCCGCCAGGACCGGCCCGAAGAAGCTGCCGCCCTCCGGGACGCGCAGGCTGTGCAGGAGTTTCGCCTCTCGGCCCAGGCGCTCGACATGGGCCTCCAGGGCGGCTTTCGCCTCGGCGTCGATAACCGGGCCCACATCGGTGGCGGGATCGGCGGGGTCGCCGATCACCAGGGCGTCCATGGCCCCGATCAGGCCCTCGATCAGATCATCGGCCGTCTCTGCAGGCAGGAACAGCATGCGCAGGGCCGAGCAACGCTGGCCCGCCGAGCCGAAGGCCGAGACGATGACATCGTCGATCACCTGCTCGCGCAGGGCGGTGGTGTCGACGAACATGCCGTTCAGGCCCCCCGTCTCGGCGATGAACGGAATGATCGGGCCTGGCCGCTCGGCAAGCGCCCGGTTGATCGTCCAGGCGGTGTCGGTCCCCCCGGTGAAGGCCACGCCGTCGCAATGCGGATGGGCGACCAGGGCCGCTCCCACCTCGCCCCCGGGACCCGGCAGCAGGGCGAGCAGCTCCGGCGGCAGGCCGGCGCCATAGAACAGCCTGACCGCTTCGGCCGCGATCAGCGGGCTCTGTTCTGCGGGCTTGGCCAGCACCGCATTGCCGGCCGCGAGCGCCGCGCAGACCTGGCCGGTGAAGATGGCCAGGGGGAAGTTCCATGGACTGATGGCCACGAAGACGCCCCGACCCTGCAGGGCGAGGCTGTTCACCTCGCCCACTGGTCCGGTCAGCACCTCGGGCGCGCCGAACCGCGTCTTCGCCAGATGGGCGTAGTAGCGGCAGAAGTCGGCGGCCTCGCGCACCTCGGCGATCCCGTCGGCCAGGGTCTTGCCCGCTTCGACGGCGCAAAGGGCGATCAGCCTGTCGCGATTGGCCTCCAGCGTATCCCCCATGGCCCGCAGCACCCTGGCCCGCCCCGCCCCGCCCAGGGCGTCCCAGGCCGGCTGGGCCGTCCGGGCGGCGGCGAAGGCGGCGTCGATATCGGCGGGTCCGGCGGCGATCACATGGCCGGCCAGCCGGTTGAGGTCCGCCGGGCTCTGGATCGGCTGCGGCGCGCCTACAGTCTTCATCCGCCCGGCGATCACCGGCCCGGCGGCGACCGGCGGCAGCTGACCTGCGGCGGCCGACAGGGCGGCGGCGGTCTTTCGGATGCTCAGGTCCGGCCCATGGGAATTGACCCTCGCCGCCCCATAGACGCCGACCGGGGCCGGGATCTTCGGATGGCGGCCCGGCCCGGCTTGGGCGACCTGGGCCAGCGGGTCGGCCACCACCTTCTCCACGGGCACACGCTCGTCCAGGAGGGCGTGGACAAAGGAGGTGTTGGCGCCGTTCTCCAGCAGCCGGCGGACCAGATAGGGCAAGAGGTCCTCATGCCCCCCCACCGGCGCATAGGCCCGCAGGCGCAGGGGCGCCTCGGCCTGCGCCTGCGCATAGAGCGCCTCGCCCATGCCATGCAGGCGCTGGAATTCGACAGCCACGCCGGCGTCCGCCGCCATGCGCCGCACCGCGGCCAGGGAATGGGCGTTGTGGGTGGCGAACTGGGCGTAGAGATGCGGCGCGGCCGCGATCAGAGCCTTGGCGCAGACCAGATAGGACAGGTCGGTGGCCGGCTTGGTGGAATAGACCGGATAGTCCGGGCGGCCATTCACCTGGGCGCGCTTGATCTCGGTGTCCCAATAGGCGCCCTTGACCAGACGGACCATCAGGCGCCGGCCGCTGTCCTGGGCCAACTGCGCCAGGGCGGCGATCACCTCAGGGCTGCGCTTCTGATAGGCCTGCACCGCCAGGCCCAGGCCCCGCCAGTCGCCGAGCTCCGGCTCGCGGGCCAGGCGGTCCAGCAGCTTGAGCGACAGGACCAGACGATCGGCCTCCTCGGCGTCCAAGGTCAGGTTCAGGTCATGCCGCGCCGCGAGGATCGCCAGGCGTTTGACCCGCGGATAGAGCTCGTCCCAGACCCGCCGCGCCTGCGTCGCCTCATAGCGGGGCGACAGGGCCGACAGCTTCACCGAGACGCCGTGCCCGTCTTCCGGGCCCCGGCCGTCATGGGCCTGGCCCACCACCGCGATGGCCTGGGCGTAGGCGGCCTCATAGCGGGCCGCATCGGCGGCAGTGCGGGCGCCCTCCCCCAGCATGTCGAACGAGCAGAGATAGTCCTCGTCCCGGGCGCGCCGGAGGGCCGCCTCGATGTCGCGCCCCAGGACGAACTGCTCGCCCATGATGCGCACAGCCTGGGCCACCGCCGCACGGATCACCGGCTCCCCCAGGCGTCCGGTCAGACGTCGCAGGAAGCCGCCCAGGTCCCGTTGAGCCTCCTCGTCCACCTCCACCAGCCGCCCGGTGAGCATGAGGCCCCAGGTCGAGGCGTTGACGAACAGACTGTCGGACTTGCCCAAATGCGCCGCCCAGTCGGCGCTGCCGATGCGCTCGGCGATCAGCCGGTCTCGGCTCTCATCATCAGGGGTGCGCAGCAGGGCTTCGGCCAGGCACATCAGCGCCAGACCCTCCCGGGTGCCCAGGCTGAACTCCTGCAGGAAGCTCTCCACCACGCCTTGCCGGTCGGCCCGGCCGCGAGCCCCGAGCACCAGGGCCTCGGCCTGCGCCCGGATCGCCGCTTGGGTGGCGGCGTCAAAGGGGGGCGTGGCCAGCAGGCCGGTCACAGCCTCGGTCTCGTCCTGATACTTGGCGGCGTCCAGCTGGTCCCAGTCCATCGCAAACCTCCCAAGGGCTTCGGTTCGATGTAGCGGTCGGGATGCCGAATGTGTTTCGTATGTATAATGCTAGAGCCGAATAATCATCAGAATGAGCAGTGATGTGACGAAGCTTGATGAGACCGATCTGCGCCTGCTGCGCCTGCTGCAGGCCGACGGGCGCATCACCAACCAGGCCCTGGCCGCCCGCTGCAACCTGTCGCCGGCCGCCTGTCATGAGCGCGTGCGCCGACTGAAGGCGGCCGGCGTCATCCAGGGCTATGCGGCCCTGCTCGACCCCCAGGCCATCGACCGGGGGCTGCTTATCTTTGTGGAGGTCCAGCTGGATCGCACCACCGGCGATCTGTTCGCCGAGTTCGCCGCCGCCGCCCGGTCGACCCCGGAGATCCTGGAATGCCACATGGTGGCCGGGGGGTTTGACTATCTGATCAAGGCGCGGCTGGCCGACATGGCCGCCTATCGCGCCTTCTTGGGGGAGATTCTGGTGCAGATGCCCGGCGTGCGCGAAACCCGCACCTACGCCGTGCTTGAGGAGGTCAAGAACACGGTGCGTCTGCCGCTCTGAGCGGGCCTCAGTTCGATGACTGAATGGCGTGCCGTTCGCGAACCTTGCGCAGGCCGTCAAGCACCGGCTCGGCCACGGCGTCGGCGCCGGCCGGCAGGTTCCGCAGCAGGCGAAGCGCCTGGATATGCACCTGCACCCCGTCGCGATCCCAGCGGCCGGTGGTCGACAACCGGTCGAGCAGGTCACACAGGCTGTGGGCCGCATTCTCCAGGGCGTCGAGACCGCAGAGGCTGGGCAGGCCGATCAGGCTGACGGCTACGCCATAGTGTTCGGCGATCAGCTCGCCATCGAAACGGTCCCCGTAGCGGGCGAAGATCTTGTCCATCACCGCCAGGCCATCGTCGAGTTGAATCCAGCCGGCCTCCTGCAGGCCCTCCAGATTGGTCTCGGCCCGCTGAACCGCCTCGGCGACCGTGGTTCCCCCTGGCTTTCGCAGCATGGTGGCCAGGGCGTACTTGGGACGATGGATGCGAACCGAGCTCACAGGGTCACCTTTCGGGTGGAAAACAGACCATCGACCTGGTCCTGGCTCAGGTTTGGCTCCTGGGCGTCGCCAACCTCTGGGGGCAGGTCGTCCCGGCGTCGGGGCACGCCATCGGGCGGCCCTTCGTTCTTGTGCCGGCGGTCAGGCCCGACATAGGCGTCGCATTCAATAAAGGGACGGCTCTCCCGGGCGATCCAGAGAATGCGCTCCAGCATCACCACAGGGGTCAGGGGCTTTTTGACAATATAGTGCGCGCCGCAGTCGCGGGCCTTCTGCACCATGGACACCGGGGTGTGCGCGGCGGTCACCACTACCGGCGCAAAGGCGTTGGGCTCACCGCCATCCGTGCGCAGCCAGGACACGAATTCATAGCCTTCGCCAGCCGGCGAAAGCGCATCGGCAATGATCAGGTCGACGGTGTTGCGCTTAACCACATCCTTGGCTTCGTCCACCGTCTGGCAGCGATGCAGGGACTTAGCGCCCAGCCCGGTGACGATCTGGACCAGAATGTCCATGCCCATGCCGTTGCCGTCGAGCATGAGAATGGTGGCCTTCTCCAGATTGAAGCGACCCCGGGATGTAGGTTCGAGTGCCATGCGGCGCTCCAGTGGGGAAACCTGCCGGCTACAGCTGTGGCCGCGAGGTAGGGCCGACGCTCCGCCCCAAGCTTCACAAAGACTGGCAGCCCTTAAGAAATACTTGAGCGCCGAAATACTCATTCCGGGTAAGGGGGGTTGAAGTCGTGTGTCAGGCCGACGCGCGATAGAATGTCGCACCCGGTGAATTCCCAGGAATAGAAGGCGAAGCGCTCCTGTGACGGCCCGCAGCGGCAAAGGCAGTAACGCTTTCTTCAACGGTAAAGCCTGATCTGCAGGCAGAGTTAATGGACGTGCTCCGGGTAGCGCCCCGCAAACGTCTCTCCGAGGCCGGCGTATTGGGCCGAAACCTCTCGCCCCGCTTCAGGCGGCGCGACCGAAGACTGGGATGGCTGACGTGTCGTTCAACGACTGGAAAATTTCGCGCAAACTGGCTGTAGGCTTCGCCCTGATGGTGCTGGTGATCATGGCGACCGGCGCCATCACCTTCTACAATATGGGCCAGTTGACCAAGGCGCGAACGGCCTATTCCGGCGCCCAGGACGCGCTGAGCGCCGTGTCTCAGGCCAACTTCCTCCTGGCCCGCCAGGAAAACAGCCTGCGCGGCTATCTCATCACCCTCGACCCCTACTATCTGGAGCGCGCCGCCGCGCACCGGGGCAACTTCGGCAAGTCGCTGGAAGTGTTGCGCGGCCAGCTCGGCCAGGATCCGGCCTTGGTCGAACACATCGACACGGCCAAGGCCGCCGCCGATGACTGGTATGTGCAGGTCGTCGAGGGGGCCGCGGTTCTGGCGGCCAATCCCATGACCTACCAGGAAGCCACCGACATGATCGGGTCCAGCGGCATCGCCGACGGCCTGATGGCCAAGGTCGAGGAGCCCCTGGAGGCCATCTACAACTTCGAAACCGAGCACACCGTCACGCAGCAGGAGCGTCTCGTGACGATCAATCAGCAGACCACCATGCTGATCTCCGGCGCGCTGCTGCTCGCCACCCTCGCGGCGCTCGCCATCGGCTGGCTGCTGGCCCGCATGATCGGCGCGCCCATCGTGGCCATGACCAGCGCCATGCGCCGTCTGGCCGAGGGCGATTCCTCTGTCGAAGTGCCGGCCCGCGGCCGCAGGGACGAGGTCGGCGAGATGGCGGAAGCCGTGCAGGTCTTCAAAGACGCCGCGATTGAGAAGACCCGCCTGGAGAGCCAGACCGACGAACAACGCCGCCAGACCGAAGCCGAGCGCGCCCGGAGCGAAGCCGAACGCGCCGCCACCGCCCAGGAGCAGGCCACCGTGGTAGCCGGTCTGGCGTCCGGCCTGGATCATCTGGCCCGCGGTGACCTGACCTTCCGCATCGCCGAACCCTTCCCAGGCGACTATGTGAAGCTGCGCGACAACTTCAATGCGGCCATCAGCCAGCTGCAGGAAGCCATGTCGGTCGTGGCGAACAACGTGCGGGCCATGCGCTCGGGCGCCGGTGAAATCAGCCAGGCAGCCGACGATCTGTCGCGGCGCACCGAGCAGCAGGCCGCCAGCCTTGAGGAAACCGCCGCGGCCCTGGATGAAATCACCGCCACGGTCCGCAAGTCGGCCGAAGGGGCCAAGCAGGCCTCGGCCGTGGTCGCCACCTCTCGCGGGGACGCCGAAAAAACCGGCCTCGTGGTCGGCGACGCGGTCCAGGCCATGAGCGAGATCGAGAAGTCCTCCGAG
>TARA_R100000935_G_scaffold39665_1_pt1 | contig 22241 bp, 20 predicted proteins | sample TARA_R100000935 | Tara Oceans TARA_R100000935 (sample SAMEA2621502) | marine metagenome | biome: marine biome (ENVO:00000447); feature: surface water layer (ENVO:00002042); material: "saline water (ENVO:00002010), including plankton (ENVO:xxxxxxxx)" | depth 5 m
AAAGTGAAAATGCAAGCGTGGTTAAACGTTTGATTAAAGAATAATGTACTAATAGCTTTTAAAGCTAAGCCCCTCCTGAGAAATCGGGAGGGGCTTTTTTAAAAAAAAAAAACCAATACCCACTATTGGGTATATTGTTAGTTACAGCTAATATTTTTAATCAAATTCCTTGCATCAGAACAAAACAAACACTTTTTTTGAAAAAAAAATTCAATGAAGAAAATTACCCTCTTGGCGTCATTATTATTCTCTATAATGGCTACTTCGCAAATTATTTATGTAGATCAAAACGCCATAGGTCTTAATGACGGTTCTTCATGGGCAGATGCTTTTATAGATCTGCAAGACGCTGTTGACGAAGCAAATTTTGATTCCGCATTAAGTGAGTTATACATAGCCGAAGGAACGTACTTTCCATCTATTCCTTCTGGAAGGGATGCCACGTTTAATTTAACAGAAGAAATTTTATTGTTTGGAGGCTTTTCGCCTGCTAATGGCGCTATAGATTTGGCTACACGAGATTTTAGATTGTATGAAACAACTTTAAACGGGGACATTGGAACTATTGATGATTCTTCCGACAATGCATATACGGTAGTAACAATTACTTCGCCAGGGGTTTTTGTTTTAATAGATGGAATACATATCGAGAAAGGGAACGCCAACGAGCTTACTGGAACCGAAAACCAAACTACAGGAGGAGCTATATTCAAAAAAGACGGTTCAGCTACTTTAAGTTTACGTAACTGTACCTTCTCAGAGAATAACTCCTTTGGAAATGGAGGAGCTATCTATGCAGATAATGTAGGAGCTCTACGAGTGAACAATACAATTTTTGACACTAATACTAGTGAACAAGGAAGAGGCGGCGCTGTACATTATAATATGGGCAGCAATTCCAGTTTTTGTGAATTCAGAAACAACCTTTTTATAAATAATTACGCTCAATTTGGTGGCGGAGCTTTTTTTCTCAGAAATACAAATCCAAGTGTATTTTTAAGTGCTCAGTTTTTTAATACTACTTTTTCAGGTAATACGGCTACGGCTCCAGGAGATATTGGCTACACAAATAACACTGGCCCCATCACACTAAGAATTGGAAATAGTATTCTTTGGAATAATGACGACGATGGAATAGATGATATTTTTCAAGATTTAGGCACTCCCATAACTCAAGAATTCTCGTATTCGCTAATTGAAGGAGTCGATCTTTCAGCAACTAATGGCCTTGATGGAACCAACCCTGCAAATGACCCGTTATACACCAATCCGGCAGGGAATGACTTTACCCTGCAAAATACGTCACCGGTACTAGATCGGGGAGCGAATTTTATCACAAATCAAGTAGTAGACCTCAACGGAGCGCAACGTATTCAGGATGGTGATGGTGACGGAACTGACACAATAGATTTTGGCGCCTATGAGGTAACAAACCCTATTTGTACACCCTTAGTTGATAATAGAGTTTATGTAGACATAAACGCGACAGGAAACGGGGATGGTAGCAACTGGGCAAACGCAATTAACCAATTATACGATGGTATTGCGCTTGCAGAAACATGTAACATCCCTGAAATATGGGTCGCCGAGGGAACCTATTTCCCGAAGATAATTAACCCTGGTTTACCAAGAATTCATTCTTTTGTGTTTAATGCTTCTGAGCTTACTTTGATAGGTGGCTTCTCCCCTGGCAATGGAGCTGTTGATTTAGCAACAAGAGATTTTAGAGCATATCAAACTATCTTAAGTGGTGATATAGGTGTTCCAAATGACAATTCTGATAATGCATACACCGTAATACGGAGTACAGACCTTGAAGATTTCTTTACTATGGACGGCTTTTATATAGAAGATGGTAATTCAAATAGCACTACGCAAAATCCTAATAATCTTTATTCAAACGGTGGTGGATGGTTCAACAATGTGTTCGCCGAAAGTTCAAATCCGAACTTAAAAAACATTGTATTTAGAAATAACAATGCCAACTTTTATGGGGGTGGTTACTATGGGTATTCTCAAGATAATTCCGCAGGTGTACAAGCTATAAATGTAACTTTTCAAAACAATAGCAGTGGACAGAGTGGTGCTGGGTTTTCCATGAGTACAAATGGTATAAGTCAAACAGTAACAACTAATTTTACCAATTGTTTATTTGCCGATAATAGCTCAGGCGGAAACGGCGGAGCCTTCTCATTAGCAAATGATCCAGCTCCTGTCACAGAAATTAATATAATCAATTGCACATTTGCGAACAATACCGCCTCTGGGGATAACAGTGTTATTTTTACATTGCAGGATTTTAATGATGAAGTAAGACTTAATATAAATAACTCTATCGTATATTCTGAAGGCACCACAGATGATGTCATCACTCATGTTGTGAACAATCCTAATGGGCTATATATAACTAATTTCGAATACTCCTTAATAAGAAATATTGATCTTACTGCTGTAAACGGCCTGGACGGTACCGACCCTGCAAATACGCCTTTATACACAAACCCATCAAATGGTGATTACACCTTGCAACTAGGATCGCCTGCTATAGACGTGGGAGATAACAGTATCGTGACCCAAACCGAAGATCTGGCTGGAATGGAGCGCCAGCAGGACGGTGACGGAAACGGAACGACAACAGTAGATTTAGGAGCCTATGAAGCTGAAGGTTGTGTTGTTACTATTACTTGTCCCTTGGACCAAGCAGCAGATGCAGATGCCAATTGTGAATTTATACTACCAGATTATTCAGGATTAGCAACGGCAACCAACACCTGTGGAACACTTTCGATAACACAACTACCCATTGCAGGAACCGTTGTAAATGCCGGAACAACTACTATTACACTAATTGCCAGCGACGGAATGATTTCTGAAAGCTGTACGTTCGATCTTTTAGTGAACGATGTAACACCTCCTGTCCTAACCTGTCCCGGCGATCAGTTTGAGAGCTTCAATGAATTTTGTGAATATATCCTTACAGATTATACCACAATGGCTACAGCAGCAGATGCCTGTGACCCTAACATAACCCTTACACAATCACCTCCAGCGGGATCCGTAGTATTCAATTCAACAATTATTACGATAACGGCAACAGACGCCGATTTAAACAGTGGAAGTTGCTCCTTTGAACTATTCCTTGACGACACCACACCTCCGGAAATTGCCTGTCCTACAGACAAGAATGAATCCCTTGACGGAAATTGTGAATTTATTCTGCCAGATTACACAGGCCTGGCATCTGTATTTGATAGTTGTGATCCTTTTCCAAATGTAACACAGGATCCTGCTCCAGGGACTATTGTTTCTGTTACCACGAGTATTATTTTGACAGCAACAGATGCAAACCTAAATGAAGCAGTTTGCTCTTTTGATGTAATCCTTGCAGATACCATTGCCCCCACCATCACCTGCCCTGGTGACCAAACTGAATCGCTGGATGCTAACTGTGAGTTTGTTCTTCCGGATTATACCGGACTGGCAACTGTAATGGACGTATGTGACCCGAACCCAACAATAACGCAAACTCCAGTAGCAGGAACTATAATTTCTAACACAACCACCATTACGTTAGTAGTTACAGATGCTAGTTCCAATAGCAATAGCTGTACATTCGATGTAATCCCAGAAGACACTACACCCCCCACAATTACCTGCCCGGGGGATCAAAATGAAACTTTTGATGCCAATTGTGAGTTTATACTCCCGGATTATACAGTTTTGGCCACAGTAAATGATACATGTGATGCAAATCCGTTACTTACGCAATCACCCGCACCAGGCACTGTGATTACTACCACTACAATAGTCACCATAACAGCAACCGATGTTTCTTTGAATACAAACGATTGTACCTTCAGCGTTATTCCAGAAGATACTACTGCTCCAACAATTTCTTGTCCAGGAGATCAAAATGAATCGTTGGATATGAATTGCGAATTCATCATACCAGATTACACTGGTCTTGTTATTGTGACAGATGGTTGTGACCCTAACCCTTTACTAACTCAGTCGCCTATTGCGGGAACTATCATATCAGCAACCACAACTATCACAATTTTTGCTGAAGATGCAACCGGAAACACCAATAGCTGTGTATTTGATGTGTTTTTAGAAGATACCACAGCACCCACTATCACCTGCCCTGGTGACCAAAATGAATCTGTAGATGCTACCTGCCAATTTGTGCTTCCAGACTATACAGGACTGGCCTTGGTAACAGATAGCTGTGACCCTGCTCCTGTAGTTTCACAAAACCCTCCAGCGGGAACTATTATTACAGGCGCAACCATAGTAACTTTACTAGCTACCGATGCAAGTACAAACTCAAACAGTTGTACTTTCAATGTAATTCCAGAAGATACTACCGCACCTACACTCACATGCCCAAGTGATCAAAATGGATCATTAGATGGAACCTGTGAATTTATACTACCAGATTATACAGCTTTTGCGTCAGTAACAGACACCTGTGACCCAAACCCTAGTTTGACGCAAACACCAGCACCAGGAACGATAGTTTCAGCAACCACAGTCATAACACTAGTAGCCATGGATGCTAATGGAAATTCAGATAACTGTAGTTTTAATGTAATTCTTAATGATACGATTCCTCCTACCCTGTCTTGCCCAGCAGATCAAATTGAAAGTGTAGGAGCAGGGTGTATGTTTACGATACCAGATTATACCGGATTAGCTACGGCGACCGATAACTGTGGAACAGTAACACTTACCCAGAATCCAAGCCCAGGTACGATAGTTGGGACGGGTATCACGATCATAACTTTGGACGCAAGTGATGGTAGTAATACAACTTCTTGTACATTTATGCTCACTGTTGAAGACACCACCCCGCCCCTGGTGGTCTGTCAAGATATCACCGTTCAATTAGATAGTGCGGGACTAGCAACCATTACATCAAACGATGTTGATAATGGTAGTACCGATAACTGCGGAATTACCTCTTTATCTTTAGACCAAGAGAATTTTGATTGCTCTAATGTTGGGGTGAACACGATTACCCTTACAGCAACCGATGCTGCTGGAAACAGCACTACATGTACCAGCATAATTACTGTTGAAGACACGGTTGCTCCTACTGTAAGTTGCCAAGATATCACTGTTCAATTAGATGCCAACGGGATGGTATTTATTACACCCGCACAGGTAGATAATGGCAGTATTGATGCCTGCGGAATTCAAAGTCTAACCCTGAATACCACTGTTTTTGACTGTAGTAATTTAGGACAAAATACCGTAACACTTACAGCAACCGATGTACATGGGAATAGTACCAGTTGCACTTCTATTGTGACGGTTGAAACTACAAACGGCACCCCCGTAGCGATTTGCCAAAATATAACAATACCATTACAAGCAGATGGAACGGCTACTATTACACCAGCTGACATAGACGGTGGCTCTACTGGTTCGAGTTGTGCCAATGGATTTTCTATAGATATAGATAATTTTGATTGTACAGATATAGGTACACCCGTTCAAGTAACACTTACGGTGGACAACGGAAATGGAAGTACAGATAGTTGCATCGCTCTGATACATGTAGTAGACAGCCTGGATCCTAGTATTACCTGTCCTGAAGATCAAATAATACCAGGGGAAGAAACTCCTTATGTATTACCAGATTACGTAGCTCTTGGTGAAGTATTTGCGGAAGACAACTGTCTGGATATTACAAATATTGTACAGAATCCTCCGGCAGGTACCCTATTGGATATTGGCGCATACAACATTAATTTTACAGCGACAGACCCTTCTGATAACGAAGCAAGTTGCTCCTTCAGGCTTACCATAGAAACTTTGCTTGAAATTCCAGCCCAGAGAAGTTTAACAAGTATTACTGTGTTCCCTAACCCTGCCAATGATTTTATAAACATAACAAACCCCAATAATATTGAACTGGAAACCGTTCAGCTATACGATATAACGGGGCGGTTAGTTAAAACGCTTTCTTTAGATACTACCGTACAACACCATTTGGATATTTCAGAAATTGCCAGTGCTACCTATTTTATGATAATTACTGCTAAAAATGGTGAGATCATGAAACAGATTGTAAAGGAATAAACATCAACTCCATCAATAACTTTCAAAACCCCTTCAACTATTGATGGGGTCTTTTTTTTTATCCCTACTTTTACATTATGAAAAAAATTGCTTTTTTACTTTTACTTATGATTGCTTTTACTTCCTGCAGAGAGCAAAAAAAAGAAGAAAAAATGATGCCTGTTGAAGCAGATGGCGGTATTGGCGATGGAGCTCCACCGCTGGACTCTTTGGTAAAGGCTCAAAAAGATTCATCGCAACTTCAACAAAAAAACGATTCTCTATAATGTTACCATGGCATCAATACCTACTTGGAGTACTGTTTATAGCAGCTGGAGCATTTCATTTTCAGAAACCTAAAATATATAAACGTATCATTCCTCCCTATTTGCCTTCACCAAGTACCCTGGTGGTGGTAAGTGGGATTTCTGAAATGATCGCAGGATTTTTGCTCCTAAATCCAGAGACACAAACTATAGGCGCATGGGGTATTATTGCAATGTTAGTGGCTTTTATTCCAGTTCATATTTATATGTTTCAAAATGAGAAAGCAGCCATGAAACTTCCGAAATGGGTACTCATCCTTCGACTTCCATTGCAATTTGCATTGATGTACTGGGCTTATTTATATACATAGAATGGATTTGTTCTCTTCATCGGAATTTCAAAAAGATCAGCACCTACAGCTTCCAAATGCTGACATATCGTACTTTCCGGATTTTCTTTCTACAGAACAAGCCAAGCACTACTTTACAATTTTTCACGAAGAAACAGCCTGGCAACAGGATGACATAAAAATCTTTGGTAAAACATACAAGCAACCAAGATTAACTGCACTCTACGGAGAAAAAGGGAAGAGCTATACCTACTCAAATATTACCATGCATCCTAAGCCATTTACAGTGCCCTTGCTTGAAATTAAAAACCGGATTGAACAAGCATGTGACGCTACCTTCAACGTTGTGCTTCTCAATCTATATAGGGATGGAAATGATAGTAATGGCTGGCATAGTGATGACGAAAAAGAATTAGGAAATAACCCAGTAATAGCTTCTGTGAGCCTGGGGGCGAAAAGAAAATTTCAGCTTAGAAATAAAAAGGATAAAACAATACGTCGTACGATTGAATTAAATCCTGGAAGCTTAGTACTCATGAAAGGAGAAACGCAGCATTTCTGGCAGCACCAGATACCAAAAACTAAAAAAAATGTAAGCTCACGAATAAATCTTACTTTTAGAAAAATTAACTAAAATATCTATGGACAGAAATTTTACCGAAAGAGAATTAGATAGAATTATTGAAATGGCCTGGGAGGATCGAACGCCTTTTGAAGCCATTACATTTCAGTTTGAACTATCTGAACAGGAAGTTATTGAAATAATGCGTCGCGAGATGAAACCTTCCAGCTTTAGAATGTGGAGAAAACGGGTGCAAGGCAGAAGCACCAAACACGCAAAACTAAGAGATCCTGAAATGGACCGATTTAAGTCCAGCCGTCAAAAACAGATCACACACAATAAAATTTCAAAACGAAATTAATTACCCAAAAATATCATTCAGTACTACAGCCAGGCGAATTCCTCCTTTTTGAAGCTGTTTACGAACTATGTTTACATAATCGTACATATAGCGATATCCTAGCTTATCTCCAATTTCGGTAGTTGCGTAAACCGCTTTACACAAATCACGACTCTCGTTCATCCAGTCTTGTACCGTTCCTGTTTGAAGCGCTTTTAGCTGAAATTTTGAAAGTTTATCTGCATTAGCAGCGAGTTCGGTGTAAGACATTTCGTAACTATCCAGCATTTTAGAATCCCAAACGGTGTGCAAATTAGTTCCCTCATTAAACCAGCGTACCTGAAAGTCGTTTCCTCCTTTATCTGCTGCTAAACCAATATGCAAAGGCTGGTGCAGATCCCCCATAAAATGTACCAGCATTTTTAAATGGAAGATTTTTTCATCTTGAGTGGACGTTTCATTTTTTAGAACTGCAATACAAGTAGTAATCGCTACATACAAATCGCCTTTTTCACTTTTCTCAGAAGCTTCATACGAACTATCAAAAGGAAAATTCACATAATGCCAGGGTCCGTATTTTCGATAGGCACTGTCACTTTTAATATCGTCACCATAGTTTGAAACCAAAGCTAAGGACGCTCCGTTCAACAATTTATCAATAGCTCGTTTTGCCTTTTTTGAGAGGTACTGTTCTGCTATTTCACCTGTAGCTCTATGGCCTGTTTTTCCCCAATCTTCAGATGCTACAACAAACTGAACGCTTAGAAATAGAAATAAAATAGTAGGTATAAAACGTATCATATATGCTGAGTTTATGACAAAGATACTATTCCTCACTTGAAGGCATTGTTAAATTAATTTGGAAAATTAAAAATAAATAACTTATATTTGTTTAATATCATTTTAATATCACTTTAAATTTTTCAATTATGTCGAACGAAAAAATCTCTACTCCCTCCAGCGGCTATCTTATGCTGTTTGTCTTCTTACTCCTTTTTATAGGTGGAATTGCTGCTATTTTTATCACCCGCTCTCCCTGGTTTGGTGCACTAATCTTTTTTTCATTATTTATTTTACCCGGCTTTGTATTGGTTAACCCAAACGGTTCCCGGGTGTTGTTGCTCTTCGGAAAATATATTGGCACCATTAAAAAAAATGGTTTGTTCTGGGTAAATCCGTTTTACACTAAACAAAAAATTTCACTGCGCGCAAGAAACTTTGATAGTGAGCGCTTAAAGGTGAACGACAAACTAGGAAACCCTATTATTATTAGTACTATTCTGGTGTGGCGGGTACAAGACACGCATAAATCTGCATTTGATGTAGATAATTATGAAAACTTTGTTCGTATCCAAACTGATGCTGCCGTTAGAGAATTAGCCAGCAAATACCCTTACGACAACTTTGCAGATGAAGGCACAGATGAAGACATCACACTACGTTCCAGTATGAGTGAAGTAAATGAAGCATTGGAGAAAGAACTAGAAGATCGTCTGGCTATAGCAGGTATTGAAGTATTAGAATCCAGAATTGGGTATTTAGCCTATGCCAACGAAATTGCAAGTGCAATGTTACGTAGACAACAAGCTACAGCTATTGTAGCCGCACGTCACAAAATTGTAGAAGGGGCTGTGAGCATGGTGGAAATGGCGTTGGCAGAACTAAGCCGAAAAGAAATTATCACCCTGGACGAAGAACGAAAAGCGGCAATGGTAAGCAACTTAATGGTTATTTTATGTAGCGATAAAGATGCCTCTCCAGTTGTAAACGCAGGGACACTAAATACATAAGATACTATGAAAGAATATAAAGTTTTACAATCTACATTTAACTGGACCGAAAACGCTCAAAAATTTGAAGACTTACTAAATACCCATGCAAGACAGGGCTGGGCTGTAAAAGACATTGAGCTTATAGGTGGCTCTGGCTCTAGTTTTATTGCTTTGTTAGAAAAGGAGAAATAATGAGAGTTTTTTCTGAAACACAAAGGTTTGATCAATGGTGGGTCCTGGCGCTTATCTATGGGATATTTCTGGCATCCTTGATAGGATTGATCCTGGGAGTTTCCAAGATTACAAATGATAATTTTTCAGATTTTTTGATTGAAAGGGTACCGCCTTTCATTATAATGGCCTTTATTTCAGTTGGTTTTTTTATTTTAAGATTGAAAACCAATATCGATAAAGAAGGAGTTTATTATGGATTTTGGCCTTTTCAGAAAAATTTGAAACTGGCCTCATGGACTGAAATAGATTCTGTGTTCATAAGAAAATACAAGCCCTTACGGGAATTTGGAGGTTGGGGATATAGATACTCCATGAATGGAAATGGTAAAGTTTATAATGTGAAAGGCAATATGGGCATACAGATTGTGTTTAAGGATGGAAAGAAGACGCTAATCGGGACACAAAAACCCGAAGAGGCGAAACAAGTCATCGCTACCTATATTTCAAAAGAAAAAAATTATGAAAACTAAATTGCTCCTAATTCTACTAAGCTTTACCACTGTACTTATAGCACAGGAAAGGTCTAAATTAAACCAAAAAGACATTAGTGTAAGCCCATTTATTGATGGTACTATTCTTACTCCAGAAACTGAAACCAAATCACCCTTGGTGATTCTCATTGCAGACTCGGGACCTACCGACCGCAATGGAAATCAGCAAATGATGACCAACAACCATCTCAGGTATCTGGCTGAAGGGTTATATAAAGAAGGGATTGCAACCTTTAGATACGATAAGCGTATTATTAAACAAATGAAAGACCGCACCGTGAATGAAGAGAGTATCCGTTTCGATGACTTTATAAAGGATGCTAAAGACATTGTAGCCTACTTTAAAAGATCTCAGGCATTTTCAAAAATTTATGTGCTTGGACACGGGCAGGGGTCTACTGTGGGAACAGTTGCAGCTCAGGATGGAGTAGATGGTTTTATTTCTATTGCTGGTCCAGGAAGAAGTATTGACAACGTAATTGTAGAACAACTTTCAGAGCAAGCACCAGGCCTTAAAGACAATGCCCGAACTGCTTTTGATGAATTAGCAGCCAACGGAAGCACACAAAGTTACAGCCAGGGCCTGGCGTCTATTTTTCGACCCAGCATTCAGCCGTTTATAAGAAGCTGGATGAAATATGATCCATCTGTTGAAATACAAAAATTAAATGTTCCAGTTCTCATATTGGCTGGCGATAAAGATTTGCAGGTATTACCTTCAGAAGGTGAAGTTCTGAAAGCTGCAAAACCTGATGCCACCTACATGGTTATTAAAAATATGAATCACCCCTTAAAAGAAATGAAGGCAGCCGATGATGATTTAGTTAACCAGAAATCATACAACGAGCCCAAGCGCCCAGTAATACCAGAGTTAATTGAGGCTGTAGCAACCTTTGTAAACCAGTAAATCTCTAAAAAGACATCACAAAATGTCCAAGAAAAAAGCATTCGCATTGCGCGTAAACGAAGATACTATGAAAGCCATTGAAAAGTGGGCTGCAGACGAGTTTCGCAGCACCAATGGGCAGATTGAGTGGATGCTTTACGAAATGCTAAAAAAGAGCAAACGTTTGCCAAAGAAGTAAAATTTCAGAATAGAGAGTTCTCCAATTTAAAATAGAAAATGTATTTTGCAGAAAACTACACAACCATGCAAGATACTGTTATCGAAACCATAAAAGATACTACCCCCTTTTTTACAAGTGACACCATAGTTTTTGGAGTGTTGATGATTACGTTAGGCGCTATTTTTTATACGTCGTCGCAAAAAAAAGGGTTTTGGAAGATTTTTTATAGTATCGTACCCGCCTTGTTCATGGCGTATATGATTCCTGCATTACTCACCACAATTGGGTTAATTAGTCCCAGTTGGACAACAGTTGCCGAAGATGGAACCGCTGCAGTTGGAAGTTCTAATTTGTATTACGTTGCCAGTAGGTACCTCCTCCCCGCTGCTTTGGTTTTAATGACCTTAAGTATCGATTTAAAAGCTGTTTTTAATCTAGGTCCTAAGGCGCTTATAATGTTTATTACAGGAACTGTAGGTATTATACTTGGAGGTCCTATTGCTATTTTACTTATTGGCTCAATATCCCCAGAGACCATTGCAACACCAGAACTCCCATTAGCCGTAGAAGGTGAATTTAACGATGTTTGGAGAGGCTTATCTACCTTATCTGGTAGTTGGATTGGAGGAGGAGCAAACCAAACAGCTATGCTAGAAGTATACAACTACAACCAAAAATTATACGGAGGGATGGTTTTTGTAGACATTGTAGTGGCTAATGTATGGATGGCTATTATCTTAATGGGTATTGGTAAAGCAGCAAAAATTGATAGATTCTTAGGTGCAGATACTAGTGCCATTGAAAAATTGAAAGAAAAAGTTTCAAATTATTCGCTATCTGTAGAACGTAATCCCAGTTTAACAGATTTAATGATTTTAGGAGCCATTGCTTTTGGAACAGTGAGTACCGCTCATTTTTTGGGAGAGTATTTAAGTGACTATTTTTCTGAAATTGTAAATAGCATGGAAATTGGGCTTACAAGAAACTTAATATCGTTTATGGCGAGTAGTTTCTTTTGGATGATTTCTATCACAACCATCATAGGCGTTATACTGTCCTATACAAAACTGCGTAGTTACGAAGGTGCTGGTGCCAGTAAATTTGGCTCGGTTTTTATTTATATACTTGTAGCGACTATAGGTATGAAAATGGATTTAACCTTAATATTTGATAATCTTGGACTCATAGCCATTGGTCTCGTTTGGATGTTTATTCACGCCTTTCTACTTATACTTATGGCGTACCTAATTAAAGCGCCGTATTTCTTCTTAGCAGTAGGAAGTCAGGCAAACGTTGGCGGGGCGGCCTCTGCTCCTATTGTGGCTTCGGCATTTCATCCCTCCCTGGCTACGGTTGGGGTTTTATTAGCGGTTTTTGGCTATGCTGTTGGAACATTGGGCGCTGTGTTATGTACTGTGATGATGCGTTTGGTTGCGGGAGGATAGGCAAAAAACTGAAACTCCTTTTATTTTAAATCGGTAAGCATTTCATTTATATAAAGATAGTTGCAGTATAGGTTTCGACTGCGCTCAACCGGACAATATCATTATTAAACCTAATAAAAGATTTAAAATATCAAGGACAAAAGAAGCTAATTTTGCATCTTTGCCGCCTTATTTATAACACCTATGAAACTCTCTTTTTCAATACTACTTATTACGTTACTTGCCCTCACAAGCTGTGCTCCGGAACACGAAATGAAGCTTACCGGCACTGTAGATGGCCTTAAAAAAGGAACCCTACTACTTCAGAAAATTGAGGATTCTGTTTTGGTTTCGATAGATTCTATTGTAATGACTGGTGACGAAAATTTTGAGTTTTCGGTTTCGATACCAAGCCCTCAAGTACATTATTTATACTTACGTTTAAAGAATGGTGACTTATTAGACGAACGCATCCCATTTTTTGCAGAGGAAGGCGAGCTTACCATTACTACAACACTGGAAAAATTTGGTACTGAATACACCGTTACAGGTTCTAAAAACCAGGAAAAGCTGGAAGAATATAGAAAATTGATGCAACGCTACGCCAATAAAAATCTGGATGTAGTTTCATTAAAATTAAAAGCGCTGGCTGAAAAAAATGATTCGGTTTATAATGCGTTACAAAAACAAGAAGAAAATGTGTTACGCAGCAAATATCTTGCTTCGGTTAACTATGCACTAGCCCAGAAAGAGCTTGAGATTTCACCGTATATTATGGTGTATGAAATTCAAGGGATTACCCAAAAATATCTCGATACGGTTTACAAGGCGTTACCCCAAAACATAAAAAACTCCAAATACGGAATGGATCTGGAGTCTTTACTTACAGCACAAGGTGCTAATTAATTTAAACTTATAAGGCGTTAATCTTATCGATTAATTTTCTACCACGAGTTTCTAATTCCTGGTTTACTGCCTTAAAGTGTGCTTTTTTATCTGCTTTTGCTACGCTTCGGTCGTTTACTTTTACGATAAGTTCGTCAAAAGTTGTAATAGCCTCGTCGATAATTGCCTGTGATTTTTTGGTGTCTTTTTCAGGATTGGTAAGCTCCCAAATATAGACTGCTTCAATAATGTCGCCCAAAACATAATTAATATCTCTTTTTAAATCGCGTACACTCGCCATAGTTTTTTGTTTAAAATTATGGGCGCAAGGTACGAATTACTAAGGAATGTACACCTCTAATAATGTGGCGTTTTCAGTTTTAATCTGGTAGGTTGTGCAACAAGCAGGAACCAGGATTGTTTCCCCTTTTTGAATAAAAAATGAAGTGTTATTCACTACAATTTCAGCGTTTCCTTCGGTACACATATATACTTTGCAGCTTTCATTTTGAAAATCTGCTACATCGAAATTCTTTGACAACGCTAGCTTATGTGTTACAAAATAGGGACATGACACTAATTTAACCCGTTCGTCCCATGAATCTTTATAGGATTTTTTAGGGTTATTTGTAGTAAACTGAATGGCATCTAAAGCCTCTTCGGTATGAAGATCGCGCAGGCTTCCGTCGGTATCCGGACGGTCCCAATCGTAAATACGATACGTAATATCGCTTGTTTGTTGAATTTCAGCCAGCAAAACCCCTGCCCCAATAGCATGAACCAACCCTGGCTCTATAAAATAGGTTTGCCCTTTTTGTACACTTTCAGAATGCAGTACAGAGGCTATATTTTTATTTTCTAAAATTTCACTATACGAAGTTTTATCAAGCTTTTTTGTAAAGCCTAAGATAAGCCGGGCGTTCTGTTCGGCTTGTAAAATGTACCACATTTCTGTTTTTCCAAAGGTATTGTGGCGTTTTTGAGCTAACACATCGTTGGGATGTAGTTGTACAGAAAGGTCTTGCTCCGCATCTATGAATTTAAATAACAATGGAAACTGATTTCCATAGGCACGGTATACCCGCTCCCCTACCAAATCTGCCTTGTACTGGTTAATTAGGTCTATTATTCCGTGTCCTTTCAACGCTCCGTTAGCAACTTTAGAAATAGTGCCTTTCACCCCGGAAATCTCCCAGCTCTCACCAATATTACCATTCCCTTTTTTATAAAGAATAGACTGTAATTTGGTACCTCCCCAAACTTTTTCTTTAAGCTCCGGAACAAATTGAAGTGGATATAAACTGGGCTTATCCATCACTATTCTTTTTAAGGTAAGCTAGCGATTTTTCAATGTGCTTGCTGGCACCCATAGCTTCAAATTTGTAGACAAGTGTTGCGTTGCTATCAAAAACAAAGGTCTCTCTTCCGGGTAACAACCCTAAAAAGTTAGACTGAACATTAAATAATTCCCGAACCTTGTTGTTTGTATCTGCTAATAAAATAAAAGGCAGGTTGTAACGCCTTGCAAATTTTTGATGAGAGGCATCACTATCTGCACTTATGCCAATCACCTCAGCTCCAAGAGCTTTAAAATCTTCATAAGCATCCCTGAAACTGCAGGCTTCTTTTACACAGCCAGGGGTAAAGTTTTTAGGATAAAAATAAATGACTACGGGCTGTTTTCCTTTTACTTCTGAAATAGAAAAGGTGTGACCGTTCTGGTCATTTAAGGTAAAATCTGGAAGAGTAGCGCCTTTATTCATGCTTATCCTGTGTACACCACAAAGTTGCGTGGGGTTTCAAATAGTTTTATAGTAATTTCATAGTTGGAATCCAGCTTCTTTCGGAGTTTTTCATAAATCACTTTAGCAATATTTTCAACAGTTGGGTTTAAGTGTTTAAACTCCGGAACTTCTTTATTCAGGTTTTTATGGTCAAAGGGAATTTCTACTTCAGTTTCAATTAGGTTTTTTAGAATTTTTAAATCTATTAAAAAACCTGTTTCAGGATCTATTTCACCAGTTATACCTACCTCCAGCTCATAATTATGACCATGGTAGAGGGGGTTGCTACATTTTCCAAACACTTCAAAGTTTTTCTCATCACTCCATTCCTCTCTAAAAAGTCTATGGGCAGCGTTAAAGTGTGCTTTTCTATAAACGGTCAGGCTCATACGTTGATGTGTTGGTAAAATTTATCAAAAATAATTTTGAACCAGGCAGTATACTGTTCGGGATATGTTGCAATATCTTTTTTTACATCCTCCAGAGGCATCCATCTCCAGTCTGCTACTTCTTCCGGGTTAATATTGGGTGGCCCTTCGTAGGCACCTATGAGAATGTGATCGTACTCATGTTCGGTCAAACCATTATCGAAGGGGGCTTTGTAAATAAAGGAGGTGGTTTCCTGTAAGGGAACACTAAAACCCATTTCTTCCAGAAGCCTCCTTTCACCGGCCTTCACAGAGCTTTCTCCATCGCGTTGATGACTACAACATGTGTTTGTCCACAAGCCTGGAGAATGGTATTTTCCAAAGGCTCTTTGTTGCAACATTACTTCCTTTTTTGAGTTGAAAACAAAGACCGAAAAAGCTCTGTGCAGGAGTCCTTTTTCGTGTGCTTCCATTTTTGGCATTAAGCCAATTTGTTCATCTTTTTCATTGACAAGAATTACTTGTTCTTCAGCCATAGCAGTATTTTGGGTTTTTCTCAAAAATACGAAATAGGGAGTTTACAGAGAACGCATCTTACCCTTTTATTTTCCCTGTAACTTGTGACTACCAGTCTGCTATTTAAGGGACAGGTTTCAACTCTCACTTTCAAAGAAATAGGTGAGCGTATGTGTAAACAAAAAAACGTCCCATAAAAATATGGAACGCTTTTAAAAAATTCAGGTTAGGATTCCCCTTCCTAATTCTGAATTATAAACATAGATCTTCTGTTTAACTGGTGCTCTTCTTCAGTACAGTCTACTCCGTCTGAACACTTGTTAACCAATTTGTTTTCTCCATACCCTTTGGCTGAGAGTCTACTTTTATCAATTCCTTTCGAAACTAACCACTTCAAGGTTGATTGTGCTCTGCGCTCACTTAAAATTTCGTTGTAACGCTTTGGAGCTCTTGAATCTGTATGCGATTCAATATGGATAATAAGATCTTCATATTTACGCATAGCACCTAAAATTTTAGCCAGCTCGATCTCTGCATCCGGACGGATATTGTACCTATCAAAATCGAAATAGATAGGCTGCAGGTCGAGGATACAACCAAGGTCTCTTGGGTCACATCCTTTACGCACTAGTGGTACTGGTACTGTTATTGTTGCTGTGGCGTCTGGCGTAGTCACTCTTGTTTCATACGACTCAAAGCCTTCTTTCATACCACGTATAATGTATTCGGTATCACATGCTACCATAAATTCAAAAGCTGCATCATCTCCAACGGTAACTTTTTTAATAAGTGCGTTGTTACTGGCATCTAATAATTCTACCGTTGCTTCTGGCAGAAGTTCAAGTGTTTTTGAATCGAAAACGGTTCCTACCAAAGTAATTTCACATCTTTCCTGCACTCTGTAAATATCATCATCTATACTTCCTCTTTCTCCATCACGGTTAGATGATAAGTACCCTATTTTCTTTTCTTCTCTAATAATGAAACCAAAATCATCCTGATTACTATTTGCCGGTTCCCCTAAATTTTTTATAGTGGTAGGTATGCCATTATCATCTAGTTTGGTGATATAAATATCGTATCCACCCAGTCCTGCACGTCCATCACTAGAAAAATATAAATTTCCTGAATCACTAATAAATGGGAACGACTCGCGGGCTTCGGTATTAATACCAGGACCTAAATTTACAGGTTCTCCATAACTATTATCACCTTGAATTTCAACATACCAAAGATCACTCATCCCTAGCGTACCAGGCATATCTGACGAAAAGTACAAGCGCTTTTGATCTTTGCTTAAAGCTGGATGTGCCACAGAGTATTCTTTACTATTAAATGGAAGTTCTTCCACATTAGTCCAGACATTATCTCCACTACTGGTTGCTTTGTAGAGCTTTAGGCGAATTGTTTTGTTTTTATCTTTTCCTTTTTTACCGTCGGTAAAGTTATTTCTGGTAAAATAAACAGTAGTTCCGTCTTTACTAAAAGTAGTTGAAGATTCGTGAAATCTTGTATTTATCGCTCCACTTAAACTAGTGCTGTTAGACAAACGTCCTAAAGAATCTATATCTGCAACAAATAAATCCAGAAACGGCTGATCTGTCCACTGGAAATTTTTACCCCCTTCAGATTGAGTAATTGCCGAGGCATATACAAGCTTATCTCCATAGTAAGAAGGTCCGAAGTCTGAATACTTTGTATTTACTTCTACTTTTTCAAGTTCGTATCCTATCGCTTCAAACGCAATACTTTCAAGGTATTTAGGATCGTCTTTGTAGTTCTGAACAATGATCCCGCCGCCACCTACAGCTGCGTATAAATCCATCAGCTTGTCAGATTCATCATATTTTTTTAAGCTCTTTAAAGATTGAGCTGCTCTGTAATAATAAACAGCTTCTACCTCGGAAGGATAGTTAGAAATTAATTTCTGGTACCATTTGGCAGCATTGTCATAATCACTGTTCCAATAATAGGTATCTCCAAGGTTTTGAAAGATCTGGGCAGATTCATAGCCATCCTCTACTACTTCCAAGTAGATTTGTCTGGCATCGATATAGGCTAACTTATCAAATTCTTTGTTGGCCTTTTCTACCTTATTCTTTTGGGCAAAACCAATACTGGTAACTAAAAGTACCAATAGTGTTAAGATTAGTTTGTGTGAAGTTGTAACTGTCCTCATAAATAATGTTGTTTTTTTAGAAGAATCTAGGTGTTAGTACACGTTCTGGTTTCTTAAGGATATCGAAACGGAGCATAATTTCATACGATCCGTCGCTGAATTGCTCAATATCTGTGGTCTGGTAATCATATCCAAAACCAATAAAGATACTGTCGTTGGCTTGAAACCCTACCAGGCCACTAAATGCGGCACTCCAACGGTAGGCGGCTCCTAACGTAAATTTTTCGTTAATAAGGAAGTTGGCCGATACATCCCACTGTAATGGCGATCCACTCACTGCCTTTACTAAGGTAGCGGGCTTAAATTTGAGGTTTTCACTTAGGTCGAACACATAACCAGCAATTAAAAAATAGTGTAGTCTTTCTGCTGCTATGGTTTCATTATCAATAGTATTGATGTTACTTTCATCGTAGTGTTTAGACGTAAGGAAGTTTGGTACCGAAAGTCCTGCGTAGAATTTATCGGTATTATAATACAACCCTGCTCCAATCTGTGGTTGTACTTTGTTATCAACGTTATTCTGAAAACGCGGATCTCCCTGGTCAAAAATGTTCAATTTTGTAAAATCTACGTCCAGAAGATCTACACCAGCTTTTAAACCGAATCTCAATTCACCCGTATCTGAAGTATTTATGGCATACGCATAGTCAATATTCACATTAGATTCTATTGCTGGTCCAATTTCATCACGAACAATAGAAAGCCCAAGCCCCATATTTTCCAGAGAACCAATAGGCGAGTTTACGGTGAAAGTCCCTGTCTTTGGAGCTCCTTCAAATCCTACCCACTGTGTTCTGTACAACGCTCCAAAACTGAGAGCATCACCAGAACCTGCATAAGCAGGGTTTACCACCTGGGTATTGTACATATACTGTGTATACTGAGGGTCTTGTTGCGCCAATCCAGTAACTGACGTTACAAGAGCCAAAATCAAAATTGTTAAATAACTGTGTTTCATAGTTATGTATTTTAAACCTGGACAGGCAAACTGCCCAGGATTTTATTTTCAATTGCTAATTATCTATTAATGTATAGGTAACCGTTATCCTTTAAGGTTTCTCCAGAGTTTGGATCTTGTCTTACCAATATATAGAAGTAAGTACCTGTTGGAAGTATCTTATCGGCTTGTATTGTTGCTCTACCATTAGAAGATCCTTCGAATACATTCTCTTCTCCTGAAGCTCCTCCGTATCCATCGGTCTCCCACACTAATACTCCCCATCTGTTATAGATCTTCATATTGTTATTCGGGAAGTTTTCTATACCAAATACTCTAAAGAAGTCATTGAGTCCGTCATTATCTGGCGTAATACCGTTGAATATTTCAAAGTCATCTGCAGGTAATACGTTAGGTAAGATCACTACAGTAGGATCGTCTGGGTCACCGTCGCCATCCGGATCAACATTGGCCAGCTCATTAGGATCATCTGAAGTATCTTCAACCTCTGTTCCATCCAGGGTTGTTCCTCTAATAATCGCTTGATTAATTACCTCACCATTATCTATATCGTCCTGAGTAATTGCATAGGTTGCGCTATAGCTAGTATCATCAAACTCACCAGGAAGTAACACAGGAATTGGATCTCCTGTTATTACAATACCCACTAAGTCTGTGTCTTCAAGAGTTAAGTTGTACAAGGTTACATCCCCTGTATTTCTAACAGTGAACACATAGCTAATAGTTTCGTCTGGCTGTGGAATACCATCGCCGTTGTCGTCATTAAAGATTCCTTCTTTTTCTAATGAAACCATTGGGTCTTGACATAAGCCAATTTCTGTTGGTTCATCTTCATCAAAGCTATCATCATCAGATGCGTCTATTACAGTTGTTCCATCAGGAGCAGTACCTTCAGCAGTTGCCTGATTTATTACAAAACCATTATCTACGTCCTCCTGTGTTATAAAGTATTCGGCTCTAAAGGTATTTGAATCTGAGTCTGAAGGATCCAGTGTAATGGGTCCTCCTGTTACAGCTACTAAGGGATCTGTTACAGTAATGTTTGTTAACACTACATTCCCAGTATTCTTAACAACAAACTCATAGATAATAGATTCTCCAAGTTCAACACAACCATTACCATTCTGGTCTTGTGGATTTGCAGTTTTGATTAAAGCAATTGCAGCTCCCTGACATAATGGGGTTATAGTTGGTCTGTCATCTACAAACGAATCAAAGTCAGAATCGTCATTTACGGTCGCTCCATTTGGATCTAAACCACTTACAACAGCCTGGTTTTCTACAAACCCATCATTAATATTTGCTTGTGTAATTAAATACGTAGCAGTAAATGAATTTAAATCTGTTTGCCCAGGTGCCAATGTAATAGGCCCTCCCTGTACATTTACCAATGGATCCTGAATATCAATATTAGTAAGTGTTACGTTACCGGTATTCATTACAGTAAATGTATAGTCTATAGTTTCCTTAGGATCTGCACAACCACTTCCATTCTCATCCATTACAGTACCCATCTTTATCAATGCTATACTTGCATCCTGACAAAGTGGTGTAATCGTTGGATTGTCGTCTATGAAGTTATCAAAGTCAGAGTCATCCTGAACTACTATTCCATCAGGGGCAGTACCCATAGCAATTGCTTGGTTTTCGAAACTTCCATTGTCAATATCTACCTGGGTAATACTATACACCGCTGTAAACGTTAGCATATCTACTTGACCTGGAGCCAATGTTATAGGACCTCCTACTACATTTACTAACAGATCGGTTATGTCAACAGCTGAAAGCGTTACGTTACCTGTATTCATTACTTCGAACGCATACGAAATAGTTTCTCCTACATCTGTACAACCATTGCCATTTTCATCATTCAAGGTTCCTCTTTTAATAAGTGCTATTGAAGGCGACTGGCATAATGTAGTTACCGTTGGAATATCGTCTGTTATTGTAGCTCCTGAAGTATCACTTACTACAGTCTGGTCTGGTGCAGTTCCATCAGCTGTTGCTGAATTCGTTACACTTCCTGTGTCAATATCCCCTTGAGTAATAGCATAACTTCCAGTATAAATCCACGCTTCAGTTACATCTAACTCTCCGTCATTATCCGTATCACCACTGTCTGGTCCTGCAACAACGCCTCCTAATAATGGATCGGTTACTACAATGTTAGACAGGCTAACATTTCCTTCGTTGGTTACTGTAAACGTATAATCGATCACCTCTCCAGGTTGAGAACAATCCCCACCGTCGTCATAGCTCGACTCTTTTACGATTGCAATTGCCGGACCTTGACATAAGGTTGTTGTTGTAATCTCATCTACTCCAATAGTGGATCCTGAAAGGTCATCTACTAAAGTTCCGTCTGGTGCGGTTCCTTCAGCTGTCGCCTGGTTGTTTACTTCACCTGCATCAATATCATCTTGCGTAATTGTATAACTACCTGTGTAAATCCAAGCTTCAGTTACATCTAACTCTCCATCATTGTCTGTATCACCACTGTCCGGACCAGGAACGTTTCCTCCTAGTAAAACATCGGTTACTAAAACATTAGACAGGCTAACATTTCCTTGGTTTGTTACCGTAAATGTATACTCGATCACTTCACCTGGCTGACTACAGTCTCCTCCGTCGTCATAGCTCGCTTCTTTTACGATAGCGATCGCAGGACTCTGGCATAAGGTTGTTGTTGTAGTCTCATCTACTCCAATAGTTGATCCTGAAAGGTCATCTACTAAAGTTCCGTCTGGTGCGGTTCCTTCAGCTGTCGCCTGGTTGTTTACTTCACCCGCATCAATATCACCTTGCGTAATTGTATAACTACCTGTATAAATCCACGTTTCTGTAACATCCAGTTCGTTATCTCCATCGGTATCACCACTGTCCGGACCAGGAACGTTTCCTCCTAGCAATGGATCGTTTACTGTTACATTAGAAAGGCTAACATTTCCTTGGTTTGTTACCGTAAATGTATACTCGATC
>TARA_R100000935_G_scaffold23554_1_pt1 | contig 22133 bp, 16 predicted proteins | sample TARA_R100000935 | Tara Oceans TARA_R100000935 (sample SAMEA2621502) | marine metagenome | biome: marine biome (ENVO:00000447); feature: surface water layer (ENVO:00002042); material: "saline water (ENVO:00002010), including plankton (ENVO:xxxxxxxx)" | depth 5 m
GGCACCACCATTGCCCCGCTCACTTTGCAGCGGAACCGCCACGGGACATAACACCCCCAGGACCTTTTCAGAAAGGTTCGGCGCCAGCGATAACCCGGAGCCTCAAAATCTCCCCCGGAGCGGGTCTGTGTTAGGCCCTTCCGGGACCCTGGAGAACAGGACGTTCGACAGGGAGTCTACAGGGACGTATTCACGACGTTCCCGGAAGGGCCTAACACAGACCCGCGACCCAGGCTGGAGAGAACCGAGCGCCGCGACTTATCGGGTGTGGCGGTTGATGGTGTACTGCAGGTTAAGCAGGGCAGGGAGATGCGGCCCGATCAGCCCCTTGCCGGTGGTCAACAAGGCGCCGGCCAGATCCCGGTCCGGGTCCGCCCAGCAGTAAATGCTGATGAACCCCAGGTGCCCGAAGGCGCGCGGCGCCGCCGGGCCGAACAGGCCGATACCGCGATTGCCCAGCATAAAGCCCGGCGAGAACGTCAGCGGCAGCATCAGCGTGCGGTCCACCCGGGGCCGCCGCGAAGCGGGCGCCAGCGCCGCCGCCACCGTCTCCGGTTTGAAGATTTGCCGGTCGCCCCAGCGGCCGCCATTGAGCAGCATCTGGAAAAAGCGGCTGGCTTCCTCGGCGGTGGCGTACAGGTTGCCCGCGGGCACCACCGCCTGCTGGAAGCGCTCGTCGTTGGTGACTTCCACCACCTCATCGAAGGTGCCGCCCACCGCGTAGTTCAGAAACAGGTCCACCAGCTTCATCGGCACCCCGGTGGCCACGTCGCGGGCCCGTTCCGGTCCGGTGGCGCCGAAGGTGAAGTAGCGCATGCCCATGGGCTGGCGCACCACCCGGTCCAGGGTCTGGTTGAGCCCCTCGCCGGTAACCTTCTCCACCACCGCGCCCAGGATGAAACCGGCGGTGATGGCGTGGTAGGACTGGTTGCCCAGGGTGCTGGGCCGGGCTTCGCAGAGCAGCTTCACGATCTCGTCGGGCCGGTACAGGATGTCCGGCTCCACCGCCTGCTCCGGGCGCGGAATGCCGGCCCGGTGGGTGAGCATATGGCGCAGGGTGGTGTTCTGCTTGCCGTGGCAGCCGTACGCCGGCAGGTAGCGGCTGACCGGGTCGTCGAGATGCAGTTGGCCCTGTTCGGCCAGATGATGCACCAGCATGGCGGTGATCGATTTCGAGGCGGAAAACAGGCACACCGGGGTCTCGGTGGTGAGCAGGCGCTCGCTCACCGGGTCGGCGTAGCCGATTGCCCGGTCCAGGAACACGCTGCCCCGGCGGCGCAGGCTCAGCGCGATGCCCGGGCTCATGCCGCCCCGGTAGAGCCGCCGCGTGGCCCGCCAGATCGCCTCGACCCGGTCGTCGTCGAGCCCGGCCTCGGCGGCGGGCGCTTCGCTGCCCCGGGCGGTGATCGGCGCCAGATCGCGGGGGATCGGGGTGCGTTGCGGGGAAAGAAGGCGGCTGAGGCGGGGGCGTAGGGCCATGGGCAATCCGGTATCCGTGGTTGATCCGGCCATTGTCCATGGCCGCCAATCGTGGACAATGGCTGAAACAACCACTCCGGCGGCGGCTCTGCCAGTTGTCGGAACAGCGTATAATAAAGACGTAGTGGCAAGAGGTGAGCACCATGAACGAGATCAAGCAATCCGGATTCGAGAGCTTTCAGGAGTTCTACCCCTACTACCTGCAGGAGCACACCGACCCCACCTGCCGGCGGCTGCACTTCTTCGGCACCCTGGGGCTGTTCGCGGTCCTCGCCGGCGTCATCATCACCGGCAATCCGTGGGGTCTGCTGCTGCTGCCCGTGGTGGGCTACGGCTTCGCCTGGGTGGGCCACTTCTTCTTCGAGCACAATCGCCCGGCCACCTTCAAGCACCCCTGGTACAGCCTGGCCGGTGACTTCGTGATGTTTAAGGACATCCTCACCGGGCGTATCCGCTGGTGACCGTGGCGCAGCGGTTCGTCCCCGGTGAAGCGCCGGCCCGGCGCGACGACAAGCCGGACCTGGACAGCCCGGCGCGCATCGAGGAGATGGTGGATCGGTTCTATGAGCGGGTGCTGGACGACCCGCTGCTGGCGCCGGTGTTTCTGGAGGTGGCGCGCATTGACCTCGACCAGCATCTGCCGCTGATCGCCGCCTACTGGAAGAAGATGCTGCTCGGCGACACCGCCTACGACCGGCACATGATCGCCAAGCACCGCGCGGTGCACGACAAGCAGCCGCTCACCGGCGCCCACCACGAACGCTGGCTGGCGCTGTTCACCGCCAACCTGCAGGAACACTTCAGCGGCCCCAACACCGACCGCGCCCGCCTGCTCGCCGCCCGCGTCATGGACAACCTCTACCGCCAGCTCTCCCAGCGATAGCGGGAGAGTTCAGGCGCCGAAAACGCCCTGGGCTTTCAGGCGCTGGAATTCGTCCTCGGACAAGCCAAGCTCGCCGCGCGCTACCGATTCGGTATCACTGCCGGCGTCGCCGCCGGGCCAGCGGGTGCCGCCGGGGGTGCCGCCCAGGCGCGGCATAATGGCGGGAATCTTCAGCGGCGCGCCGTTGATCTCCACCTGCTGGAACAGGCCGCGCGCCTGGAAGTGCGGGTCCGCCATCATGTCGGCGGCGCTGTAGATCGGGCCGCAGGGCACCCGGTTCGCTTCCAGCTTTGCCAGCACCTCGGGGCTGGGCAGGGTGGCGCACCAGGCTTCTATGGCGCCGTCGATTTCCGCTTCGTTCTCCACCCGCCCGGGGTTCTTCGCCAGCCGCGGGTCCTCGGCCAGGTCCGGACGCTCGGCGGTGGTCATCAGGCGCTTGAAGATTGAGTCGCCGTTGCCGCCGATGATCACGTATTTGCCGTCGGCGCAGCGGTAGGTGTTGGTGGGCACGATGCCGGTGACGGTGGAACCGGCGGGTTGGCGTATCTCGCCGGCGCCGTCGAATTCCGGGATCACCGCTTCCAGCAAATTGAACACCGATTCGAACAGTGCCACATCCACCACCTGGCCCTGTTGGCTGCTGTGCCGCTCCAGCAGCGCCAGGGCGATGCCCAGGGCCGCGTGCAGACCGGCCACGGTGTCGCCCAGGGACAGGTTGGGGCGCACCGGGCGCTCGCCGGGGAAGCCGTTCACGTAGCGCAGGCCGCCAATGCCCTCGCACACCGACGCATAGCCCGGTTTGTCCGCGTAGGGGCCGTCCTGGCCGTAGCCGGAAATGCGCGTGTAGATCAGGCCCGGATTACTCTCCTTGAAGCGTTCCGGGCCCAGGCCCCAGTTTTCCAGGGTGCCGGGGCGGAAGTTTTCGATCAGCACGTCGCTGTCGTCGATCAGCCGCGCCGCCAGCTCGCGGCCGGCGTCGCTCTTCAGGTCCAGCGTCACCGAGCGCTTGTTGCGGCCCAGGCTGCGCCACCAGAACGAGGTGCCGGTGTCGTCCAGGGTGCGCCAGCCGCGAATCGGGTCGCCGCCGGGCGGCTCCACCTTGATCACCTCGGCGCCGAAATAGGCCAGCAGGGTGCCGGCGAAGGGGCCCGCCAATAATTGCCCCAGTTCCACCACTTTAACGCCGGCCAGCGGCAATGCCCGTTGGTTCATGGACGGTCCTCGTTGCGTGTTTGCTGTCTTTCAAAGGAGGTTAGTGTGCCTCAAGGCCGGCGGCGTTGTCCGCCCGAGGCGCGTGGCGATGCTACAATCGCCGCCGTTGTGCCCGCTACCCATGGAGACCCGATGACCCCGGAACGACACCGGCGCCTGTGCGCCGCCCTGGACCGACGCCAGCCGGACTTGTCCGTGATTCTGGAAGGGGTGCACAAGCCGCACAACATCAACGCCATCGTGCGCACCTGCGACGCGGTGGGCGTGCTCGACGTGCACGCGGTGTTGCCGGAAAACCGCGCCCGCGCCTCGGCCAGCAGCGCCATGGGCTCGCAGCGCTGGGTCTATGTGCATGAGCACGACAGCGGCCCGGACGCGGTGGCCGCCGCCCGGGCCCAGGGGCAGCAGGTGCTGGCGGCGCATTTTTCCGACAGCGCCGTGCCCTACCGGGAGGTGGATTTCACCCGCCCCACGGCGGTGCTGTTCGGCACCGAGAAGTTCGGCATCACCGAACGCACCGTGGCCGCCGTGGACCAGCACGTGATCATTCCGATGATGGGCATGGTGTCCTCGTTCAATGTCAGCGTGGCGGCGGCGATCATTCTTTCCGAGGCCTGCGAGCAGCGCCGCGCGGCCGGGCTGTACCAACAGCGCCGGCTCAGCGAGGCCCGTTACCAGCACGCCTTCTTCCGCTGGGCGCACCCGCGCCTGGCGGCCTATTGTGAACGTTACGGCGTGCCGTACCCGGCCCTGGATGACGAAGGCCGCATCGCCGAGCCGCGACGTTTCGACTTTCTACTCAGCGAGGCTGTCCGCCGTGGCGAAGACGCTTGACCCCAAACCGCCCCTCGACCTTCAAGCACGCCTGAATCGCCTGCTACCCAACATCCGCCTGCTGGCCACGCCGTTGCCCCTGGTGCCGGAACTGCGGCTGTGGCTGCTCGACGAGCTGATCGACGAACGGCTCGACCAGGAGGTGGCCAACGCCCTGATGGAGGCGCCGCCGTACTGGTCGCTGTGCTGGGCCTCCGGCCAGGTGCTGGCGCGGCATCTGCTGGCGCACCCGGAGTGGGTGCGCGGCAAAACCCTGGTGGATGTGGGGCCGGGCTCCGGGGTGGTGGCCATCGCCGCCGCGCTGGCCGGCGCGCGCCGGGTGATCGCCTGCGACCTGGACCCGGACGCGCTCGCCGCCACCGCCGCCAACGCCGCGCTCAACGGCGTACAAGTGGCGCTCAGCGACGACCTGGAGGCCTGTCTGTCCGAGGCCGACTGCGTCAGCGCCGCGGACATTCTCTACGACCGGGACAACCTGCCGTTGCTGGAGCGCTTCCACCACAGCGGCCTGCCGATCCTGCTGGCGGATTCGCGGATTCCCGATCTTGATCCGCCGGGGCTGACGTTGCTCGGCACCTGGCAGGCGTCCACCTGGCCGGACCTGGGCGAAGCCGGTGAATACAACCGGGTGAGAATCTTCGCTTCGGAACCCTGATCCGGGCCATCGGTCGAAGCTTCGGTTACGCACTGTTGATTCACAGGAGGGTTTGACCTTGCGCACCGTTCTGAAAAGACCTCTCGATCTGATTAGCGCCGTGGTTCTGATGAGTCTGCTGTCGGCGTCCGCCGGCGCCGCGCTGCCCACGCGTATCGCCAGCGGCGAGGAGTTGCCGTCACTGGCGCCGATGGTGGAAAAGACCGCCCCGGCGGTGGTCAATATCGCCATCGAAACCCGGGTGCGGGCAGCCCAGAACCCGTTGATGCAGGACCCGTTCTTCCGCCGCTTTTTCAACATGCCGGATCAGGCGCCCAGCCGCCGCGCGGTGTCCGCCGGCTCCGGCGTGATCGTCGACGCCGACCAGGGCTACGTGCTCACCAACGCCCATGTGGCGCGCAACGCCGACAACATCGAAGTGACCCTGATCGACGGCCGTGAGCTGTCCGCGGAACTGGTGGGCCTGGACGAGGAAGTGGACCTGGCGGTGCTGAAACTGGAAAGCGCCGAGGACCTGACGCAGATCCGCATCGCCGATTCCGCCGGCCTCAAGGTCGGTGATTTCGTGGTCGCCATCGGCAACCCCTTCGGCCTCGGGCAGACGGTGACCTCCGGCATCGTGTCGGCGCTGGGCCGCACCGGCCTGGGCATCGAGGGCTACGAGAACTTCATTCAGACCGACGCCTCCATTAACCCGGGCAACTCCGGCGGCGCGCTGGTCAATCTCAACGGCGAGCTGGTCGGCATCAACACCGCCATTCTCGCCCCCGCCGGCGGCAATGTGGGCATCGGCTTCGCCATCCCCACCAACATGGCGGTGAACGTAATGGACCAGTTGATCGAGCACGGCGAAGTGCGCCGCGGCGTGCTCGGCGTGACCATTCAGGATCTCACCGAGGAACTGGCCAACGCCTTCAAGGTGGAGCGCCGCAAGGGCGTGGTGATCACCAATGTGCTGCCGGAAAGCGCCGCCGATGAAGCCGGCCTCAAGGCCGGCGACGTGGTGCTGGAAGTGGACGGTCAGCCGGTGGACCGGGTCTCGGACCTGCGCAATAAAGTCGGCTTGTCGCCGGTGGGCGAGAAGATCGAGATGACCATTCAGCGTGACGGCCGCCGCAAGACGGTCACCGCGGAGATCAGCGAATCCGGCGTGGGCGCCGATGCCGGCGACGGCGTCTCGTCGCACCTGCAAGGCGCCAGCCTGCGTGACCTGCGCGAAGGCGAGCTCGACCACGTCCAGCGCGGTGTGCTGGTGGAAAACGTGGCGCGCAGTTCCGCCGCCTGGCGCGCCGGTCTGCGGCGCGGCGACGTGATCGTCAACGTCAACCGCCAGGACGTCAACAATTTGGAGCAGTTACGCGCAGCCGTGCCGGATAAGGACGCCGCGCTGCTGCTGCGCATTAACCGCGACGGCGGCGTGTTCTTCGCCGTGGTCCGCTAGTTCAGCGGAAAGTCGGTCCAGCCATCCGTCCAGTCGCGGGCGGCGCCGGGCCGAATGGCGCCGATATAGAGCGCCGACTCGTCCCAGAACTCCCCCTGGGGCGGCGCCACGGCGCCGTCCCGCAGGCCCGAGGTGCCGCCGGGGGCGAAGTCCGGGTTCACGGTGCTGCTCACGTCGCGGCTGAACTGCGGGTCCACGCCAAAACGCGCGCCCACGGTGTCGCGGAAGTAGGCGGCCTCATCGAGGCCGCCGTCATCGTCCGCGTCGCCGCTTTCGTCCTCGAAAAAGCGGATGCCGCGCCCGCCGATGTCGTTGATCGCCAGGGCCTCGAACGACAGACGGCCGTTGTCCAGGTTGCCCACCGTCACCGCGTCCTTGATGTCCACCGCTTCCCCGGAAAAGCCGTGCATGAACAGATTGTGGAAGTGTCCGCCGGTGCCTTCGCGCAACGTCATGGCGCGGTGGTGGCGGGTGTGGCTGCGCGGGCTCACCAGGGTGACGTTGTACATCACCGGTTCCGACATCGGCTCGGCGTCGTGCTGATTGCCGTTGTTGTCCGCTTCGAAGGCGTTGTCGCCGCTGTTGGGGTGTTGCTGGGCAATCAGGAACTGGACCCGGCCGCGCCAGCCCCAGTCCCAATCCAGGGAATCGTCGCCGGCGCCGGTGATCAGAACATGGCGCAGGTCCGCGGTGCCGCCGAACATCTCCACGCCGTCGTCCAGGGAGCGGTGCACCTGCACGTGGCGGACGATGGTGCCGCTGCCGCAGCCGCCCAGGGTCAGGCCGTTGAGTTCGTTATTGGCGTAGACCTCGAAGCCGGCGAATTCAATGCGTGCGTACTCAATCACGCCGCAACTGCCGTTGGCGTCGTCGCCGCCGAAGGCGCCACGGGTATCATTGGCCGGCACCCCTTCGATCTGCGCGTCGGCCTGATTCACCGGCGCCGAGCCGAGCATCACCAGGCCGCCCCAGTCGCCGGGGGCGCGGGTGCCTAGCGGCTGGCCGCTGGTGAACACGATCGGCATATCGGCGTTGCCGGCGGCGTGCAGGCTGGCGCCGCGGGTGATCACCAGCGCCGAGCCCGGCTGGCCTTCAACGCGGCTGCCCGGCTCGATGGTGAGACGCGCGCCGTCCTCCACATAAACGATGCCCTCCAGCACCCAGGTGCGGTCGGCGGACCAGCGGTGCTCGCCGGTGAGCGGGCCGGCCACCACCTGGCGGCCGGACAGCAAGCCGCTGAGGTGCGGCTGCAGGAACACCCCGGCGGCGATCACCGCCACCAGCGCCAGCGTACCGAGGCCCAGCCACCAAAAGTTCGAAGAGCGTTGTGGCGTGGCGTCGTTCCGGGGTGCGGGCCGGGGAGGGGTGGGGGCGGTGTCGCCGCCGGCCGTGGCGGGGGCGCTGGTTTTATGCAGCAGGCCGCCCTGGCGGTTGGCCGCTTTCAGTTTGCGGCCCAGTTCGCGGATGCGCGGGTGCTCGCTGGACAGCGCCTTCTCGATCACCTCGGCGCGGTACTGCGAGTCGTTGAGCAGGGTATTGAAGTGGATAAAGCGCAGCGAACCGTCGCCGCTTTGATCGTAGTTCTGTTTCAGTTGCCACAGCAGTTCCACGAGCTGTGCCCGTGGTGACGATTCGCCACTCATGATGCCCCCTCCCCGGACGGATTTCCCCATTGCAGGGAACGCAGTCTGGGAGGGGGGCGTTACAGTGCGATGAAATCAAACGCCGAGAATCTTGTCGGCGGCTTTTTCCGCGATCATCACCGTGGGCGCATTGGTGTTGCCGCCGATCAGCGTCGGCATGATCGAGGCGTCCACCACCCGCAGCCCTTCCAGGCCGTGCACTTTCAGGTCCGGGTCCACCACCGCCTGGTCGTCGACGCCCATCTTGCAGGTGCCCACCGGGTGGTAAATGTTGTCGCACTTGTGGCGCAGGAAGGCGCGAATCTGCTCATCGCTCTGTACATGGGCGCCGGGGGCGATTTCCTCGCCCCGCCAGGGCGCCAGCGCGTCCTGGGCCATGATCGCGCGCATCGCCTTGACGCCGCGCACCATGCCTTCCATATCGTCCGGATGCTCCAGGAAGCGCGGGTCGATCAGCGCCGGGCTGCGCGGGTCCGCATCGCGCAGACGGATGGTGCCGCGGCTCTTCGGGCGCAGAATGCAGACATGGCCGGAGTAACCGTGGCCCATGCTGAACATCCAGTTCAGACCGTGGTTGTCGAGTTTGGCGGCGGTCAGATGCAGCTGCAGGTCCGGGCGCTCCTCCTCCGGCCGCGATTTAATAAAGCCGCCGGCCTCCGCCACGTTGGAGGTCAGCTGGCCACTGCGTTTGGTGAAGAAATCCCACACCGCCTTGGCGCCGGTGAACGGCAGCTCCCAGGAGCCCATGGTGAAGGTGTCGCGGCGCCGGTTGCGGTGGATCACCAACACGTCCGGGTGGTCCTGCAGGTTGCCGCCGACGCCGGGCAGCTCGTGCACCGGGTCGATACCGTGGCGTTTCAGTTCCTGCGGATCGCCGACCCCGGACAGCTGCAGCAACTGCGGCGAGTTGATGGCGCCGCCGGACAGGATCACCTCGCCGGCCTCGATGGTGTGCATGCCGCCCTTGTGCTCCACCTCCACACCGGTGGCGCGTTTGCCGTCGAAGCGGACCCGGTGCACCAGGGCCCCGGTCATCACCGTCAGGTTGTCCCGTTCCATGGCCGGGTGCAGATAGCCGCGGGCCACGCCCCAGCGTTCGCCGTCCTTCTGGTTGACCTTGTACATCGACATCCCTTCCTGGGTGTCGTTGTTGAAGTCATCGGTGGCCGGGTGGCCGGCCTGGACCCCGGCGGTCACGAACGCCTCGCTGACCGGGTGGCGGAATTTCAGCTCGGCGATGTTGAGGTTGCCGTTGACCCCGTGGAACGGGCCTTCGCCGCCGGGCTCGTAGTGTTCACAACGCTTGAACAGCGGCAGCACGTCTTTATAGCCCCAGCCGGGGTTACCCAGCGACTCCCAGTGGTCGTAATCCCAGGGGTGGCCACGGGTGTAGCACATGGCGTTCACCGCCGAGGAGCCACCCAGGGTCTTGCCGCGGGGAATATAAATTTCACGGTTATTGAGCGCTTTCTGCGGTACCGTGTAATAGCGCCAGTTGCGGGCGTTGGAGCGCATCAGCCAGATGATCCCGGCGGGGATGCGAATAAACAGGCTGTTGTCCGCGGGGCCCGCTTCCAGCAGACAAACACGGGTGTTGGGGTTCTCGGACAGCCGGTTGGCCAGGACGCAACCGGCGGAGCCGGCGCCCACGATTACATAATCAAACTGCATGCCGCTCGCCTATGTTCAATGCCTATTTCAGCCACTATACAGCCTGTAGCGCGCTCCTGTTATTGACCCTGTGTATCCGCGCCACGGCCAATGCGGAGCCGCCGCCGGACTGGCGGCACGTGGCCTTCGAGGGCGAGACCCGCTACCGGCTCACCGACGCCGGTTGCTGGCGGGCCAGGGCGGAAGCCAGCGCCTCGGGTCTGGTGCGCGAACAGGCGGTGAATCTGGCCCGCACGCCCTGGTTGAACTGGCGCTGGCGGGCCGCTGAAACGCCGGCCTGGCCGGCGGCGGACGAGCGCAGCAAGCAGGGCGATGATTTTCTGGCGCGGGTCTATGTGATCAAGGAGGGCTGGGTGCCCTGGCGCACCCGGGCGATCAATTACGTCTGGTCGCGCTCGCACCCGCCGGGCAGCCACTGGCCCAACCCCTATGCCGGCCAAGCGGAAATGGTGGTGGTCCAGGGGCCGGACGGCGCAGCCGGGCCGTGGCGCGGGTTCAGCCGCGACGTGGCCGCTGATTTCAAGCGCTTCCACGATATGGAAGTGGACAGCGTGGACGCGGTGGCGATCATGACCGACACCGACAACACCGGCGTGGTCGCCGAAGCCTGCTATGAACTGCCTTCTTTTTCCGCTCAGCCGCAACACGCCCGGCCCTCTGAACGGTAATCACGGTTGCGGACCCGGATTAAGGCTGTTTATTATTCAGGCAGCCGTTTTTCTTTACCTGCTTTCTGATTAGCCGGCCGGGGTCGATTAATCAGAGATCAGGACAGTACCCGCGCCACCCGCCGGCGCGTGCTTTCGAGGCCTGGCGCCGGTGCCTTTTCTCACCGCCGCCCGCCCCCTGTCGCAGAATCGTCACGCTTAAAGACTTTCATGACTCCGCGGAACGCGGAAGAAAAAACGTCGGAACAGGCGAAGGTGCCTATGAGTGAGCGAATTTTGCGGTTGGACAAGGCGGGCACGCCGGTGGAGTGGCTGGACTGGCAGGCCGCCGCGGTGCTCTACGCCCGGGGTCTGGTGACCTGGACCCTGGGCGACGTGATTTACAACCTGCGCGGGGGCATGTGCCGCCTGACCGGCGACCGGTCACGGCTGTCCCTGCACTCCATCATCGCCTGCGAAGGCATCGCCAGCCCGCGCCGCCGCACCCGCCCGCCGCTCACCAACCGCGCGCTGTTCCGTCGCGACCAGCATCTTTGTCTGTATTGCGGCAAACCCTACCCGGAAGCCCTGCTCACCCGCGACCATATCCGGCCCACCTCGCGGGGTGGTAAGGACAACTGGCTCAACGTGGTCGCCGCCTGTCGGCGCTGCAATCAGCACAAAGGCGACCGCCTGCCGGAAGAGATCAACATGGAACTGCTGGCGCTGCCCTATGTACCGAATATGGCGGAATATCTGGCGCTGATTAACAGCCACCGCATCCGCGGCGACCAGATGGCGTTCCTGCGCAGCCAGTTCGGCAAGAACAGCCGGATGTTGTGACAGGCGATGCTCTTGTCTCCATCAGCCACCCAAAAAAAACGGCGTCCAGAGGACGCCGATGAATCGTTTGGCTCGGGAGAGCTATCACGGAGCAGTACTCCGCTAGTCGACGGATGGGACCTCGCCGACGAATGAGAGTATGTCTGTGACCGATTTCAAAAACATTAGCTGTACAGCCGTTCACAAACGCTTCGTTGGCCAATAATTCACCGTCGCTGATCAGCCGCCGCCGGGCATCAGGCCGCAGGCCCCGAGCACGGTCTGCCAGCGCTCGGTGTGGGCCCGCAAGGCCCGGTCCAGGCGCGCCGACTGGCCCCGGGGCCCGAAATAGTGGTCCAGCCACCGGTCCAGCGCCGGGTTGGTGCCGCTGCTGGCGGCCCGCAGCGCCCGCAGGCGCTCGCCGAGACGGCGCTGGCGGCGGTCCAGATCCGCCAGATACGGTTGTACCTCCTGTCCGTAGACGCTATCCAAAAGATTGCGCAGGTAGCGCGCCCTTTGGCTGGCCCGGCCCCGCGGGCAGAGGCTGTCCTCGTCCAGCGACTCGAGCATGCCCAGGGCCTGCCCCAGGGCCACCCGGGCGGCGGCGATCTCGCGCAGCACCGCGCCGCCGGCGGCGCCACCGGCCAGGGTGGCCAGGTGCCGTTCCAGGTCGGGCAGGGCATCCGGCGGCGGCGACTCACGCAGCGCCCGCCCGGCGCTCGCCAGGCCGCCCAGGGCTTCGAGGCCCCGGGCGGAATCGCCGGCCGGGCCCGGCGACTGGTTCAGAAAGCCCCGCAACTCATCGCTGGCCCAGGTGGCGTTCCAGAACAGGTCGCCGAGGCTGTCACGCTTTACCTCCAGGGTGCGTTCCAACAGGCCGATCAGTTCCGGGTCTTCCAGGGCTGCGCCGTTCAGACAGCGTTGCCCCCGTTCAATAAAGGTGAGCTCGTAATCCAGACGCAGGGAGGCGCTGCGCAACTTGCCCAGGGCGCTGTTGCGCTCACTGACCAGCGACATCAGGTCGCAATGGCGCAAACCCAGATAGTTGAGCAGCCCGGTACGCAGGTCCGGCAGCGGGCGGCGCAGCGCCGCGTTGCCCGGGTAGGGCCGCAGCTCCAGGGCGGCCGCCGGCGGCACCGGCTGCCGGGTGAGGCGTTCCAGGCGGGCCAGGTAGTCCTGCCAGCGGGCGGCCACCGGGTCTTCGGGCCACAGCGCCAGGCCGGCGGTGGCCGCCAGGGCGATCAGCGCAACCGCCAATACGGTTTTCTTCATGGCGCGGTCTGTGTCATGGGGCGCGGGTCCCGCTGCATTTCAGTACGATTTTACCTTGTGCGAGGAGGGCGGCCTTTGGCAACTGTGCTACCTTTTCCGGAAACACTCTCCCCGTGACAAAACGTGCCCCGTAACAATAAGCCCAAGGCGGTCAAAGGAATGCGATTACAACACTTAGGCGTGCTGTTTCTGGCCCTCTCCCTGCTGGCCTGCGACACCGCCGAGGAACCCGGCCCGGCGTCCTCCAGCGGGGAGACTTCCCCGCCAACCTCTTCCCCGGCCAGCGACGGCGAAGACGCCGCCCCCATGGACAGCCGCTGGCGCAGCCACCTGGACAGCTGGCCCACCGGCGCAGTGAGCGCCCGCGCGCCGCTGGTGGTACGTTTCACCCACCCGGTGGTCGCCGAGGAGGCACTGGAACAGCCCGCCGAAGGCGTCGCCCGTCTGGCGCCGGAGGTCGGTTTCAAGGCGGTGTTCACCGACCGCGACCGCCTGGAAATCCGCCCCGACGCGCCGCTGGAACGGGGCCGGGAATTGACGCTGACGCTGTTTCCCCAGGAGCTGTCCGGGGTCGACGACCGCCTGCCACCGCTGAAACTGCCGCTGACCGTACTGCGCCAGCAACTGAGCCTGCGGGTGGATGCCCTGGCGCCGGTGGATGGGGCGCCGGCCCGCATGCGGCTGGACGGCGAGCTCACCACCGCCGATCAGGCCGACCCGCTGGCGGTCCAGTCGGCGGTCACCGCCACCCAGGCGGACCGGCGCCTGGAGATTGAATGGCACCACGGCGCCGCCGGGCTCAGCCACGGGTTCCGGATCGGCGGTATTCGCCGCGACGGCGAACCGGCGCCGGTGGTGCTGCGCTGGGACGGCGAGCCGCTGGCGGTGGAGGAGAGCGGTGAACGGGAGTACCCGGTACCGGCCGAGGGCGCCTTCCAGGTGACCGCCGCGCGCACCCTCAGTTACCCGCAGCCGCATATCCGCGTGCAGTTTTCGCAGCCGCTGATGGGCAGCCAGGACACCGCCGGTCTGGTGCAAGTCAACGGCGAGGAGGCCCGCGTGCGCATCGACGGCAGCCGGCTGCTGGTTTACCCCGGCGGCGAGACCGGAGACGACGGCGCCGCAACTCTGACCGTCGGCGCCGGCCTGCGCAGCGCGTCACGGGCCCGCCTGGACCGCGAGTTCAGCCAGGATCTGGTGCTGCGCGTGGCCAAACCCGGCGTTCGCTTCGTCGGCGACGGCGTGATCCTGCCCGCCGGCGAAACTCTCAGCGTGCCGTTCGAGGCGGTGGGCACCCGCGCAGTGAAGGTGCAAGCGTTCGAAGTGTTCGCCGACAACATCGCCGGTTATCTGCAGAACAACGACCTCGACGCCGATTACGCGGACACCCGCCACGGCCGCTACCTGTGGCAGAAGACCCTGAGCCTGCCGCCGGACGGTGACGGCGACTGGCAGCGTTACCGGTTGGATCTCAGCGAATTGATGGCGCGCCACCCCAACGGTCTGGTGCGCCTGACCCTGAAGATCGACGCCGACACCATCGACTACCAATGTCAGGGCGAGGGGCCGAGCCGCACCGCCGAGCTGCCGGACAACTTCGAAGGACCGGGCCAGGACGAGGGTGGTGACCGCCTGCGCCGCTACTACGACAACGCCGGCTACCTGAGCTGGCAGGAGCGCGACAACCCCTGCGCCGACGCCTACTACCAGTACAACGAGCGCGCCGAATCCTCACGCGCCTTCCTGGCCTCCAACCTGGGCCTGATCGCCAAGCAGGGCGAGGACGGCCGGCTGATCGTGGTGGCCACCCATCTGGACAGCAACGCGCCGGCCAGCGGCGTGCGCGTCACCGTGCACAACTACCAGCACCAGCAGCTCGCCGAGGGCACCACCAACAGCGACGGCGAAGCCACCCTGGGCGTGGACGGCACACCGTTTTATCTGGTCGCCCACCATGGCGACGACCGCGGCTACCTGAAGCTGGCGCGCAACCAGGCGCTGCCCACCAACCAGTTCAATACCGGCGGCGAGCGGGTGCGCGACGGCCTCAAAGGCTTCTTCTACGGCGAGCGGGACGTGTGGCGCCCGGGCGACGACATCCATCTCACCTTTATTCTCGACGACGCCGACGACCGCATTCCCGACGACCACCCGCTGACCCTGGACTGGTTCGACCCGCGCGGCGACAAGGTGGCCGAATACACCAACAGCGAGCCGGTGGGGCAGTTCTACACCTTCACCCTGAGCACCGCCGAGGACGCGCCCACCGGCAACTGGCGCGCGGTGGCGCGCATCGGCGACCGTTATTTCGATACCCCGCTGCGGGTGGAGGCGATCAAACCCAACCGGCTGAGCATCGAGCTGGACCTGCCCGACGCCCTGGACGCCGGCACCGTCAACCCGGTGACCCTGCACAGCCAGTGGCTCAACGGCGCCCGCGCCGGCGGCCTGAAAGCCGACGTCAAAGCGAGCCTGAGCAACGCCGCCACCACCTTTGAAGGCTACGACGGCTTCGCCTTCGACGACCCCACCCGCAGCCTAGGCGCCGAGCCGTTCACCGCCTTCGAAGGCAAGCTCGACAACCAGGGCGACGCGCGCTTCCCGCTCGACCTGCCGGAACTGACCCCGCCGGGCATGGCCGCCGCCACGCTCACCACCCGGGTGTTCGAAAACAGCGGCGACTACAGCACCCAGGTGCGCCGCGTACCGGTGCGCCCCTACCGGCACTGGGTCGGCATGCGCGTGCCGGAAGGCGACGGCTGGGGCGGCGCCCTGGGCCGCGACCGGGACCACGAGATCGGCTTCCTGACCCTGAACCAGGACGGCAAGCCCGAGGCCGGCCGCGACCTGACCCTGAGCCTGTACCGCATCGACTGGCGCTGGTGGTGGGACCGCGGCGACGACAACCTGACCAACTTCATCAGCGACCCGCACACCGAAAAACTGCGCCAGGACACCCTCACCACCGACGCCGACGGGCGCGCCCAGTGGACCCTGGCCGGCGCCGATTACGAGTGGGGCCGGCACCTGCTGCGGGTCTGCCAGAGCGACGGCCGCCACTGCGTCAGCCGCACCGTCTATCTGGGCTGGAGCGGCGAACGCGGCGCCCAGGGCGACGCCGCCACCCGGCTGTCGCTGAGCACCGACCGGGACCACTATCAGGTGGGCGACACCGCCCGCGTGCAGGTGCCGGTGAGCGGCCAGGGCCGCCTGCTGGTGAGCCTGGAAAACGGCGCCCGGGTGCTCGACCACTACTGGCTGGAAGCCGGCGAGCAGGGCGACACCCTGACTCTGGAAGTGCCGGTCACCGCCGCCATGGCGCCCAACGTCTACGTCCACGTGGCGCTGCTGCAGCCCCACGCCGGACGCGACAACGACCGGCCGATCCGCCTCTACGGCATCGCGCCGCTGCTGGTGGACGACCCGGCCACCCGCCTGATGCCGGACATCCGCGCGGAAAGTGAGGTACGCCCGGAAAGCACCCTGTCGGTGGCGGTGTCCGAGCGCCGCGGACGGCCCATGACCTACACCCTGGCGGTGGTCGACGAGGGGCTGCTGGGCATCACCGGTTTCGCCACGCCGCGCCCGTACCAGGCGTTTTACCAGCGCGAGGCCCTGGGCGTGCTGACCTGGGACCTGTTCGATCAGGTGGTGGGCGCCTACGGCGGCGAACTGGATCAGATGCTGGCGCTGGGCGGTTCCGACGCGTTGCGCGATGGCAGCGAGCAACAGCGCCGCCGCTTCCCGCCGGTGGTCCGTTTCAGCGGGCCGTTCCAACTGGCGAAGGGCGAGACCGCCGACCACGACATCGAACTGCCCGCCTATATGGGCCAGGTGCGGGTGATGGTGGTGGCCGGCGACGGCCACGCCTACGGCGAGGCGGACAAGAACGTCACCGTCACTCAGCCGCTGACCCTGCTGTCGTCGCTGCCGCGGGTGCTGGGGCCGGGCGAAACCCTGGCCCTGCCGGTCACCCTGTTCGCCGCCGAGGACGGCCTGGGCCCGGTAACGGTGTCCGCCGACGTGGACGGGCCGATCGCGTTAAGCGACCGGCCGGACGAGCAGAGCGCCGAATTGGATTTCCAGGAGAGCGGCGAACGGATCGCCGAGCTGGGCCTGAAAACCGACGAGCGTACCGGCACCGCCACGGTGACCGTGTCCGCCCGTGCCAAGGAGCATGAGGGCGAGGGCTACCGCGCCAGCGAAACCGTGCACCTGCCGGTGCGCGCCGCCAACCCGCCCACCGTCCGTGACGCCGGGCGCCTGCTGGCCGCCGGCGAGACCTGGTCGCAGCGGCACCGCGCCCACGGTCTGCCCGGTACCAACCAAAGCCGGCTGACCGTGAGCAGCCTGCCGGCCATGGGCCTGGAACGGCGCCTGGAATACCTGCTGGGTTACCCCCACGGCTGCGTGGAGCAGACCGTGTCGGCGGCCCTGCCGCAGCTCTATCTGTCGCGGCTGATCGCCCTCGACGACGAGCAGCGCGCCCGCATTCAGAGCAACGTGGAAGCGGCCATCCAACGGCTGCGCCGCTTCCAGCTCGGTGACGGCGCTTTCGCCTACTGGCCCGGGGCCGCCGTGGCCGACGACTGGGGCACCTCCTACGCCGGTCACTTCCTGCTGGAAGCGCGCCGTCAGGGCTTCGCGGTGCCCGCCGGCATGCTGGAAGACTGGGCCGACTACCAACGCCGTGTGGGACGCAACCCGGGCGGCGAGCCCTGGCAGTGGGCCGGCCAGGCCTACCGCCTCTACACCCTGGCGCTGGCCGGCGAGCCGGAGGTGGGTGCCCAGAACCGCCTGCGCGAAGCGCTGTCCGCCCGGGCGGACGGCGACAGCCGGCAGCCCGGCTACCAGGCCGCGCGCTGGCTGCTGGCCGCCGCCTACCAACAGATGGGTCTGAACGACGTGGCCGGCGAACTGATCGCCGACGCCGACGCGCCCTCGAACTACGACCGCCCGGGCCCCACCTATGGCTCGGCGCTGCGTGACCAGGCCATCGAGCTGCTGGTGCGCGACGCCCGCGGCGACAGCGACGGCGCCTGGCGCCAGGCCGAGGCGATCGCCGGCCGGCTGGCCTCCCAGCAGTGGTATTCCACCCAGAGCACCGCCTGGGCGCTGATGGCCATGGCCCGCTTCGCCGGCTCCGGCGACGCCGGTGACGGCTACCGGTTCGCGTGGCGCCGGGGCGACGGCGACTGGCAGGAAATCCAATCCCTGGCGCCGGTGTTCCGCCAGGACCTGTCGCTGGACGGCGAGGGCGTCGAGCTGGCGGTGCGCAACGACAGCGAACGCCGCCTGTTCGCCTCGGTGACCACCCGCGGCACGCCGGCGCCGGGCCAGGAGCAGGCCGCCGCCCAGGGGCTCGGGCTTGAGGCCCGCTTCCTGACCCTGGACGGCCGGCCCCTGGATCCGGGCAGCCTGTCCCAGGGCACTGATTTCCGCGCCCGGGTACGCGTCGTCAATAACAGCGGCCGCGACCTGGACAACCTGGCCCTGACCCAGGTGATCCCGTCCGGCTGGCAGATCACCGACAGCCGTCTCGCCGGCGATGAACAGGCGGCGCCGCTGGATTACCGGGACATCCGCGACGACCGGGTGCTCAGTTACTTCTCGCTGGCCGCCGGCGAGGCGCGGGAATATACCCTGGGGCTGAACGCCACCTTCGCCGGCCGGTTCTATCTGCCGGGCTGGCAGTTGGAGGCCATGTACCAAGGCGACACCCGCGCCCGCAATAAAGGCCAGTGGGTGGAGGTGATCCGCGATTAAGGGGCGTTTTACAGGCCGCCGCCGGCGGTGGACGCTGGCCGGCGCCGCCCTGGCGCTGCTGGCCGGGCTGGCGTTTCTGCAGTTCGCGCCGCTGCCCGCCGCGCTCACGGCCAGCGACTACGCCACCCTGATGCTGGATCGGCAGGGACGGCCGCTGGCGGCGCGCATCGCCGCCGACCAGCAGTGGCGGTTCGCTCCGGTGGCGCGGGTGCCGGACAAGTACCGCCGGGCGCTGCTCACCTTCGAGGACCGCCGCTTCGAAGCCCACCCCGGCGTGGACCCGCTGGCGGTGCTGCGCGCCGCCCGCGACAATCTGGCCGCCGGTCGGGTGGTCAGCGGCGGCTCCACCCTGACCATGCAGCTGGCCCGCCTGCTGCGCGCCGACCCGCCGCGCACCTTCCCGGAAAAAGCCCGCGAAGCGGTGCTGGCGCTGCAGCTGGAGTGGCACCTGGATAAGGACGAGATCCTGCGCCAGTACGCCAGCCGCGCGCCGTTCGGTGGCAACACCGTGGGCCTGCGCGCCGCCGCCTGGCGCTACTTTCAGCGGCCGCCGGAGCAGCTCAGCTGGGCGGAAGCGGCGTTGCTGGCGGTGCTGCCCAACAGCCCGGCGCTGATCCACCCGGGCCGCGACCGGGAGCGGCTGCGCGCCAAGCGCGACCGTCTGCTGGAAACGCTGCGGGAGCAGGGCGCTCTGGACCGGGACGACCTGACCCTGGCCCGTCTCGAGCCGTTGCCCCGGGTCCAGGCGTTGCCGTCGCTGGCGCCCCGGTTGCTGGATACGCTCACCGCCGGCGGCGGCGCGCCGCTGCTGCGCACCACCCTGGATGCGGACCTGCAACGCCGGGTGCGCGACCTCGCCGACCACCACGGCCAGCGGCTCGGCCGCCAGGGCGTGCACAACCTGGCGGTGGTGGTGATCGACCACCGGGCGATGGCGGTGCGCGCCTACCTGGGCAACGTCAATCACGGCGACCCGCTCACCTACGGCGCCGCCGTGGACATCGCCGCCCGGCCCCGTTCCACCGGCAGCGTGCTCAAGCCGCTGCTGTACGGCTCGATGCTGGACGCGGGGCAGCTGCTGCCGGGCACCCTGGTGTCCGACCTGCCCACCAATTACGGCGGTTACAGCCCGGAAAACTTCGACCGCGAGTACCGCGGCGCGGTGCCCGCCCACGAGGCGCTGGCCCGCTCCCTGAACGTGCCGGCGGTGCGCATGCTGCGCCGCTACGGGGTGGGCCGGTTCCACGATCAGCTGCGGGCGCTGGGCATGACCACGCTGTTCCGGCCCGCCGACGGCTACGGGCTGACCCTGGTGTTGGGCGGCGCGGAAGGCACCCTGATGGAACTCACCGGCATCTACGCGCGGCTGATCGCCACCGCCCGGGACGGCGCCGCGCCGCCGGCGGCGCTGTTGTCCGGCGTGCATCCGGTGGCGGCGCCGTTCCCGATCAGCCCCGGCGCCGCCTGGCTCACCCTGGACGCCCTGCGCGAGGTGGCGCGCCCGGGCACCGCCCGGCAATGGCGGCTGTACCGCTCCAGCCAGCCGATCGCCTGGAAGACCGGCACCAGCTACGGCCTGCGCGATGCCTGGGCAATCGGCAGCAACGGCCGCTACACGGTGGGCGTGTGGGCCGGCAACGGCAACGGCGAACCGGCGCCGCACCTGGGCGGCGCGGACACCGCCGCGCCGCTGATGCTGGACGTGTTCAGCCTGCTCGGCACCGAGCCCTGGCCGGTGGCGCCGCTCAACGATCTGAAAACCGTGCGCGCCTGCGTCGACGACGGCTATCTGGCCGGCGGCCGCTGCCGGGCGGAAGACGTGCTGGCGCCCCTGCACAGTCACTTCCAGACCGTCACCCCGCACCACCGCCGCGTGCACCTGGACGCCAACGGCCAGCGCGTGCACAGCGGCTGCGAGTCGGTGGCCAATATGCGCGCGCGGGACTGGTTCGTGCTGCCGCCGGCCCAGGCCTGGTTCTATCGCCAGCGCCACCCGGACTACCGGCCCCTGCCGGCCTGGCGGGCGGACTGCGCCGCCGGCGCCCGGGCCCTGGACACCACGCCGCCCATGGCGGTGATCTACCCGCACGCCGGCGCCGGCCTGTTCATCCCCCGCGAACTGGGCGGCGAGCGCGGCCGGGCGGTATTCCGGGTGGTCCACGAGCGGCCCGGCGCCAGCCTGTTCTGGCACCTGGACGACCAGTACCTGGGCCGCACCGACCACTTCCATGAGTGGGCCCTGCGGGCGTCGCCGGGCTGGCACACCCTCACCCTGGTGGACGACCAGGGCTTCCGCTTGCAACGCCGTTTCAAAGTGCTGGGCGATCACTGACCCGCCGTCTTCACCCGCCATTCGCCACGGCTCTCCGACACTGAGCGCGCAGCCAAGGAGACGCCATGCGCACCGTAATCGTGATTCTCGCCGCCGCCGCGCTGGTGGCCGCCTGTCAATTGAGCCCCGACCGTCCGCCGGTGGAGACCGTGGATGATCTGGACCTGGACCGTTTCATGGGCGACTGGTACGTGATCGCCAACATCCCCACGCCGCCGAAGAAAGGCGCCCACAACGCCGTGGAAAGCTACGAACGGCTTGGCGACGACAAGATCGGCGTCACCTTCGCCTTCAACGAAGACAGCTATGACGGCGAGCGCAAGACCATGACGCCCACCGGCTTTGTCAGCGAGCAAAGCAACGCGATCTGGGGCATGCGCTTTATCTGGCCGTTCCGCGCCGATTTCCGGGTGCTGTATGTGGACGACGCCTATCGCACCACCATTATCGGTCGCCAGAAGCGCGACTATCTGTGGATCATGGCGCGCCGCCCGCAAGTGTCCGAGGATACCCTGCAGCGGCTGATTCAGGTCGCCGCCGACCGCGGCTATGACACCAGTCGTATCCAGCGCGTCCCGCAACGCTGGTGAGCCATCCTCCGCCGGTGAGCGCTTGAAGCTTGCCGGGGCGGCCCCATCCTCCTAGGGTGAAAGCCCACCGGAGTGAAGGAGACCCTGATGAAAATCCTGATTGCCGGGGCCAACGGCAAAATCGGCCGCCATCTGGTGCGCGGCCTGGCGAAAAGCGACCACATCTGCCGGGCGATGGTGCGCGACCCCGCCCAGGAGTGGGAACTGCGCCAGCTGGGCGCCGACGAAGTGGTGGTGGCGGACCTGGAAGGCGACTGCCGGGCGGCGCTGATCACCTGTGACGCGGTGGTGTTCACCGCCGGTTCCGGCCCCCACACCGGCCCGGAAAAAACCGTGGACGTGGACCAGAACGGCGCCATCAATCTGATCGACCAGGCCCAGGACATGGGCGTGGAGCGGTTCGTGATCGTCAGCTCCATGCGCGCCGACGAGCCGGACAGCGGCCCGGAAAAAATGCGCCACTACTTCATCGCCAAGCAGAACGCCGACAACCACCTGCGCGCCAGCGAGCTGGCCTACACCATCGTGCGGCCCGGCAAGCTCACCGAGGACGACGGCACCGGCAAGGTGCGCCTCGCCGAACGCTTCGAGGACTTCGGCGAGATCCCCCGCCAGGACGTGGCGGCGGTGTTGCAGGCGGTGCTCGAAAACCCGGCCACCGCCGGCCGCGAGTTCGACCTGCTGTCCGGCGACCAGCCCGTCGCCGACGCCGTCACCGCCTTCGTCCGCTGAGGGATTTGTGGGAGCGGGCCCAGCCCGCGAAAGGGTGGCTTACAGCCACCCGGCAGGATTCCAGAGGCTTTTCTCTCCAGAGAGTCCGCACCGGGATCGGGTGTGCCCGTCCAGGACACGCCACGAGTACATCCCTGTAGGCTCGGCGTTTGGC